>Ga0325410_1000874_pt1 | contig 32299 bp, 19 predicted proteins | sample PopdelMetagenome_16_FD_206182 | JGI IMG/M metagenome (GOLD analysis project Ga0325410, IMG submission 206182) | Populus deltoides microbial communities from Bellville, Georgia, United States - Xylem-PdIQD-R3 | ecosystem: Host-associated > Plants > Phyllosphere > Stem > Wood/Secondary xylem...
TAAAAAAAAATAAAAAACAAAAAAAAAAAAAAAACCCATAAAAGCATAAAAAAGAAAAAAAAAAGGAAAAATACAAAAATTTTAAAAAAAAAAACAACTTAGAGTTTTACTGTAAATTATACTATATAGTGCACAATGAAACACTGATGCAAGTGAAAAAGCTACAATTTTCTCACTATCTTTTAAAGTATTGTTAATATAAATATGAATACAGAATATCTTGAGTTGGTGAGCATGCTTTTAAGCCTGACAAATTGTCGCTTTGGCAGCCATGCTTTTAAATAGAATATGAATTTCGGAAGGTATTTCTTTAGTAATTAATAAACTTCTATACTTTTCTCTTAGATGGGCCAACAATTTTTATTATTAATAGCTTTATATTTACAACTATATAAACACATAAATACATAAACATTAACATATATAATCAATATCAATATTTACACCAAAATTAAACTTGCTTCATTTATAAATAATAATGTGTCAAATCCAAACATATTAGGTTTAATGTTAGCTAGACCCAAAGTATGGTGGGTCTTGTAAAGAAATGATTAGGTCTGGCGGTATCTTGCTAAGTCTAGCCTTAACTAGACCCAATAATCATTGAACTTGGTAGTGTATTAGATTAAGGTGTATTGGGTCTAGCGCTGGCCAAATCCAAGAAATAATAGTCTAACACCATAAACACTCTCTGGTAAAAGGTTTGAGATGGAGAGGAATTAGTGTTCGTGATTGGAACATCAAAGTTGGGCCATTTGTGATAGGAATATTGAAATTTGAGATTCTAAACTTGATTTATGGATTTCTCTTTGTTTTTGGTTTGGTTAAAAGGGTGATGGCTATGTTTTTTTTTTTTTAATATAATGAAAAAATTTTAATATTTAAAATAAGAGCTTTATAGTTATTAGTTTAATAATAATAATAATAATTTTGTAAATAATTAGATTTTTTGTAGGACTTTTTTACATGTGTTAGTGAGAATATAAAGTGTTATCATGAACTATAATTTTTGAAAAAAATAGAAAACAAATCGAAATAAATCATGAAGCTTAATTTATAATCAATATAATGTTGAAGGATAAAATTAAAAAAAATACAAATAAAAAAAAAACTCTAGATTAACCTGCTAAACTTTGAGTCTAGTTCAATTTCAATTTTAAAATTCTAAAATCAATTGAACCAGATTAAATCATAGACTAGTCATTATTATTATATTCCCATTATTATTTATTATTCTATAGATTTTTCTACATTGAAGCTTTTGAAAAGAAAAATTAACATTGATCATTCATTCACTTTTGAAAAAAATTTGTTTTGCTTTTTTATGCTGTTCCACTTAGATGACCTTTTTTTTTTTCTTTTGTGAATTGAAATTATATTACATGTTCGTAATTGTTTCATCTCATTTTTCTTTTATTTTTATTTTTGAAAAGTAAACTTCCTTTAATTAGATTATCTTTAATATCAAATTATCTCTTTGCTTTTTACAGGTCTTATCAAGCTGTTTGGTTTCTTGATTTTAAATGAATTGAATTTGATTAAATTTGAATTGATTTTTAGTTTATTTCATATTATTTTCTCATGAAATTTTCATGAATGGGACAATAAACACTCTTAATAATCATCTTAGCTTTAACTTTAACTAATTATCTCAAATATAGATTACTCATTCGAGTCTTATAAATTTCAAGATTATTGAAGATTTATATAATCGTTAACTTTAAGATTCGTGGAATTACTTAAAGTATGTACAAACTGTCCCACATATTCATTTTAATAAAAAAAAAATTACAATCACATCAGGCACATGGTTGAATTATTCATGGTTGCATTCGCTTTCACCCTCTGATTATGAACAGGAACCCCAATTAAATGAAATTGATCTCCTTGGTCCACAGCCTATTCGGTTAAGATTTTATGTTAATATTTATATTAGATGAGTCCAGCTCACCATAAGCCTACATGGATGAATATGAGTTAATGGTGAGTCGAGCTTGTATAATAATTTAGGGGTAGCAAAAGTTGTGCCCAGTATTTCTATAATACGACGAGGTTTAATTTCTTTTCTTTTCATAGTAATCTCTCATCAGTGGATAGCAGCATCAATCATAAGAACTTCTATATTTATATTTAATTTAAATACTAATTAAACGTGATACGAGTGGGAGTTAAATATAACGCTGCACATCAAATGCTCTTCAAAAAACAAAATCTACTTCTTTTCATTCTTATTATTTAGAGTTTTGGTTTTAAAACTCTAAAAACTAGATCAATTTAGAGTGGTCATTATTATTATATTCCCATTATTAATTCCTATTTTATAGATTTTTCTACATCGAAGCTTTTGAAAAAAAATATTGACTTTGATCAATTTAGAGTGGTCATTCACTTTTGAAAAAATTTCTTTTGCTTTTTTACTCTTTTGTGAATTGAACTGAAAGTGGTTAAATTTGTTTGTTTGTGAATAAATTAGGAATAAAAGGTTTGTTTTCTGTGTGGCCTCAAGTTCGAGTCCTATGGTTGTTCATATGATGGCCACTACAGGTTTACATGGTTGTTAACTTCAGAGCATGTGGGATTAGTCGAGATACATGCAAGTTGACCCGGACATCCACATTAATAAAAAAAATTCAAAGATTAGTCATTTCAAATGAGAAAAAAAAAACAATCATAAAGAGCGAATCTTGTGAATAAATTACCGTATTTGGACGCAACGAAACCGAGAAAAAACAAAGGTATAGTCTAGACAAGAGCGCGCGCATAAACTATTTATTGATGAGCTTGTTCGTATCAACATAAATAAATATCAAAGTAATCAAAGTGTATATTTGATATAGATTCAGTTTAGTAATAATTTTTTTAAAATATTTTATTTTTATTTTTAAAAATTTATTTTTAACATTAAAAGCATATAAAAACATTATAAAAGATTGAAAAATTACAGTAAACCATATAACTTTTAGAAAGATTTTGTACACGAAACCCTTGCTTAATGACCGTGTAAAATCAACACACTTGGACGGTACTTTTGCTACAGTTTTTTGGATAGTTCAAACTCATTTAAAGTATTTTTAGTTGGATGTTCATATAGGTGAAAACAAAAGGATTACTGTTACCTAACATGAAATGGATTGAAGGTTGCCAAAGTCAAAGACAGCGATCAGACACGCAAAAATGCAATGAATCAGCATGTTCTGGACTTCCCACAGATACACCTGTTTTCTACCACACTGATTTTGGGACCCATTATTTCTAAGGCTTAGTTTTATAAGTTGCTGCGCTTGCGGCAACCATTCGAGTCCTGGAAGACCTCAAATCATGCCTCAATGATACTGTTTGATTCAATTTTATTATTTTTCCTTGATTTATTTTGGATTTTATATTATTTTTGAATTCTTAGCTATCTTTCTGTTTTGTTTCAGGGTAATAATTTTTCTTACTATGTTAAGGTTACTTTCACGCCTATATAAAGACTTGTAAATATCTAGAGAGACAAAAGTTATCAATTCATTATTTCAGAAATAAAAATAAGATCTTAGGGTTCTTCGTCTGTTTTAATCTTATTTTGGCTAATTTTTTATCTTTATGTGCTTATTGTTATCCTTGTAGGGCTTTCAACTATATCAAAAAGTCTACCCATAATTTTCATTAATTGTATTTAAGAATGGAGTTGTAGTTTGACTCACGATGATGTTCTTTATAGCATACTTAAAGCTATTTTGAAAACATGACCTTTGAGTTTTAGATAATTAGACTCGGTTAATTAAGAGGGTGGTGGCTCAGTTTTTTTTTTATAAAAAAATCAATGTCAAATTTATAATATTTAATATAAGAGCTTTATAATTATTAGTTTGAAAATAATAATAATTTTGTAAATTATTAGATGTTTTTTGTTGATATTTTTGAAAATAATAATAATTTTATAAATTATTACGTGTGTTAGGGAGGACATAAATTGTCATCATAAACTATAATTTCTACCCAAGAGGTCCTGGCGGAGCGGTTAGGCGCGCTCTCGTTGCTTACAAGGTTGGGGGTTCGACCCCCTTCTTCGTCTGCAGCCGGTCTCTTGGGGAGACCTTGCCACCCGAGTCAGGGATTAGTCCGGGCGAAGCCTGGGATATCCTGGTTAGCACCCAAAAAAAAAAAAACTATAATTTCTGAAAAAATAAAGATAAAATAACTAAACTACACAATGATCTAGTAATTTCTCCTTTTAAAAAAAATTTCATAGAAACTTTTTATTGTATCTAAAATGTCCTTATTTACTTTTTGAAAAAGATAGTCATAGGAAAAACTTAAAAGATTAGAGAAATAAACATGATTATTTAATTTAATTTTGTTTTTGAGATTATTTTCTTAAAAATATTTCTATAAATTCTTATTATTTTCATTTTAACTATTTTTATCTAGACAATAATTAAGGGCGTTATATGTATTAGAATATGTTCCTATAAAATCGTCAAATTTTTATATAATTCTTACAATTTTACAGTACTTCGCACGATTTTTGTGATTCACCTTAGAACTTTTGCATGCACATATTAATGCACGGTTTATGGTGTTTTTTTCTTGTTTAATTTCAAGGCCAGTTTTAAAAAATTTGTTGGAAAGTTCTCGGAATGAAAAAGCTTTATGCGCTGGAAAAGAGACAAATGTAGTTAAAGAACATGTATTTTAAACAACTCCAAGCAGTAAATGAATCAACTCCATTGTGATGTGTGTGGCAGAGCCTGACAAAAGTTCTTGGAATGCTTGTCTTGAGAATTCATTAAAAAATATGAGTCAACTCAATTGTGATGTGTGTGGCGCAACCCCTGCTCTTGACAGGAAGGTGCCTCTGCTGCCCAATGCGCGTTCGATATCCATTTCATTTCTCTTTTTGTTTTTTCTCCACTGAAACTCCATCTTCTTTACAGTGTAAGAAAAAGATCCGTAAGAAAATCATTGGAAACTTACCAGTACGAGTTCTTGACCTCAAGAAACCGGAAAAATTCGAAGTCATTGGAATAAAAAGAAAGAAAAGGGCTTTGGAAGTTGGTTACTAAGATACCAGAAGAAGAAAAAATATTGGGCTTGGCTGGATATTGTGCCTCTTTAACTAACACTTACCACACGGTTTGTTTCGTCTAGATTCGTGAAATACTCGTAGAAATTTGGTGTTTTCTGATTTCTAAGTAGAATTATACATGTTCCAGCTTGAAATTGCTAATTGGTAGATTTAATTGCCAAATTTCTTGACCTTACCTTCTGTTTCATGTTTGAGCACAGGAGCAGGCCTTACACAAAATAGCGTGGAAAGCAATTGCTGAACCAAGCGAGCTAGTTGAGGCCAGAAGGGATCGGTACTAATTTATCGCTATAGGGATTTTCATGGCTTCCACCAGCGTGCAAGGAATAACCTCATCTTCATCTTCTCCTCCTCCACTATATATGCATGATGTGTTCCTTAGTTTTAGAGGCAAAGACACCCGGAACAACTTTACTAGTCATCTATATTCTAATCTGGCACAGAGAGGCATCGATGTGTACATGGATGATAGGGAGCTCGAGAGAGGAAAGACCATCGAACCTGCTCTCTTGAAGGCCATCGAAGAATCAAGGTTTTCTGTCATTATATTTTCAAGAGATTACGCTTCTTCATCATGGTGCTTGGATGAACTTGTCAAGATTGTTCAGTGCATGAAAGAGATGGGGCAAAGTGTTCTGCCAGTTTTTTATGATGTGGATCCCTCAGAGGTAACCGAGCGGAAACGGAAATATGAGGAAGCCTTCGTTAAGCATGAACAAAATTTCAAGGAAAAATTGGAGAAGGTCCGGAACTGGAAAGATTGTCTCTCTACGGTGGCCAATCTATCTGGCTGGGACGTCCGGAATAGGTAAATCATCTATCTACTTATTCTTATTCTCAAATCTGCCCTGTATTGTTTCATTGATGAACAAGCATCATAGTAAATGTGTATTTTTTTCATATGCATGAATTTTTATTTTTATTTTTTTATGATATTTTGAACTGATGTGATCAAGCATTTCTAATCTTTATATAAAACTTCTTTCTATTCTTAGGTTTTTCTTTATATTTTGAAAATAAAATAAAATATTAAACAGAAAAATTAAAATGTATAAAAATGTTGAAAAACAAATCTAGCATGAACAAATAAAAATTTAGCTTAAAAAATTAAAAATTGTGAAGAAATGACAACAAATTCATCATAAGAAATAAAAAATTGACCAAAGTTTTTGAATATGTTGGTTTTAGCTGTTCAAAATAAAATAAAAAGATTTTCCATCTTGAATTAAAAAATTCAAACTATTTATAAATCAAAGAGACAAATTTATTTATAATTTGTTTTGTGAATATTTTTATTTTTTTTATTTGGAATTAAAATTTGATAGGTGTCTTTCTTTTACTAATGGATTGTAACAATGAATTTACTAATTTTTCATTCTAAAAAAATTAAACTACTTATGAGGGATAATAGGGTCTTTTTGTAAGGGCCAATAGTTATTATAGAATTGATAGGGGTAGTTAGGTATTATTTTTTACAGTATACTGAGTTGCCTTTAAAAGCAAAAATAAATAAATTAGCTATAGGGGTTCTTTTAAGATTGTTCACTTTTCAGGTGCAATAAAATAACTTTATTTCCTTTAAAATTAAAAATACTTACCCTGTTTCTTATTTGTGCTTTTTTTTTTGTGATAAAAAAAAAGTGGTTGGCTTGTTTGTAGAACACACAAGCGAGTAAGTTGTTCTGTCTTATTTAAGCAGCACGAGCAATGGCTTATGACACCCAAAAAAAGCCTTCATTGATGCTTTATGATTCACCACGACATGACCTTCCTCCCTGAGTGGCATGTGTGGAGTAATTCTTTTTGGTTTGGCACCAAATGATTTTTTTTCTTTTCTTTTCTTTTGTCTTTATCCTCGAATTCCGCACCTGACCTTCTAAACTTGTATAGCAACCCTTCAATCAGGTTTTTTTTTGTTATATTTAGTCTATTTCCTTTGGATTGAAATTTTTTTTTATTTGAATTATTTTTTAGAATTGAAATTTGTTGTTAATTTTATACTTTTTAATTTTTTTAATTTATTAGATTTAATTCTCATTCTTTTGATTACTATTTATTTTATGTGAGATTATTTTTATTTTATTTTTTTGGCGATTTCATCCTTCATTTTTTATTGTTATGTTTTTTTTTATCTTGGCAAGTTTTTAAAAATTGATATATATATATATATTATTTTTGATTTCATACTTTAACATTAAATTAAACTTTTTGGTTGAGTCTGGATTTAGGATTTAACGGATTGAGAATTTGGGACACTAACATAGGTTTAGGAGATTTGTTTAGGTTTGTTTTTTTTTTACAGTTTCATCATTCAATATTTAATTTAATTAAAGACTGAGCTCTATTAATTTTTTTATTTGCTTTATATAAGATTTTTAAATAATTTTAAAAATAATCGAGGTTATCTTAAGTCTTTTTATTTCTCATTCTATGTTAAATCTAGCTGCTACTTTTTTTAATTGAATAATTTTTTTTATGTTTAGCTTTTAATATTTGGTTGATTGAAATCGGGAGATATTTTATTTTGATATGGGTTCCATGGAGTTTTCACGGATTTGTGCTTCGTATCGCGAGTTTCACAAGTTAACCTAGTTACTCCAAATTGATCTAGTGTATTGTCGTCACAATTATATTTTTAAATAAATATATCGTCCGATATATTATTTTCACAAGACGAAGAAATGGGTTGTGAAAATTTAAGTTCTGCATCTCAAGGTGCGTGGATTCAATTTGCGCAACCTTAGGGAAATTTTCTTCGGGTTATGCTAATATGGGAAAAAACTCAAAAATTAATAAATTTAAAGTTGTTTTTTTAAAGTTAATTATGCAAGATAATTGAATTTTTTGTTAAAAATAATTATAAAAATAACTTAGTGGTCTGTTAAAACCAAACTTAATGGATATTTTATTTCCTAGCTTTTGTTCTTGTATGCATGCTTCTGTAGTAACTGTGTTAGTCTATAGGCAATAAGATAGCTATTATGCGGATCATTCCTAGCATCAATACAATCCTAGTTCCTTTTTCAGTTTATTCTTTCCTTTTCCTCTCTGTTCTTGAAGCTATCTATTATCAGGGCCCTATCTTTCTCAAAGGTTGGTGTATTAATTTCCGGCTAACAGCCATACATTTTCGAGCTACAATATGCTAATGTTTATTTTCTCATTATCACTATCTGATTTGATTTCTGCACACTGCATGATTAATGTTTTGCACCCTCCTATGCAGGAATGAATCGGAATCAATTAAAATAATCACTGAATACATATCGTACAAACTAAGCGTCACTCTGCCAACAATTAGCAAAAAATTAGTTGGAATAGATTCTCGTGTAGAGGTATTAAGTGGCTATGTAGGTGAAGAATTAGGCAACGCAATCTTCATAGGGATTTGCGGAATGGGTGGCATAGGTAAGACGACTGTTGCAAGGGTACTATATGATAGGATTCGTTGGCAATTTAAAGGCAGCTGCTTCTTAGCAAATGTCAGAGAAGTTTTTGCTGCGAAAGATGGACCACGACATTTACAGGAACAACTTCTTTCTGAAATCTTAATGGAACGTGCTTCTGTATGGGATTCTTATAGAGGGATTGAGATGATAAAGCGGAGGTTACGACTTAAAAAGATTCTTCTTATCCTTGATGATGTAGATGACAAAAAACAACTAGAATTCTTGGCTGCGGAGCCTGGATGGTTTGGTCCGGGGAGCAGAATTATCATTACAAGCAGAGATACAAATGTGTTTACTGGAAATGATGATACTAAAATTTATGAGGCTGAGAAATTGAATGATGATGATGCTCTTATGTTCTTCAGCCAGAAAGCTTTCAAAAATGACCAACCTGCTGAAGATTTCGTGGAACTATCCAAGCAAGTTGTGGGTTATGCTAATGGCCTTCCACTGGCTCTTGAAGTTATAGGTTCGTTTTTGTATGGAAGAAGTATCCCTGAATGGGGAAGTGCGATTAATAGAATGAATGAGATTCCTGACGGCAAAATTAATGATGTGCTTCGCATTAGTTTTGATGGTCTCCATGAATCAGATAAGAAAATATTTTTAGACATTGCATGTTTCCTAAAGGGGTTTAAAATCGATCGAATAACAAGGATACTTGACAGCTGTGGATTCCATGCAGGTATTGGAATACCAGTTCTTATTGAGAGATCTCTCATAAATGTCTCTCGGGATCAAGTCTGGATGCATAATATATTACAGATAATGGGTAAGGAAATTGTTCGTTGTGAATCCCCAGCAGAGCCTGGAAGGCGCAGTAGACTGTGGACATACGAGGATGTCTGCCTTGCACTAATGGACAACACAATGAGTAGCTGATAGAGAACATTATCCATAAGATTTCATCAATTTTATTTTAATTTACGCTCAATCTCTACTTTGTATTTGTTTTTAACTTGTATTCCCTTTTGGTTGACAGGGAAAAGAAAAAATAGAAGCCATTTTCTTGGACATTCCTGGAATAAAAGAGGCACAATGGAACATGGAAGCCTTCTCTAAAATGAGCAGACTAAGATTGCTCAAAATCAACAATGTGGAGCTTTCTGAAGGACCTGAAGATCTTTCCAATAAATTAAGATTTCTTGAATGGCATTCTTACCCTTCAAAATCATTGCCAGCTGGTTTACAGGTGGATGAGCTGGTTGAACTTCACATGGCTAACAGTAGTCTTGAGCAATTATGGTATGGGTGTAAGGTGAGATCACCTAATTTAAGGGCCTTTGTATTTCTTTTTAACGTTTTCCTATGTATGTATGATAGAAGCATCCATATTTCTTCTCCCCTGCCTCAATGCAGAGTGCTGTTAATTTGAAAGTCATCAATCTCAGCAACTCACTAAACCTGTCCAAGACTCCAGATCTCACTGGAATTCCAAATCTCGAGAGTCTGATTCTTGAAGGTTGTACAAGTTTGTCTGAGGTCCATCCATCACTTGGACGTCACAAGAAGCTTCAATATGTGAATCTTGTGAATTGCAAAAGTTTTAGGATTCTCCCAAGCAACCTTGAAATGGAATCGCTTAAAGTTTTCACTCTTGATGGCTGCTCAAAACTTGAGAAGTTTCCAGATATAGCGGGAAACATGAACTGTTTGATGGTGCTTCGTTTGGACGGGACAGGTATTGAAGAACTATCTTCATCAATTCATCATTTGATTGGCTTAGAAGTATTGAGCATGAAAACCTGTAAGAACCTTAAAAGCATTCCGAGTAGCATAGGTTGCTTGAAATCCCTTAAAAAACTTGATTTGTTTGGCTGCTCTGAACTTGAAAATATACCAGAGAATTTGGGGAAAGTTGAAAGTTTGGAGGAGTTTGATGTAAGTGGAACTTCAATAAGACAACCGCCAGAATCCATTTTTCTTTTAAAGAATCTTAAAGTATTATCTTTTGATGGATGCAAAAGAATAGCTGAGAGTCTCACGGATCAAAGGTTGCCTTCTTTGTCGGGTCTGTGTTCTTTAGAAGTACTGGATTTATGTGCTTGCAATCTAAGAGAAGGGGCACTTCCTGAAGATATTGGCTGCTTATCTTCATTGAAGTCTTTAGATCTGAGCCGGAATAACTTTGTTAGCCTGCCTAGGAGCATAAATCAGCTTTCTGCACTTGAAATGCTTGCCTTAGAGGATTGCACGATGCTTGAATCATTGCCTGAGGTTCCATCTAGAGTTCAAACGGTATATTTGAATGGTTGTATAAGCCTAAAAGAAATTCCAGATCCGATAAAGCTAAGCAGTTCCAAAAGATCAGAGTTCATATGTCTTAACTGTTGGGAATTGTACAATCATAATGGCCAAGACAGCATGGGGTTGACCATGCTTGAAAGATACCTCAAGGTCTTCTCTTAATCATACCCCGACCTTTTTGTATCTCTCTCCCTCTCCCTCTATCTATCTAACATTTTTGTTTTTCATTGTACAGGGTTTGTCTAATCCAAGACCTGGATTTGGTATCGCTGTTCCAGGAAATGAAATTCCAGGCTGGTTTAACCATCAAAGTAAGGGATCTTCAATTAGTGTGCAAGTGCCTAGTTGGAGCATGGGGTTTGTTGCGTGTGTTGCATTCAGTGCAAATGGTGAAAGTCCTTCTCTTTTTTGTCATTTCAAAGCCAATGAAAAAGAGAATTATCCTTCGCCGATGTGTATTAGTTGTAACTATATCCAAGTTCTGTCAGATCATATTTGGCTATTCTATCTATTTTTTGATCATCTCAAAGAGCTTAAAGAATGGAAGCATGAATCCTTTAGCAACATTGAGTTGTCATTTCATTATCTTCTGAATGGCCAGCCTGGAGGAAAGGTGAAGAATTGTGGTGTCTGTTTGTTATCCACGACCATCTTTTGCCCATTTTATTGTTACAAGCAAAGAAGCAGCTTCATCATATAAAGCTTCTTTAGCTTTTTCTTCGTCGTACCATCAATGGAAGGCTAATGTTTTCCATGGCATCACAGTCGCAGATCGAGCCCGGAGATTCATTGTCCCAGCCGGGAAGGAACCAGAGAAAGTAATGGCAATTAGATCAAGACTCTTTGAGGCCATTGAAGAATCAGGGCTGTCAATTATTATATTTGCAAGAGATTGTGCTTCTTTACCTTGGTGCTTTGAAGACCTTGTCAAGATTGTCGGATTCATGGATGAGATGAGATCGGACACTGTGTTTCCAGTTTCTTGTGATGTCGAACAATCAATGATAGATGATCAAACAGAGAGTTACACAATTGTCTTTGATAAGATTGGAAAAAATCTCAGGGAAAACGAGGAGAAGGTACAAAGATGGATGGATATTCTCAGTGAAGTTGAGATTTCATCTGGATCGAAAAGGTAATAATTACTTCTTTTTTTTTTGTGTGTAGCTCGATTTATCAACCACTTCAAGTAAATTCATAATCTACCTTGAAAAATAATCTCTTTTTTTTTTTGCATGGGAAAAACACCGTGCAAGGTTCAGTACACAATGGGGTTACAAGTTTTTTTTTTAAGGTAGATTATGAATTTAAGAAAAATTAATTGAGTTTATGGTTTGGATTAAACCGACATGTTTTACTATGGATGATATTGTTTATTTTTTTCTTGGGTTTGTTATAAATTCAAAGGGAGAAAAAATTTCAACCCAGTTGAGGTGTTTTTATAAAAATTGATTTTTTTTATGGTGTTGTGCATTTTTAATTTTTTAATTTTTTATTTTAAAGTTGAATATAAATTTAAGAAAAAACAATTATTGAACCTCGTTGAATTCATGGTCCGGGTCAGATTTTTAATTTTTTTTAAGGTTTAAGGAAATAAAAAATGAACCCGATTGGGTTCATGAACTTAGTTCCGGGTTTAACGAGTTAAGCCACAATAACCGGACAATTTTTTTTCTAATGTTGCTTTTTTTTTACTAATATATTTTTTTAGATAATTTTTAATTTATGTTTCAATTAATATCACTTATCTGTGATTTGTTTTGTTTATTTAACCTTTTTTTAATATAAATTGTTTTTTAATGGTGTTGTATGTATTTGTTTTTAAATGTTGAATATAAATTTAAGAGAAAACAATATAGAGTCTGATTGAGTTAATGGTCTGGGTAACATATTTAATTTCTTGTTTGTTAAAGGTTGAATATGAATGTAATGGTAAAACAATATTGAACCCGGTTGAGTTTATGCTCCGGGTCATAGATTTAACGAGTTAAGCCACAACAACAAAACAATGTTTTTTTTTTCTGATATTGCTTTTTTTTATTGATATTTTTTTATATATCATTTTTAAAATTTTTTTAAATTTATGTTTCAATTAATATTCCTCATCTGTGATTATTTTTTTGTTTATTTATTTATTTTTGGATAGATATTCTTTTTTATGGTGTTGTTCATATTTAATTTTTAAAAAACTTATCATGATTCATCAATAATTTTTTTTATCTTTTTGTATAAAAGAATTTTATTTTAAAAAATAAAAAAAATTATTTTCAGATAACATAATATGTACAACAACCTTGCATAATATGTTTTCTATTTTTATTTTATTTAATCAATTTAATATGTGTGTTTTTTTTAATATCATTTGATTGAATAAAAAAATTAATTTTAATAAATAAATTCAAAAAATATAACTGGGTAAATGTTCTGTTTATTAACACATTTGAATTTTTTAATTTTATTTTTAGTTATTTTTAATATATTTCTTTATTATGAATTCACATAGTTATCAATTTATTTGATTACATTTATGTATGGGCTTTTTAATTTACAGTTTAAATTTTGTTATGTAGAAAATTGCATCCAAAAAACATGCATGCACAACTTTTTGTAAGAGAAAAAAATATCTAGTCTGTAAAAGACCGTCATCTTATTTTTTTCGTAAACATTTTGCAACAAAAAAAGTTAGTGTGCGTGGGCCCTAACAAAATGCGGCAATTGGACTAGCTTAACTTAGTAGTCCCAACAATGCCTGACCTTTGCTTCTTTTTTTTTTTTCTTTTATATGTTTTTTTTAAAATTTATATTTATATTAACATCCCTTCTCTTTTTTTTATGTTGTTTAGAGATCCTCTTTGAAATGATGGTTAATTTTTAGTTATGCATTTAATTTTGAGAAAGTTTTTTTGATTCATTTATAATTTTTTTAATTTTTTGTACTGATGAACTTTATTCTTGAAAATAAAAATTTTTATTTTCAAATAACATTTCTAATATGTGCAGCCTTGCATATTATTTTTTTTTCATTTTTTTTATTCAATCAATTTGATGTGTATGTCTAATTTTATTATCGTTTGATTGAATAAAAAACTTGTTTTAATTAATAAATTTAGTAAATACAATCACGTAAATATATCGTCTTTCGAAATGAAATATTTTAATCTACACTTGTTTCTCGATTTTTCCACTTTTATTTTAGTTATAGTTTATAGTTTTTTTTTTACTTATTAACACACATAATTCTTAATTTATTTGATTATATTTATGCATAATTTTTTTTTTCACTTAGAATTTTTTAAATACAAAAACATGTTAAAAAAATCTATCTATAAATTTTTTATTAATTTTTTTTTAACACCCAACAAAACATGTAACATCGATTCCATGTACAGTTTGACTATACCTGAGCTGCAGCAGCTGCTCGAGCTGGAGGAGGAGGAGGAGCTGCTCGAGCAGGAGGTGCTCGATCAGGAGGTGCTCCAGTGGTTGCGGCAACAGCTCGATGAGCAGCGGCAGGTGCTCCGGCATCGGCAGCAGCCGGTGCTCTGGCAGCCGCTGGTGCTCCAGCGGCAGCAGCAGAGCAGCTGCAGCTCCCCGGGTTTTGGTTAGGAATTTGACTTGCTTTAGCTTGAAGATCTTCGGCAGTTTTTGCTCATGGTTTTGGTTTGGGGTAATTAGATTCACATTTTACTATGTATGGATTTTCTTCTTAAATTTAGGATAATCCCATGTTTGCTGATGGAAGGATTGTTTCCATATTAAACAAGCTCTAAAACTTTTACATTGCGGAAAGCCCGTGCTCTGGAAAATTTCAACCATTATTTTGGAATCGCTAGTCTGCCTATTTTTTTAACTCTAGTTTTGGTGTCTGTGTTAGATTTAAATTAAAAACAATATATATTTCTAAAAGATAAAACCAATAATTTCTTATCAATATGAAAAATTTTTTTCCCATCAATTTCATTCAGAATTCTTTGAAATTAATTTTTTATTTATCTATAATTAATTTTAAGTATTTTAATATTTCATGTTATAATTAATATTCATGCAAAAAAATATTTTTCAACAAAATCTTAACTCATCAATTTAATTTTTTATTAAAATTTAAATACAATAACTACGTTTTAAAACTAATTTCTCCATACTGTCAAAGAATCAATTCGATCCAATAGCATAAGCTAATAGGTGAGGTCTCAATATATGATTTATATTATTCTCTAACACCCCTCATAAGTGGAGGCATTTTGAACTTTAATTTGCATAAGACCACATTATCTTGTGTTTAATTTTTATTAAATAAATGAGAACGATAAGATTTGAACTCGTGACCGTTTGGTCATCAAGGCTCTGATACAAGGGCAAAAAACCAATTTAACTCGGTGCCTTAAACTATTAAGTGAGGTTTCAAGATATGATTTATATTATTCTCTAATACCAACGACATGCATTTTACATTCAAAATACATGAAAATTGATCTTACATGCGACCCAGCTGTATGCATGCATTCTAATCATTCTAAACAATTCTCACAATTCTTTATTTTAAGAGTATGTTTATTATTGTGGTAATATTATTGTTGTAACAGTTATTTTTTAAAATATTTTTATTTAAAAATACATTGAAATAATATTTTTTTTATTTTTAAAAAATTATTTTTGATATCAGCACATTAAAATAATATAAAAAAAACTTAATTTAAATAAAAAAATAAACTTAATTTTTTTAAAATATTTTTAATATATAAAAACAAACAAACAATCTTTAGATAATGTGTTTGGTGCCGATGAAGTGCAAGAATTGCAGCCAGAAATGAGGAAAGAAGAGGAGCACTTTAGGAGGAGGAGGCTACATGCTAACCCTGGAATAGGGTCAAGGAAGCATAGGGTCTAAAGGAGATGGCAAGTGAACATTGAGGCGGAAGCATGGGAACTGGCAACGAAAGAATATAAGGAGCTTTTGAAGGATATGTGTGAGCACAAGTTGGCTCCTAATTTGCCATATATGAAGAGTTTGTTCCTTGGTTGGTTTGAGCCTTTTACAGACGCAATTCCGAAAGAGCAGGAGTTGATTAGAACGGGGAAGAGTAGGCAGGGTTATGCTCCGTATTTTGATCTGTTGCCAGCTGACAAGATGTCTGTTATTGCAATGCATCAACTCGCAGCAATGGTAATGACAGGTGGGGAACATGGATGTGCAAGGGTTGTGACTGCTGCTTGTATGATTGGTGATGCAATTGAGCAGGAGGCAAGTAATTTTTAATGTTTTAATTCCGAATCTCGAGAACCTAATTCTTGAAGGTTGTACAAGTTTGTCTGAGGTCCATCCATCACTTGGAAGTCACAAGAATCTTCAATATGTGAATCTTGTGAATTGCGAAAGTATTAGGATTCTCCCAAGCAACCTTGAAATGGAATCGCTTAAAGTTTTCACTCTTAATGGCTGCTCAAAATTAACTTGAGAAGTTTCCAGATATAGTAGGAAACATGAACAAATTGATGGTGCTTCATTTGGATGAAACTAGTATTACAAAACTATCTTCATCAATTCATCAATTGATTGGCTTAGAAGTATTGAGCATGAACAACTACAAGAACCTCGAAAGCATTCCGAGTAGCATACGTTGTTTGAAATCCCTTAAAAAACTCGATCTGTCTGGCTGCTCTGAACTTCAAAATATACCACAGAATTTGGGGAAAGTTAAAAGTTTGGAGGAGTTTGATGTAAGTGGAACTTCAATAAGACAACTGCCATCATCCCTTTTTCTTTTAAACATTCTTAAAGTATTATCTTTGGATGAATTCAAAAGACTAGCTGTGCTGCCTTCTTTGTTTGGTCTGTGTTCTTTAGAAGTACTGGGTTTACGCGCTTGCAATCTAAGAGAAGGGGCACTTCCTGAAGATATTGGTTGTTTATCTTCATTGAGGTCTTTAGATCTGAGCCAGAATAACTTTGTTAGCCTGCCTAAAAGCATAAATCAGCCTTTTGAACTAGAAATGCTTGTCTTGGAGGATTGCACGATGCTTGAATCATTGCCTGAGGTTCCATCTAAAGTTCAAACGGTATATTTGAATGGTTGTATAAGCCTAAAAACAATTCCAAATCCGATAAAGCTAAGTCGTTCTAAAAGATCAGAGTTCATATGTCTTAACAGCTGGGAATTGTACTATCATAATGGCCAAGACACCATGGGGTTGCCATGCTTGAAAGATACCTCAAGGTCTTCTCTTAATCATACCCCAACCTTTTTGTATCTCCCTCCCTCTCCCTCCATTTATCTAACATTTTTGTTTTTCATGGTACAGGGTTTGTCTAATCCAAGACCTGGATTTGGTATCGCTGTTCCAGGAAATGAAATTCCAGGCTGGTTTAACCATCAAAGTAAGGGATCTTCAATTAGTGTGCAAGTGCCTAGTTGGAGCATGGGGTTTGTTGAGTGTGTTGCATTCAGTGCAAATGGTGAAAGTCCTTCTCTTTGTTGTCATTTCAAAGCCAATGGAAAAGAGAATTATCCTTCACCGATGTGTATTAGTTGTAACTCTATCCAAGTTCTGTCAGATCATATTTGGCTATTCTATCTATCTTTTGATCATCTTAAAGAGCTTAAAGATCAATGGAAGTATGAATCCTTTAGCAACATTGAGTTGTCATTTCATTCTTTCCAGCCAGGAGTAAAGGTGAAGAATTGTGGTGTCTGTTTGTTATCTTCTGAATGTATTACACCACGACCATCTTCTGCCCATTTGATTGTTACAAGCAAAGAAGCAGCTTCTTCATTTAAAGATTCTTTAGTTTTTTCTTCGTCGTACCATCAATGGAAGGCCAATGTTTTCTCTGGCATCAGAGTCGCAGACACTAGTAATGCTGTCACCTATTTAAAGTCAGATCGAGCCCGGAGATTCATTGTCCCAGTCGGGAAGGAACCAAAGAAAGTATTGGCAATTAGATCAAGACTCTTTGAGGCCATTGAAGAATCAGGGCTGTCAATTATTATATTTGCAAGAGATTGTGCTTCTTTACCTTGGTGCTTTGAAGACCTTGTCAAGATTGTCGGATTCATGGATGAGATGAGATCGGACACTATGTTTCCAGTTTCTTGTGATGTCGAACAATCAAAGATAGATGATCAAACAAAGAGTTACACAATTGTCTTTGATAAGATTGGAAAAAATCCCAGGCAAAACGAGGAGAAGGTACAAAGATGGATGGATATTCTTAGTGAAGTTGAGATTTCATCTGGATCGAAAAGGTAATAATTACTTCTTTTTTGTGTGTGTAGCTCGATTTATCAACTACTTCACGTAAATTCATAATATACCTTGAAAAATAATCTTTAGTTATCGTTAATATTTTTTTTTAATTATTAATTCACATAATTATCAATTTATTTGATTACATGTATGTATAAGTTTTTTAATTTACCGTTTAAATTTTTTTATGTATAAAATTGCATAAAAAAACATGCATGCTCAATGTTTTTGTAAGAGAAATAAATATCTAATTTGTAAAAGAGCGTCATCTTATTTTTTTTCACAAACATCTTGCCACAAAAAAAAGGTTAGTGGGCGTGGGCCCTAACAAAATGCGGCAATTGGACTGACTTGACTTCCTAGTCCCAACAACACCTGGCCTTTGCTTCTTCTTCTTTTTGTTCTTTTATATGTTTTTTTTTAAAAAAAATTATATTTAGATTAACATCCCTTCTCTTTTTTTATGTTGTTTAGAGATCCTCTTTGAAATGACGGTATTTTAGTTATACATTTAATTTTTGAGAAAGTTTTTCTGATTTATTTATATTTTTTTTAATCTTTTGTACAGATGAACTTTATTCTTGAAAATAAAAAATTTTATTTTCAAATAATATTTCTAATATGTGCAGCCTTGTATATTATTTTTTTCATTTTATTTTATTCAATCAATTTAATGTGTATGTCTATTTTTATTATTGTTTGATTGAATAAAAAACTTGTTTTAATTAATAAATTTAGTAAATACAATCGTGTAAATATCTCATCTTTCAAAATTAAATATCTTAATCTACACTTGTTTCTCGATTTTTCCACTTTTATTTTTAGTTATAGTTTATAGTTGTTTTTTTTTTACTTATTAACACACATAATTCTTGATTTATTTGATTATATTTATATATATATTTTTTTCACTTAGAATTTTTTAAATACAAAAACATGTTGAAAAAATCTATCTATAAATTTGTTATAAAAAAAAGTTTTAACGCCCAACAAAATGTGTAACATCGATTCCATGTACAGTTTGACACCTGAGCTGCAGCAGCTGCTCGAGGAGCAAGAGCAGCTGCAGCTCGAACTATTAGGATGCTGGCATGCAAACCCAACAAGATAAAAGGCAAGGGATAGGATAAAATGAGAAATGAGACACACAAGAATTTACATGGTTCACCCAATTTGGCTACGTCCACGGGCAAGTATAGAAGGATTTTACTAAGTAATGTGAGAATTACAATATCTCTCTACTAATAGGAGAACAACTGAAATCTCTCTATTGCTAGGTGAAAACACCTCACTTACTCTCTCATAAATACCTCATAATTTTGTGGGATTACTTTCCCTCTCTTGCTCTCCTATTCTTCTCTCTTATGGTGCATTTAAGGCCTGGATGCACTGCCTATTTACAGGCAAGCACCCATGCCTTTGTCTTGCAAAAGACAAGAGCACCAATTGGTGCTACAAGTGGCACTGAATTGGTGCCCAACATTGTTGACTTTGGCAGCACTAATTGGTGCCAGCTGGCTTCACATTCTCCCACTTGAAGACTTTGATGATTTAATTAAGTCTTCACACTTGATCATTTATGATTCTTCTATCTCCTTTATACTTGTCATCTTCATGCTGCTTACGTTTCTGTTAGGCCATAAGAGGATTTGCACCATATGTGCATGTCAGTGTTGACTAGTTTGGTCAAAGTATCTACTGGGTTTTCCTTTGTATGAACCTTCTGAAAATCCACACTTCCACCTTCCACCACTTCGCGAACAAAGTAATACTGAACATCTATGTGTTTTGTTCGAATGAAACGCTAGATTCCTTGCAATAAGGCACTTTGACTATCACAATATAAAGGAATCTTCTCTTGTTTGTGCCCAAGCTCCTCCATAAGTTTCTTCATCCATATTGCTTCTTTACAAGCTTGTGTAGCTGCCATGTACTTAGCTTATGTTGTGGATAACGCTACAATAGTCTGAAGTTTAGAGACCCAGCTCACAGCTCTTTCTGCAATTATGAACACATAGCCTGTAGTGGATTTTCTTTTCTCAAGGTAACCAGCAAAATCTAAGTCAACATAACCTCTGACAGTAAATCCTGATCCTCCATAACATAATGCGACATCTGAGGTGCCCTTGATGTATCTCAAGATCCTCTTAATAGTATTCTAATGCTCTATACCAGGATTTGCCATGTATCGACTAACTGCTCCCACTACTTGTGCAATGTCTGGTCTTGTACATATCATGGCAAACATTCAACTTCCCACTTCTGATGCATACAGTACTCGAGACATCTCCATCCTCTCTGCTACATTGCTAGGACACATACTTAAGGATAATTTAAAGTTAATAGGAAGTGGGGTGGAAATTGACTTACAATCTTGCATGTTGAAGCGTTGCAAGATTTTCTTCAAATAACTCTTCTAAGAAAGCCAAATCTTCCTCTTACTTCTGTCTCGGTGAATTTACATCCCTAGAATCTTGTTTGTTGGTCCCAAATCCTTCATATCAAACTCCCTAGCCAACTGTGCCTTTAATTCTTGGACTCGATCTTTGTTGGGGCCTATTACCAATATGTCATCCACATATAACAGTAGAATGATGAAAGCATCATCTTCTTCAAACCTCTTGTAATACGTACAATGGTATGAACTAAGTCTGTTGTACCCAAGGCTAATTATGAAGGAATCAAATCTCTTGTACCAACACCTCGGCGCCAATTTGAGACCGTATAGAGATTTGTTCAACCTGCAAACCAAGTTCTCCTTACCTATTTCAGCAAAAACCTCTGGTTGGAGCATATAAACTTCTTCTTCAAGTTCTCCATGAAGAAATGCAGTTTTCACATCTAACTGCTCTAAATGAAGATCAAATATAGCACACGTCGCCAAGACTACTTTGATTGTAGTAAATCGTACCACCGGGGAAAATATCTCATTGAAGTCTATTCCTTTTTTCTGAGCATATCCTTTCACCACCAATCTTGCACGATATCGCTCCACTTGATCATTGCCATCATGTTTTATCTTGTAAACCCATTTGTTGCCAATGGCCTTCCTTCTTTGTGGTAGCGGAACAAGATACCAAGTGTTATTCTTATGTAGAGCTTCAATCTCCTCTTACATTGTTGTCATCCACATAGATACATTTATGCTTTTGATAACCTCGTGAAAAGTTGATGGCTCTCCATCCTCTGTTAGAAGACAATATGCAATGTTGCTCTCAATAACATATTCTGAGTGCCAAGCCGGTGGTCTTTTTTCACGAGTCGACCGTCGAACTTTAAGAGTTTTAGACTCTATTTGTTCTTCTTCTTCATGCTCTGGTGCAACTTCAGAAGAAGTATGATTTTGAGTATTTTCCATCCGGACTGCTGTAGTCTCCTTTAAAATGCTATTATATTCTTCCATTTGCATTTTATCTTCTGCAAATATGACATCTTTGCTGATGACTACCTTGTGGGCAGTAGGATCCACAAGCGATACCCCTTCACTCCATCAGCATATACCAAGAATACATATTTTCTGGATTTTGAATCCAGCTTGCTAACTTCTTGAGTATTATACATCACGTACACATGACTTCCAAATATATGCAGTCGAGAATAATCAGCTGGCTTCCCAGTCCACATCTCCATTGGTGTCTTTAGCTCAATTGCAGTTGACGGAGATCGATTTATCACATAACAAGCGGTATTGACTGCTTCTGCCCAGAATGACTTTCCTAGACCTACAGCCTTCAACATTGCTGTTGTTTTTTTCTAATAGAGTTATGTTCATCCGCTCTGCCACTCCATTTTGTTGTGGAGTGTATACTGTTGTGAACTATCTTTTGATACCTTCATGTTAACAGAAGTTATCAAATTCATCACTGGTATATTCTCTTCTATTGTCAGTCCTCAAACACTTGATCTTCTTTCCAGATTCAAGTTCTACCTGCGCTTTGAAGGTTTTAAAGACTGCGAGCACATCTGCCTTCCTTCTAATTGGATACACCCAACATTTCCTGGAGAAGTCATCTATAAATGATACAAAGTATCTTGCTCCTCCCAATGATACAACCAGTGCTTGCCAAACATCAAAATGAATTAAGTCTAAGATGCATTTGCTCTTAGTTGTTGATGTGCCAAACTTCAACCTGTATTGTTTACTTGTAACATAGTGCTCACAAAAGGGTAAAGTAACCTTTGTAAGCCCAGGAAGTAACTTCTAATTAGAGAGAATTTTCAAACCTTTCTCTGACATGTGGCCTAGTTTTTGATGCCACATCATCATCTTCTCTTCTGCAGGACTGGCTGATGCGATTGACGCCTCTGCCTCATGATGTGTTTCTCCCATTAACACAAACAAGTTTGCAACTATCTTTCTTGCCTTTAAAACCACCAGTGCTCCTTTAACAATTTTCATGATTACATTCTCTGTTCGAATCTTACAACCAAGACTATCAAATTGTCCTACGGACAAAAGATTCTTCTTCAAGTCTTTCACATGTCGCACTCCTGAAATAGTACGAATTAAGCCATCATACATCTTCGATTTGATGGTGCCAATGCCAGCAATCTCTAGAGTATGATCATTACCCATGAACACTTAGCCTTCAGAGATGGGTTCATATGTATGAAACCAATCTCGATTAGGAGTAATATGCCATGTTGCTCCTGAATCCATTAACCAAACCTCAGTGAGCTCTTTTCTATCTGTAGAGACTGTCGCTACTTCACTATATAAAACCTCTCCATCTTCTGAGGTGCTTGCAACACATCCTTGAGGTTTTGATGACTCTGCAGTGTTCTCTATACCCTTTTTAAACCAACAATCCTTTTTGAAGTGCCCTTTTCTGCCACAGTTGTAGCATTTCACAGTCTTCTTACTTCTTGATTTGGACCTCCCCTACCTTTGACTCCCACTAGAGCCACACTCCGTTGATCTTCCTCTTGACACCAACAATATCTCTGCTTGGTTTGAACTATTTCTGTCTCCTTTGTTTTTGCGCCTATTTTCTTCTTCCAAGATAGCGGCTGCAACATCATCAAAGACTAAATAGTCTGAGAGGATATTATTGATCAAGTTGATAATGAGCTGATCATACGAATCAGGACTTTGAAGTAAAAGCTCTGCATGTTCATTTTCCTCTATTTGTTGACCCAACGTAGTGAGTTGTGAAAATAAAGTTCTTATTGTGTTGATGTGGTCAGTCACCGTTGTGGTTTCTGCCATTCAAAGGGTATAAAGTCTCTACTTTAAGAAAATCTTATTGTGCAAGGACTTGGACTTGTACAGCTTTGTCAGAGTATCCCATATCTCTTTAGCTGTTTTCTTCTCCGCCACACTTGATAATACTTCATCAGCTAATGCTAAATGTATGTTAGCAATAGCATTGCCATCCATCTCATTCCATTTTGTATTATCAGTGATCTCCACGGGCCGATCCCCAATTGCTGCCAAGCAATTGTCATTCCTTAAAATTGCCTTGATTCTCATTTTCCATAGTGAGAAATTGCTCCCATTGAACCTCTCAATCTCATACTTTGCTGTCATTTTATTCACCGTGATCTATTCAGCTATCACCATTTCACTGATTTGCAACTTATACAAAAATATATCGTATGAATAATACTTCACTAAGTAAGTTTCCAGGAAAGATTGGAGGGGTCACAAACGGTCCCGCTTAAAACTCAATCTCCTTAGACAGAACTTCCTAGACTATATTTAATCACCGCATTGACTTTCTTTATACGCCAACAGTAACGTATGTGAACAGTACCGTATGGATGAATAGTGTTGTATAGGTGAATAGTAACTGTATACACGAATAACTTTTGTGTGTTAACAACACCAACCAAGAAGGCTCTGATACCAATGTTAAAATACTGACATGCAAACCCGACAAGATAAAAGGCAAAGGATAGGATAAAATGAGAAATGAGACACATAAGAATTTACGTGGTTCATCCAATATGACTACGTTCATGGGCAAGTATAGAAGGATTTTACTAAGTAATGTGGAAATTACAACCTCTCTCTACTAATAAGAGAACAACTGAAATCTCTTTATTACTAGGAGAAAACACCTCACTTACTCTCTCACAAATACCTCATAATTTTATGGGATTACTTTCCCTCTCTTGCTCTCCTCTTCTTCTTTTGTGGTGCATTTAAGGCTTGGATGCACTGTCTATTTATAGGTAAGCATACATGTCTTTGTCTTGTAAAAGACAATAGCACCAATTGGTGCCCAACATTGTTGACTTTGGCAGCACAAATTGGTGGCAGCTGGCTTCACACGAGCATAAGCTGATGCTTGATCAGCAGCAGAAGCTTCAGCAGCAGGTGCTCCAGCAATGGCGGCAGCAGCAGCTCGATGAGCAGCTGCTGATCGAGCAGCTCGATGAGCAGCTACTCTAGCAGGTGCGGCAGCAGCTGCTCCAGCAGCTCCTGGGTTTTGGTTAGGAATTTAACTTGCTTTAGCTTGAAGATCTTCGTCAGTTTTTGCTCATGGTTTTGGTTTGGGGTAATTAGATTCACATTTTACTATGTATGGATTTTCTTCTTAAATTTAGGATAATCCCATGTTTTGCGGATGGAAGGATTGTTTCCATATTAAAACTTTTACTTGGCGGAAAGCCCGTGCTCCGGAAAATTTCAACCATTATTTTGGAATCGCTAGTCTGCCTATTTTTTTAACTCTGGTTTTGGGTGTATGTGTTAGATTTAAATTAAAAACAATATATATTTCTAAAAGATAAAACCAATAATTTCTTATCAATATGAAAATTTTTTTTCATCAATTTCATTCAGAATTCTTTGAAATTAATTTTTTATTTATCTATAATTAATTTTAAGTATTTTAATATTTCATGTTATAATTAATATTCATGCAAAAATATATTTTTCAACAAAATCTTAACTCATTAATTTAATTTTGGATTAAAATTTAAATACAATAACTACGCTTTAAAACTAATTTCTCCTGACTGACTGTCAAAGAATCAATTCAATCCAATAATTTAAGCTGTTAGGTGAGGTCTCAAGATATGATTTATATTATTCTCTAACACCCGTCTTAAGTGTAAGCATTTTGGACTTGAATTTGCATAAGGCCACATTATATTGTGTTTAATTTTTATTAAATAAATAAGGATGATGAGATTTGAACTCGTGACCATTTGATTATCAAGACTCTGATATAAGGGCAAAAAACCAATTTAACTCTGTGCCTTAAACTATTAAGTGAGATTTTAAGATATGATTTATATTATTTTCTAATACCAATGACATGCATTTTACATTCAAAATACATGAAAATTGATCTTACAAGCGACCGAGCTGTATGCATGCATGCTAATCATTCTAAACAATTCTCACAATTCTTTATTTTAAGAGTATGTTTATTATTGTGGTAATATTATTGTTATAACAATTATTTTTTAAAATGTTTTTTATTTAAAAATATATTGAAGTAATATTTTTTTTATTTTTAAAAAATTATTTTTGATATTAATACATTAAAATAATATAAAAAAACTTAATTTAAATAAAAATATTAACTTAATTTTTTTAAAAAAATATTTTTAATATATAAAAACAAACAAACAATCTACCCGACAACCTTCAAATCATTAGGAAAGGCGGATCTTTAATTTGTTACTTTTACGTAAAAAGTGTTTGTTTTTTCCTTCTCGAAAGCAGAAAACCACCTTCGAAGTGCAACGCAACATTTCATGCCCCAAGTCAGCTAGCTGCTGTCAAAACCCTGAAATATTGGAAATTAAAGTTTGCTGGTAGTAATTTTAGGTTATATCTTTGGTGAACATCTTGGATTCAATTTGCCAAATTAATGCTCAGTTATTCTTGAATTAACATAAATCTTGCAACTCAAGATAATTTTTTTTTTTTTACAAAGACTTATTTTTCAAGTTGATACAATGAATGAATTAAAGAGTTTTTCATTTTTCCTTCTTTTGAAAATGATTTGTAAATAAGCTGAATGTTTTTTTCTTCCTCTATATTTGTGGTTGGATTGCTCCAAGTTCACTCACTATTTTTAAATTCAATAAAAAATGGTGTTTGATTATTATTATTTTAAAATAAAAAAATAAAAACAACAAAAACAGAGAAAATGTATGGACATATAATTTATGTTTTGGATTTTATAAAAACAACAAATTGTCGCTTTGGTAGGCATGCTTTTAAATAGAATATGAATTTCGGAAGGTATTTCTTTAGTAATTAATAAACTTCTATACTTTTCTCTTAGATGCACCAACAATTTTTATTATTAATAGCTTTATATTTACAACTATATAAACACACAAATTGTCGTTTGTAACTGGTTTGAGACAAAAATAATTATAAAATTTAATTCTACATTCCTAATTATGCTCTGCAAATTACAAACAATAAAGATTAATAAAATTATATGCCAAAATTATTTTTCTTTGTTATTTCAAATTGGCCCAACTTTCTCTTAAGAATCAAATTTTGAGAAATAGTGATAGTACTAATGGGAATCCGTGTGGTGGATTTTGTCCAAGAGGGTATGTGAGTGTAGCTGAGGCATTGTCATCAACAGATGTTGAAGATAATGTGTCTGGTGCCGATGAAGTGCGAGAATTGCAGCCAGAAATGAGGAAAGAAGAGGAGAAAGAGGAGCACTTTTGGAGAAGGAGGCTACATGCTAACCCTGGAATAGGGTCAAGGAAGCATAGGGTCTTAAGGAGAAGGCAGGTGAAGATTGAGGCGGAAGCATGGGAACTGGCAACGAAAGAATATAAGGAGCTTTTGAAGGATATGTGTGATCATAAGTTGGCTCCTAATTTGCCATATATGAAGAGTTTGTTCCTTGGTTGGTTTGAGCCTTTTACAGATGCAATTGCGAAAGAGCAGGAGTTGATTAGAACGGGGGAGAGTAGGCAGGGTTATGCTCCGTATTTTGATCTGTTGCCAGCTGACAAGATGTCTGTTATTGCAATGCATCAACTCGCAGCAATGGTAATGACAGGTGGGGAACATGGATGTGCAAGAGTTGTGACTGCTGCTTGTATGATTGGTGATGCAATTGAGCAGGAGGTAAGTAATTTTTAATGTTTTATTTGCTTATTTTTACTTGCGGTTTGATTTGTAGACAGGATAATGAGTGCCCGTATAAAAATATTGAATGTAGAAAATGGTTTTTCTTATTACCTCTGTTTTACAATATACAGCTATATATATATAGGAGAATTTGTTTGACTGTTAGAAGAATTGTAAATAACATTAAAAACTATAATTACTAAGAATCAAAACTGATCTTCAGTTACTCAATCAGTTTTGATTGAGAAGAGGAAATCTCTCTTTAGTTACACAATTAGCAGAGGATATCTCTCTAACACCCTCCCTCAAACTTGGCGGGCCTGCACGAACAAGTTTGCGAGTAAAAAGAACATGACGATTCTTGTTAAGAGGCTTGGTGAGCAGATCGGCAGGTTGATCTATGGAAGGGATAAAGCAAACACGATGGCTTCCAAGTGCAACCTTCTCATGAACAAAGTGATAATCAAGTTCAATATGTTTAGTGCGGGCATGGAATACCGGATTAGAAACCATGTACGTAACACTGAGGTTATCACAATGCAAGAGAATGGGAAACTGAATGCAAGCACCAAGTTCATAGAGCAAGTAGGCTAACCAAGTAGTCTCTGCACTAGCATGGGAAAGAGAACGATACTCAGACTCAGCACTGGAACGAGCAATGGTAGGTTGCTTTTTAGAGCACCAAGAGACCAAGTTAATGCCAAGATAAACAAGATAACCAGACGTTGAACGACGAGATTCTGAACAGCCAACCCAATTAGCATCCGCATAGGCAGCAAGATAAGTAGGATGGTGCTGAGGACCAAAGAACTAGCCATGGTCAAGTGAGCCTTTGATGTAGCGAAGTATGCGCTTAGCAGCAATTAAGTGAGGGATGCGTGGTTGACTCATGAACTGAGCAATAGAATTAACAGCAAAGGCAATGTTAGGGCAAGTGATTGTCAAGTGCTGTAAGGATCCAACAATTTCCCAAAAGACCGATGGATTGGGAAGGAGAGCACCATCATTAGAAGTGAGAGTATCCTTTGCTGACATCGAAGTACTCACAGGTTTACTAAGCAGCATATCATGCTTCACGAGAAGATCATATGTATATTTGAGTTGACTGATATGAACACCTTTATTGTGGGATGTAACCTGCAAACCGAGAAAGTAGTGTAGATTTCCAAGATCTTTGATGTCAAAGCCCCGACTTAAAGCATCAATAAAACTTTGTAAAAGTCGATCATCACTACCGGTGACAACAATGCCATCAACATAGAGGAGAAAATAAATTGTATGACACTCGTGTTGGAAAACAAACAGAGATGAATCAGCCAAGCTCTAAATAAAGCCAATTGATAATAAGAAGCATGTCATTCGGTGAAACCATGCACGGGGAGCTTGCTTGAGGCCATAGATGGCCTTGTTGAGCTTGCAAACATGAGATGGTCATGACTGATTAATGAATCCCGGTGGTTGAGTTATATAGACGTCTTCTTTAAGAAGGCCATGAAGGAACACGTTCTTCACGTCCAATTGACGAAGTGACCAGCCTCTAGATACAGCAAGAGAAAGCACAACACGAATAGTTGCAGGTTTAATAACAGGGCTAAAGGTATCTGTATAGTCTATACCTTGTTGTTGATGAAATCCTTTAGCCACAAGTCGTGCTTTGTGTCGTTGAATTGTGCCATCTGGATTATGCTTTACTCGAAATACCCATTTGCAGCCTATAAGATTTTGAGAGGAAGAAGGAGGAACCAATGTCCAAGTTTTATTTTTTAGCAAAACATTGATTTCATCAGTCATTGCAGCACACCATATCGCATGTTTAGAAGCTTGAGTGTAGCATGTGGGCTCTGTAGTTTCAATGACAGTGAGGAGAGCACGAGGAATTGGATATTTGATAGTTCCATCTGTGTGAATTTTAGGTTGCACAATACCATGCTATAGACGTGTACTCTTGGGTAGAGAGAGCGGCGCAGGAAGAGACTGAGGAGCATGTGATGAAGATGTGGATGGTGCTGAAGGATTAGAGACAGGAGAAGGATCACTTGAGACCAGCTGCGAAACAGTTGCATCAGGGGCAGATAACAGAAGAGAGGTGGATTCTATCTGTGAAGTAACTGGATGTAATGAATGTTGGCGCTGATAAGTGAGGATGGGGGCGGCGGTGGACGCCATAGATTGGGATGGAGCTGATGATGCTGTAATCGGGAATTCAATACCCACTTCATGCTGCTCTCGTTGAGACACAAGATGAGGAGAGTTGTTGTTCTCAGCAGGTGGATTTTGATTAGAAGGAGCAAGCTATGGGAGTTCTGAGCTAGACAAAAGTGTGAATTCCAATAAGCCAGCGTCGAGAACTGAATGTGCCTGCAACTGTTTATAAGGAAAAATTGTTTCGTTAAAAATAACATGCCTAGAAATATAGACACGACTGATGGTAGGATCTAGACAACGATAACCTTTGTGTTGAGAACTGTAACCAAGAAAGACACACTTAATGCTACGACTCAAAAGTTTATCAGAGACATAAGACCCAAGATGAGGAAAACAGGAACATCCAAAAACCCGAAGAGAGGAATAGGAAGGTGGGCTGCCATAAAGACGAGTATGTGGAGTATCCCAATCCAGAGTGGGTGTAGGAAGAAGATTAATAAGGTAAACAGAGGTTAAAACAGCTTTAATCCAAAGATTATGTGGAGTACCAGAAGTGAGAAGGAGACTGCGAGTCATTGTAGCAATATGGCGGTACTTACGTTCGGCAAGGCCATTTTGTTATGGTGTGTGGGGGCAAGAAAATCTTTGTTGAATTCCCAAGGATTTACAATAATAAGAAAAGGCATTATTGACATATTCTGTCCCATTATCACTTTGAAGAAATTGAATGGTTTGGTGAAAGATGTTTTGAATCTTGGCAACTAAAGTTTAAAAATGAGTGAGGACTTCATTTTTGCGACGCATGGGGTAAATCCAAGTGTAGCGTGAGAATTCATCAATAAATAGAACATAATATTTGAAACCACTTACAGAAATGGTAGAGGATGACCAGACATCACTATGTATAATATGAAAAGGAGTGGTAGCAGTCTCTTTGTTGGAATTAAAAGGTAATAGGTGAGACTTGCTAAGTGCACAGTCTCGACAAAAAGAAGGAAAAGACAATTTTGAATTAATTGTAGGACTTAGACGAGCGAAGACATTTGATGACGGATGACCTAAACGATTGTGCTAGATGGAGGAGTGAACGGAAGCAAGGGCTTGTGGAGAAGTAGAGACACTTGATAGATTAAGCGGATACAAACCATCTTTACAAGGGCCCTGAAACAATAGACATCCATTGCGTAAGCAATAGATTTGATAGAAGTCAGGTGCAAAGAGAAAGAAAACATGATTATCTTTAGTGAAACGAGCAACAGATAGAAGATTTCTACGAATGGATGGAATACGGAAGACATTTTCTAGAGTGAAGGTGGAAGAGCCTAATGAAAAAGGAAGGTTACCAGTATGGGAAACAGACATTGAGTCCCCATTACCCATATAGACATTATGCGACCCACCATAAGGTTGAGAATTATTGATGGGCATGGCTGTCATGTGATGAGTTGCACCTGTGTCTGGGTACTAGTTTGGATCAGCAGCATAATGTACACCAGCAAATAGAGTGGCAGTGTTTGGACCAGAAAATATATGTGGACATTGAGAAAGTCCATGGTGACTTGAGTGACAATTGGGACACCATTGAGGTGTTGGGCCAAGAATACCATTTGATGGGGGACGAGCAGCCCAAGCTAGTGAAGTAAATGGCCCCAATGGAGGCACATGTTGCTGTTGTATAGGAAAAGAAGACCCAACCTGTGACTGTGGAGTGGCGCGCTGCTGAGAATAGCGACCACGTCTGAAGCAATCATTGTTGGGACGACCACTGGTGGGAAATTGGTGGCCTCTGTTGCTACCCAAATTTTGACCCATGTTTTGATAATTTTTTTAAATAATAAAAAAAATAAAAAAATAAAGATTTACATGTGGCGAGAACATAGAGCATCAGGGTTAAGGAAGCAATATATCAAGGAGATAATTACTGAATCATATATAATTACTGCAATATCATAGATATATGATTTGATTCGTGCTGGTTATGGAAAATAATCACTGCAATAAAAAATACCATATATATAGGATTTGTTGGTGCTGGTTATAGAAGACAATCTCTACAATAATTATTGCAATATTTCTTTAAATAGAACGTGTAAAGATTTTCTATATAAATGAACATTCAGCCATATACAAAAAAAAATGACAACGGGCAAAGAGACAAACAAAAATCGAGGGAAAATAGAAAAACCCTAACCCTATTTCTCTAGCGAAGAACCCGTAGCCCCTGCTCATCTTTTGAAAATAAAAACAACGAAGCAGCCCCTCCCTCAGAGGAAACAAGGATCTCTCTCTGGCCATACACTATCCCCTCTCCCTTTCACTAGAACCCCCATTCCCCTCTCAGCCGTTCCACCATCGCCATCTCTCCTCCAAAACGTAGCAGCTCCCCTCTCTGTTAGTTCCCCATCTCCATTCTTCCCTTGCATGCAAAACCAGAGAACCCCATTTAAAGTCACAGCCCCATCTCTCTTTTCACAGACCTTCCCCTTCCCTTAGCAAAGTTTTCCCTTCCCGTCAGTCTAAAAAACAGCCCATAGCCGCTCATCAACACAAACTTTTAGACTCTCTCTCGACCACTCACCTTCAGCCGCACACTGCCCTTTCCATCTCCATTCTCAAAACCGAAACACATCTTCCCTCTATCACCCGAACAGCAAGAAAACCAAAGCCTCGTCCTCTCCTTCTTTCTTTTTGGCTTCTCCCCATCACCACCAGATTCTCCCCCACGGTCCGGCAACTTCTCTTAAGACCAGCCAAAACCGTGAGCCACAAGCAGCTAGCGTCAGGAGCTCTGCTTAACATTCCAAACAGACAGCTCTTCTCTGAGTCCTGCACCAGTACACAGCCGTCTCCAGCTTCAACAGCGGCGTCGTCTTCAGCTCCGGAAGCCATCGCTGACTCGCAGCCCCTCAATCACCAGGAGCAGGTACTAGCTGCAGCAGCAATCCAGGATGGCGACCAGTCTCGTCTCTGCACCAACAGCTGATCCCAGTCGTCCATATCTCTTCCCCATCGCCAGCAGTAGCTGTGTTTTCTTCTCTGCACTGGGAGCAAGAACCAGCAGAGGCGCGGTCATCACCA
>Ga0325410_1000875_pt1 | contig 32284 bp, 19 predicted proteins | sample PopdelMetagenome_16_FD_206182 | JGI IMG/M metagenome (GOLD analysis project Ga0325410, IMG submission 206182) | Populus deltoides microbial communities from Bellville, Georgia, United States - Xylem-PdIQD-R3 | ecosystem: Host-associated > Plants > Phyllosphere > Stem > Wood/Secondary xylem...
TTGATGGGATAGAACAGTACAAAGCTTTCTGTTCGGTAGCTAGCCAGCAAGTATAATTTAAATTGAAATTGTCAATCTAAAGTTTATCCAGCCTTTGGGACAGAAAATAAGTTTGGTTTATTTCAATGCTAGTGGTGCTTTATCTTATTTTATTTTATTTTCGAAGGCCCTTTGATTTTATCAAAATGCATATACATTTTATAAGCTTAAATGATCAATACTATAGTCTGTGTGACTATCTTGACAGAATAAAAATGACATGTACCCTCCTCTTTCTTTTTCTTCTTCTTCTTCTTTATAATAAACTGACTCAATTTACAATTAAAAAATGATAGGAAAAAAAACAAGGAAAGGAAAAAAAACCATAGAGACACCAAATTTTAGATGATAACACAACTAGTACCGTTGAAAAGATATCGATGAGACGAATCCAATAACACTAAGATAGGTCACGACCGGTGACCAGATTGGATCACACGAGCCGTCCAAATATGATAGGGCTCATTTGTCTTTGAATGGCTAATGTAGCAGACTCCGATCACCGTTCATGACCTTCCTTGATGTCGTTGGATTTGTCTCGTCGAGATCTTTTCAACGGTACTAGTGGTATCGTCACCGGAGCTTCGGTGTGCTTTCAAGATCTTTTTATTTACAAAGAGGAGAGAAGAGAGAAAAAAAATAAAGAAACAAAAAAAAGACTCTGAATACACATCGAAACTCCGATAATGACATCATTGGTATTGTTAAAAAAATCTCGACGAGACAAATCCAACGACATCAAGAAAGGTCAAGCGGTGACTGGAGTGTGCCACACGAGCCGTCCAAAGGCAAATGAGCGCTGACATATTTGGACGGCTCGTGTGACCCACTCCAGTCACTGCTTGTGACATTTCTTAGTGTTATTGGACTCACCTCGTCAAAATCTTTTCAACAGTATCGGTGATGTTGTCATTGGACTTTCAGTGTGTCTCCAGGATTTTATTTTTTTGTTTCTTTGTTTTTTTTCTCTTCTCTCTTCTCTCTATTTATTAAAAATTATATCAGTTTATTTTTAGAATCAGAGAGAATCACATATAATATTTGCGATGTCATTTGCAAGAAAGTTGTCGATGTCATATAGAAGAGAATCTTAGATACGATCTGCAACTCTCTAAACATACTATTTTTCTAAATATTTTTTGTATTGTATTATTTTATCTTTCTTTTTTTCAAGTGCTAAATTAAAAATATAATAATAAAAAAAAAACCCTCCTTTCTAAGCTTAGCTTTCAAAGTTTAATGTCTTTCATGGTCCCCATATACGTCTGTTTGTAGTTTGTACTATATTCAGCACGCCAAGTACATCTATCAAATTGTCGAAGAGTATCGAGATATCCATAAGCTATCCACAATCACATGACTTTGACACTGATTTAGCTTCCCACTTGCAGGCCTTGACTCCAGGACGTAAAGAGGTGTTTATATATAGCCTTCTATCCCTTATCGAGTCATCTGAGCTTCTTCTTTCTTTCTTTTCTTTCATTTTGTGCCTAAAAATACGTCCATGGATTCTCCAGACAGTTTAAGCAATGTTAGAGATGATTTTGAATTCGAAGAATTGGAAATCACAGAGCATGATGGTGCCCTCCTAAGGGACTTACTCCAAGAGACGAAAATTGAGGTTGGTGCTGATGGAGCAGACATTAAAGAATCGTTGGAGGTGAAGAATGATTCCGAGGTGAGAGTAGATATGCAGGCCTTCTTCGAGCAAAACTCTACTCTCCTCCAGGAAGTTGAGGCTATGATGGAGGTGAATCCAGCATTCCCATATGAAGAAGTAACTCCATGGTACGTAGATGACATTGCTGGGATGGTTGAGTTCGGTGATATTGGAGACGCTTTACAGCTCTCCGATGAAGAGTTCTTTTATGGGAGCTTGTGGCAGGATTAGCTAGATGCAAGACAGTGAATCTACAAGTTCAGACATTGTACTTAAAGCATATTTGCACTTCGCTATAAAATTCGAAACTGAACGCTCCTAAGACTGAGAATTCCAAGTTTAACCAGTAGACTGCACGCATACATGCAATTGGGAGGTGGGAGGGTAGTCGCTGGTTTTCTACATCCTTCACAATTGCCTTTGTATTATTAATGAGCACCTCTTCTGAAGAATAAAAAAGATAGAAGCAAGGTCTAATTGTGGAGTGTTTTAAAAACAGTAAGCTAGTAAATACGTTCAACTTGCCTGCTCTTCATTTTTCTTCCAGAATTCTACGGTCTCGTGTATTTCTAATCCAAAATTGTCCTACACATAAAAGCAATGCATGAAATAACATCCGTTCCCGACACTCTTCATGACCAACATATCATTGCGAGAGAAAAATGATTGCCTCGAGAATTATTTACCATACATCACGTTTTACATGAAGGACATGTATCTGGGCTTCATTTACCACCAACCAGTAATAAAATGGTGACATCTTTGATAGCTGCAGCGTTTTCTTTTAAACTAGACTGCCCGGTCTGGTCTGTTTTCATCTCGCTGAAGTTGCACTTCTCGCGGAGTCAAACGTCTTTGGAGCCAACAGAAAATTTGGCTATGAAAAACCCAATTGTATCCAGGGAAGATGATGGATCGAACCTCTGAACAAATTCCTCCTCACCGGGTCTTAACCACTCCCTGATGTTACAGGCACCACAGACAGTTTATTCATGGGAAAAAAAAATAACAAAGGAACATATGTGGCTTTGTACAGAGACTTGCATAGGCATAGAAAGCTACTCAGCATGAACATTTCCTTACCAATAGTGATTTGTGTAGACGTGCCACAAAGAAGAAAAGGATCGATGCTTCAGAAAAGATACAAATTCTAAAGGAAAGATTAAAAGAAACGGGATAGAATATTCTTTTGAAGTTTTGGTAGTCAAAATAAGAACCAGCATGCCATGTGTTACACAAACAAGGAGAAAAGGTTGATATAGCAATTGAGTTCCACACGGTCAAAGGAAGACTTTAATAACAGAATGTAATGGTGTAAAATCACATTGACAATGCAGAGACAGATTTGGAGTGCACACTAAAGTTCTAGCATAGAAATAATCTTAAAACACCTTTAAAGTCTGCTGCGGTTGTTACTTCTAAGTTCAACAATGTCAATGGTCAAACAGAAAGCTTATTGCAACTCAATATTGATTAATAAACAAATAAATTGAGAGAGCAAACATGTGCAATAACAGCAGCATTCACAGCCGAGGAAAAACAGTGCTATTTTCACCCAATTCTCCAACAAATAAAATGGCTCATGTGGTACATAAAAGAAAATTTGTGGTCGATATTTCCTGTCTTTGTAGGAAAATCTAAAGGAATCATTTGTCAACAGAAAAGTCACATGCAGGATAGCAGTACTTACTCCGTGCGTCCATTAGGAGATTCAAAAGAGCCAACAAGGCCAGGTCCTCCAATTCTCGGATTCTGAAATAGATCATAAGAGTATATTCAAGTGCATGTCCAATCAAACAGCTGTATGAGTATGTGTGCGCATACGGGTGTTGGGTTTACATAATATGGGGTCATACTTTAATCTTTTAATCTAGGAAAGCACCACAGGATTTGTTAATATTTACCATAAAGTACGCAATGACAGCGACCATTAAGAACCATACTTTAATATGTCATCTTGCATGCAAAAATAACTCCATGCTCACACAATTGCGTAAATGAATTACAAACTATACCTCCTCACAAACACATTCAAGCAACACGAAATAGACCAGCTACAATTTAGGGAAATCCAAAGGATCAAAAACAAGAAGATCTGAACTGTGAACTTTGAAAGGTTATCTCAGCAAGAATTACAGGTTTTCAAACAAGCATGTTAATGAAGACCTCAAGTATCATAAAACACAGGCCAGAAACTTAGTGGTCAATTTATAACCACAATTTCAAGCTTGAGATGTGAAATTTGTTGTTAACGGTAAGAATGAAGAAGAAACCTGTGATGCTAAGGAGAGGAATTTATATGTATCCAAAGCATATCGAACCAAAGCTTCATTCTCACCAGGGTTTATCGTACATCTAGCAAAACAAGGGGAAAAAGGTGTGAAGAGTATACCTCAACAGGTACTGTAAGAAATAATATATCAAAACAGTTATTGAGAGTGGATGCCAGAATTCCCAAACATAAATACATAGTTTATATTGTTTATACTGATTGCTCTTTTTATTTTCCATTACGCCACAAACTTTTAGCACGTCATCAAAAGCATGTTTAGTGATACATGCATTTCCACAAGGTGGATGTGGAGAATTTAGAAAAAAGAGAAACAAAAACACTGCTAGTGCTCTCCCCACTCGATTGTATCAACTAATTGGGCAACATTGAAACAACTAATCCTTTAACTGAGTGGATCCATAATTTATGTGGGCATCAAGCAAACACCTTATCATCCTGTAGGCAAACTTCTTTTACATTCCTTTTAAATTATAACAACAAATGCACAACAAAATAAAAAAAGAGGCAATTAATGCATACTAACGTTGAATACACAATCACACCACCAGGGCGGACTAGTTTAACAGCCTGGTCAAACATTCTCCTTTGATACGTTGCGTGTTTTTTTAGAGAGTCTATTGTTACCTGGAAAAAGTGACACACCAAAATCAATTTCTACATAACAGTAAACCTCAATAAGTTGATGGAAGAAACAACAATTAGACATGTAGTAAACCAAGGGGGAAATCCCCTCATGAGAGAGTAATAAAAATCTATTTCAGGTGTTCCTTTTTTACCAGTAGTCTCAAATTATCAAAACAAGAAAATATTATAGAAAACAAAAGGTCAAATGAGTTGTAGTTTAGATTCTCCTACCTCACCAACAAAAAGCCTAGGTCTCAAACCAAGAGCAGAGCAGGGAGCATCGAGGAGAACTCTATCAAAACTATCAGGGTAAAAGCCTTTTGAATTTTCAACTCTGCCACCAATGCACTGATTCCTTCCTGGTCCATTCCGCATTCTTCGCTTAGCCTTCCTGATGTCAGCTTTGCTAACATAAGTTCCCCCATTCTCTATTGCATTGCTAACTAAAATATTAAAGATTAAAGAGGAGCTTGTAAATAGAGGGAAAGACATTTTTGTCAATGGAAGTTCTTAAAATGGCCTAAAGTTCCTCAAAAGTTCTGACCATGGATGGATCTCAAGGTCTTACATTGAGAAGAATTCTTAGAATGACCAAAAGCATTTAATACAGGCGACTGTGACTATTTGCAATAAATTGTACCTCAAACTGTCCGGTTAGCAAGCTCCATGAAAATAACTGGTGTAATTTCAAATGAAGAAGTTCTTGTGTTTCTTAAATAATCAGCAGGGATCAATATAAAGTTGAGAAATATGGAGTAAAGTTTACCTGGGGCAATTTTGGCATAACTGCTGTATATTTATAAGATAATTTCAAGACACTAGAAATACCTAACTTAAATATCTCTCTTTGCTTTTATTTTTAATCAATTTACTGCTTGTTTCGATAAAAAGGTGTATTACATCAATGAAAAAGAGCAGGATTTGCAAACCATTATCCTCGCATGTTTTATCCAGATTAAACCCTTCAGCAGTAGAAGATGATGCTTTCTCCTCGTGAAACCTCAATGAGTTAGAACTTTGATTTGTGTTTATATCATCTGCTTCATTTCTTTGACGAATAGCTTTGAGAACATCCAGTTTATAAGTTGTAATACAAGTCAAGCTCATTTCAGCAGCCAATTTCTGAATATCCTGTACCTATAAAAAAGCAAGAACCTAAAATCCTGAACACAAAGATGAGAAGGAAAATCGAATATTAAATCTTCGAAGGAAAACTTTTATAGCATCAAATGTAATGAGAATCTGAGATTATCATGGCAATGCATTTAAAAGGAGGAACAAGAAATAAAGTTGCCATATTTTTTTTCCTGGGATCAAGAAGAGTTTTGTTAGAAAGAAAAGGGGAAAAAATTACAAAAAAGAGAATGTGGTGCACATTCTACAGAAGTAAAAAGTTGCTAAATTATATACTAAATTCAATAAAGCATTGAGACCTAGTTATAGCCATGCAACAAGGCAAGGGTCCGTGATGCTAGAGCCATGCAGTGGGAATGGGAATGGGAATGGCATTCTATCATGACATCTACTAAAGTCCCACCTTATTATGAGACCTATCAAGTGCAACCAACTCTCCTTCATCCTTCATAAGGATTGCAATTGCAGTTGTCTTCCCTCCTGGTGCTGCACACATGTCCAATATCCTTTCACCTTTTTGAGGATCTAAGCACGAAAAACAGTAGAGTATCATTAAAATTCTTAATAAAATGCTAAATCAAACATGTTTGCACAAACATTTAGATGCAAATTATTTATTAAACAATCATGTTTGTGCAGACATTTAGATAAGAGAAAAACAGGATTTGTACTTCAGAAGTGTGATAATATGTGGGAAATACCTAAGGCATGAGCAGTGACAATGCTTGGCAAGTTCTGAAGAAATATTTCTCCCTCAAGCACATCTGTAACCAAGAAAAGAGAGAAAAGAAGGAAAATTTCATTCGCTCACATAAAAGTAACAGATATCATTTTCCATGGAAAATCATCTTCTAGTGCAGCAGTTACACTTACACTAAATTGTCTTAAAAGGCTTGAAAATAAAGTCTGTGTAAGGAGTGAATTGTACCATAAAAGGAAGGCAGTCTAAATACTCGATTATTCATATCCACAGCAATTCCTTTTGAAGCACGGAATAAACCAGCTCTTGACATCGTTGCTGTTCCTTGGCCAATATACAAGCCATTTCTTTCAAAATAATATGGATCTACAGTGACATAACAATATGTGTCAACCTCCTATCAAGGAGGTGGTAGAGGGATAACTGTACAGAGTTTTAATAGTGAAATAATTTATGAATAAAAGATGTAGACTCAAGGAAACATGTCAAGTCTAGCCATTGAACTCAAGCCAACAAGGTTATCTCATGACAGGGCATCTTTGTTCATTAATTGAATTAAAGTATGCATGAGTGTAGCTGTAAGCCAAGTCTATCTGCATCCAATCATGAAAAACACATATTTTAGAGTTCTTGATTTGTTTTCCCATGACACATATATTCTAAGGAAAGAAGTGATTCAATTTGATCAAGTAAACCAACGGTGCAGCAGTGGATGCAAATGCTATCAACTATGTATCCTATGCTCACTAAAAAAAAAAAAAACTAGCTGACTGATGTCTTCAACAACTTGTGCATTCTTTTGTTGTTCCATGGATGAATCACATCTAAACTGAAATGATAAATTTTAAATTTCTGGGCATGAGCATCAAAACATTATCCACACGAAAACTGAATAATAATGGCTTCCAGGTAGGCAATTTATAAGATCACAGGAAAAAATTCACAATTATTTAGAATACAAATTCTAAACTGTTAACATTATATGGCTAAAACAATTTTACATGGTGAGAGAGGCAGACTCATTTCCATCAAATTCTCAAAAGTCAAGATAAAGAAAGAAACTACCACGAAATTACCCCCCCCCCCCCAAGGTACTTCTATAGTGTTATTTTGAGCTACACAAGAATTTTTCCCATGCATGTCCAGAAAAGCTCATTATGATCAATCTGGTCATGATCATATATCTTTCATTACAGGTTTAAATCGAGATTCAAACAGACTAAACTTGGTCAGAATCAAATTACAATAGAATGAGAAACTGAAGAAGGAATGACATAAGCATGGAGCTAGCCATTTGCTCATCATCAACATGAGTGTGTATTTCCATAAATGACACCAAACAAGTTGGCTCTTCATTCAATAGCTTATGTTCTTCTAATGCCTCCAATATAAAATTTCACCCAAAAACAGAGATTTTTCACGAAAGACGCCAGACGTGTTTTCAACTACATCTCCTTAAACATTAAATTTCCTACTTTAATTTGCTCTTTGAAGAAATATAGAAGTACCACCAGAGAGCATTCTCTGATCTATTGTTTAAAATCTTAGCGAAGATTAGTCTTCCTAGTGTAAGAAGAAAGATTTAGCAAAGATGATCGGTGACAACAAAAGACAGCATGTACATGTACTTATTTCGTAGCAATAAAACAGAAAAACTAACACTGAAACAAATTTTTAAGTGAATATGAAAGAAAAAATGTCTTGCCTGTTTGTAATCCTTGTAGAACAGTCCCGCGTGTTATACCAATAGCCCATCCACCATTAGGATTGCATTGCTCTGTAGCAGCTGAAACTGCAACTGTATCACCTTTTTCAACATGAGCGCTACAAGCCATTACACCAGGAACAAATACCTACAAGTAAATCATCAGCAGAAAACAAAAGAAAACGGTTCTGGTAATCACTAAGTCCCAAGTCTACTGCAAATTTTATTAACTTCCACGATATTATTTTTAAAAAGCATTCACAAACAGAATATCTAAAATAAACATTACAGAACACCTTTTACCTGAGCACCTCGGAGAACAGCTTCGGCACATTTTCTACTGACAATTACCTCCTTTGGAGGTGCACCAGGTACATAACCATAATCAATCATGTGTGGTCCGCTGCCCTTAACAAACAAAACATACTCTAAACCTGGTATCTGACACTTAACAATGGGGCCATTTTTCAAGCTTTCCTCCAGTGGACTGCCTACATTTTCATTTGGTCCCGATCCTTCCTTACCGTGACAATCACCATCAAACCCCTTTTCTTTTATAATTTCCAACAACTTCTCAATAACAGCATCACTTGTTGACTTTAGTGTGTTTACACGAACACAAGAATAACTCGACGGACGCCTAATTGAAGTAATATAACATGAAAACACAGTCAGATTTAACTATAATCACATCAGTGACTCTTGTATTCTCTTTGGCAGCATACTTACATGGTAAATAGAGAGATAAAAATCAAAAAGGTAAGAGGGAAATAGAGAGTTTACGTTAAGGCTTTAGAAATGATAGAGAAATGATCGGCGCCGTAGGCTTTAATAAAGTAGTTCTCGACCTCAGGGTTCCATCGTAAAATCGGACTGAAACAGTAACGGTCCGATGGATCCATCTGTTAAAATGAGCACGACAAGTAACAATTACTCCTACATTCTTACTACCAACTAGTATATACATGAAATATACAGAGAGAGAGAGAGAGAGAGAGAGAGAGAGAGTATAGTGCCTTGGGAGTGGTAGTGGTAGAGCTTCTGCGGATAGTTTTCAGCAGCAAATGCAAATCCCTCGCTTTTTTCATTCAAAGCCGTTGATTAGGGCAAAATGCGAATATTTGAGTTGTTTATTTATAATGGTGCTGATTTAGAATGCTTTAGTCACTCGATTTGATCCTTATTTTCGATTTAGCTTACATTTTCTATATATATGCAGAAGTACCCCTCTTATTTTCGATTTAGAATGCCTTTTAATATTGAGTTTATCAGTATTTTTTTTTTTAATAGTCAAAAGATTTTAACAACTGTTTATTTCTGGGTTTCAAAAGTATTTTTAATAAAATTTAAAAAATTTTTATTTTTTTATTAACTCCAAATTAATATATTTTTAGTGTTTTGAAATCATTTTAACGTGCTGATGTCAAAAATAATTTTTAAAAAATAAAAAAAATCATTAACATATATTTTGATACAAAAAGCTATTTAAAAAGCAAACGCAATCACACTACCAAACACACTCTAAAACCAGATTACATTAATGTTACAAATGGACGTGTTGCAACAATTCATTTTCATCATGTATGGCACTCTATAATCTCACTACAAAGAGTATTTTTAATGCAGATTAAAAATAAAAAAGATAGAATTTTACAAAAACTAAGTAAAACATTCATATGATTACGTTTATACCTTTTAAGTTATATAAAAAAAAATCTTGAAGTGCTTTGGAAGCTTGTGACTATGTGGATGCAGTCAATCAAGATTTAATAATGATATGAAATATGTTTTTATAAAAGTTTTTTTTAATTAAAAATATATTAAAATAATATTATTTTAGATTAATTTTTTGTATAAGCAAATAAACGATACTTAAAAAAACATTATTTTTATGTTTTTTTAGTCATAAAATATTTTGACCAACAGGTTGAATCGCATCACCACCGTTTATTATCGAGGAGAGAAATTTAATTTTCTTTAAGTTTTCACTAAGTTATACTGCACACGTTACATTATAGCTTATACAAACCATTTGTCTCATTCGTTATCTGGAACGCGGGTTTGGTTGGTTAACTTAAAATAACTCGATTTTTATTGTACAAGTTACATTTTTATCATGCCAACTCTAGTTAACTCTGATCTCTTTTTGTCTATTTCTTATCGAATCTCTTCTTTGTATATTTAACTAAATGAAAAATAAACTACATTATTTTTTCACTATTGCAAAAGGGGTTTTTATCCCAAGCTATCATAGTTGGTTTTTTTTTTTTTTATCTTTGTCCAATTGTCCTTTAATTAATGTTGCGTATTTTTATTTATCATTTAATTAAAATAATACCAATTTATTTTACCAATTAGAGCTATAACCTAAATTGTTAAGTGTTTTTTTTCTTTAAAATTTTCTTGCGACACATAAACATTATTTTTTTATTAAAAAAAAAAGCAGAACTATGGCGTAACGCAAACCCATGTTTAGTAATAAAATATAATTAAAAAAATAAAAAATAATTGATGCGTGTGGAAGGAGCTTGCAATCTTCTAGCAATGAATGCAATGTCTCGTAGCAACCAAAAACCCTCTTTCTTCATGTCACTAGAATCATCACAACGTTTTTTTATCCTGTTAGGGCAGCGTGTGTTAGTAGCAATGAGGTGGCTTATCACGGGCGATGCTTCCTTCCCCCCTTTTTTCTCTGTCATCCCCTCGCAATTCGCAATGGACATTTAAATTTTCAGAGTTATCCTTTTATTTATTGATGTTTTTTATTTTGGTCCTTATTCTTTTGATTTCTAATTTTTCTTTTTGGTCTTTTTGTAAAATTTTGATTTATTTTAAATTTCATACTTCAATCATAATTTGTGATGTGTTGTTTTTCTCCAATTTGATCCTAACTTTTTTTTTCTAGGTCTTTTTGTTAAATTGATTTTTCTTTCCAATCTCACTCTTCAAACAAAAATATTTACTTGTCCTCTAATTATTTTTTTATTTAAGTTTTCATTCTTATTTGCTTAATTGTTATTTTTCTTTTAATTTTATCATTTAACATTTGATTGGTTAAGAATCAGGTTTTATGATCCTTTTAGATATAATGTTTTCAATCCAATGACTTAGGTTAAGAATTTGAAAAGTTAAATTGACATTGCTTTTTTTTTTACTTATTTTCTTTTCAGATTTCATCATTTATTTTTTTAAAATGAGATTTGTGATATTTTTTTTTGTTTTTTTATTGAATTATTTTGATCTCATGACCTGGGTTTTAAATTTAATAAGTTAACACGGGTTAACTTGGCCCTTATTACATAGGTTACAAGTTTGTCATGCTAACTCGAGTTGTTTTTTTATCATTTTTTTACCTAATTTTATCATTATGTATTTAATTAACTAGGAATTTAGCTATATTTTTTTTTAAAATTTTCTTTTTAGTTATAGTGATCACTTTTTTTCCATTTAGTCCATTTATTATTGTTGTTTATTTTTTATCATCTAATTAAAGTAAATGAACTTATTTGATTTCTTTATATCTATCACCCAAGTTACATATTTTTCTTTAAATATATTTACGCACTCAAACATCATTTTTTACAAAAAAAAAAATAATAATTTGGCCCCATAGTGTGGCGGATATCCACATCACAAACAGAAAACTACCTAGATCCTCGCCATTCCCCTCAAATGTTTTGCCCACCCAACCATCTGATTTCGTTCCCCGATCAGACCAACACATCCAACCAATATCCTTTCACATATCTTCGAATCGCAGCCACCTCTTGAATTGATATTTTTGACATGGCAGGTTGGTAGAATTTTGTTGGTATTTTAATTTAGCCATCATGAGATTTAAGGCATGTATGAAAGTGGAGGTATTAAGCAAAAGGGACAGTTGTGGAGAGGGCGTCTAGGAAAGCAATTAGGCCTTGTCCGCCACCAGTGGCGGGGGACGGCCATTGGGTCCACGAGGATCATCTTGAAGTGTTCCACAATTTTGTTCGGAAGACGGCAGTGTAATAGAAGTTGTGGGCGAAAAGCTTTTTCATTAGGTTACTTGGATTGTGTGAAGAATTCATATCTTGGGTCTGTCTTCGCCTACCAGAGCAAGGAACTTTGTTGATATATACGCTGGGAGTACTGAATTATCAGAGCTGCTTTACTGGTTGCAATTTTTTTGAGTTACGCTGAAAAAGGAATCTGGGTGGTCGGATTCCGATGAGGATAAAAGTAAAAGGGTGTGTACGTGTGTTCCCCATTAATTGGAATATAATGTCACTTTTATAAATAATCTAATTTTTTTGTTGAAGTTTTTGTGGTTTTATCGAAAGCGTTATGAATTTATAAATTTTATAAAATAAATTGTAATTTTTAAAAAAATAAAGATAAAATAAAATAACTTCCTAAGTAATTTTTCTTTTTATTTATCTTATTTTAGAGGTCAATCCAGCAAGAACAAACAATTTTTACTTTTATATAAAATATAAAAAGAAAAATTTAAAAGTAAATTACAATACTTTCTTTGAAATATTATGAATTAAAAAAAAATTAATTAGTATTTAAAAAAATTGAACAAATTTTTTTTTAAAGATGAGAGAGGATATTAATTAAAATTAAAATTAAAAAATTAATAAAAAAACAAAAACAAAAAAAAACTAGCCGGCATTGGGAGCCTTAGCCTAGTATAAAAAAAGCCTAGGTGCACAATTCCAGAAGCTTTGATCTACATGCATGGATAATATATTTTTTTGTTTTTTTTGTTTTTTGAAGTAGCGTAAGTCATCCACTCCATTTTTTATATATAAATGGACGTGTGTTGTCTATTATTTTTACCTATTTTCGACCATTTTTTTAAAAAAGAAAATGAGGGTTCAAGTTTTGAATTTCATAAACTTATTTTTCAATTTTTTTTAATTGAAATTATCTTATGAACCTTAACAACCCCATTTCTAAATTAAAATAGACTTTAATCTCTCTAAAAATGAAAATTAAATTAATTCAAGAAAAAAAATTAAGGACCTTAATCTATTTTTTTATGTATTATAATCATTTTTATTGAGTTTTTCTCTCAAAAGATAAATTCATAAATATCAAAAGTGAAGTTATTGATGTAAAAATTCAGCTACTAGGAAGCTTTCTCTTTTCTAAAATTTTCTAATGATTTTCTCCTTTTCCTCTCCAGATCTAATAATTGAAATATAAATAAAATAAAGCTTAGGATTAAAAAGAAAAAAGCTAAAAGAAAGAGACCAATTAATAAGAAAAAATAGAACACAACATTAATGTTTTTTAATAATATGGTTTTTTAAGTGAGAAACAAAAAGATTTTGTTAATTATAAATAAAAAAATTAAAAATATATGAATTGATAAATTAGAAAAGAGTTGTAAGTTATAATTAAATACTAAAACAAAAGGTTAATTTTTCTAGTACATGCAAATATTTAACCCTAACTATTTTTTTATTTTATATATTTTTATTTATTTTATCTTAGAGGTTAATTATACTAGTTAAGAAAAAATAATTTTTATTTAAATATAAATTCCAATAATCTCCTAAAAATATTATGAATTAAGTTTTTTTAAAAAAATTAATCATTATTTAAAAAGTTAAACAAAGCAATTTTTTTAAAAAAAGAAGAGGGCACTAAGTAAAATTTAAATAGAAAAATTAATCAAATGTAAAACAAAGCCAGCTGAAGCGATTTTTTCTTTTTGAAGTCTACTCCATTTATTTATATACTAGATGATATGCCCGTGTTTTGCCAAGAGCTTGTGGCATGCTTATGTGTTATTATAAATTTATAAAAAATATATAAAAACAATTATACAGAGAAAAATTATTGTAATCTATAGTGTTTTCAAGAAAAAATTATAAAAATATTTTTAGAAAAAAACATAAAAAAACGAATAGAAAAAAACCATGTAGGGAAATATTGTAACAATCTATAATATTTTGTGAGAGAATATACAGTTGTAATTCTCAACCAGTTCAATATTAAGAAAATAAAATTGCCAAAGATAATTTTGAAAAAATTAGCAAAAAAAAATATGTGAGGAATTACTATAGCAATTTATAGTGTTTTAAAGAAAAAAAAGTACAAAGCTAAATTCTTAACCAGTTTAATATTAACAAAATAGAAGCAACAAAGACAATTTAAAAAAAATCATACAAAAAAACAAAAATCATAAAAAAAAACCCATGTAAAGAAACACTATAGCAATGCATAATGTTTTGCGAGGAAAACTACAATTGTAATTCTTAACCAACTTAATATTAAAAAAATAAAATCAACAAAGATAATTTTAGAAAAAATCATAAAAACATAAAAATCATATGGAGAAACACTGTAACAATCCAAAATATTTTTTTTTTAAAAAAAATATAAAGCTAAATTCTTAACCATCTCAATATTAAAAAAATAAATTCAACAAAGATAATTTTAGAAAAAAATTACGTGAAAAACAATATAGCAAAACAAAAACTACATGGAGAAACACTGTAGCAATTGACAATGTTTTAAAAGAAAAAATTATAAAATTAAATTCTCAACCAGTTTAATAGTAAAAAAATAAAATTAACAAAGATAAAAATAAAACACATAAAAAAAAGATAATTTTAAGAAATAAAATGAAAAAAAAAAGCGAGCAATGAAAAAATAAAAAAATAAAAAAAAGATGTAGAACTTTCCTCGCGCCTTTTAACGTTTTTGAGTATTGTTAATAATTGTCAAAACAAACAATCTATCATCTTCTACATCTATTCTTCGTCATCTGATGACTGAAAAGTTAAGTTTTATATCTTACAAACTTATTTTCAACTTGTTTTAGCTTAAAAATATCCTCTAATAATTGAATGAATTTTCCATTAAAAAATGAAAACCGGAAAAGGAATGAAAACTGGAATTGAAAAATGGAAAACATTTTCTATCAATGAACACTTCCTGAAAGGTCTGAAGTGAAAAAAAATAAAAAAAAATTCAGTGGGCAAAGTGACAACAGCAAAAATTGAAGAGACAAGAATAAAAAAGAGGAAAACAAGGGGCTATGAACAGGGGAGCCAACAGAAAACTGCGAGAAGATAGGCAATGGGAGCAGAAGACTGCAAGAGGATAAACTGTGGGCGCTGAAAACTGTTTTAGTTGATCAGGTTATTTTATTCACCAATTATTGAAGTCCCTATTGTTTGCTGGCTTCGCACGCCACCATTGATCTGATCGTCAAACTAATCAATAACAACAACAAAATCAACAATTCTTCGAATGTATGCACTTCGACTCCCTCTCTCCAATCTCTCATTATTCTGTTCACAATCCCAAAAACCCAGACTCGACAACAACTATCGCACAATGATGAATTACGCAAAGGCAGCGTCGTCTCAGGCCTTCAAGAACAAGAAGCTCTTGTTTCGCCAGCTTTTCGAGAAGGATTCCTCTACTTACACCTATTTGTTGGCTGATGTTGCTCATCCTGATAAACCTGCTCTGGTTAAGTAGACTCGGCCATTTACCCTCTCTCTCTCTTTTCTAATTATTTAAATTAAAATATTCAATTTTTTTGTGGTATTGAACTTGAACTAGAATTAAAATTTATTAATTTATTTATCGTGGTTCTCCTCCCTCTGCAGTTAATTGACCCAGTTGATAAGACAGTAGACAGGGACCTTTCCCTTGTAAAAGAGCTGGGGTTGAAGTTAATTTATGCTATAAACACCCATGTTCATGCTGATCATGTGACTGGAACTGGCTTGATTAAGGTCACAACACTCCTTTTACTCTGCATATATGAATTCATTTCATGTCATTGACTGCTATTTCCTTATTTTGCAGACTAAGGTTCCTTCTGTGAAATCTATTATTTCGAAAGCAAGCAAATCGAAAGCTGATCTTCTCATTGAAGCTGGCGATAAAATTCATTTTGGGGATCTTTTTCTAGAGGTAATAATGATTTTATTGCTTTTGATTTTGTTGTTCGTCCCAGGCGTTTAGAGCTAGGGTATTTTTTTAATTAATTAATTATTAGAATAACTGCAATGAAATGTACCCAACAATTTGTAATCTGGTTACAACTAACAATGAATTACTGGCTAGAGCTACCAAGTTTAGTTGTTATCTTAACCGTAACAACGGGACTCCATGGATAGTGCCCATACTTTTATTTTTTTTTTCTTATTGAAATTTGAATGGATGTGGAGAGAAGCTATTTTCTTCATGTGAAGCCAGCTAGTCATTATTGCCTAATTCAATAAATGTTGGCACCAATTGGTGCCACTTGCTTTTTATCTTTTGCAAGACAAAGGCTGGATGCTTGCCTATAAATAGGCAATGCATCCAAGCCTTAAGCACACCAAGATAGAGATTACTTTCTCTTTACAACTTTTTATTGTATTACTCTCTCTTCACCTTCTCTATTCTTGCTCTCTATCTTGGTGTGCTTAAGGCTTGGATGCATTGCCTATTTATAGGCAAGCATCCAGCCTTTGTCTTGCAAAAGATAAGAAGCAAGTGGCACCAACTGGTGCTGCAAGTGGCCCCGAATTGGTGCCCACGTTTATTGACTTAGGCAATAATGCCTAGCTGGCTTCGCATTCAAGTCGTACCACTGGGAAAAATATTTCATTGAAGTCTATTCCTTCTTTCTGAGCATATCCTTTCAGCGGTATCGTGCAAGATTGGTGGTGAAAGGATATGCTCAGAAAGAAGAAATAGACTTCAATGAAATATTTTTTCCAGTGGCACGACTTGAATGTGAAGTCAGCTAGGCATTATTGCCTAAGTCAATAAATGTGGGCACCAATTCGGGGCCACTTGCAGCTCCAATTGGTGCCACTTGCTTCTTGTCTTTTGCAAGACAATGGCTGGATGCTTGTCTATAAATAGGCAATGCATCCAAGCCTTAAGCACACCAAGATAGAGAGCAAGAAGAGAGAAGGTGAAGAGAGAGTATTCCCACAAAGTTGTGAGAGAGTAAGTGATGTGTTTTCTCCTAGTAATAGAGATATTTCAGTTGTTCTTCTATTAGAAGAGAGAGGTTGTAATTCCCACATTACTTAGTAAAATCCTTCTATACTTGTCTGTGAACGTAGCCAAATTTGGGTGAACCACGTAAATTCTTGTGTGTCTCATTTCTTATTTTATCATATCCCTTGCCTTTTATCTTGTCAGGTTTGCGTGTCAGTTTCCTGACACTAGAAGTATCAGACTTCAATCAAGCATAAATTTGAATGAATTGGGGCATGAAGAGTGTGATTTATGAGGGAGAGAAGTGCCCTGCAGATTGAATGAAAAAAATAAATAACCATCTGATTTTGCTGCTAGTTGTAGAATCATCATATACTTTTTTTCCAATTAAATTATTGAGATGGAAAATAATAATGCATTGTTTATTATTTTTTCACGCCTCATCCATCTATATGTTTGTCTTTATCAACATGCATATCTATTCTTCTATATTTCTGTTTCGGCAGGTTCGAGCTACTCCGGGTCATACACTGGGTTGTGTCACATATGTTACTGGAGATGGGTCAGATCAGCCTCAACCAAGGATGGCTTTCACCGGAGATGCATTGCTAATTCGTGGATGTGGAAGAACTGATTTTCAGGTCTGGCCTGTTTTATCCTTTTGAATGTAACTTGCTGGGAATTTGAGGGCATTTTATGGAAATTATTAAGCAGCATTTTCAATCCCATTAATTTTACTTACAGGGCGGAAGTGCACATCAACTCTACCAGTCAGTACATTCACAGGCAAGGACATTAGATGAGGAATAACATATGATTTTCTATTTAAAAAAAGAGAGACAATCAGTAATATTTATTTTAACCTTTGCCTCATTTTAATGGAACCAGATATTTTCATTGCCCAAGGAAACCTTGATATATCCTGCTCATGATTACCGGGGATTCACTGTATGGAGCCATCTCTTACTTTTTTTAGATTACTAGATCTGTCATGCAGATGCTTATGCTTAACCTTTGTGTGACGTCCAGGTCAGCACTGTTGGGGAGGAAATGCAATATAATCCCAGACTGACCAAAGATGAGGTGATTCTTTTGTTCCTTTGTGTCATGGCCCGGTCTGTTTGGATTGTATTTTCCTTGTGGAAGTCATTGTTCTTATCCAATTATTAGTTAGTAGGTTGCAACTTACTAGTATTTCATAGTAATATTTAGTCTTTAACATATCAAACAAAATTCAGATCATCATTTAATCTACTGATTTGCTATGACAAGAGGCTGATTCTTAGTTTACTTGAATATTACCAGAGCCAGAGCCTGCCAAAATTTGAAATTTCCATATTTATTTATTTTTCCTTTGCATGCAGATTTCATGTCATTCTCTAAGTAATGCAATTCTTGCAATAACCTTTTTCTTCTTTCTGCAGGAAATGTTCAAGAGTATCATGGAAAGTAAGTAACTTCATCTATTTAATATTCTATTCAATACTGCTAGTTTTTCTACATCTTTTGAACATTGAATTTAAAGCTAATTCATTGTTTACAGATCTGAACCTTCCATATCCAAAGATGATTGACATAGCTGTTCCTTCAAATATGGTCTGCGGGTTGCAAGATCTGTCTGTGAAGCCTGTTGATGCCTCGTCAAACTAGATATAATCAGGTGCAGTTTTCTTACAGTATTGTTGGATAAAGGAGTTAACTTTGTCTAGATTATAAATAAGTTTTCTGCACTGATTGCTCTGGTGTGTTTTACTCCTGCTCAATATCATATATATAAAAGGACAGAACACACCCTGAGATTTTATTAGGGATAAACTTTGGCTCCCTTATTACCCTTTTTTTGTAACTTTTCCTTGTAGCTTTGCAACCTTCCGAATCCTTGACCAACAATTAAGAACACATAAGTTGGCTGTTGCAATGACTGCAACATCACCTTCTGGTACTGATGTTATTAGAAAATGGACATGGATTGCATTACAAAACTTATATAAGTATCTAAAAAAATAAAAGAATGTGTTTGTTCAAATTAAAAGAATAGGTTGTCCATAAGAAGAAAAGGCATTAAATAAAACTAAGAAATGACCTATATTATACAGAGTCATAATTCCATTGCTAAATTCTGTAGTAGAATTGTGATTCAATCCCAGACGCCAATATAGATGAGAGAAATATGTGGCTTCATTCGCAATGCTCACTGTGATTGCTCCAGTGCACCCAAATACTAGAACTGGGTATTCAACCTGATCATGGTCCCTTTTGTTCAAGCGGCATATGGGTTCCTTGACATTTGCGTTAAGTCATTGAAATTGGATGCATGCCAGTCCTGTTGTATTCGCTAGTAACTCCCCATTGTTATTACTTTTTTTCCCCATTCATAAGGAGGTTAAGCCCTCGCCTTCCCCAATGCGAGCAGGATTTGAGCCCAAGTCACTTTATACCATGTCAATTGACTTTACTGGCGAAGCTGGGTAGCTGCCACCTGTTGTCATTTATATAAGTGTGGCTGTTTTAACATTCCTCAAAATTTCATATTGTGTCCCTCATAGTGATGAAGCTCAATGGATTTTGGAGATGGATGCTTGTTTTTGTACTTTGTAGAGGGATGAGATTGATGATCTTTATCTAATTGAAATGAACTGGGGACTCGATTGGGCTACCTAGTCTGAAATGAAAGAGAATTGATGTTGGTTGGTGGTTTTCTGGTGGGATTTTGAACAAGGACTTGGTGCCTACTCAGTTGTTGACTTGTATAACTGGTTACTCCTCTTCTAGTGATTACATATTCTCGTATATAAACTTGAAGGAAAAAGGCCTTAAGAAAAAAACTGCTCTCGGCAATTTTAGGTGTAATAGCTACTACATTTTTGAATGATAGCTGTAATCATTACTATTATATGCAATTAATAGAAGTATTACCAATTACCAATTACTAAGTTTTAGTATATTTATACAAACAATTAAAGCTAAATTCGGAAGAGATGTGATTTAAATGTATTCTATGCTTCTATGACTCCAAAGTTATCCAGTCGAAAAGTAAACTTGCATAATTTTAATATTCAATTCTTGCAATAACCTTTTTCTTCTTTCTGCCGGAAATGTTCAAGAGCATCATGGAAAGGAAGTAACTACATCTATTTTAATATTCTATTCGAATAACACTGCTAGTTTTTTTACATCTTTTGAAGATTGAGTTTAAAGATAATTCATTTTTTTACAGATCTGAATCTTCCATATCCAAAGATGATTGACATAGTTGTTCTTTCAAATACAGTCTGTGGGCTGCAAGATCTGTCTGTGAAGCCTGTTGATGCCTCGTCGAACTAGATATAAGCAGGTGCAGTTTTCTTATAATATTGTTGGGTGAAGGGGTTAACTTTGTGTAGATTATAAATAAGTTATTCATAAAAAAAAATTTAATGGTATAACTATTTGATTCAATCATTTGCAACATTTTGAATGGCCAACACTACTCACTTGTAATTTATAACTAGTTTTCAAGGACACCGTTCATGTCTAATCTGTATTATGAAATAATCTCCATAATGATACTTGTGTAAATTATCTTGAAATTTATATTGTTCATTACTTACTTGAATTTGTTCATTGATCTCAACATGTAAATTATAAACTCTACATACAAAAGACTCAACTTAATCAAACATCCTAGCATGAGAAGACATAAGACATGAGAAAAAGATCTATAAGTTTTTTAGGCTTATAACTGAACACTATATGACTGAAGGTGTGGAATGAGACAAATATTATTCAAAATCCAAGTAAATATGGTTTGGACACAACCTAATAAATTAGAATTATCTTCATCTTTCTCATTACATGTATGGGGTAAAGGATTAGAGAGCTGATCAACATGTCTTTCAAAATCTATTACATTCTGATTGTCAAGCATATAACATAAGGTATTAGGGAGCTCAAGTGAACAAGTATCTAGAATATCTTCTAACACTACGTTTACCTCATTAGACAGTTTCACTAGAGAGTTTCATAAAATTTCCTCTGCTAATAAAGCAGACTTAGTATATTCTACATTAACCTCCTTTTTTAGACTCATTCGGACTTGTTGTGTTAAGTTTCTTTTCTTGTATATCCTCTTCATCTATGTCACTAAAGTCCTCAAGATTAAGTTCATACACTTGCATATAATAGTTTTTCTTTTCAACTATCTACATCCTTATGTTCTTGGGTGACTAAGGGTTTAGAGGAACAATCGACGAAGATATGATCGAAACCTTGACATTTAGCGCACTAAATCTTTGAACTCGTTTTAGACATTTCATTGATGACTTTTTTGCCTTTATCTTCTTTATAAATTTAGGCACTACTATGATTAGGTCTATGAGGTGGAGCACTTAACAAAGACCTATTATTTCTGAACTGAGACTTAAAAGAGGTAATACAGGGATCCTGATGTTTTGTCCATTAACTCTTTATAAACAACTCATAATCTTGCACTAAATTTTAAACTTAGCCAAGATTGAAAACACCTACGAGCATGACCTTTTTCCTAAAATTACCTTTCAAACTTTTACAAAACCTATGTAAAATCATGACTTCATTCTCTTTTATGGCACATCTCATCATGTAATCATTAGATTGTGCTATATACTCATTGACAAACCTTTTTCCATTGCCTAAGATTATTTCATTGGTCTAAAAGCTTTTTTTTATAAAATTAATGTAGGTGTTTTTCATGTAATTTTTGTTTCATATTATTCTAATAAGTAATAAGAGGTTTACCTCTCCTCTATAGATAATCCTCAACATATTCCAAATAAAGTTAAGCTCTTTCAATGAGCTTTATCTTGGCAATCTTAACTCTTCTATTATCAAACAAGTTGTAACAATAAAAAAAGTTAACCATATCACTAATCCACCTATTAAAAATTCAAGGCTAATGACGACCATCAAAAGTGGGGGCCATTATTTTATTATGGCTTATGACTTGCTCATTAAGGCCATCGTTTTTAGAGTAACCTATATGATATTCATACTGGTGTCGCTCAAGGTAAACTTGTTTATAGTGGTTATTGCTGTAATTTTAACTGGTCTTTGAGTACTTTATTCATAAACTTTTTATGGGTTCAACTCTTTTGGACATGTTGGTCATCTTGGTTTGTGTAAGCTTTAATTCTCATTGAATGACCCTAATAATATAACTAATCATTAATGGTTGAGTTTATAGTAAATGTATACTTAATGTTAGATACTAAATAACCATGATGCAAATTTATGTAATACTAACTTAAGGATGAAATTGAGATTATAAATTGCTTGATAATAACGATGATGGTGGTGTTGATATAGGTAGAACTAACTTTTGATACTTGCATTTTTTTCCCCCACTTTTCTCTTCATTTTTTTTCTATTGTCACTTTTCACTTTTTTTTTCACTTTTTTTCAACTTTTTTCAATAATAAAGAAAAGAAATTACAACTAAAAATAAATAAATGAATAAATAAAAAAAATGAATTTTGCTGAGACGCGAGGTAGTGAGGGACTCTGGTGCTGGCCTTGTTTTTGTCACAACTTTCTGGCTTTCATTTGAAACGCCCATTTGATTAATTTTTGAAGAATTTGAATCTCCCTTGATTTTCCATCTTCTAGTACTGTCAATAATGCAGAGTGTAAAAGAAAAATTACTGTACAATCACTCGTGTATAACTTCCTACCTAAAGATGACTCCACCTCCATTGTGCTGGGTCTCTTCGATCACCGGCAATGAAGAAAGATTGGTGTTCATGGCAAGTGCTCACATCAAACCATGAAACAGGCGTCAACACAGGTCATCTTCTGTCAAGTCACATCCAACACCAAACAAGCAATCCTGGACTCCCGCCCATAATACATTCCACGGGCAATAAAAACCCGAGTTTCATAGATGCAAATGTTGAAATCGTCAAAACAAGCCGGTGCAAGCTCTGACTTGTTGATGCGGGCTGTTAATGCACTGTTGTGCTGACCGTGGTTGTGGGTGGCTGAAGTGGTGTTAGATCTTTGATGTGGGGGCTGATGGGTGTGGCCTTTCTTTCTTTTCTCAGGTCACATTATTGTTGATCTTGATGCACTGCATGTTCTTCTTCTTCTTTTCAGATAATGTACTGATGATGTGTGCGGTACAAATTAAGTTTTTATAAATTTTAATTTTTTTTTTATGAATTTAGATTATTTTAATATATTGATTAAAAAATAATTTAAAAAAAATATAAAAATATTATTTTAATAAATTTTTAAGTAAAAAGTATTTTAAACCGCAATCACTATCATAATTTTAAACGGCCGAAAACTCTCACATATCCTAGGTTTATTTTATGATCTATTTTGAATTTTAAAAATTTGAATTAATCTTATGCTTGGGTATCTAAGTTGAAGTGAGAAAAAAAATGAGAATCTAATAAAAATTAAAAAAAAAAATAAAAAAAAAGAAAAAACCAAAAAGAGAAATGAGTGTTGGAAAAGCCTATAACTTTATAAATTTTATTCAATTCATAAAAAATATTATCTAATATTTATAAAAGTAACATATAAATGCTAAAATATTAATTAGGATAGTTAATTAAATAAAATATTCAACAATAATTAAATTAAACAAATAAATATAAATAAAATTTAATAAAACAAAAATTAAATTATTCTCTGTCATCATAATCATACAATTTCGGGTATGAAGTCCCATCACAAGTCACTTGATACCATGTCAAGTTACAGGCTAGCTGCCACGTGGTGTCATTTAAGTAAGCGTGGCTGAGTTGAGATTGGTCAAAGTTCCATACTGCCCCTCGTAGTGATGAAGTTCAATGTTATTATATTCTCTAGCTAGGATGGATGTTTTGAAGAGAAGATCAAGCTCCAACTCACTGAGTTGGTGCGTAGTGTAGTGTTTGTTTGGTATTATAGTAATGAATTTTTTAAAAATATTTTTTATTTAAAAATATATTAAAATAATATATTTTTAAATTTTTTATATTAATATATCGAAATAATTCAAAATAAAAAATTAATTTCAATCTAAAATTTTTTAAATTTTTTTAAAAAACTCTATTTATACCATAAAAATAAACATGCACTAAAATATTAAGAGAGTGTTTAGGAGTGTGTGGTAGCTGTTATTTTTCAAAGTGTTTTTTATTTTAAAATACATTAAAATAATATTTTTTATTTTTTAAAAATTATTTTTATATAGCATATCAAAATAATTTGAGAACATAAAAAATATATTAATTTAAAATAAAAAATATTTTTTTAAAAATATTTTTAAAAAAACAGTGACAAACGCTGCCTTAACATAACTTACCTCTGATGAAGCAACTCCATCGCCCTCCCAGATGCAGCAGCTACTGACGAAGGAGCGGGGACATGCACGGGTGGCACTTACCATGTACGCCGTAGAATCTGCCTGTAAGATTGAATTATTAAAATGTATGAAATCGAGGGGGAAATTATGTTAAGAAGGGATAACACAATTCGATTCTTTTAGTTATTTTAAAAAAATTAATTAAAATTAATTTTTTAATTATTTTCATCATCAGATTAACCAAACACTCATTTTATTTCTACCCTTTAAATTTGTTAATACTAAACAGTGATTATTAACAATTGTTTTTCGAAATAATTTTTATTTAGAAAAATATTAAAATAGTATATATATTTTTTATATTTTATATTAGTTTATCAAAATCATCTAAAAATAAAAAAATAATTTAAAACAAATAAAAAAATATATTTTAAAAAAACACAACCATGCAGCGCAAAAAAACAAAAGTAATTAGTACTTGTTTCTAGAATATTAATTAATATGTACATAGTAGTAATATAAGTGTTTTAAAACCTGAAATGGCTCGGCGGGTCAATCTGGATCTAGAATCAATCTGAATGAAAGTAAAAATTCATTTAAAAATTAACTCGGTTGACCTAAGACCCGGCTCACCCAATCAAACCTGGGTAAAACCCAGTTAATATTTTTTTATTTTAACTGTCATTAAACTACGTAGCTTTTAGCTTTCTAAAATGCCAAAAACCTGAAGATAATTATGTTTGCTGCTGTGTTGTCATGGCTTGTTTAGTTGTTGCACTGCCATGTCAGCCACATGTCCTTGTTTACAACTTTATTATCCACGCACCCACCATCATCAACAATCCTTCAACACACATCTGATTTATCTATCATTCAAGAAAACACTATTTATTTCAAGTGTATTTATTTTTATATTTTAAAACTATTTAAAAAAATTATTTTTTATCTTAAATTAATTTTTATTGATATTTTTATATTTTTATATTGAGTAGTGAAAAAAATTTAAAAAATATTATTTTAATATATTTATAAGCGAATTGTTTTTTGAAAAACAATCGCAGCTTTTTATATGTTTTAAAACGTGTGTAATTGCAGTAAAATATGTTTATCAAACTAGATTTTTATTTAAAAATATATTAAATTGATTATTTTTAGATTTTTTTTATTATTTAACACATAATAATTATTTATTAATTGTGTTTGAAATGTAAATTTTATAAATGTCAATGATATTAAAGATAATTATGACGATGAAGTTTCAAATGAGCATGCTGATGATTTATTAGGTGTTGACGAGATTGGCTCAATTCCATTAACATTTAATTCAATTTTTGCTCTTATGGACACAGAAGAACTTAATGTGTTCATTCAACAAAAGTGAATGTATTGTTGATTTAGAATTTATGTTATTGGATGTTTTGTTTTAAATATTTTAGAATTTATGTGGTTGGATGTTTTGTTTTAAATATTTTAGAATTATATTTGGTTTGTGTTTTGGATATTAAATTAAATTTATGTTGTTGGCTTATAATTTAAATTTGGTTTATGTAAGTGTTGTATTGTAACTAGTTATGTGTTTTTTTGGGTTGATCCGGATCAATCTATCTAACGCGTAACTTGATCACTTGACTGAATCAATAATCGGGTAGGATTTTAAAACTAAGAGTAATATTATAGCTATATATATCCCTTAAATTTACAGAATTAAATATGTTTTTCTATTGGAATGGATAACCACTAAAAAGAAGAAGAAGAGGCCAGCCATATTAGTCAACGAGTTGAAAAAAACATGGCGAAGTCCCCACTATCAAATCTCTCAAGTACGAGCTTTCTTTCTTTCTTTCTTTCTTTTTTTAAGTAGCCTACCGTATAAGTCACAACTTCCCATTCTATTTTTAATTGTTTTTTTAAATGTATTTTTAGTATGGAAATATATTAAATTAATATTGTTTTATGATAATATTAATGTGATAATTTTAAAAATTAAAAAATCTAAAAAAAATATTTTAATATATTTTCAAATAAAAAAATTATTTTAAAAAATACTTTATACCATAATTTCAAATACTCTCTCTAGATAAGATGGTATATCTTAGTGTATTTTTTTTTTTTTCTTTCAAGGAGCCATCCATGAGATCATAACTCTCGGCACAAGTTTTTTTAGCTTTTTCTTAATTGTTTGTTTAGTATTGTGTTTTTCTTGAAAAAACATTAGATTTATATTTTATTTGAGTATTTTATTATTATTTAGATGTATTTATATAAAAAAATAAAAGAAATTATTTTGATGACGACTTTGTGGGGATTTCGTTTTCGTTACTTCTTTTTGTTAAAGAATCTGGGAGGAAATTAACAGCGCATCCTTGTGTGACCGGAATTGTCTTCAATCCATAAGCTGAAAAATGAAGTTATTATTAGAACAAGGAAAAAAAACCATGCGATATGCACGTAAATGTAAAAAATGCAAGATCAATTTTCAACGGTAGCAATGATGATTTTCCCATCGCTTGATCCACAAGGGATGCTTACCTTTTGACCATTCGACAGCTACGTGTAAGGGTTAACCAAACAACTGGCATTTTTTATTTTTTATTTTTCGTATAATTTCTGGTAAAAACGCTAAGAACACAGAGCAGACCCCAGAGAACATCTCTCTTTCAAGGGCTACGACTTTGGAGCAGTTTTTTTTGTTTGACTATCACTTCCGGCCGAAACGTATTGGGATAAACCGACGAACCAGTAGAAATGTTGATGGGATGGAAAGACGAGGAGATTTGAAATCAAATATTAGAGTTTAATCTTTCCAGACAAAGCATCAAGTCTCTGTGTGTGATTGAATTCCACACCAGATTTTCCAATTTTCAAAATCTTTTGCTTCCACCTCGAAACAAGCACTTCCTCGATCTTTACTTGCACAGTTGCATGGATTGAATAATATTTTATTACTTGATTTTCTGATGGGTCTTTGAGCCGAACTTAAACGTGATTGCGTGTTGGGAATCCCACAACACCACCAACTTTTGTGTGCGAATCCAGAAGTCCACAACCCTTTCCGTCCTTTTCTTGCTTGCCAGTCGTTCGTAAGGCATCAGTATCATTCATGGAATACAATATGGTATATACACTGTATTTTCAATTGCACGACTGGGTCGTGGATCAACTTCAGGTTAAAATTAGTCGTTAGTTCTATTAATTTTAAACACCCTTTCTCTGCAATGATGGCCATATTCTAAAATCGCAGCCCCCTTGAATTATTAAATGATTATTTACTGGATAGACCGTAGGTTTTTCTTCGTGCTGTGTCAGGAATAACCAAGGGATTCCGTAAAAAAAACTAATTCCACGTATACAATGGAAGAACAACCCTGCAAAAACTTCCACTCCTTCGGAATGGCATGCCGAAGTTCTTTTCTTTTTTCGTCCACTTTCTCACCCGGCGGTGAGAATCCGAGATCTTATTCTTGATCACAAGCCAGGAATAAACTGTAGCCTTGCACTTATCTACGCAGCTAGTAGTAGGGAGTCCTGATCCTGGCTAAAATCCCAAGAAATTGATTAAAGATTTTCACAGCAAACTTCACGACTCGTGAAAACAATGGTCATTAGCGTGCGTATTTATTTCACTTTGACAATTCATAGACTCCCCTGATGTTTACTCTTGGAAGGGAACAAGAACAAGTTACACGCCCAGCTAGCAGTCTAGTCTACATTCATTATCAACGCAAGTGGGTTTCCAGCTCATGTTGAACTATAAAGTCCATCACGGTATATTAGAATTAAATAACTTAATCTTCAAATTCTTAAAATAATATTCCATACTAACGGCAGAACAAACAGAATAAGACGTGTATATTTCAGGAGTCATGTATCGATAAATTATATAATATACTAAAAAAATCAGGATTTTTTCTCAACTACTACACTGTTTACATGTAGAGATAAGATTCGGGACGCTCAATATCACTTGCAATTTTCATTTCTAGATTATTTCTTGTGCGTCGTAGAATTTCCCAGCATAAAACTAATATGATATCAAATAATTCCTTTTTTTTTTTTTTAATATAAGAATGAAAAAAAAGAAGAAGAGCAGTCATGAAAAACAAGGGGTGAAGGAGACAAAACCGATGTACCAATTCCACACGACCTATGGGTACTTCGGTGCCATCTATTTCCCCTTTCGATGCACACACACCATGTGGTTATTATTCTTCGGAGTCCACAACTATGCAAATTCATTGGTCTAAGCAACCAGATTTGATAGTTGAAAATTCACACCCGGACAATTATTTTATACGCATAAACTAAATTTCATGGCTGCTACGGCATTTATGTTTGCCGCAGACTACTCTCCCTCCCAACCTCCCTTGGAGTCCTTTTCTTCCTCTAAATCCGTATTTCAATGCCATTGGCCTTCGAGTCTCTGGACATTCCAAAGAAAAATTAATGCGAACATTCCCTTTATTTTAGATTATTTTCTATTTAATAAGAGGGATAAAATTAAGAAATTAATTAGAAACAATCGAGAAAAAATATGATCTCCAAGGAGGAAAAATCATATATATATATATATATATATATATATATATATATATATATATATATATATATCGACTCACTCAAGCATCGTAAATTAATACCAATATAGACAACAAATGAGTTCCGTAAATACTGTTTTAACTTCAAGAACTTATATATATGGGTTGATCGTTTTTCTCGCGGGCTTATTCCTGCAATAAATATCGACAATCAAATATTATTTCATTTATAACTATGAATAATTCAACTTAAAATAAGAAAAATCGTTTAATAAATTCTAAAAATAAAATAGGAACTTAATTATATGATATATTTTCATATAAAAAAAAAGAGAATAAAAACAAATGGAGTCAAAAGAAGAAAAGTAAGTCCATCCGTATTGATCACCAATGCCTAGCTATAACAGGGAAGATTAGGGCAGCACCAAAGGTTCCTTTCACGAGCTTGCAATGGACGGCAAATATTAAGAAAATTACTTCCACTTCGATATCGTCATGCCTGATGCATTGGCATTTCAGCATTTGTTTTGTATTTTCATTGAATTTACCTGATAAGTCATAAACCTACCACATCATTATTGTTGTTGCTTCTTCTCCAATCTTTTTTTCCCCTCTCGCATTGCTCTTGTAATTATTTTTCCACCGCAGTGTGTTTGACAATATGATAAGCAATTTTTTTTTTATTTTTTTAAAATAATTCTAGACAACAGCAGCTCAAATCAAATTTTTGAAATATGGTTTCAACGGCGTTCCAACTAAATCTACATCTCTTCCAGCACACTCAAATGGAAGTCCGAACTCCTCATGCCTTGTAATGATTATTTTAGGTAAATTATAAGCTCGTACAACCCTAGCACAGGTTCCACGACACAGTGTTTGAAGTTCAAGGTCACAGGCTTCAATTCCCGCATTTGGAGGCCAATTATCGCCCAGGCATTCACACAAGTGAGCCGTAATCTTGTTGGGTGCCGTGTGGCGATGCAAGTCGTGTATTTGGCCAGGAAAAATTCTAACCTTAAGTTGGGTGCTGAGGGAGGCAAGTCCTTTAGTCTACTTTCCTCAAATAGAAAATGAACCGTGTCAAATCGTGAAGCGACTGACCGATTTATAACGAATAAACAGTCGCTTTTATCTCCTTTGAATAATTCTATTTCCTCTTGGTTTCCTCGGAACATCAGTTCAAGAGAATAGACCAGTGTAATTCGACATATTTTTATCTTTTAGGATCCTCTTCTTCTTCAAAGTCTTGCTAAGAATCAATTGAGCTCGGTCCGTGTTGTCCTCTCATCGACGCAACCATTAAAAAGAGATGTCCCCCCTCGTATGCAGCACGCCATGTACTAGCATTATTCCACTTGTGTTTCGGGAAAAAAAAATCAGAGAGAATTCATTGCATGGACCTAATTAAGTCATGTTTTTGAAACGACCAGTTAATCCAAATTCCAGCACGCTTAATATTAAGATTATCTCTGATGCAGTCCTTTGTCTTCTTAAGCTTATGTTGAAATCGAGGATGAAATCTTCTGTAGATTCTTCAAAAGAAAACGTCATACATACCAAATGTATATCCTTAGCACCTAATTTTCCATTGTTAGAATTGTTTAGTATAGCCAATTATTTTTGAAGAATTATAAACATGTATAGAGAAGAGAGTAACATACAAATATATTAGATAAGAAATAGGTATAAAATATACAGCAATGTATATAAAATACTTATTTGCGTAATTTTGGATTAAAACAAGAAAAAAAAAAGGAATTATTTTCAAGGATCATATCTTTTATCATTAAAACTACGTTCATTGTATGTTAATTGATACAAACCGTGTCGATGCAAGTACTCTTTCAAGATTTCAATAACAACATCATGAAAGAATGGACTTTCAATCAAAGCTTACAAATATTTTTGTCTTAATTTAATGAAAAAGATAGGCTACTTTGTATTTATTTTTAATGAAAAAAGTATTTATTGTACATGCATATAAATATATATAATTTTTTTGATAACCCGGGGTGTCCAGTGCAGTTTACACGCACCACGACTAATTTCCGGACCCACTGAATATCCTGCAAGCCCAGTAGACATGTAAGGCACCGCAGGGGTAACATGCATACACGCAAAAGCTCGAATTAAGGCACATAAACAGGACAAAGCCTACCAAAATCACTGAGCTACAAGCCTCGATGTACATACAAAATACAAATATTTTTGTCTTCATTTAATATTGTGTTTCTAGCGGTGTTGAGCAAGTTAGCGATCTAGTGATAACTATTAATGCTTACAGTATCAATATCTTTTAGAGATTTTAGAGAGGTAAAAGGTTTATAGGACCTAAGACAGTGATTTGGGATCCAAGTATAGCCTTAGTTTATTTTCTTTGGTTACACAATTTATGTTCCTAGCAGAAAATCTCGTGGTCCAAATTAATTAAAAGTTTATTTTCTTAATTGTGAGGATCTCTCTTCCTGTAATTTTGTAATTTTGTTTGATTCTTCTTCTTCTTTTTTCTTATTTGCATGATATTCCATTATATTTTAGTCCTTAGCCATATTGGTCCCTTTTTCTTTCTCTCTTCTCATTTCACTCCCTAAAATTTTATTTATCTACTTTATCATACAAAATAAAATGAAACAAAATACAAAAAATTATGAAAATTGATTGAACTTCATCGAGACATATATTTTGAAAAGGAAATTATATTTTTAAAAATATATGAGAAAATTAGAGGTTAAAAATGGATTATGACACTTTTTGCAACTCACAATGTCTTTTCTAGTTTTTTACGGGGTAATTCATGAAGTGTATAATTTATAGTAATTAAAAAATTTATTCCCTCATAAGTTATAGAAGGCTCCCAAACTTATCAACGAATTATTATTTTTTTAGAGTTTGGTTTTTATATTCAGCAATATCATTTTACTTATATGAATAAGAATCACTAATCTAATGGATAATATCACTTTAAAAATAAAATTCAGTAAAATATTTTCCAACTTTATTGCTTTTTTTTTATTGAATTAGTTTTAAACCTTTTTTTTTTTGTAATTCTTAAATATTTGAAGAGCCTTAACTTTCTTTCTTTTTAAATAGATATAATAATACCATCCGCAACCATTTATGAAAGTAAAACTAGAGAGCAAAAGAATAAAGAAGAGAGGACCTAATGTTTTCCTCCATATAAAACCGAATCCTCCCACCCACCCCTATTTATACAGAGGAGATTAGGGACAAAAACAAATGTTAGAATTAATTTGAATTAGTCATAATTAATTCCTGACATTAATTCTTGGATTAATTTCTAGTTTAAAAAATAAAGATAGAATTTGAAAAACAAAATTGTCC
>Ga0325410_1000877_pt1 | contig 32253 bp, 23 predicted proteins | sample PopdelMetagenome_16_FD_206182 | JGI IMG/M metagenome (GOLD analysis project Ga0325410, IMG submission 206182) | Populus deltoides microbial communities from Bellville, Georgia, United States - Xylem-PdIQD-R3 | ecosystem: Host-associated > Plants > Phyllosphere > Stem > Wood/Secondary xylem...
TTTCATAAAGAGAAGAACACAAGGACCAAATCAAGAATTTTAAAGGCTTAAGGACTGAGTTTCCTTTCACCGGAGTTGAAGACTTGGAGGATTCCATTAGCTCAAAGACTTAGAATACTGCTACAGTAAAGTCAAGTCAACTGTCGAGGCAGGTGGGGGCATGGCAGCAGCTTGCAATAAGGAATTTCATGGCAGCTTCCCCGTCGGAGCATCGAACTTTCACTCTCTAGATTCTTTCCAACTTTTATTGCCCGTTGGTCCACTTTGAGAATTAAATAAATTCTTCAAGATGAAATATATATATAAGGACAAAGTTAATGAAATATATGCTTCTTGGTTTCTTAGAAACAACGTTCACCAAAATAAATATATAATGTGGATCTTTGGCTAACAACTCAACAAACAAGAACAGTTCCAGGGTGTTACCTTATAGAGGTCTATTTCTTTTTATTGCAATATAATTGATGCCCGTCAATGCATCATAATAATTATCTTGTATATCATCATCTAGTAAGTGACGAGTGGTAAAAATTTAAGATTAAGAGTTTTGCTCCCCTGTAGTTTAAATTTAAGTCATATAATTGCTAATATGATGAATACAGGAAGTTTACATGATTATTATTTTTAAGACCCGTGAGATTAGTCGAGGTGCACGCAAGCTGGTCAGAAATCCATGTTAATAATTAAAAACAACAGTTCTAGGGTGTTCCATATATAGGTCTATTTTAATTTTTTTTTATTGCAATATAATTTATGCCCGTCAAATGCATCATAATAATTATCTTTCACATAATTGTCCAAAACAAAATTCATAAGAACAAAATAAGAAGTACCGCGCAAAATTTGGTAATTTTTTTATTGACAACCCTAACAATTATCTTCTCTAATTTCAATAATAAAAGAAGAATGGGGATTAAAGTTGTTATAGTAATTAAATTAAATAAATTTTTAAATAATGAAATTTAAAAAAATCAAAATAAAATATATAGCAATTAAAAAATCAGAATTAAATTTGACATAATTAATAAATAAGATATTTTCAAGCTTTTTACAACTTCTCAAAAATATTTTTCGTTCAAAATTAAAGGGAAACACTTTCCTATAAATCAAGTTAAATTTTTTCTTTAATTGAAAAATATTTTTTATTAACCAACTTTTTAATGTTAAACAAACACAAAAAAAAATTTAAAAAATAATTTCTAAAAAGCCAGTTTTCATAAAATATATAGGGCCTAAAAGTTTATGGTGCTTGATTAACCATATTTTTATTAGATTTTCTCCATTTTAATCTTTAAATATCTTATGCAACTCTTGCTTATTTTTCTTTCAAAACTCACCTAAAAATCATAAAACCACATTAAATAATCCATATCTCATCAATTTAATAAACAAGTTTAGAAATTTGAATCATATATATTGTATAATAGATTCATTTATTTATATTAAATTCAAATAAAGATCTCGTATATTCATATCTCTGCTTCCAAACATCTTAGTGTACTCACAAGATTGAAAATTAATTGATTTTTTATTACGTGTGGTTTTGAGAGGTCATATATATCAAAACTTAGAGTTTAAGACATCCTCATTAAAGATATGAAAAATTAACTACTACACTAAATAAATTGGAGTTTACTCACCTCTTTCATTGTTCATATAAACCAGTAAATGAGGTTATTTTATTTTACTTTTTTTTTCTTTTTTTTTAATTCTATCTTTTTATTTTTATTTTCATGCATTCTTTTATTTTTATTAAATGCTTTTTAGTTTTTTTTCTTTCAATTTTATTCTTCAATATTTTCATTGGATTTGATTGTTCATCATAATTTGTTTCGATTGAGATTCTTGTAATCTCAAACAAATGTTCCACTATTTAATTAGTACTTAATTTTATAAATATTTATTTTTGTTATCATATCATTAAATAAAAGTAAATAATTTTTTTCTAAATCTAGTGGGTTCGTGATCCAAGTTATGAGTTTTAGTAATTATTCATATCATTTATGTCTTATTTTACAATAATGATTTTTTTTATCCCAATTTGAATAAATAATGAGAATGCACTTTTTTTATTTAAAAACTAAAATTGTACTTTTATAACTGTGCAATTATTTTTTGAAGGTTGCAAGGGCAAAAACATCATAAAAGATAGTAAATTTTTAGTTATATTGACTTGTTTATGTTATAATAAAATTGTAGGACTAAACTATAGTTATATATCTATAGGAATCCAGCGTGCGACTATCATTTCTCTGTTTTAAAAAAATATTGATCAAATAAAATGGGAGAGTGATTTCTTAGTAATATCATTGTGAATAGTTTTAATCATTATAATAAACTCTTCACAATTTGATTATATTGAAAGTATATAAGAGTGTAAGTGATATATATTAAAACTAGCTATTAAACTGTAATAAACTATGAAAAGCTTAAGATATTTTGAAATTCTTTTTTCTTTCTATATCTTGTATAAGAAAAATAACAATATTGATGGATATGTATTTTTGGCAACTTTATAAAAAATAAATTTGAGCCTATGTCCTTGTCCCATAAGTGGATAGGTCTTGCGTCTCTATACCCAATATCCCTAGATTTAGCAAAATACTTTGCCCGGATGACATGAGTGTAATTTAAGCTTAGTTACGTGCCTAGCCTAAATGGACATATGTATGGCTTGCTACCATATCCATTGATCATGGGTTTGGCAGTGTGCTAAGCACTAAGAGCTAAAGGCCTAGAAATCATTATATGCCTCATGTTGGGTCGTAAAGCTCTATCTGCTTATTCTTATGACTTTTAACATAAAATGTTAAAGTAAAAGATATTAATCTATTGTTAATGCAGGTGTAAGAAATATTTATCTCTCATTTAATGTTTGTGTAAAAGATATTTATCCTTTATTAATGCTAGTAGTAAAAAATTACACTCAAACCCCTCCACTCAAACTAAAAAAAATAAGATTCATAGGTTATAAATATATCATGAATCATCGGGTAAAGGGTTTATAATTTCTATTCTCTAGACAATAATACTTTTAAATCCTAGGGCATTTATCATACCAAAACAGGAACATACAATCTTTTTCTTGGAATTTAATGCCCATTCTCTTATTTATTGTAATTGTTTTCTTAAATGTTACTGACTTTATCATCTAAGGGTCCCTAAACACCACCAAAAAAGTTTGTTTTGAAGGTGTTTGGCCCTCTACCACCAATCATCCACTTCCTATGCTTTGAAGAGTGAAATATTGACATGAACATATGATTATCTATTTTTCAAACACCAAAAAATCTCATTCATAAGTGTACTAGATTTTAAAACATCATCATTTGGCGCAGTATGTGAGAAAGTGATAAAAAGCCATCAACTTTTTTTTGGTTTGTTTCTTGACCTTTCTAAGCTAGTCCATAATAGACAATCAAGATGCAACTGCGACGGGATGTGTCTCGTACCTCCATATAATTATGGGTACATCTACCCCAGTATATCTTCAATAACTCTTTAATCAGGTTTGTCGGTCCTAGCTTTTCAACCACAAGATTCCCTCTCGGTTAGGAGACAATTATATTATCCAAATAAGATTGGGAAAAATAAAATTCAGCATTTTTAACCCTAACAATCCCCTAGTCCCTTTAGAGGTCATTCTCACTGATGTGAAACTCTCGCACTAAGTGGTTATTCTAGATTTAATCCCTCTAGCCACCTTGTGATAGAAGTTAGCTATCGATCCCATCGTTCCATGCTAGAATTCTCTAACTCTTAGTGCCTAGTAAACAAAATTTTGGAAAAAATTTAGTTGACAAACACATCTAGGTAGAGGTCTATATTCCTTATCAGATAAAAGGATCACCTTGGTCCAAGTAAGTCTGGCACACCCACATCCCCAAGGAGTATATCTCCATGATGATGACTTTGGACAATTATAATGGTCTAGCAGATCCATGAGCTAGTCATCTAGATTAATGATGTTTTGTGTACAAGATTAACTGTGATAGATATAACTTGCCTATTGTAACAACCCTGATCTTCTACATCTTTTTTCGCGATTCATTGAAAATTTTCAGTAATTTTTTTAAATACAGGTTCTACCAAAATTTTTACTAAAATTTTAGAGGAGTCTACACCATACTAAGAAGTCCCAAGTTATCAACAAAATCATATTACACTTCCAATTTCATTTCACAACTCGATCCAATCATCATGGATCTCAATCTAACTCATCATCATCAACACAACACATTTTATTCAATAATATCATACAATTCAAGTTCATAAAATAACAATGCATGATTCAATTGTTACATAATATCATCATATAAACTATATCTTGTATAATAACATCATATAATGTAATTCAAATGAAGGATTTGATTTCAACTACAAACATGCATAGTTAAATAGGTATTTAAAATTACAAACATTGGATTAAAGTCATACATCCAAATTTATGGGTTAATATTACATTTCAAGTTTTAGGATATAAGTCTCTTAATTTACAAGTAATTACATGGCCAAAAGCAAAAGGTAACTAAACTAAGATTACTTTTGACGTGACCTTGATAGACCTAAAAATAAAAATTAACATGTATATATAAATATAAAAAGGTAGTAACAAACAAAAATAATGACAGGTAATAATTTCTATGGAATTTATTTTGATACATAATGTCACAACCCAATTCTGGGTTATTCCCCAAAATTCACTTTTTTTCAAAATAAAAATAAAAAATAAAAAAAATAAAGGCTGACAATGTGGAGAAAGCAGATCAAGAAAGACTGCAAAAATCAAGCTGCAATTTTTGGTGGAAATTTAAGGCCTAATTGTAACCCATTATGCCTAAAACTGGAGAAAAAATGCAAATTCAAGGTCAAATTAAATGTTTATTGGATAAATTTGCATAAAAATTAAGTCCAATGACATAATTAAATTTTTAATAGGCCAATGTGATTTAATCATGGGCCAAATTAAATTTTAATTATGTTTAAGAATTAATTTGGGTCCAATTGAAGGATTTAATTGAGTGCAAGGACTTAATTATACTTTAAATGGGTCAAAATTAATTTTATTTGGGGCTTAATTGTTGAAAAATTAAGTTTGGGAGCCTAATTTGGGCTTAATTGAGAAGATTGGAATTTTAAAAGAGCAAATTTAATTTTTACCAAGTTAATTGATTGAAATTAGGGGCCAAATTGCAAGAAAATTAAAGTTTTGGGGTCAATTAGGGGTTAAAATGACAAAATTCACAGCCAAGGACCAATCTGCAAAAGATGCCAAAATTAGGGGGCTTAATTAACAAAATCCGGCGTGAGGGTTACATGGCGTGAGGGTGGTCTGACCAAGGAGGACGACGTGGTGCAAGCGGTGGCAACGATGGAGAGTTGAGCCGCCAGGGTTGCTGCTGCTCGAGTTGCAGGTGCTGCTGCTATCACGGTCAGTGCTGCGGTCATTGGCGGTTGGAGCGGATGAGGAGAGAGTCACCACCTCTACTGCTGCTAGTAAGGGTGGAAGCCGCTGGAAAGGGTGGCCGTTGCTACTGTTGGAGTCACGATGGTGGAGAGGAAAAAGATTTTCGCAGAGAAGAGAGAGAGAGGGAGAGGTGGTGCAACTACCACGTAAGGTTGTTGGAGTGTCTGGTTGTGATGAAGGTTGTGGTGGGAGGGACGGTGGCGAGATTAGAGGCGGCCGAAGGTGCGGCTGAGAAGGAGAAAGCAGAAAATGATGAAAAACAAGGGAGAAAGGCTGATTTTTTGTCAACTTTGCACTCGATTTTCTTCTCCCCCAGACCATGAAATCCACCTCTATTTATAGGCGGTGGAAGAGGGCAATCTTGTCTTCACGAGGAAAAAATTTTCAGCCCTTGATTTGACTGAAGGCATCCAAACCATTGGTTCAAAGTGTGCACCTCGAACTGCCAAATTCGACAGTCCAAGGCTGCCCGAGGTGGCCACTTTAGGCCGGTCATCAGAGCGGTTTTGACGTTTATAGGCTTGACCGGACAATGCTCGGGGATAGAGGGGTTTCAGGTGGCCATTTTGGTGCATGAGTTGTCAATTTTGGGGCCCAAACCAGGCATTAAATGCACCTGCAAAACTGCTACCCTGACAGCTTCACGGGGAAGATGATGAACAGTGACCAGGTGACGTGTCGCCTGGTCTCTCTGTCTGTTTTTTTTTTTAAAAACGCAAAAACAGCATCGTTTTGGGTTAAAAATAGGGATTTTTGCCGATTTTCAATTTAGTCCTCCAGCTTTCAATTGCTTTCAATATAATCCCTAATTGACCCTAAACTTTTGATTTAATGCAATTTGGTTCCGGCGTAACTTCAACTTCAGCCCCGGATTTACGCGCCTTTTACAATATGGTCCTTAGTCTTGGATTTATGTAATTTCGTCCCTAATTGACCCAAAAAAACTTTATTTTTATTCAATTTGACCCCCAGATTTTGTTAATTAAGCCCCCTAATTTTGGTGCCTTTTGCAGATTGGTCCTTGGCTGTGAATTTTGTCAATTTAACCCCTAAGTGACCCCAAAACTTCAATTTTCTTGCAATTTGGCCCCTAATTTCAATCAATTAACTTGGTAAAAATTAAATTTGGTCTTGTAAAATTCAAATCTTCTCAATTAAGCCCAAATTAGGCTCCCAAACTTAATGTTTCAATAATTAGGCCCCAAATAAAATTAATTTTGACCCATTTAAAGTATAATTAAATCCTTGCACTCAATTAAATCCTTCAATTGGACCCAAATTAATTTTTAAACATAATTAAAATTTAATTTGGCCCATGATTAAATCAAATTGGCCTATTAAAAATTTAATTATGTCATTGGACTTGATGTTTATTCAAATTTGTCCAATAAGCATTTAATTTGACCTTGAATTTGCATTTTTCTCCAGTTTTAGGCATAATGGGGTACAATTAGGCCTTGAATTTCCACCAAAAATTACAGCTTGATTTTTGCAGTCTTTCTTGATCTGCTTTCTCCACATTGCCAACCTTTATTTTTTTTATTTTTTATTTTTATTTTGAAAAAAAGTGAATTTTAGGGAATAACCCAGAATTGGGTTATGACAGTTGCCCCCCTCTTTACAATGCTTGCGATAGAAAGTCTCGTAAGAGACTTTAGATAGTAAGCATTGTAAAGAAGAAAAAAAAAAGGATGAGAGATGATTGACTCATCATATTGAGAAATGATGAATCCTTTTGAGGGCTAGAAAGCGCACTCAGAGTAAAAACTGGAAGATTTCCCTTTTGAAAATTCAGATATTTTGAAATGGTCGAATTGTCATGGGTGACCTACCCAGTGAAGAATTTTTTACAGTGGTGAAAAATGCAGAGATTTTTCAAAGTGGTGAAAAATATAAAGATTTTTTCAAAGTGGTGAGAAATGCGAAGATTTCTCAAAATGGTTTTATTGTAATGGGTAATCGGCCCATATGGAAGATTTTGAAGGTGGTGAGAAATGCAAAGATTTCTCAAAATGGTTTCATTGTAATGGGCAACCAGCCCAAATGGAAGACGAAAAGAGTTTTCAAAGAGGTCTGATTGTGATGGGTGACCTACCCAGGTGAAATAAAATAAAATGTCTTAAAGAGAAGACATGATAGGGCTCGAAGGCGTACTATTCAAGAGATAAGAGCTCAAAAGAGTGTTCAAAAAAGGATGGGACCCGAAGGGGGACGAGGACTGAAAAGTGCACTCGAAAGGAGGTATGGTTAGAAAATGCACTACCCGATAGATGAGGGCTCAAAGGCGCACTCAAAGGTAGGCTGTAAAGCACAAAACCTAAGATGGTGGAGGGCTTGAAGGCGCACTCAAAGGGAAAAAGGTAGGGCTACACAATGCATTAGCTGAGATGGTTGAGGCCTCAACAGCTCACTCAAAAAGAGGCGACAATGAGACACCGATCTGTCAATGAAGAGAGTAATACATCATGATCAATATGCATGTATACTTACCTGACAAATATAGGTCCCCTTTTCTTCATGGAGCTTTTCTTTTCTCAAAAGTTTGAGTCTCTAATAGTAAGCTTTGATGGTTCTTTCCACTCTTGCTTACTCAAGTCACACTTTGTGGACTTGTTCTTTATGGAGTTTTTATTTTCCTAAAAGTTTGAGTCTCTGATAGTGAGCTTTGATAGTTTTCTCACTCTTGCTTACTCGAGTCGCATCTTGTGATCTTAACCCCTGGGAAGGATATGACATCAACATACCTTTTTGTCCACAAACCTTTATCTGAAGGATAGTCACCTCTGCACCATATCTCTTGTTTTCTTAGAAAATGAATTATAGAGCCAACCTTATGTGTTTTGCTGGATTGCTCCTTAGTTTGATCATGTCTCTAAGTGTTCAATTTGGGTTTTTCTTGGGGATGCGGCTATGTGGAAGAAGATTTAGTTATTTACAAGAAGTTGTTTTCGTGAAGAATTTTTGGAATTTCAAAGTTTTTCCGAAAAATCATGTTGATGTTTGTCCCAAAACAAGTTTGTTCTGAGAAATTCAAGCGATTCTCATAAATAGGTTTGCATGAGTGTTGAAAAATTTTGTTTTGCTTTTGATGAAGTGAAGTGATATTTGATTGGTCGAAAGGGTTCAAGTTTCAATTTGAGGGTTTCAAAGAACCAGTTTTCAAAGTTTTCATTTTGAATGCATGAATAATGACTTGTTTCGCATGGAAAAGCATTGCCTATCGATCTAGACTGCCTGCGTTTGATCAGAAAGGGCTTGATTAGGCACGTAACGTAGGGTTAGGCTCTTGGTTATGAAGAAAAAGGATATATATAGGCTCAAAAGGTGTTTAAAGGACTTTAAGACTGGGGATCACTAGTGCTTATTTCCCAAATTCTTCTTTTTTCTTTTTCTTTTCTTTTTTTTCATGAATTTGGAATTAATTTGTAAAATGGGTCATGGTGCCCCCTAGTGATGGGCTTTTTCTTCTTTTGATTTTGAGCATCATTATATTAGTAATTTTTATGGCAAGCTCAAATCTTTTTAGGACTCTTTCATGCCCCCCGCTTTATTTGGGCACTTTTAGTCATTAAGGATTTTTGCACTTGCCCCCTAGTGTAGGGTGTAATCCTAGCCAATGTTATTTTTTCAAGAAAAATGCATTAGGCTCAAAAAGGAATTACAAGGGATTTTTAGATTTTGTGAAGGATGATCAAAGATGGCCTTTCTTCATTTCAAACGCATACAGTTAAAATCGACAAGCTTTGCTTTCTCACATGCGAATATGCAAAATGATTTCTCATTATTTATGCAGTCAAAACTCAGCTTTGAAGTTATTTCATGGTGTTTGGGTTGTCTTTCAGGTTTTTTAAGTGTTAGGATATCACTTGAATTTTTAGAACTTGTTTGTTAGAACAAACACCAATTTGATTTTGGTTTTGTACTAGAACTTTGAATTTCCAAGAATCTTTATCAAAACATGGGATCATGCATAGTTTTTTTGGGGAAACACACTAAAGAAATCTTGGCCAAACTTCAATTTTATTGATTGATAAAGGTAAATACATCAGGCATAATACTTCTTTACAACATCTGAGTTTACACGTCTAGGTAGATCCTTTCCATCCATATTAGTCAGAATTAAAGCCCCTCCAGAAAAAGCCTTTTTCACCACATATGGCCCTTCGTAGTTTCGTGCCCACTTACTTTGATCTTCTTCTGATGCTAGTGAGACCTTTCTTAACACCAAATCCCCCTCCTTGAACACCTTTGGTTTGACCTTCTTGTTGTAAGCTTTGGCTATCCTGCTTTGGTATAACTGGTGATGGCAAATAGCTGCTAGTTTTCTCTCATCAATCAAGTTTAGTTGCTCAAATCTTAACCTTGCCTATTCTGATTCGTCCAGTTCTGCATCCTTCAGGATCCGCAGTGATGGGATTTCTACTTCTAAGGGCATAACCGCCTCCATTCCATATACTAAGGAATATAGGGTTGCATTTGTAGAAGTTCTAACTGTGGTGTGGTACGCATGAAGGGCGTATGGGAGCATCTCATGCCAATCCTTGTAGGTGACCACCATTTTTTGGATAATCTTCTTAAGATTCTTGTTAGCTGCTTCGACTGCCCCATTCATCTTCGGTCTATAAGGGGAAGAATTGAGGTGTTTAATCTTCCATTTGGTGCACAGTTAGTCAATCAGCTTCCCATTGAAATTCTAAGCATTATTAGTTACCAATCTTGCTGGCAAACCACAACGACAGACCAAATCTTTTTCAATGAATCTCTTGACTACCTTTTGTGTTACATGGGCGTAAGAGTTGGCTTCTACCCATTTGGTGAAGTAGTCGATGGCCACCAAAATGAATCTATGCCCATTGCTCGCTTTAGGGTTGATTGGCCCTATAACATCCAAACCCCACATATCAAAAGGCCAAGGCGAGATCATATTGAACAGAGGTGTTGGAGGCACATTTATCTTATCACCATATATTTGACACTTATGGCATTTTCTAACATAGTCTATACAATCTCTCTCCATGGTTAACCAGAAATATCCAGACCTTTGCATTTGTTTCGCCATTGTATGCCCATTGGCATGTGTAGCACAAATCCCCTCATGGACTTCTTTTAATGCTTGTTCAATCTCATTTTCATTCAAACACCTGAGTAGAGTCCCATCAAATGACCTTTTATATAAAATTTCTCCATCTAAGTAAAAATTCATGGTCATTCTCCTCAAAGTCTTTTCATCTGTCTTGGAAATCCCTTGAGGATATTCTCGATGCTGGAGAAACTTTTTGATGTCATTGTACCATGGTTTCCCATCTAGAGATTCTTCAATTAAGCAACACTGGGCTTGGAAGCTTCCGACTTCGATATCTATTGGCTGGACCTTGCTTTTAGCATCAACTTGTGTCATTGAAGCTAAGGTTGCCAAGGCATCAGCAAACTGATTCTTATCTCTGCTTATATGGGTGAATTTGATTTCTTCAAATTCATTGGCTAACCTCAAGAGATAATTTTGATACAACTTCAATTTCTCATCCTTGGTTTGCCACTCACCTTTGACTTGGCAGATGATTAGTAAGGAATCCCCAAACACCTCAAGCTTTTTGGCTTTAACTTCTAAAGCAGCTTCCAGGCCAATGATGTAGGCTTCATACTCGGCCGTATTATTGGTACATTTAAACAGTAACCTTGTTGAAATAGGATACTGCTTATTTTTTGGGGAAATTACTACAGCTCCTACCCCATTTCCTGATACATTTACTGCACCATCAAAGTAAAGGGTCCACTGATTGCTTTCCCCACCTTCATTCTTGATTACTATCATATCTTCATCTGGGAGGTCAAAGTTTAGAGGCTCGTAGTTTTCCATGGCATGATCTGCAAGATGATTGGCAATTATGCTTCCTTTTACAGCTTTTCTTGTCATAAAGACAATATCATATTCTGCCAACAACACTTGCCACCTTGCTATTCTACTTGACAGGTAAGGTTTTTCACAGATATACTTGAGCGGGTCTAATTTTGAAATCAACCAGGTTGTGTAGTATAACATATACTGCCTGAGTCTTTTTGCACTCTAAACCAAGGCACAACACAACCTTTCAATTGTTGTGTATCTCGACTCACAATCATTGAATTTTTTACTCAGGTAGTAAATAGCTTGCTCTTTCCTTCCTGACTCATCATGTTGTCCCAGCACACAGCCTATAGCTGTTTCTGTTACTGTCAAGTATAGGATAAAAGGCCTCCCCGGTGTTGGAGGTACTAATAGTGGTGGGTTTTGCAAGTACCTCTTTATTTTATCAAAGGCTTCTTGACAATCATTGTCCCATACTCCAAGATTTTTCTTCCTGAGCAAACAAAAAATTGGTTCACAAGTCACTGTCAACTGGGATATAAACCAAACTATGTAATTTAGGCGCCCTAGGAAACTTCTTACTTCCTTTTTTGTCTTAGGGGCAGGCATCTCCTGAATAGGTTTAGTTTTATTAGGATCAACTTCTATTCCTCGACCACTTACTATGAAGCCCAATAGTTTTCCTGTTTTCACCCCGAATGAGCATTTTGCAGGATTCAACTTTAGCTGGTATTTTCACAGCCTTTCAAATAGTCTCCTTAACACTTGCACATGATCTTCCTACTCCTTTGATTTTGCAAGTATGTCGTCCACATAAACTTCCACTTCTCGGTGCATGATATCATGGAACAGGGTAACCATTGCTCTTTGATATGTGGCTCCAGCATTCTTCAATCCGAATGACATTACTTTATAGCAAAACACCCTCCAAGGTGTGACAAAGATGGTCTTCTCTTTATCTTCTTCTGCCATTCTAATTTAATTGTAACTAGAGAATCCATCCATAAAAGAATATGTAGCATTTCTTGCAGCATTATCAACGATAATGTCTATATGGGGTAAAGGAAAATCATCTTTTGGGCTCGCCTTGTTCAAATCTCTATAGTCCACGCACACCCGAATCTTCCCATCCTTTTTTGAGACTACGACCACATTAGCTACCCATTGAGGATATTGGACTACATCTAGAAACCCTACATCCCACTATTTTTGTATCTCGGACTTTACCTTGAGTAACATGTCCGGGCGCATTCTCCTGGTTTTCTGCTTAACTGGTTTGCTTCCTTCTATTAAAGGAATCTTATGTACTACTATGTCAGTATCTAGACCAGGCATATCTGCATAAGTCCAAGCAAAAACATCTGCATACTCATGTAATAAAGAGACCAGTCTATTTCTTTCTTCAGTTGTAACAAGGGTGCCAATCTTTAATTCTTTCTTTTCTTGCTTGTTTCCCAAGTTAATGACTTCTAGTTTCTCACTAGCAGGTTCCCAGGTTTTTTCTGAATTTTCTACCAACTTAGTAAACTCTCTTATATCTTCCTCTCCCCATTCTTCATCATCCATTGCAATCATATTATCAAAGTTTGGCCAATTATTCTTAGTGCAATGGTTTTGTGAATCGATGGAACTTTCAGGATTCTTGAAAGTGCAAGGTGTGCTCGTGTAAGTGTGATTCGTGAAAAGATAAAAAAAAAATGCAGGCACATATTGGACACAAGAAAATGCATGATCTCATTAAAATAAAAGTGCTTGGTTAACATAGAAAATCTTGCGGTATCATGAGATAAAATACCGACATGATCAGCACAAGTCAAAACAAGACAAAACAAGTCCGAGCATGATCAAACAATACCGACATGATCAGCACAAGTCAAAACAAGACAAAACAAGTCCGAGCATGATCAAACAAGAACAATTACTTTTTAAACACAATAGGAGCAGGCTCCATCTTCCAGTTCCGGTACACCTCTCCTTCAGCCAATCTTCACACGAAAAATCTGGCAGGAGGTTCATTAATGGTGTGAAAGGAAAGCTGTGGTAGAACTTCATCCTTCATTTCCAAATCCGCTTCCTCTATTTGTTTTTCTTCTTGGCTCTCCAGGGTATTGATGTGGAGATCCATTATGCCAGTTCTAATCACTTATGTAGCCCTTGGGAAAGATACTTGGAGCGGTGGGATGACAAGTTCCTCCTGTTGCTACCCAATTTTTGACCCACCTATTTGATAAAATTTTTGAAAAAAATCCAAAAATAGCGAAAAACAACGAAAATCTAAAAAAATATGTTTTTTATATATTTGCATCATTTTTAGCATTTTCAACGTCGTCTAAAAAAGAATTTAAATTTTCAGAAGTTTTCGAACGCGTTCAACTTTTCACGCGTTGTTTTTAAAATCCTTGATTTTTCTCTTTGAGTCAACGTTGATATTGCTCGTTTCAAAAAATACAAGAAAAAAAAAGAAAAATCAAAATTTACAAAAAAAGAAAGTTGAGGGACTAATTTTGAGTCTCGGCCAACATTTTACCTCAAAACCGGGGGGGTAATTTTGTAATTTGGGGGAGGCAACACAAAAAAAGGAAAACCCTAAAAAAAACTTAACCTTTTCTTCTCCCTCACCCGGAGCCGCCGCCCCCCCTCCTTAGATTTTTTTCCCTTCTTCTCGCCAGCCAAGAGCTTTGCTCCCTCAGCCCAAACATGACCTGTTTGGGGCTATCCCTGTAATTTCAATTTGTTTTGGGGCTAATTTTTGTAATTGTAAAAATTGTTTAATGTTTTTTTGTTTAGTTGACTTTTTATTATTTGTAGTGTTGATGTAATAAAAAAGAAAAGAAAAAAAAGAAAAAAGAAAAAAGAAAAGTATAGTGATAAGGAAATGTGTGATTTGTATTTTGTTTATGAATGTTTTTTTTTTGTACGATAAAATTGCAAGAATAAAAAAGAATTTAATATTTTGATTTGCTCATGGATAAAGAATTATGAATTTATATGTAAGTCGTATTTCTAAAATTCGATGAAAGAACAGAATTTTTAAAACTTCTTTAACACATCAAGTCCACGAAGCAGCTTACCTCAAGTAGGGTGCGTTAAGGATGCTAATACCTTCCCTAACCACAACCAGTTCCTTACCCGTGAATCTCTGACAAGACCAGCACCCGGGTTTCCTAGTAGCCTTCAATTAAATACTAGGTGGCGACTCCAACGAACCAATCAAAACGCAAACGAAATGAAAAATCGCCAGCCGATGCCGCACGGATTTGACGTGCGACAGAATGGCGACTCCACTAGGGAGGTACTATTTTTAACATTATTGGACTAAGCTTTGTATTTTTGATGTGTTTAAGTTTTTTGCTTTTTGTCTTATTTTATTTTTTGTTCTATTCATGCATTATATAGAATTGTCTTATGCATCACATGTTTTAATTTTTAAAACACACACGAGCTTCAGGTTAGGAGGGGGACTAACAGCTTACCTTATGACTTTTAGTCAAGGTTTAAGTTTGTGTAAACCCCAACTCTTCGTTGAGTGCTTAGACTGGTAACAGTTGGTACACGTGCCATCTCATTACCTACTGGGCCCCTATATTGCCTTCAAGAGGGTGATCACTGGGACAACGAGAGATCCTTTTTAGAGACCAAGTAGTAAACCTACCATTTGTCTCACGTAAAAAGATAAGAACCTGCCTTTAGGATGTATGCTTTGTACACATTGTCTTGTATCCGATCAAGCCCTTCTTGAAGCATCTTGAACTCAAGACTTGTGGGTGACACAATGACCGTCACTTAGAAAATTTTCATTGTAGAGTTTGTGCAAGAATCAAGATTCTTGTTTCATCATGCAAGAGTTGCGATCATATGTCACCCTCGAAGGGTGAGTTCATCATATAAATTGCATGTTCATACATTCATCATGTATGTACCGTGTTGAAAAGAAGGTTCCCCCACATGAGCTGCGCTACACGTGATTGGAAAATACGAGGAAAAATGAAGAAAAAGGTCAGACAGAGGTTTATTGTCAAAAGAAAATTGGAGCCTCGAAAGTGAAGTAGTTAGACTCACATCTGCTTGAACAAGCGCTGAGCTTTAAGAAAAAAGAATGCATGCACAGCCTTCCGTGGGAACATCGTAGTCTACGGGACACAAAAAAATGATTGGCTTTTCTTGTCAGCATTCCACCAGTAGTGACCACAACATCAATGCTCTGCCTTTTCCTTCATTTCAGTCCTGAATAACAGTAGCAACACCTTCATTCATCAATTAAAGATGATCTCCTTTCAGGTTTAGTTGCACTGTTAATCGTTCATCGCCTCCACATCTTCCAATGGCACCCAATAGCTATTAGCCTTCGGTGCATGGTGCATTAGTCTTCTTTGAAGTTACCCCCACTTTGAGCTCAATTCCAATTCAGCAGCACAAGATGTTGGTTTGAAAAAAAAAGTGACAAAAAAAAAAACAAACATGATTAGACACTGAACTTCTACGTGGCAGAGCTCTCTCTATAGAGATTTGATTGTGGATCTGCCAGTGGGGAATGCAAGAGGAGATGTAATAGTTTCATATGCTTTGAAACTTTCTCCCACCAGTGGCACCAGCAAAACACTATAGTAGGTTGAAGCGACAGATCTGGTTTGAAAAACATGAGCAGAAATCAAACTTCAACGTGGCAGAGCTCTCTCGGCAATAATCTTTTTGTGAATCTGCAAGTGGGAAATCCAAGAAGGGATGTGATAGTTTCAGATCGTCTATAGTTTTCTCCTACCAGTGTTAGCATTGAAATACAGAAGTAGGGAGAAAAGACAAACTTGGACTAAACAATATGAAGAATGAATTTTCAACAGAACAGAACTCCCTCTACAAGTGTCTGTTTGTTGCACTGTCTGTGAGCAATCGAAGATGAGGCAGAAGAGTTTTAGATTCATCAGGTTCTCTTCTAGTTTTGCCAATATGTGATTCCACACGTTGGTAATGGTGATGTTACAAGTTTTTGTGCGCTGCCAAGATTACTTAGCTATTGAGAGGTTTCTAACAATCCTAAAACAACAACAACAACAACATTGGAAGACTGATATGAAATTGTGAGGATTGCCAAGAAAATTGAACCAAGCTATCAAGATGGGAAAGATTGAAGGTTCTGCCAAGTATTCCAGAACAATGATAAGAGATGAATGAAAAGAAGACTTTGACAGTGGGAAACCTTAATTATGTGGTCTAGCCAAGTCTCGTTGTATCATCAACTGCTCCAATGTCTTTGCAAAAGATAGACATTCCTTTGCCATGTGGTATAATCATGTGATGTGATGGTGGGGTCCTCGACCATTTCAAATGGAACAGTTGAAAGAATTTCAATTGAACAGTTGCTATGTGAGTTTATTTACCAGCATCTGCTAGATTCCAGACTTTTGCCTGACTCCGACAAATCCCATGCAACCACCATTTCCTAGGTAGTATAATCCAGACAAGAGATATGATGTCATGGTGGGGTCCTCAACCATTTCAATTGAAGAGTTGCAAGAATTTCAAGAAGCGAGTCCGGAAGTTGGTGAGCAAGAGACGAGTAGATTCTGTGAAGGAGGGTGTCATTGGCTATATTGTCCCCCGAACATCTTTAGAATGACATGTGATCGAAAATGCTTGGCAAAACACAGATATCGCCAGAAAAGCTGATTCAAGAATGGTGATGAATTGTCAATCATGTTGTTGTGGAATGTTACATTTTTGTTTTGGGATCATATCTCAACCTTCAACGAAACATGTCTTGTTTGTCTCTTTGTTGTTTTGAAATCAATAGATGTTTAGCATTTTATTCTGACAAAATATTTTGATCAAACTCCAACATGCGATAAAGGTTAATCAGTCCTGAAGATTAAAAGTGTTTTGATTACAGAAATGACTTGATGATTGTTGAAATGACATGATAAACAAGAAGAGGTGAACGAAAAAAATTTTGAGCTCACACACAAAATTAAACCACACATCATATGGCTAAGTTTTAGCAGTATGCATAATGACATGTAGTGGATTCGGTAGTTATGAACTCATGAATCATGATTCTTACAAATCCCAATCATTACATTAGACAAGGTCAAAATTTATCGGTTTTAACTGACCTTGCTTGAAATGAGAAAAGACCATTTTTGTTATCCCTTCACTTTCTAAAGATTATATCCTTTGTAGTCCCATTTTTGAGCTGGATAGAATATTCTTTTCATAAAAAAACCCTGACTAGGATCACACCCCACACTAGGGGCAGATGAGAGATATTTTGGAGACATTGATATAACTAATGGATAAAGGGGAAGACTTAGAACAAAAGTCCAATGATTGAGAGAGGGCTAAAAGAAAACACATAGACTGGGGGCATATAAGAAAATTTTGAGGAAGGCTATAAGAAAGCAAAAAAAAAAAAAAAAGGTTGAAATTGCCTTCACTTAAAGATAAGTCAAAGATAGAGGTAGGAGAACGCCTATCAAGTCTATAAAGAGCAAAAAAAAAAAAATATATCAATCAAGAAAAGGCACAATAAAAGTCAATACCAGAAAAAAACTAAGCTATAAACGTGACTTTTGGTATCCATTATAAAGCCTCTGATGTTATTAGATGATTGAGGTTGGTTATTCATCAAGGAAAAACGGATTTGCATTATGACTTATGTTAAGAGAAGTTTGATATTTGAGATTAACAAGGTTTTATGTCATTCCTCTGCAACGACAATGAGAGAAAGAGAGTTAATGGATAATTGTTGTTGATCCTAGATCTTTAAAACCTCAAACATCTTTTGAGCTTGTGAAATTCCTTTCTTTCATAGCCATGAACCATCGCCCACATTACGTGCTTTTAAAAGCCCTTTTTGATCAAGTAAACAATCTGGACCGATAAATGTCGCTCTCAAAACTGGAAGAGCTTTTTCATAAGGGTCGTGACATCATGAATTAAGCTATTGGTTATTATGCATACTGATAAAATAAGTGCTAAGAAGAGAAACAACCTTTCTTGATAAAGCCTCAGTTTTGACTTGAGCATCTTGTTTTTTAAAAATTCACAAAAAAGGTTACTCAATCACAGACCATCAAAAGATATACTCAAAATCAGAGTCTAAAATGGGTACAAAGAACCATGAAAAAAAAAAGAAAAGAAAAAAGCCATTTTAGTCTTACAACGGGTCAATTTTTGTTTTCAAAATACATGACAATGAAAGGACTATATATTTCGAATAACGTGTGTTGGGTCTTTGATCAAAAAGCTTGATTTTCAAAAGGTCTTTTCAAAAAAGGGACATCTCTGATTTCATTTTAACAAACTAGACTTCAAATATACATGATCTTTGAAATATGAGAGTTGATTCCAAAACAAGGAAGATTATCGGATATAGAAGAACATCGATTGAGTCTACGAAATCGTTGATAGAAATGACATTGAAGTCCTCGACACTTCTTGAAAAGTTGAGCACCTGGGAGCAATACAGTGGACCCTGAGAATGAAAAACAAGCAGTATTCAGATCAGCTATGAGACAATGAAAGATGATTAAATAATGAATCAGTGAACTGAAGACAATGATGTTCAAAGAAAGATAATCAATGAATGAGCACATTCAGATCATACTGGGGGCAATGTCGTTCCAAATAGTCCATGCTCTAGTGAACCCTGTCAGCAATGGAGAAACAAAGATGTACTTGAAGGAGACTTTCATATCATCATCTTTTGAAACATGGCTAGTGATCGATGAAGATACATGAATGAATGTAATTGAATGGCAAAAAGATGCACACCACCAGGACTGATTGTGGAACAATGTTGCACTTGAAGGAAAATCTCATATTGTCATCCTTTGAAACATGGTTATCGACAGATGTTATCACACAACTGCATTGAATGAATGTCGGAAAAGGCACCCACCACGAAGATTGACTATGGGACAATTTGTTTTGAAGCAAAATGTCATAAAAGGCACCCACAACGAAGATTGACTATGGGACAAATGTGCGTTTCACCGCATGAGTATGGGTGATAAAAGCAACATCATTGATGAGGCTGAGACATTTCTTTTCACAATCTGATTAGAAGAGCTAAGGGGAATCTATTGAGAATAACACTGAGCATACAAGCATGAGCCTTTGTACTGCAAGCTATGAGATGCATGTCTCGATGATTGGATAGTTTCCAAGAAAACTGATGATAACATATACTTGAAGAGTATTGTTTCAACTGGGGGCAAGTCCATGACCAATTGTTAATCTAAAATGAGGTTAAACACTAGAAAACCTCTTGATAGGTGTTGGCAAAACACGCACAACCAATTAAAGGACAATTCTTGAGAGAATCTAGGAGATGGATGATTTGTTCCACTCTTTCGGGATGAATCGAGCAACACCACATTTGGAAGCATGGTCAAGCTTGAGAACAACCGAGAGCAGTGATCGTCGTGGACAGCCCAAGATGGGCACTACACTTACATTTGAGTGGAAGGCTAGCACACGAATGAGCCAGTACATTGAAAGAATAAAGAAAGCTTTGAAAAGCAAACAAAGGCACCCTGTGATGATGGAACATCGAAGAGGAGGGGACCTATATTTCAAATCAGGTAAGGATGCATGCATGTCATCTAACATCAAAACATTGCATATATTTTTATTTGTTGCAGGAAAAATCCTTAGTCCAACATGATTCGGGACCAAAAAAAAGAATCATTGAGTTGATGAACAACAAAGAATCATAGTTTTGACTTTGGAAACGAGAGGAAGATGAGATAAACCCTAACATTAGGGAAATCTCAAAGAAATAAGAAGATCAACGAAGAAGAGTCTTCAATTCGAACCATATCATCTTGAAGAAGGAAAATATTTTTTGGTTAAAGAAGATTGCCAGAAGGAATCTCAGGTTAACCACAACATAAAGATTTTAGCTTTGGTTGAAGGGAGTCGCCATATGGGATTCCAGGTTGACCGAGCTACACAGAGGATTTTGGTTCTAGTTAAAGGGGATTGACGAAAGGAATCTCAGTTTATCCTAACCACACGCAGGAATTTTGGTTCTGGTTAGAGGGGATTAGTGAAAGGAATCTCAGTTTATCCTAACCACAAAGGACTTTTGGTTCTGGTTAGAGGGGATTAGCAAAAGGAATCTCAGTTTATCCTAACCATACGCAGGAATTTTGGTTTTGGTTAGAGGGGATTGGCGAAAGGAATCTCAGTCTATCCTAATCACAGAGGATTTTTGGTTCTGGTTAGAGGGGATTGGTGAAAGGAATCTCAGTCTATCCTAACCATACACATGAATTTTGGTTCTGGTTAGAGGGGATTGGCGAAACGAATCTCAGCCTATCTTAACCACACGCAGGAATTTTGGTTCTGGTTAGAGGGGATTGGCGAAAGGAATCTCAGTCTATCCTAACCACAGAGTATTTTTTGTTTTTGTTAGAGGGGATTGGCGAAAGGAATCTTAGTCTATCCTAACCACACGCAGGAATTTTAGTTCTGGTTAGAGGGGATTGGCGAAAGGAATCTCAGTCTATCCTAACCACATAGATTTTGGTTCTGGTTAAAGGGGATCGGCGATGGGATTTCAGTTGAGCCTAACTGCAAAGGATTTTGGTTCTGGTTGAAGGGGATCGGCGAAGGGGTCTCAGTTCAGCCTAACCACACAGATTTTGGTTCTGGTTGAAGGGGATCGGCAAAGGGATCTCAGTTCAGCCTAACCACATAGATTTTGGTTCTAGTTAAAGGGGATTGGCGAAGGGATTTTAGTTTAGCTTAACCACACACAGATTTTGGTTCTGGTTAAAGGGGATCGGCGAAGGGATCTCAGTTTAGCCTAACTGCAAAGGATTTTGATTCTGGTTGAAGGGGATCGGTGAAGGGGTCTCAGTTTAGCCCAACCACGCAGATTTTGGTTCTGGTTGAAGGGGATCGGTGAAGGGATCTCAGTTCAGCCTAACCACAAAGGATTTTGGTTCTGGTTAAAGAGGATCGATGAAGGAATCTCAGTTTAGCTTAAGCACACACATGATTTTGATTCTGGGTAAAGGGGATCGGCGAAGGGATCTCAGTTTAGCCTAACCACGCAGAATTTAGCTTTGGTTAAAGGGAATCGCTAGAGGGGATTTCAGGTTGACAGAGCTACACACCGATTTTGTTCTTGTTAGATCGCCAGATGGGATCTCAGGTAAACCTAATCAAAAGGGCAGGTTGCCTGTGAAAATAGACCTGTGTGAGAGTGTAGGCAGGTCGCCCCTGAAAATAGACCAAAGTGAGTATGTGTGGGCAGGTCGCCCGTGAAAATAGACTAGTGTGAGTGTGTGGGCAGGTCGCCCCTGAAAATAGACCACTTTGAGTATGTGTAGGCAGGTCGCCCGTGAAAATAGATCAGTGTGAGTGAGTGGGCTGGTCGCCCCTGAAAAGAGACCACTTTGAGTATGTGTGGGTAGGTCGCCCTTGAAAATAGACCAATGTGAGTGTGTGGGCAGGTCGCCCCTGAAAATAAACCACTTTGAGTATGTGTGGGCAGGTCGCCCGTGAAAATAGACCCGTGTAAGTGTGTGGGCAGGTCGCCCCTGAAAATAGACCAAAGTGAGTATGTGTGGGCAGGTCGCCCGTGAAAATAGACCACTTTGAGTATGTGTAGGCAGGTCGCCCGTGAAAATAGACCAGTGTGAATGTGTGGGCCGGTCGCCCCTGAAAATAGACCACTTTGAGTATGTGTAGGCAGGTCGCCCGTGAAAATAGACCAGTGTGAGTGTGTGGGCAGGTCGCCCCTGAAAATAGACCACTTTGAGTATGTGTGGGCAGGTCGCCCCTGAAGATAGACCACTTTTTTTCAAAAGGGGCGGGTCGCCCAAGATAATGAGATCATTTTCCTTTTCTTTTCTTTACAAAGCTTACTATGCAAAACATTGAGGAGTTTTGCTTTGTAAGCATTATAAAGAGGGGGCATCTGTTGCTACCCAATTTTTGACCCACCTATTTGATAAAATTTTTGAAAAAAATCCAAAAATAGTGAAAAACAACGAAAATCCAAAAAAATATTTTTTTTATATATTTGCATTGTTTTTAGCATTTTCAACGTCATCTAAAAAAGAATTTAAATTTTCAGAAGTTTTCGAACGCGTTCAACTTTTCACGCATTGTTTTTAAAATCCTTGATTTTTCTCTTTAAGTCAACATTGATATTGCTCGTTTTAAAAAATACAAGAAAAATCAAAATTTACAAAAAAAAAAAGTTGAGGGACCAATTTTGAGTCCCGGGCAACATTTTACCTATAAATATAAGTCAAAAACTCAAAACCGGGGGGGGGGTAATTTTGTAATTTGGGGGAGGCAACACAAAAAAAAGAAAACCTTAAAAAAACTTAACTCTTTCTTCTCCCTCACCCGGAGCCGCTGACCAAACACGACCAGCCCCCCTCTCTCTACCAAAAGACACACGACCAGCCCCCCCTCTCCCTTCCCTCTTTCGACTGCACACAGGCCATCCCCATTCTCTTTTCCCCACAAGAGAACCAACCACACCCGAACACCCCTAGCCCACACAGACCTTCCCTTTCCCTCAACCGGTTCTCTCTCTCAGCCACCTCGTATTTCCCTCTCCAGCCGGCTCAACTTTTCCCCCCATTTCCTCTCATCACCGTCCCAGCTGTTCCCTTCCAACACAATACTTTCCCTCTCTGGCAACACAGACAGAGACCGGCTTCTGTACCTTCCCACAGCAGGCCGGCCACTACATTTCTCTCAGCCGTTTGTCGCCGCCAGCAGTAGTAGCGCCCTCTTCACCAGTGAGCCACCAGCCCCCACACGGCAACGCCGGGGCGCCACTCTTCTTCATCTTCTACAACTGGCCTCCTGCCCACCTTCTCCATCTAGCAGAGTCCGCAGACCCAGTAGTCTCCAGCGACGGCCCGAACACAACGGCACCTACAGATCAACAGCCATCCTTCCTCCTGCCAGCTACCCGAAGCAGAGGAGAAGATGAAAAAACCCATGGAAGAACCGATCTATAGTGAAGCAGATCTAAAGGAGAAGAGAGAGAGACAGATCCGAAAACCGTGAAAGAAGATTAAAACAATGTGCTTGTTGCCTTTTTGGTGTTTTGCAGGTCACCGCCGGCGAGGAGGGGAAGAAGAGAGGAAGCCGTGACTGACCCTCCTGCGCACCTGGATTTTCTTGCGGCGGCGCGTGGAGAGACACGCCGCCAGTGTTCCTACGGGTGTAGAAGGCTATCCCTATAATTTCAGATTGTTTTGGGGCTAATTTTTGTAATTGTAAAAATTGTTTAATGTTTTTTTGTTTAGTTGACTTTTTATAATTTGTAGTGTTGATGTAATAAAAAAGAAAAGAAAAGGAAAAAAAGAAAAAAGAAAAAAAGAAAAGTATAGTGAAAAGGAAATGTGTGATTTGTATTTTGTTTATGAATGTTTTTTTTGTACGATAAAATTGCAAGAATAAAGAAGAATTTAATATTTTGATTTGCTTATGGATAAAGAATTATGAACTTATATGTAAGTCGTATTTCTAAAATTCGATGAAAGAACAGAATTTTTAAAACTTCTTTAACACATCAAGTCCACGAAGCAGCTTACCTCAGATAGGGTGTGTTAGGGATGCTAATACCTTCCCTAACCACAACCAGTCCCTTACCCGTGAATCTCTGACAAGACCAGCACCCGGGTTTCCTAGTAGCCTTCAATTAAATACTAGGTGGCGACTTCAATGAACCAATCAAAACGCAAACGAAATGAAAAATTGCCAGCCGATGCCGCGCGGATTTGACGTGCGACACCTCCTCTTCTGGCTCTCTTCCTTCAATCCTTGCCATTCTTGCCTCTCTTTTAATCTGAGTGACTCGCTTGTAATCGTCTTTCTTGGGCTTATATCCAAGTCCAAATCTTTGATTTGCACACTTTAGCTTGATCAGCCCAGGCATTCCAGTCTCAGGATTACATTGAAAAAGAGCCCTATTCTTTAGAAAGCATTTGGCAGCCATCTTTGACTTTTCTGGAATTCTAGGCTTTCTCAGCACTGCACCTTCAGGAACCCATTCTGTGTTCATAATTTCAAAAGCATGAATATTCCCATCTTTACAATCTTCTACTTCAATGAAGGGTATGACCACATTTTTTATCATGGAAACTGTCTCTTCAGCTTTGACAGTTATCAGCATTCCATTCATGATATACTTTAAACACTGGTGCAATGAAGAAGCTACTGCTCCAGTTGCATGAATCCACGGCCTTCCTAATAAAATGCTGTAAGATGGGTGAATGTCCATTACCTGTAATGTTATCAAGAGCATCTGCGGCCCCATATATAGCTCTACTTCTAGGGTCCCAATTATCTGTCTTAGCGAACCATCATATGCTCTAGCCATCAAGGTGCTAGGTTTCATGTGTGACTCATCAACAGACATTTCTTTTAACATATGCATTGGTAGGACATTCAATGCGGAACCATTATTGATGAGTACCTTTCCGATCAGAATGTCCTTACAACGCACTGTAATGTATAGTGGCTTGTTGTGCCCAGTACCATCAGGACTCAATTCATCTTCAGTGAAGTATACATAATTCGAGGCCTGGATTCTTCCCACTAAATGTTCCATGGCTTCTTGATTGATGTCTTGAGGAACATATGCTTCATTCAATACCTTTTGTAGAGCCTTCCTATGTGGCTCAGAGCTTAGAATCAGAGACAATAGCGATATTCTTGCTGGAGTTTTCTTGAGCTGTTCAACAACACTATATTCACTGTGTTTCATCAGCTTTAAGAATTCATTGGTTTCCTCTTCCATGACAGGTTTGTTTATTTCCTCAGTCACATCAACCCCCTCTTTACCCTTAGCTTTTCTTTGTTTTTCTAGCTCTTTTGGAGTGAAACATCTGCCACTACGGGTCAATCATCCAATTTCTGCTTGAAAAATAGGTGGTTGCTGAGTGCTTTTGAAAGAATACCCATAGTTATGAGGTAAAACACTATAATTCCCTTTATGTTCTACTACTGGTTTGGATAAGACCAATTTGGGTGGCCTTCCTGTAGTGAATTCTACTCGACACACCTCTTTATTTGGTGCCTCCATTATGAACACCTCTTCACTTGTTGCTTTCTCAATTCGTAGCAACCCACGACTGATCATTTGCATCACTTTTTTGTAAAAGCCCTCACAATGGCTGATCACATGGCCTTCTATATTATAATGTTCACAGCACTTCTCGCTACCCTCTTTGTACCTTGTATCTACCATCATTTGGTAGATCCTATCCATTGACACCTTTAAGATTTTTGAGTGTTCTACTTCTAACATGTTTACAGACCCACTACCTGAAGCATGATTGGGTAGAGGGTTTGTATTCATATTAGGGGCATCTTCAAATGTTATCCACCATGCTTTGATCAGTTGTAGAAGCTTTCTCTTAAAGGCGTTGCAGGTATGGATGCTATGTCCAGCTACATCGGCATGGTATTCGCAAGTGAGATCCGGCTTATACCAGCTGGGGTAAGGTGGTTGTAGGGGTGTCAAAGGCACGGGGGCTACTTGTTCGATACTTAGTAGCTTTTGGTACATTTCATTTAGGGGTAACGACAATGGAGGCAATTGTTCTTGGGTTCTTTGGTAGTTCTTTTTAGGGAAACTTTCAGCTTGGTTGTTTACTTGGTGGTTTTAGGGTTCAAGTTTTCTGGCTGGGATCGGGAAGTTGAAATTGGTGTTAGCAATTTGGGATGAAGAGGATTGAGTGTTATATCTTTGGAATTGACCTTTTTTGCTTTTATAACTACTTTCAATATGATCAATCTCTCTCTTTTTTACTCCAAAACCTTTTTTCTCCATGGGTGCATAGATTCTCCCACTCTTTACTCCTTGCTCTATTCGTTCTGCTACTACCACGGCATCAGTGAATTGTTGAGCCGAACTACCCATCATGTGTTCATAGTATGGCGCTTTTAGCGTGTTAGCAAACAGAGCAACCATTTCCTTTTCTAGGAGAGGGGGATGTACCTGTGCTGCCAAATCTCTCCATATCTGGGCATACTCCCTTATGCTTTCTTTGTCTCCTTTCTCCAGATTAGACAGACTGGTTCTATCAAGAGCAATATCCATGTTGTATTTGTATTGCTTGATGAAAGCATCTACGAGATCCTTCCATGTATGGATCCTGGTATTATCTAACCTCATATACCAGCTCAACGCCGCTCCACTCAGACTGTCTTAGAAGAAATGCATTAGTAGCTTCTCATCGTGCACTACTTCTGCCATTTTATTGCAATAGGATTTGAGATGGGTAACAGGGCATTGAGTTCCAGTATATTTGATAAATTCAGGAACTTGAAATTTCTTTGGTACCACCACATTAGGGAGTAGACACATTTCTGCGGCTCGCACAGGGTCATATAAGTCTACTCCCTCAATGGCCCTGATCCTGGCCTCTAGTGCTGCCATCTTGTCCTGATCAATGTCATCGATGGCTTGGTTTTGTGGGATTCATTAACGAATGCATCTGCGACTGCAGGTGTTGGTACTGGTGTTGTTGACTACACAAATGTTGGATTGTGTCAGGGCTCTTGTGCATGTTCTCCTATTATTTCTTCAGGTTGGTTTGCTGGGAAAGTGGCAGGTCTAGTTGAAGGGCCTTCACCAGAGGTATTCCTTAGTGCTTGCTCGAGTAAACTAGTGAGGCGAGCCACAATATCCTTTAGAGAATCCAACTCTTCTTGGAAATGAGCTTCACGGTAAGCACGTTCTTCATCTTCTATGTTCCTTGCTCGAAGTCGAGTGTTGTAGACTTTTTGAGGACCTATATTTTGACCTGGCGTATGCATGTGTGTTATAATGAATGAATGTATGAATATGGATGCAAATGAGAAATGCATGTATATGGATTAAAGAGCTAATCCGTGACTTCCTTTGTCAAATACCGGTAGCATCCGAAGTCTGATATACACAAAGAGGTTTTACCCAATTCCTTTGATTGATTAAATTCCATACACATTGTAAAAGTTCAAAAGTAGGCATAATACAGATGGTTCATACAAAGTGCCTTCATTCAAATGATATTCCTCTATTGGCTACATTCCTAATGAAAGAGGAAACTTCATTCAAATACTCCTCATATCTATGACGGTTGTTAGCAATCCTGGCAGCCTTCACTCGTGGCTCATTTGCCTTTCTAGCCACCATGTCAATTAGCCTGTTCGTTTGTTCGATCTTGTAATGGAACAGGGTGTTATCTTGAAGCAGTGTTCCATTACTAGCGGCTAATGATTTATTGTTTGTCTTCAAAATTTGAACCATCTTTTCCAACTGCTGAATCTGCTTTCAGGCCCTTTGCAATTTTTCCTTCTCTATATCAAGCTCAGCTACCTTAGTGTTTAGTTGTACGTCGAGGCTGCTGATATAGTCTTGCCATTCCTCAAACCGTTCTTACATCTTCTTTGCTTCTTCCTCTCGGGACTCAAGCTCGACTTGTATCATAGAAACTCGGTTTCTCATACCATTTATTCTGTCCAGGTATTCCTTCATATCCGACTCAACTATCCTCTTTGCTTCTCTCTCATCATTAGCTTGGACATGATATCGAGTTCTTAAGCTTCTTTCTTCTTCAATGGTGAGTTCTGCCAATCTATTCTTCTCTTTTTCAGCTTCCCATTTTAATTTATACTGGTCCCTTTCTTTCTTCAGAGAAGCTATTGTCTCTTTGTCAGCAGACTTTTTATTTTCTGAGGCCCTTTTTAGAGTCACAAATTCTTGCTTCATCATTACATGCTTGTTCACCAACTCATCATACGTGACCTTCCCTTCTTCCAGTTGCTTATTTGCTTCATGCTGGTTCTTTCTTAACTTAACAATTTGCTCATCTTTTTCTTTCAATTGCTGATCTAGAGAGGCCTTCATCTCATCTTCTTTCAAGAGTTGGTTTTCCAGGAATTTCTGATGAATCATGCTCTTGCTAAGCTCAATCCTCAGCTTATCCAATTCTTCTTGGAGATTTTCCTCGTTGTTGACCCTTTTTCTTTTAAGCTCCAATGTCATGGATGACTTATCTTGGGTTACCCCTAGCTCTGTTGCCTCTTGAAGTATTTTCAATGAATTGCCACTCCTCCATATTGAATAATTAGGGCTAATTGAGAACTCTTTTTGAAACTCCTCTTTGCGGACCAAAATAGGCTGCTTCCAATCATTTCTGATGGCGTCTAACTTATCCAAAGAACTAGCTTATTTAAACGGACTGGTATATTCGGCTAATCCCCAAGTTCTTGGTATGTATTGTACTCCTCCAAACTGTCTAGCCAACAATGAGGGTGAGTAGTTGATATAACCAGTCAAGCCAATTAATGGGACCCATGCTTTGTTGCCGTAACTCATGAGGTAAGATGAACCACTTACCTAAGGAGCTTTCCATCTGAAATTACTCTGGGGAAGTTCTCGGTATTTCTCTACCCACGCCTTTTCATCCAAATCATTCCACTCTTCAGTTAGCACTAACTCAAGAGGCCTCATGTTAAACCACCAGAAATTATTGAAGACTTCTTTTGACGCTTCCAAATGGCTAACTATCCACATGAATAAGAGAGGAATACAACATCTCATCACCCCTTTCCCATGCAATCTACAATGATTTAGAGATAAGAAGGTTTCAGCTAAGATAACTGAAGTAGGGTTATTCTTTGTCTCTTCAAATTCAAGGAAGGCGTTAGCAGCTTCAATGCTAATAATTCCTACGGCTTCTGAAGGAAACAGAATCAACCCAAAGATGGCAAAACCAATTATCCGATATCTTTCTTCACCCAACTTCCCTTTTTCCTTATCTGTCTTCAATTTATTCTCGATCATTTTCCACTTGAACCCTCCATTGGATGTCCTGTACCGATCAACTTGATCCAAATGTAGAAGTTTGGCAACTACTGCAGCTGTACTCTCAATTCTTTTCCTGAAGTACACTTTGTAAGGGTCATTCAGAAAACTCAAGATCTTAGCATACTCTTCAAGAGTAGGGGTCATAACAATATCCCTAAAAGTAAAACATCTGTAGCTCGGATCCCAGAAATGCATTAAGGCTTTAACTGCTGAAATCTGAACAGGCATTCTTATTAGATGAGCAATTCTTCCATACTTCTCAAACAGATTCTCATCAATATATCCTAGAATAGGGTCAACTTCTTTATGCTGTCTACGGAACAGTGCACTTTGGTTATGTGTGGTAATTCTTCAACCTTGGTTCTTGGGCAATCCCCTTCGACTAATTGCATCATCTTAGATCTTTCCCTATATTCCGAAAAGGTAAGGGAAGTTATGGTCTCTTAGCTCAAAAATCCTGTAAAGTCCAGAAAAATTCTAGGTTATTATATGAGGGATATGTTTTCTAATTGGTCTCAAAAGGTCTATAAACTGCCCAATGACTACCTTTCATGAAGGCAGTATGGGGGTTTACAAGGGATGGTTGGGGCACTATGTGACCACCATCACCAAGTAAACACTCAGCTCATAGTTGGATGTTTCACGAATCTGAACCCCAACTGAAAGTCATGAGGCAGACCACTACTCCCCACCTATCCTAGAATTGGGTCTTCTTGCACAAATAAAAATGCATGAATGCATTAATCTTGATGTATTTATGTATGAACAGGAAATAAAAGTGTTGAAACAGTAAAGTTAAACAGACCAAAACAGATAATCAAATAATCAAACAAACAAAGCTTAGGCTGACTAAACAAGGCGGTCCCCAGTGGAGTCGCCATTCTGTCGCACGTCACCTCGTGGCGTCGACTGGCGATTTTCTAGTTCATTTGCTTAATTTGTTAGGAGTCGCCACCTAGTATTATGGTAACTAAGAACCTATGATCTGCGAGAGTCTGGGTAAGGGACTGGTTGTGCAAGGGGAAGACGCATCACCCCCAATGCACCCTACCTAAGGTAAACTGCATTGTTATTTGATTGTTTTTTAAGTTGAGTTTCTATTTGTTGGTCTTTTCTAAGGTTCAAGGTAGATCTCTCTTCATGAGAAAGACTCTACCTTATTGGATTAAATCCTAACCGTTCTAAAGTCTAAATTTTAGCATCGTAATTATTTATACCTTGTATCTTTAATACCTGAGGGTGTACTTTATCGTGTAATTTTACACCCACAAATATTAAAGTTTACATTTGGATCTTAAAAAAATTGAAAAAACGGTTTTTGATATTTTGGTCAAACCCTAATGGATGATCATAAACTAGTTATGATATCCATTTCTATTTTCAAAACACGGGAGAGATGCAAGTCTTTTTTTAAAAAAAAAATATGCTTGGAAAAGTTTTTAGGTTTTGGCCGTATGCATGAAATTCTTCTTCTTTTTTTTTTCCTGAGAAAATCAGGTATTTAATACCGGATTTGTATTTTACAATGTAAATATACAACCCGATATTATGCAAAATTGGTAGAAAAATATTTGAGAAAATCACAAATTCTTTTTAAGGATTTTTTGAAATTTTTTTGGAATTTTTTTTCGTTTTTTTTTAATATTATAATATATTATTATAAATAAATAAATAAAAATAAATAAATAAATAAAATAAAAATCTACATGAGCTGGGCTGGCCCAGCTAACTGGGCCAGGCTCAGCCATAGAAGAGGATGGGCCGATCTCGGCCCGAAATGATTGGGCCGATCTCGGCCCGAAACGGTTGGGTCGACCTTGGCCCAACACTTTTTATTTATTTCTTTAGGGCCAAGCCGAATCTGGCCCAGCCCAAAGTTCTGGGCGAGGTCCGGCTCGACCCTAAAGAAATAAATAAAAAGTGTTGGGCCGAGATAGGCCCAACTGTTTCAGGCCGAGATCTGCCCAATCATTTTGGGCCGAAATCGGCCCAACCTCTTCTATGGTTGAGCCTAGCCCAGCCCATGTAGATTTTTATTTATTTATTTATAATAATATATTATAATATTAAAAAAAACGAAAAAAATTCCAAAAATCCTTTAAAAAAATTTGTGATTTTCTCAAATATTTTTCTACCAATTTTGCATAATATCGGGTTGTATATTTACATTGTAAAATACAAATCCGGTATTAAATACCTGATTTTCTCCGGAAAAAAGAAGAAGAAGAATTTCATGCATTTGGCCAAAACCTAAAAACTTTTCCAAGCATATTAAAAAAAAAAAAAGACTTGCATCTCTCCCGTGTTTTGAAAATAGAAATGCATATCATAACTGGCTTATGATCATCCATTAGGGTTTGGCCAAAATATCAAAAACTGTTTTTTCAATTTTTTTAAGATCCAAATGTAAACTTTAATATTTGTGGGTGTAAAATTACACGATAAAGTACACTCTCAGGTATTAAAGATACAAGGTATAAATAAATACGATGCTAAAATTTAGACTTTAGAACGGTTAAGATTTAATTCAATAAGGTAAAGACTTTCTCATGAAGAGAGATCTACCTTGAACCTTAGAAAAGACCAACAAATAGAAACTCGACTTGAAAAACAATCAAATAACAATGCAGTTTACCTTAGGTAGGGTGCATTGGGGGTGATGCGTCTTCCCCTTGCACAACCAGTCCCTTACCCAGACTCTCGCAAATCATAGGTTCCTAGTTACCATAATACTAGGTGGCGACTCCTAACGAATTAAGCAAATGAACTAGAAAATCGCCAGCCAACGCCGCACGGTGACGTGCGACACATAAAATTAGACATAAATCTCTTTCACAACATACATTTTTCATCTATTACCAATATCCATCTAATATTATATCCTATTTGACGAGAATAAATCACCTCCTCTAGACTTTTTTGATCTGGAGCATATGACTGCTGATCCGATGGTAATGCCAATTTCTGAAAAAGGGTCATGGCATCTGCAAGATTCAATGTTTCCAATTTATATGTTGATCCAAAACTTTGAAATTCATATCTTGATGTCACCAAAATCTTGTAATTTTCTATTCGGAACTTGAGCTTGTTCAGGTAACTCGATTT
>Ga0325410_1000878_pt1 | contig 32250 bp, 17 predicted proteins | sample PopdelMetagenome_16_FD_206182 | JGI IMG/M metagenome (GOLD analysis project Ga0325410, IMG submission 206182) | Populus deltoides microbial communities from Bellville, Georgia, United States - Xylem-PdIQD-R3 | ecosystem: Host-associated > Plants > Phyllosphere > Stem > Wood/Secondary xylem...
AAAACATTTTTTCAATTACTTCGCCATTAAGTTAAACACTAAAAACTCTCAATGCTTCCGTCATATCTAATGAATTCGAGTATGTTTGTCTAAATTTTTGTTTTTATGTTTGCTGTGGAATACAATCCTTCACATCACAAACCGTGTAAGAATAAAAACATACTATATTTTTTTATTTTTAATAATAAACACCACCACTAAAAACAAAAATAAAAACTCGGATAAACACACTGTATCTCGGTCACCCCATGGTAAACGCATTGAATGAGTATCTCTAGATAAAGGTAGAACATTCAACAAATTTAGCAGAACGGTAACGAGGGAAGTTTGACAAGCAGCGTCGCTATATGTTCAAGGGATTGACCACGGATTTTTGAAATTTATACGGCTGTCCAAGACTGTAAACTCATGGAATACTTATATTTAATTAATGACTATACGCAAATTCGCATATAAATTTCTGAATAATCTTTCGTCACTATTTAATTATATAAATTTGGCTAAAACAATAGAGATCCCCTGAACTGTTCTCGATTGACACATCACTTTTTTTTTCTCTCTTTTATTTTAATAAATTATGGTGAGTAGCCAATTAATTTTATTGAGTAGCTCATGAATTGTAATTCAACCCCATATTAGTGTTTTTATTTGCTTTAAAGATCTTAAGTTTGAATCTCTCCTATATAATAATATATATAAAAAAACTATTCATAATTCAGGGAGTTTTCATGAGGTTTCCGTTGAAAATTTATTTGGTTGGTGTATATTTATATCATCAGGGGTCCAATAAGGAATGAAGTGCATGGATGCCATTAGATTGTGTTGCAAAGTTTGGGAAATTTCGATTTATAAATACCTGTTTATTTCTAATAGTACGTGGACGTGGACGTGGACGTGGACGTGGACGTGGCCGAGTTTTAGCTTGGAGATTAGTTATGACTTATGTCATGTTATTCGTGTTTTGTTGACGTGGCTAGGTTGTTTTATTTTTTATAAAAAATTATATATAAATTTTTTTCAATATATTTTTATAATTTAAAAAATTTAAGTTTAAATAACTTTTTTATTCATACATATAATCAAATAAATCGACAATTATATATGCAAATAAATAAATAAAAAATCATTACTGATATCTAAAAATAAAACTTGAAAAATCAAGAGACAAATATAGATCGATATATTTAATTTGAAAAGATGAGACATTCACCCGGTTATATTTGCTAAATTTATTTATTAATAATTTATTTATTTAAGCAAATAATAATATAAATAGAGATATAAATTAAATTGATCGAATAAAATAAAAAGGGAAGAAACACATCTTGCAATGCTACACATATTAAAAATATTATCTGAAAATATTTTTTTATTTTTAAAAATAAAATCCATCCATACAAAAGATAAAAGAAATATAGATGAATCAAAAAAATTCTTCAAATTTAAATACATAACTAAAAAAATAATTGTTATTTAAAAGAAGCTTTCCAAATAAAATGAAAGAGAGAATATATACTAATTTAAACATAAATTTTTAGAAGATAAATAAATGACCATAAAAAAAAATTATAAAAAAAGAGCAAAGGTTAGGCACTACAAGGCTTAGTAAGCCAGTCCAACCTGTCTAACCCATTTTGTCAGGGTCCAAGCATGGGTTTGCCTTAGAGAGCCGCATGATTGGGCCCTTATATTTTTTTGTTCGCAATTGGGGATGATGACATGTTGTCCACCCTTTTTAAAAAAAAATCAAATGACACTTCGTCTGATTTGTCCAGATTCAGTAGCCGGAAAATCGGGGTTTAAGTTATTTTTACCTAAAAATTCGTTTTTCAACCCATTTGTTTACCAAAAACACTGTATAAATCGTGATAAATCTATTTATGACCTTAAAAAAACTAAAAAACTGCCAAAAAATCAAAATCGATCCAAATTAAAAAAATCAACTAGAGCTCATATATGTTTTTTCATGAACTTTAAAAGTAAAAAAACACTTACTATGAACTTCCCTTATTAAATGAAATCATTTGATATAAATATCGTTCGTTTTGGTTGTCTAAATCGGTGTAAATGATACTTTTCTCTCTTTACAGTCGAAATTCGATAACCTTTGTCTTTTTCCTCTCAGCCAGAGACTAAAAAATAACAAAAAATAAACTTTTACATCAAGATTGAATTGAAAAAATATTGAGGTATTAAAATTGTATAATTTGTGTCATTTTTAAAGTTCAAGGATCAAAGTATATCTTTTACAAAACTAATGGCATGCCACCTATATTTTACACCCTGTTATTTTGGCCCCTTTTCTTTTAATTTTATCTTTTTCATAAGAAATTAAAATCAATTGAAACTAAATTGTTAGAAAAAATTTAAGGAAAAAATTGAAAAAAATATAAAATTTTACACAACATGTCCACAATACTATTGTGTGAGAGGATCGACAATGAAATCTACAATAAAAACCCATACATTTTAAAGTAATACTTAATTAATGGTTTCATACAAATGGAGTCAGCCAACCACTTATTTCTCAATAGAAAATTAGATAAATACGTTAAAAATCACGCTTCTTTGTGCAAGAAATTTATTGTTGCATTGGACTTTTTATTTATTTATATAAAATCCAAGAAAAGGTGAACAAAATTTAAGCATCGAGTAGGTTAATGTATCAAAAATAAAAAGCATAAATATAAAAATAATAATAAAAATGTTAATTTAGTTGAAGAAACGAAAAACCGACATAAATTTATTTAAAATAAATTTTTGTATTTTCAAAACTCGAAATACATAAAGATATATCTTCATTTTCCGTTATTTATATTCCAAGACTAGTTTAACCAATTGCTACCGATTTGTTTTTAAGAATTTAAAATAAAAAATAAAAATAATATCAGATAACCGATAAGATTACGTATTTAATTAAACTTGAGTGTTTGAGAGTTGGACGGCAAGGAATATTTATAAATATTCTCGAGTATCTGTGCTTGTAGTTTCTTAATAATTCTGATTTGTCTCTTTGCCTTGAACCATTTTTCCAAGCTCTCAACAAACTCTTATGACGCCGACCCCTAACGACTTAGTCATTTTTAGCCAACTTCAATTGTCTCTACTCTTACAATTTGTTTAAAAGGTGCTAACCATGGCCTTATACCTCCACGTATACGCCTCCTGGCTCCTCGTATCTCTTCCTTCTTCACGTTTTATTCGCGTGGCATAAACCTTGATCGGCCTTTGTAAGCGTACAAGGACCAGACCAACTCCAAAATCTCGAGATTAGGTGCCATAGCATTAGGCATGAGCATGAAGCAAAGCAAGATTCACTCAAAAGGAAACGTGCCCTTCTCATGGGAGAAAAAGCCCGGGGAGTCCAAGGTAACTAACCATCACGACTATCTTGGTAGAGAAACATCCGTGGTAAAGCTACAACCCCCTCCATGTCCGGTTGAAAGTTCCAAGATTTCAACTCACGATATCATAATCCCTCTTCCTCCATGCACGTTCCAGGCTCCGGGTGCTCCTTTGAGAAGTTCTTCAAGAAGAGGCCTCAAGAAGGATATTGATGACGACCCATTCTTGGCAGCTTATAAAGAGTGCACCAAGAAAGATAAGCCTGTTGGAAAAGATTTTGGGTCTGGACGGAGAAAAAGAGCAATATTTGACTTCTCATCATGCAAGCAATCGTGTAGTGTCCGTGACGATAACCTGGTTAGGGTTTCTCAGGTTCCCTACGAGAGAGAGAAATGGCACCATTCGTGAATCTTGACGGGTTCCACTTCCATGTGCTTGGTCAGCTATTCTGACGAGTTACTCTGTTTTTTGGGAGAAGACCTAGGCGATCGGCGACTTGGTTTTTGCTATTTGCCCGTGTTTTCCATGTAATAATATGGTGGCAATGGTGAAGATGGCCATTTCAAGAAGATTATGATTTGTAATTTTCATTTTAATGTTTTAACTTATAACTCTTGGTTTGTCTATGCTAATTGGGAATATCGATGTTTATTTAGTAGTAAATTTGATATATATATATATATATTGAAGGTCAGGTGAATATTTGTTTTTGTGTTATAAAAGTTTTTATAAGATGCTTTTTAAATTGATTTTATTTTTAGGTTTTTTTTAATAATTAATATTTTGGTATTGACAATAAAAATTATTATTTTAATATATATATTTTTAATTAAAAATTACTATGTATAATAATGTCAAACACTCATGTAATCAGAGATCCTCCAGCAGGATTGTTTATTCGGTCTCAATTGATCACATGTTCAGTCATCATATTTCTCCAGCAATTTTTCATCTGCAGATTTAATTATAATGATTAATTAGTGATTAACTACATGAGATATTATTATGAATCAAATTTTGTACATTATCTCTATTGTCAATTATTTTTGTTAGGATCAAATAAAAGATTGTGTTGTAGACTTTCATTTAAGATGTGTATTTGTATCGACCCATTTCAAGATCTCTCAAGGTTATTTAAAAGTTTATTTTAATATATAGAGATTGGATATTATACTTCATTTATATTTTTATTATTTTTTAATTGAGTCATTTCTAAATAAAAATATAAAATCATGCGATACAATTCGTAGTGTTTTTTAAATAAAAATTCAAGTGTAATTAAGAATTTCAAATTAATATGTATTGGGTTAATTTATAGAATAATTCACATATGTAATTTGATACACGTGAAAGCATATGTAAAAATGTATTAATCATTATAAATTGTAAATGGATATCTTTATACTTTTCAAATCCTCTGCAGCATAGAGTACAACAAAAAATTGTAGTGTTTCACTAACAGTTGGACTGCTGTATAATTTTCCATGCTACCTAGGTGTGTTTATTTTTGCAATTCAATTTATTTTTTAAAGTATTTTTATATAAAAAAATATTTTTTAAATATTTTTTACATGATGATATAAGAATATATAAAAAAATATTTTTAATTGAAAAATATTTATACAAAAATACACTTTTATGCATAACCAAACACACACCTAGATTATTGTCCCGAACTCGGATTATCATTCTCGGATGGGTGTTAGTGATAGAAAATTATCATATAGTTCAATTTGATATGGTGCATTTTTTTTTTTACAGTAAGCATAAGGATATTTTTAGTATAATTTACGCGTCAATAAAAATCAAATATTTTTTCTTGAAAGGATAAAGCTCTCACATTAACATGTTATATTAAGAAATTAATAATTCCTAAAAATTTAAAAATTCATTTGATTATTAACTCTAAAATTTTAAATCCAAAAAATAAAATAAAAAAATTTCCTTGACCTGATGCTATTGTCTAGAGTTAGCTCGACATGTATGTTAGCAAAAACGAAGAATGGTTCGTGGATAAGGGGTTTGTTAAAGACTTGTCAAGGAGTGAGGTAATTTTTAATATTTTTTTAAAATATATTTATTTTTAAAAATATTAATTTTAGTGTTTTTAATAATTTTAATAGATTGATATAAAAAATAAAAAACAAAACCTGAAAAAATAATTTTAATATATATTAAAATAAAAAATATTTTTAAAAATCAATTGATGGACTCATTGCTAAAAGTAATATGAAAATAATGCTTTTGATATTTTAATTTTGTGGTGTTAAGGGTTATACTTCACAGCAAACACAAATCTAATTGTTAACCAAAATAAAAAGTAGTGTATAATGTTTCTTAAAAATTATTTTTAATTAAAAATACATTTAAATCATTTTTTTTATATTTTATATTTTATTTTTTATATCAATATCCTAAAACCCTGAAAATAATTAAAAACATAAATTTAGTATTTTTTATGAAAAACATAATTTAAAAAATATTTTAAAAATTATGCACTAAAAATTTGTTAAACCCCGTGGCGGTTGATGTTTGCAAAATCAGCCAATTGCAGGGGTAGATCAGGGAAACAAGAACTACCACCGGAAAAAAACACATGCCTACTTGATTTTAACCATCTCAACCATATCAAAATCCTCTGCCCTCCTATTTTCCTCTTAAACCCTAGCACTGAGACTCGAGCGTTGAGAGATCTGAAATTTTTCGATTTCTCTCTTGAATTCGTCTCTGCCAACTGCAAGTAATGCTTCTTTCTCTTCTTTCTTCTCCACTTCGTGCGATTTCCTTCTTGTACTTGTTTACTCTGCTTGCTTACTTGGAAAACTGATAACGAAAATTGAAAAACTCGAAATAATGTACGTAACCACCTCTTGTTTGGTTACTCGAATAATATTTTTCCTTTGCATTTCCAAGCGGTTCTTGATTAACATTCTGTTACGTAACAAAAATTATGCTCTCGTATTATCTAGGTTTTGATTTCTTAGGGCGCAGACAGTTAATTGGTGTTATTGGATTTTTTTGGAACATTAGCTTAATTATCATTCGGTGCTGGCTGTCTGTTTGTTTGTGGCTGCAATTTTTTAGCTACTGATTTCTGTCTCTAATGAGTGGTTATTGATTGTATCATTATAATTTATGCAGCCGTTGATAAGGTTTGCGTATGTGCTGGAATGGCCAGTAATCCTCAATCTTCTGGCGGACAGGTAGCTGTAAAAAATCTCATTCAACTTTTTTTTTTAAGATGGCTCAGCTTTTAATAGGCTGCTTGTTTTTGTGTGTACCATATTGCAATAATAATACATATTGTGCAAGATTTTGAAAAATTTAAGCTGGGTTTGGTTTTGGCCGCCTCTAAAGGTCATTTGCTTAGCAGTGGACTATCATTAGAGTTTGTTTATATAATTGGAAACGGTTAATGTTTGGATATTTTTCGCAAGTGGCCCTTAGCTGCTAAGTTGTATGTGAAACAAGATATTCAAGTTTTTTCCCTCTCTCCACCTGTGGATGTGTGTCTTGGTGCTCCAGCCTACAATTGCTGGATCTTTTAGTATACCCTTTTCTGTGCAATTAATTTTTTTCTCCTTTGGTTTGGTGAGTTTTATTATTGGTAGTATTATCTGATTTTTATGGTTATTATGGATAAATCCTTGTAGTTTCGACCAATGGTTCCGACACAGCAAGGGCAGCCATTCATTCAGGTGGCTTCCCAACAGTTTCGGCCAGTTGGACAAGGTATGCCTTCTTCACATGTTGGGATGCCAGCTGCTCAAAGTCAGCACCTGCAGTTTTCTCAACCAATCCAGCAGTTACCGCCATGGCCAAATCAGCCTGGGGCACCTTCGGCACAGGCTTTATCAATGCCTTATGGTCAACTAAACAGGCCTCTGACATCATCACAGCCCCAGCAAAATGCCCCTCCATTAAGTAATCATATGCATGTGGTTGGCACCTCTGGAGTTCCTAACTCCTCACCATATGCCGTAAGAACTCATCAACAGATTTCTTCTCTTTGTTTATTGGCTTATTTCATGGGATGTCTTTTGGACTTACTTCTGAAGTTTTGCATTGTTTCAGTTTGCACCATCTTCTTTTGGCCTGACACAAAACAGTGCCAGTGCATTGCCCCAGTTCCCACCAATGTCTCAAATGCATGCACATGTTGCACCTATGGGGGGACAACCTTGGTTGTCCTCTGGAAGTCATGGTGCTTCACTTGTTCCCCCAGTCCAGCCTGCTGTTGTCCAGCCTTCTATATCTTCTTCCTCTGATTCAGTAAGCTTCCTCTCCCTCTCCCTCTCTCTCTTTCATATTTATTTCATTATTCGTGCTTCATCTTCTAAAAACTCTTTATGAAGTGGTGCTGTTGATGATTCCTCAAAGATTCTTATTCATGTAACTTGATGCATATTTAAGAACCTTGTTTTTAATAAATTGCATGGGCAAATAAATTTGGATAAGATGACAGTTTGTTGTTAATCATGGTAGAAATTTTTGAAAATGACATTACTTTGAATTTGTTCCAAATTTTATGAGCTTCCCTGGATGTTGATCTTTTCAACATAATGACATGCATGCTCCTCAGGTATAGTATCATAGGTATGATCAAAATGCTATGTACACTGATTTCGAATGCGGAAATTTATAGAAGTAGAGGAAGCTGATTTTAATTGTATCTCAGCAAGTAAACTTTTGTAAGAACTTATTCCTCCAGTGGATTTTGAGATGGTTTTTCCTTATATTGAGAAATATATATATTTTTTTCAATGGAAAAATACATCTATATCGTCTACAGATCTGTACTAAGTTATTTGCTCCATAAATTATCTTTTACCCACACAGCTACTGTTTCTCAGGATTTGGTTAGCCATGCTTAACTGTTTATATGGAATTTCAGACAGTAGCTGTTTCTAGCAATAGTCAACAGTCTTTGAGTGATTGGCAGGAACATACAGCGTCTGATGGGAGGAGGTATGTTTTTGTTTTTACCACATCATTAGTTCTTATCTCCTGCTCGGATATTCAAAAGGCTGGCCTCTAAAAATGCTTTCTTCTTAATAGATTATGGTTTCTTACAATATTTCAGATGTTAGGTACATGCCACTTGCATACAAGTTAAAACAACCCAAATAATTATTATGGTCTAACAAATCCTTCCCATGCAATAGGATGTTCCTGTTCCTTCTTGTACAATTCGATAACTAATAACTAATGAGTATATTTTGCCAGGTATTATTACAACAGGAGAACAAAACAATCTAGTTGGGATAAGCCCTTTGAATTGATGACGCCAATTGAGGTGAGCTGTATTCCTGAGCGGCTATAATCTGCATAACTTAAAAATGTTGTCTCTGTTATCTACTGTACAGGCCTTTGATATTGTTTGATATACATGCAAACATTGTTCCTTGGATAGATGTTGCAATTGTAGCTGCCCCTAAGTTGATCAAAATTATTTTATTCGAGATCTCTTTTTCTTTGCATGTTTCTTTACTTGTCTGTAGATTTCGTGGCAAGTCTGGAGAAATTTAATGACTGCTCTATATGGTCACTTTCAAGACTGGATTTCACTTTCTCAAGGCAGGCAGCATTTTGTTATTTCCATTCTACTTGTCATTGGGCAGAATTTTATGCAGAAGCTGTGGTTGGTGGTGTGCATAACCAACTTTGGGCTTTAACAGTTTCATTTTTCTCAAAAGTTTAGAATGAGAATGGTTACTCATCTCAAATAGCATCTATCTATTTCTTTATTCACGAATCTCATTTGTTGTAGTTTCATGCTCCTACAGGTTAATGATCTGAGCAAGTCTGTAAGATAATTATAGTCTACTTAGCTGGCTGTTTTGCCATTATTCTCGCGCCACCTTTTTTTTTCTCTTTAGTCATTATTCTGTTTATTTTAGGTCCTAGTGTTTTTTGTTGTTTTTGGTTTTCAAAACTTGTATGCATTGTTTTTTCTTGTACGGCTTTCAATGGCTTTGATTTCTGAATAGTGTTCTCTCCTCTTTCAGAGGTATAAAATGCTTGGCTCTGCAGTGTTTCCTTTTAATTATGTATTTCACTTCTTTAGATAATTTAAAGGTTATTTTGTGTTTTAAATAGGGTTTTTATAGGCACCAATATTTTATGCATCAAAAGGGATGCCTAGTTTATTCTACCCCCTCTCCTAAAGAAGGCCCTTGTGAATAGTGAAAAAGTGTTGATCTAATTACAAGGGAAATTGTAGTATGAGTATAGCTTTTGCAAAGATGAAGCTTTATGATACCTAAGAAGTCTGATTGCGCCTATGAGAAATAAAAGTGTTCACACAAAGGTCTTGAAGGAACAGCCTGTTTGTGATTTTGTATGTCGGGCATGTTTGCATCTCTGATTGTAGTTGCTGACCTGGTATATACTGCTTGGTGCCTTTCTTAACAGAAAGTTTAGAGTCCTGGTTGGCCTAGATACCATGGAAAAAATATTGTTCTTGGTTGGACCCTTTTTGTTGTGATTCTACAACACCCTCAGTTTCCTTTATTGTAATGATAATGGATACTAGTTTCTGGACATTGGATTGTATCTTGTACTCAAAGAATGATGTTGCATCTAGAAGCTTGTGAAATTGATAACTAAAAGAAATATAAGGGGAGGGTTTAATTTGACTTAATCTGGATGCGCTGAAGTTGTACTTTATGGCTTCATGAGACTTTTCCTCTTTTTATCTAGTTTCAGAATACTCACTGTTTTTACATGTAGATGCAATCACTTAACTTTATAACATTATTCTCTTCACAAAGGTGAGGTCTTTCAATCAAAGACATGTTACTATGACTGAATGAAGTAATAACTTTTTTAATTGATTTTTGTTTTCTTCCTTTTGCCAAACCTATATAATTCTTCCAAGTGAGGGTTTGAATCAAAGATCCCCACTTAGGAGGAAGTTTTACACTTCCAACTCTTCTAGAAACTGTTGGTACTGGGTTAAACCATCTGGATTGTACTAGAAATGGGCCCTTTTTGGTCATGTCATGTGAAATTTCTAAGATCTGGTTGGTTTTATAGCTAGCGAGTCCTTATGCAACTGTAGATATGTACAAGCAAATGTTGCACATGGGGAGTTATAATTTCACTTTGTGATGATTATTTATTAAAAATCAGGAACTGAATATCGACTGGATACAATTTTGAGTGAGTTTTGAATGAAAAAAATACACAAACTATCACTTAAGGTGGTGGCATGCTAAGCTTTCCTTGAGCAACATAATTCAGAAAATGTTACTTTTCATTGTTTACATTGAATTACAGGTTATTTTTTTCCATTGCGCATTTCTTTGTCCATGGTATGCTTAATTTTATTCTTGATGTTTATGATTTTGTTGCTGTCACTTACTGCTGTATTATTGCTTTTCTTGTAGAGTTATACTTTATCTTTAAGCCATAAGTACATGTTATTTTTCCCTTTTTTATCCTCAGTTTCATCATTCTTATGCATGGTTACCTTTCTTTGTAGCTGTTAAAGTGTTTTTATATTTGTGATATCAACTGTTCTTTCCTTATATTTTCTGAAACTGATCTTGCTTATTCATCTGATAATTGCTGCCATTTTAACAGAGGGCTGATGCATCGACTGTTTGGAAGGAATTCACAACTCAAGAGGGGAAGAAGTATGTTTCGATTCCATTATTATTTTATTTTTGTACACCTAAGAGTTTTTGGGAGTGCTTTCTAGTATCTCTTCTTTCTTTTTTCAACAAGATCACTATTGAATCTGGGGGGTGGTGTTTACAGGTATTACTACAACAAGGTGACAAAGCAATCTAAGTGGTCAATTCCTGAGGAATTGAAGGTATGCTTGTGTAATTTTTATTATTTGTTTCCCTGATGTGGCATTACTGATCTTCTCCCCCTCAACACCTGCTTCCAGATGGCTCGTGAACAGGCGCAACAAACAGTTGGCCAGGGGAATCAATCAGAAACCGACGCAGCTTCAAATGTCCCAACTGCTGTTGCTGTTACCTCAAGCGAAACATCCACCACAGCTGTTTCAGTTAGCTCTAGCTCTGTGATGTTACCAGGGGTCTCTTCAAGCCCAATTTCAGTCGCTGCTGTCGCTAATCCACCCCCAGTGGTAGTTTCTGGATCACCAGCTCTTCCTGTTGCACATTCTACCACAGCTAGTGCTGTAGGTGTCCAACCCTCTGTGACTCCTTTACCCACTGCTGTTTCAGTAGGTACTGGAGCTCCTGCTGCAGCAGTTGATGCAAAGACAACATCACTGTATGGACCTCTTTTTAGTTTTTGATGATATTTTGTAACAATAAACTGTCCCCCCCCCCCCCCCCCCTCCTCCCAAGTACTGATGGTGTAGCCACACCAGATCACCATAACAAGAGTCACACACTCAATCTTGAAGAAATATTAAAATCAAACCCTGTATTTCTTTCTAAGTTAATACATGCTTGAACAATTGCAGGAGTAGCACTGACAATCTATTATCTCAAAGTGCTGCAAATTCTGTAGATGGAGCATCTATGATGGATACTGCGGTATGGCTAATTCTTTACAGGCTATTTATGAATTTTGCAAGCTGGATTTACATGTTTTAACCACACTGCCAATTGTATGTTGTGGAAAAAAGAGCATCACTAAACCTGCTGTATGTTTGTAATATATATTCATGCTTAGATCCTTTATGAGTCATTGTTTTGAAAGAAAAAAAGGCATTGAAAATCCATGGACCTCTGTCCTGGTTTTCATATTAAAACAAGGCTGCTTGAGTAAACATCCTCCTATGGCAAACACACTTATTTTCAAGAGTTGGCCTGCACAATGAAATCTGAATGTTAGATTGTTGTTTTTTGACTTCTGTATTGCGTCACCACAGGAATTCAATAAAGTATCAATGGATATGGGAAAAACTAACGCCAGTCCTTTGGAGGAGAAGACCCCAGATGAGGAACCTTTAGTATTCGCCAACAAGCTGGTATCAACTTAAAATTTACTTGTTGCCTCCCTCCCTACTTTTCTTGACAAGTAAATCTTGAATAATGTATCACACTTAACTATTGTCACATATGGGAAACTATGGTGATTCTGTGTGGGAATTTGCTTCTGAAAGGAAAATAATGCAACAAAACTGCAATGCTCAATATGTAATGCTTCTTTTAGTCATCATTATAACCATTTTCTCTCCCTTGTGGGGTAGAGTATTTTATTATTTAATATTCATTATCATCATGTTAATTTATTTTCACTTACATGTTTGATATGTTCAGGAGGCAAAAAATGCATTCAAAGCTCTTCTAGAATCCGCAAATGTCCAGTCTGACTGGACTTGGGAGCAGGTATCATTGTTATTTATTATTCGTACCATCTATTTTCTTCATTAAATGAATGTCATTAATGTGGGAATTTGATGTCAGACGATGAGAGAGATCATTAATGACAAAAGATATGCTGCTTTAAAAACTCTTGGTGAGCGAAAGCAAGCATTTAATGAGGTAAGCCTCATATCAATCTCATATGGAACTTTTAGCATAAATTAATGAGAATCTGTTGTGATTGAACTGGATTTGAGTGGTTCTGATTGCGTATACTTTTCTATACGTGCATTGATGTATCAATTCATGCCATTCTGATGTCAATTTGATTATTTATTTGCTTTAGTACTTAGGTCAAAGGAAAAAACTAGAAGCTGAGGAGAGGCGCGTAAGACAGAAAAAGGCTCGGGAAGAGTTTGCCAAGATGTTGGAAGTATGTCGCATATAATTAAATTGTCTTGTCTTTTTCTCTCTCTTATCTGATTTTATAATGCTTTTTGATGGTTTTATCTGTTTTCAGGAGTCTAAGGAATTGACTTCATCCATGAAGTGGAGGTTGAAGTTTCAGTCTATTCAAAGAAAAGTTTGATATCTAGTTTATTTTGCTGTAGAGTGAAGTTTTCTATTGTTTTAACTTATGCCCTGTTATTTCAGCAAAGCTATAAGTCTGTTTGAAAATGATGAACGATACAAAGCTCTTGAGAGAGCCAGAGACCGAGAGGATCTTTTTGACAGCTACATTGTGGACCTTGAGAGGAAGGTAAATATTTCTATACTTGTGCTTTGTTTGCTTGTGCAGGAGCACACCTATATACATATAGGTGAAGTGTAAATGTGAATCTTTTTCTATATTATATAGACATGAAATTGCCTGATGGTGATATTAGACATAGAGGTGATATTGTATACATTTCTTTTTTCTTGGATAAAAAGTCTTTTGTAATATTATATTTACTCTACATGGCTTACAAATAGTAAAAGTTTTGAAACTTGAAGTGTGGCAGTTCCAATCCTGACGTAATAGGTTTCTAGAACTTCCATCAAACTTGTATGCTTCTCTAATTTAATTGAAAGCAAGAATTTCTTTCAGTAGTTTGTTAACTTGATTGACACTTGTAATTTTATTACTGGTTAAAAGATAGCTGGGCTTCTTGGAGCAAAACTTTGATTGATTTACTTTGATTTTGGAAGAACATTGCCCATGCTCATTTCATGTGCGGTGAAACAAAAAATGGAGAAAATGAATTTCATTAGGGTTTTTATGTGGATTTTTAATCTAGCACCCAAGCTCTGTTGTATCAATTTGCTATTGAATGTATGTTCATAACAGAAACTCCATTTGTTTCTCTTGATGTAGAAATCCAATAATGTCTTTACATTTAGATCTTGTATTTCTCAGTCAATGCTTATAAGATTCAATCAGTGCGTCACTTATTCTGTTATAGCGGCACACCCTAGGAGGCATTTGCATTTCTGGATGTTGTTAATCTTTTTTCACTGGGAGAAACATTAGTCATGCTGCTATGTTCTTGGTGTTTAATTTTCTTTCTCATTTCAGGTGCAAGCTTGGATGGCTAATTGTACTATGCATGCCATCCATTTCTTACATGTTTATGCTTTGACTTGTGATGCAGGAAAAGGAGAAGGCTGCTGAGGACCGTAGGAGGAATGTAGCAGAATATAGAAAATTTCTGGAGTCCTGTGATTTCATCAAGGTATTTCTCAAGGGACATAAAAAAAATATAGCAACGTATTTTTACTTCTGTACCTTGGTATGATTATTCTTCCATTTTCAGGCCAACAGCCAATGGCGGAAAATTCAAGATCGCTTAGAGGATGATGAGCGGTGCTTGTGTCTTGAAAAACTTGACCGTTTACTCATTTTCCAGGTATGTTCTCTCACTTGTAATTCAATATATTGTTGTGAACTAGGTGCTGATATTGGTATTGGCAGGACTATATTCGTGACTTGGAGAAAGAGGAAGAGGAACAAAAGAAGATACAAAAGGTACCCGTTTATTTATGTTGTAATTTTTTCTCTTCAGTTGTATTTTCTTACCTCATTTTTTTATCTCTAAATAAAAGGAACAATTGAGACGGGCTGAAAGGAAAAATCGTGATGAATTTCGCAAATTGTTGGAAGAACATGTTGCTTCTGGCTCCCTTACAGCTAAAACTCACTGGCTTGACTACTGTTTGAAGGTGCCATTCTCATTTGTTTTTGTGAAATACATGAAGAAGAATTAAATGAAAGATGAGAGGAAAATTGTACCTGATATCTGGATCTGAACTTGTTAGTTCATTATTTTCTCTTTTGGTCGTAGGTTAAGGATTTGCCTCAATATCAGGCCATTGCAACAAACACGTCTGGCTCAAAGCCAAAAGATCTGTTTGAGGATGTTTCTGAAGAACTAGAGAAACAAGTAACTTGTCTCATTTCTGATTCCTGCAATCTATGATGAATTGTTTTTTTCAATCTTTTAAGATCGGGACTTGCATAAATTATTTTTAGTAAGAGGATTTATGGTTTCATTACTCTGCCAAATCAAACAAGATCAATCTTGTGTGTCAACATTTGTGGTTTTGTTCTAATATAATCATGACACCAGACAGTTCATTTTCAGTTTACATCTTTTCTTCTTTTGGATTTAGAATTTTTTTCCTGGCATAACTGGTCCACATGTCCCTCCATCTCATGGCTTCTTGTTTCTTGTTGATTATATGTTGGGATAGAAAGTAATATAGTATATGCTCCTTGTGCATTGCTTAGGTGGGAAACATTGGCACGGGTTAGATTTGAATCTTGACCTGCAATATAACAAAGACTACAGAAATGTAGATTGTCTAACTTATGTTAGTATTTTGTTCATGCGATAGTTTTGATTGGTGACCTTGATTTTGCAACCCTCTTGCATCAAATTTTCATGTTTTTCACCAGTTTCAGTTGCAAAATACTAGTCTTAGCACTGCTTTAAGCTTGTTATTTGTGCTATTCTAGAGTTCCAAGTTCATCAGTTCTTAGTGGTATATAATTTAACTAGTAAACGCAATCTTTTATTGCCCTGACTCCATCAATAGATATTTTTTATTGATGTGAAATTTTGTTTCTGTTATAACCCGTATATTCAAATTATTCACTGTATATTTAATCTACTTTCTTTATATTCATATAACTGGTTTTGTCTATATTTTCTGCCTGAAACGGTTGAAACCTGCTACACACGTGTCTAACCTTTCCTTTTTTGTATTGACAGTATCATGATGATAAAACTCGAATAAAGGATGCAATGAAGCTGGGCAAGGTAAGATAATATATGCTTCTTCTTTTCACAGCCCCTTTCTAAATCTGGAACCCTTATATGTGCAGATTACCATGGTGTCAACATGGACATTTGAAGACTTCAAGGGTGCTGTTGCTGATGATATTGGTTCTCCACCAATATCAGATATCAACCTAAAGGTATTACATTTTCTGTTTTCCGCCTGGTTTTCTCAAAAAGGTCTTGTGAGCTGTAAATTGAAGGTTTATGGTCAATGAAAAAAATGTCTTGTTATCCAAAGGAGCAAATCACACTAAACCTGTAGAATTCATCCTGTTCTATATGAAACCAGAAGTCTGTCTGCACTGCCTTCAAACTGTTATTGAACTTTTTAATATTGGTGATAGTCCCATGAGAATCTAAGACTGTTGAGATGGCAATGGTGGTTTGCCAAGATGAAAAGTTGTATAGTAAGCTTTTGAAGCATGGATGCTTGCAAGTTTTGAGGAAATTATTTCTAAGGCACCTCATGTCTTATGCTATCTGATGAAGTTCCATTATAACTTGAGAGTGAATCACTGCTCCATTATCAGCATGATGCTGCTTCACGAGCATGAATGTGGCCTGACATTGCCCTGGACCTCATCTTGTTTTTCTTTTGGTTAACACTTTGTCCCGCTTTTTGGGGCCACACAAACACACATGCAGGCCTTGAATATGTTGTTCATATGCTTTACATGGGTATTTCAGTGATGCTTCATTTACTATCAAGTGTCACTTTCTACTAGTCACTTGCAGTAAATGGCTAGATTTGAGCACCCCAATTACTGTTTCATTAATGAGGTGATCTCATTGAAGCTTTACTGTAATGATCAAGTAAGACTGCACACAGTGGGTAATCAATCTTAAGATTTTGATTGTACTCTACTTTGAAGCTTTTATACGAGGAGCTAGTTGAAAGAGCCAAGGAGAAGGAGGAGAAAGAAGCTAAAAAACAGCAACGTCTTGCTGATGATTTCACTAAATTACTGTATACTCTTAAGGTATATCAAAAATATTTTGAAAATGTTGTGATCTCTGTTCTGTTTTACAACCTTTGGATCATCTTCTATTGGCAAAAAAAGAAGAGAAAGAAAGAAACATAGATATATTTTCTTAGTTATCCAATCTAACCTGTTAATATTATGCTCTCTTATAGGAAGTAACTCCTTCTTCTAACTGGGAGGATTGCAAACCGCTTTTTGAGGAGAGCCAGGAATACAGGTATTGCAGCTTACTCCCACCTCCCTCTTTGAAGATGACCTGCTAATCATTTATCTTTAAGAACCTGTTTACACCCACCTCCCTGTGCATTTCATTGTGTTGATTTTTCTTTTGTAGGTCAATTGGGGAAGAGAGTTTGAGTAAGGAAATTTTTGAAGAATATGTCACACACTTACAGGAAAAGGCTAAAGAGAAGGAACGCAAGCGTGAGGAAGAAAAGGTACTTATATTTTGTTAGTATACCTAGCTAAGCCGGTGTGATTCTGTCATTTCATATGGCTGTTAACTGTTTCTTCTGGTTCTTTTTGTGGTGTTTTCTGCATGACTAGTCAAACAAATTTGAAGTGTTTAGCTCATGTGGGGCTAATAAGTACCTCCATACTTCAAATTTATTCTCTTGATTGACCTTTCAGCATATTTGATAAGAGAAGGGTTGCCTGTAGAAGGAACTTAAATTACACTCGGAAAAAGAAACAGAAAGGGGAAGTCAAAACCACTTTCTATCTGAATGCACTGCCATTAATTTTTTTTTTTTGTGTTTTCGGATCGTTTTGATGAACTGATATTAAAAATATTTTTTAAAAAAATAAAAAAACATTATTTTGGTGCATTTCCAAGCAAAAAACACTTTGAAAAGAAACTGCTACTACACTTCCAAATACCCCCTCAGTTTGCCTTGTAGATAAGAGCGCACAAGAACCTGAGCTTAGATGAGAGCGCACAAGAACCTGAATGTGGAAGCTGCTACCCTAGATAATCTGTCTGAGCTTTCCCCCCTGTAAATATGCTAGTTATGCTGTTTAATTTCTTGATTTGTTTGTTTTTTCTCTCTTTTGACAGGCCAGGAAGGAGAAAGAAAGAGAGGAAAAAGACAAGAGAAAAGAGAAGGAGAGGAAGGAGAAGGAGAAGGAGAAGGAGAAAGAGAAAGAACGTGAAAGGGAAAAAGGAAAGCAACGGACAAAAAAGAATGAAACAGATGGTGAAAATGTTGATGCAAGTGATGGTTATGGCCACAAGGATGACAAAAAGAGGGAAAAGGACAAAGATAGGAAACACCGGAAACGGCATCAAAGTGCCATTGATGATGTAAATTCTGATAAGGATGAGAAAGAAGAGTCAAAAAAATCACGCAAGCATAGCAGTGACCGTAAAAAATCTAGAAAGGTACAATTCTAGTGGTGCATTTGTAGTTTAACTTCTGAGAAAAATTTTCTGATTTTCTTGGTGATATTTCTCTGCAGCACACATACACACCTGAATCAGATGGTGAAAGCCAGCATAAAAGGCACAAGAGAGATCACCGTGATGGTTCCCGCAGAAATGGCAGTAATGAGGAGCTTGAAGATGGGGAGCTTGGCGATGATGTGGAAATCCGGTAGTTCCTTATTTCCTTTTGTTTTACAGATTGTTAATCCAAATGCACCAACTACAAATGAGCATTTCATAGCTTGTCCTTGGTATATGCTGGATATAGTTTTCAGTGTTTTCCTTGTGCATTTGATTTGTTGCAACAAATTACTGTGCATAGTACTGTTTTGGAAATGATATGAACTTCATAGATTCTGAAATTTGGCTGGCCTTAAGAACTGCTGATTTTATAGGACGAGTATAGTGTTGCTTTTGACTTTGGTATCAGGAACCATGATTATGACTTTGGCTTGAAAAGGTTAAGGGATAAATTTTACTTTGGCTGGAATAATTCAACAGGAAATTGGAATTAGAAGAACATAAATGGAAGCTAAAAGGTTTCCAAGGGAAATGGATAGTCCTAATTTTGTTCTTGTTTCAAGAATAATGATTAATTCAACTCGGCTATAATCAAAACTTCAGGACTGGATCATTCAAAAGCCCTCTATTAAAAAAAGAGAGAGATAAGATAAAACCTAACTCATAAGAAATGATAAAGAACAAATGGGAAGTGAAAGATGAGGAACCAAAAGTGAATATTGTCATATTTCTACAACAGATTGTTAGAGTGTGGTTGTGGAACAAACTGCAACTTTCACACATAATCAGAGATACCCATAATATGTCTTAGCTTTCAATTATTTGTGTTACTTTTGGTGGGTGAAACATCAGTATCCACTAGTCAATAACTTTGTATGCCTTGAACACTCCTTTTGCTTCCTTTTCCTATGACTGGAACTAGAGTAATCTAGGGTCGGCTCTTGGAAGTGTGGTGTACCCATACAGCCATACGATGGCTTGGCAACCCTTCTGATTGACCTTGATGTGCTGTGTGAGTGGGTTTTTGTGATTTACAGTGAAAGATACATGGTTAATGCTAGAAGTTCTAGACTCATGGATGGTGATTACTGCTTGAAAGTGTCCTTATTTTATTGTATTGAATAAAATGGATGTAAAAGTAACCATTAAATGGAATGCCTACCATTTTGTTTTGTTTTGTTTTTATCAGCAAACAACATATGGCAGCGGAGTTTGATATCTGAATTCAGGGAGACGGAAAGTGGTGACAGAAAGTCAAAGAGTTGGGAATTAATTAATTTTTGAAGCTAGCTTAAGCTTAACATCTGGTAATTGGTGATGAGAAACCAATCATGTTTCTTACTATGTCATTCACAAGCTCTTCCAAAATAGTATCTCCAATCTCTGATCCAGTTTCCCTCCTCTGTAGCCCATACTCATTCCAGTCTTGTTCTGAATACAGTAAATCGAAAACAGTATCTTCAATTGCTAACCCATTATCCCTTCTCTCTGGCTTATAATTACTCCCGCCTTGTGAACTCAGTAAATCCAAATTCAGCAATTTTGTCAGGTTTGACTCATTGCCAGATTGTTTATCCCATGGCTTCATTTTCTCACCAATTATCTTTCCAAGCTCTTCTGGCCCCAAGAATTGTTGGTGATGACATTGCGGCTTCCCCTCGCTTTCTTGGGTCTCAACAATCTCCTTTACGTAATCAAACAGCAGTTGCTTTGTTTGCTGCAGAACCATTTTGGATTTCAAGTACTGTGGAGAAAAATAAGACAGGACAAATTCTTGTATCTCTGTGGCTTCTCCACAAACTGGTTTCTCATTTGGTGAGTAAAAAAGGACTTCCCGGAGAGATGCTGATAAAATGCAGTCTTCTGTAAATTTTTTGGGTAAAATAACTCTAGTTTTGGAAGCACTCTCTTCTTCTGTTGTACTGGAATCCTCTGTTTTAGCTGTAAGAACAAGAATTTATTTTCAAGAAAAGTTTAAAAAGGCTGACAGTAAAAGTACAAGTGTACGCCGTGTTCATGGCAGATAAAGAGACTAACTGGTGTGAATTGGGGAATTTCCATGAGAAGGAATCCGTTCTAGTACTGATGCCGGGCAGAGTTGCCTGCTTTCTTCTATACAGTGCTGTTGGAGCTTTCTATCTGCAGTAGCCTGTTAGCTTTGTGAGTAAGTGAATCCAGTCTGTGATTCCTTGGAAAGAAACGAATGAAAAATGCAACTTTTGTCTAATAATTATAGGTTTTCTACCTCCTGTGGATCGTGGAGGTTGGGAAGCTGTGAAGTGTTTGTTGTGAACAAGATATCATTTTGCGATGAAGTTGACGTTTCTTCTACTTCACTCTCAGAACACGAATTAAACACTGTTGCACTGCTAGCCGACGAAAATTTATCTAATTCTGGAACTTGCTGGTTACTCCTGCCCTTCTCACTGACATTTAGTTTTCCATCTTCATAATTAGAACCATTGATTCTTAGCCTCTTCTTTGTGGAAATGACCTGGTTTAATACAGCTCTTAATACCTTTGAAAGTTGTGGCTTTTTGGTCGTGTTTAGACGACAACTGACCGATCTCTTCGGGGACTTGCTTGAATTTCCATAGCAGCAGCTGAAGGTATGTTCTGAATTCGAGCTTTTTCTTGAATATCCTCTTTCTAGAAGGTGAATATTTAGGGTGAAAGATTCCTGTTGCTCTTGAAGGAGCTCTCGAAGTTGCTTGGGTGGTTTTGTTTCTGTGATAGCCATTAGAGAAGTGTCCAAGTGTCTGGGGCTGGAGAGGTGGTAAGATGGAGATGTGGGGTGCTTGTGTGTTCTGTTTGGAAAGATGATGAGATTTATAGTGGTGTTGTATTGCATTAAATGGTATAGACTATAGACAGCGCATATCAGTTGGTTTGGGACCTGACTAGAGTAGAAATAGTAGGGGAACGGATATTTGAGTATTGGATAGTGAGGGATAGAGACATCGTGTAATTCGTCTCCAGGCTATACGGCTTTAACTGTTGGCGGCACCCATTGTTCCAGATCACCTGTAATCATAAATTTAGGTCGTGTGCGGTTTCTATCATAACTGTTACACCTGACCCGGGACTGGTTCAAAAAAGAACTTGGATTGTTGAGTTATTGGGTCAACTTGCGAGTCATTGGGTGAATTTAGAATAATGAGTTTTTATTAAGTCAGTAGCATTTTGTTTTATTTTTTTAGAAGGCATTGATCCAACCGGGTTTTTACTAGGTTCGGCTGGGTCACTAAAATGCTGGCTAGGTCGAATAGTTCTGATTGGGTAAATGGTTTGTCTAATTCAACTGAAAACCTAAAAATTGGTTAGATTTAAAATTTTAAATTTTCCAAATCAACCTGTAAAACCGGGTGTTGTTTAGGCGGTGTCATTTTTTGTTATTATTGGCAGGCTTCGGACCTTGTGCAATCCCACCCCTCCTCTGTGATAGACATGCATTTATGAAAGTAGGTATGCTTATGGTCCCTACAAAATTGTGTCCATTTGGAGAGGGTGTCCAATGGATCGCCGACTTATGTGCTTGTGTTACTGTTATTATTTGTAATGTTGTTAGTTTAATACAGCAATGAAAGCATATTTTCTGATTAACACCATTTGACCAATCAGTTGAGTGCCTATCTTTGGAGTACTTATGCACAATTAGACTAGGGGGGGCAAATTTTCTCCAGTGTCCCAAATCTAATCCACAGACTGGACATTTTCAATATCTTTGCTTTATTATCAGAGGGGAAATGAAAAGTAAAAGGCACCTTTTTGCCTTTTCTTTTTGTTTCATTTTAGGGCGGCTTCTTTTGAGATTCTTGTTTTTTTAAAAAAAAATCACTGAATTGTTTGGGAATATGTTTGGACATGTGGAAGTGGAACGACCTGCATTTCTAAAATTAAAAGCATCATTTCCAAACGGGTTGTGTCACATGGGCGACCGTGTTTCCAAACGGGTTTTTATGCAGGATTCAGAAGCTGAAAAGATATAAATGTGCTTGATTTTCATGGCATCATCATCAACTTTCAATCGTTGGCTCATTGGGGCCCGAACCGTGGAAATACTAATAAAGGTAATCCCGGATTTAGAAGCTGAAAAGATATAAATGTGTAATAATTTTCTTGGCATCATCATCAACTTTCAATCGTGGGCTCATTGGGGCCCAAACTGTGGAAATACTATTAAAGTCGATGGGAATTGCGGGCCTTACACCCATCACAATCTATTCAATAATCCAAAAAGCAAACTGCTCATGGACTCTCACTCATGCTTTGGAGCCTAGTGTCTTTGCTTTTTTAACCAAGGCTTTTAATGTGACTGGGACTTTTTAGAGGGAGAATTTGCTCTCATTTTCTTGGCTACCTAACGAGGTTAATTTTTGGCGTGTCTGCTTGACATTTACACGCGTGAGACGTGGATTCAATGAACACATGAAGCTCGATGAAACGATTGAGCATCGTGGTAGAAATTTTCAACCTTCAAATTTTTTCCAAGAAAATAAATATAGAAGGGCTTAGGGATGGACATGAGCAATGAGGGCAACCTCACTGAAAGAGACTGAGGGTGACCATAAAGCTGAAAGACTGAATGGCCAAGCAATGCTCTCATTTTCTGTGCCGACATATAATGATTTCGAATTGAGTTGTTCCTGTCGCATCATACAGGTAGTGAACAAGCATTTTGCAATGTAACGAATTCTCACTTCTTTAGTATGTATAAACAGTGTTCTTACAGAATAGAAGCAATTCAGGTGCATGTTTGAATCAAGAATTCGCTCACCAGTTTGGAACCACCGGCTCATCTGCGCATGAGCTGCATGCTAAAAGTAGCAACATCTTCAAAGTATTTTCACACATTCATTGTTTTCACAGAATATTTATGCACAAATAATTCGATACTACATTTCAAATTATCTATTGATACAAGGCATTCATTTTCAGAATATTACCGGGAATTTATCCGAAGGTAGTCTAGGCTAGTTCCTTCAAATTAGGTGAATGAAATTTCTGAATGCAGGAATGGAGGGTCAAATATGTTATTTATGCCAAGAACTAAATAAGTTGATACACAAGCTAATTCATCAATCCGAGCTTAACTTCTTTTTTTGAAGGAAAAAAAAACCCAAACAACGATGTTTCATGGTTTTCCCACTAGCTATGGCCCAGCCAAGTCCCGGGATGGTGGGTCACCGGGTTGACCCCCCATGCCAAGCTAGGCCTTGTAACAAGGGTACTGACTAAATGTCTCTCATAACAGCATGATTTAGTAAACTCAGAAGATCATGTGTAGAATTACAGACAGAAATCAACGCATGTAAATGGGAAGCAACATGAACAGAAGCATGTGAAATACAGAATAAACTAACAAGCAGTCGAAACTGAATTTTCAACACCCAAGAGATTCGGATGCTGCAATTGGACTTTGGGCTCTCAATTTCTCAACTTTAGATAGAAATTCACCTTGGAAAGACATGAAGGATCTCTGCCGACTGGCAAAAGCAACACTGAATTGTTTGATCTCTTTCTCGAGATATTTCCTTCTCTCTGCTTCAATGTTCAAATCCTTCAAAATGTTTTCCTTTTGAAGGGCAACCGTTGCTAGGTTTTGAGATGACTCGGAGACTTTTTCAAGCAAAGAATCTCTTTCTTCTTTCAAAAGCCAATAATCTCTTTCCATGGTATCATGTCTTTCTCTTGAATCCTTCAGAAGCTGGTTATTATGTTCTAACTCTTTCTCCAAGGCTTGGAGTTTTTCCTTGATAGCACCAAGTTCATTGCCCAGTTTCTCCTTCCAAGAAGCAGGTTCTTCTCCCAGAGTGCATTCCTTTATCACATTTCAAAACTAAACCTTCAAACAATGTAACGTGACCTGAATGATGTATGATTTGATACACAAGCAGTTCTTTCATTGTATAGTAGCATACACTAAACATTGTTTAAGGATCGTTATTGCCACACTTTGGAACTTGACAACATGCATCATGTGGACTTCACAGAAAAAACATAACTGATTCACTGTACAAGTAAGAATTACATATAAGATCTATGGAACATAACTCTCTACATGTATAAACTCCCCACGTGTATATATATCTTAAAATGCAGGCAGCACCTAGGATATCGTCGGAAGAGTAAAAGACAGGCTTAGAGGCAAGATAAACGAATTCATCAGATTTAGGTATGACTCCTTCTTCTTTTGGTCAGAGACTGGCAAGTTTACACTTAGCATTCACATGCACATCGAAAGAATTATTTAAATGGTTTATTAGAATGTTTCAAATATCATCCATACTGCCATGACATGAAGATCAACTCAAATACAATTCTATGTTTATTTTGGCTTGTATTGTCATATAATTAAATAGCTAAATAAGCAACAGTTTAAATGACAGAAATCCTGAAAGATGGAACAATATATCCAAACATCAGGATGAAAAATAAAATCATGATTGATAAATGATATCTTGATGATTGTGACCAGGCAGCTACCTTATAAGTGGAGCCGCATATTGGATTCTTCTCTTCTTTATTCTGAACAGTTAGTTTTTCTACTAATGCCAGGGATGTAATTGTGCTTTTCAATCTTTCAGAAAGCACTTCGCAGTTTTCTTGGACCAGAGAATCATTCTCATTAAAAGATTTGTGATCATCCATTGCCATACAGAAACGCTTTTCCAAATTTGAGAAAAGGGTTAAGCCAATTTCACTTGTGGTAGATAGGAATTTTCCAATTGAAGAGTCTCCATCAGGTACAAAACTCTGTTTAGATGTCAAAGTAGAAATTAAATTTTACTAATCTAATGCTATCAGTAAATATGAACTGACAGAGGCATATAGATGCAGAGCGTCACCTGCAACGTTAACAGAACATCTTTGTAAGTGTCTCTGCAACTAGCCATAGATTCACATAGTCTTTGAGGTATTTCTCGAATTACCACTGCTTCATGTTTGAGTTCTGATATCTCCCCCATTAAATGATCATTCAACTGTAATTGTTCTAAGTGCTTCTTCTGCAAACATATGCATGCAATACATTAAGATTAAATGCTTGCACCAGAAGATTAAATAGACAGAACTGAATAGCATGATCAGCCAAAAACACTTTGCTACGTTCCATCAATTCACAGAGATATCAAGAGTTCTCCTATTTGGAGTAAGACGTATACCTAGAAACAGTATTTATTTAGAGGTCTCAGATTGAAAAGAAAGCTTTCTACCGGTATCAATGCATAGCTAACACTAGGAATAGATGGAAGCTTTGTGTGTGGACGGGAATTTAGAAGTGTTAATCTTCTAATTTTCAAATGAGCTAAAAATGAAAAACAAGCACACTAAAGAGTCGTCATTGCACGTTCCTGTGTCATAAATTGCACATTGGATGCATTTCTACATCATAGTTACCAATAGTAGTGGTGCGTACTGCATAAAAAAGTGCCCAATGAAATGGAACTATTTGAGGAGAACAAACAACAGCAACTGAATACAGTCATCAAGAACATGCCACTTTCAAATATCAAGCCAACTCACTGAATTATCACCGATGTATGAAATCGAAAATTGAGAAAGGGCAAGAGCAAAAGGCAAACCTCGAGTTCATTCTTCTCTTCAAGGACAAGTTCTAGTTGCCTTTTGAGATTCTGGACCTCTACTTTGCAATCCTCAGTTGAAGAACCCTGGCAGCGATGTGGATGAGTCTAATTAAAAAAATTATGCGGCTGGATAGTGCTACTAGTATTATCTAAACATTGAAAAATAAAAAGGTATCACTATCATAGCTATTTATCACATTTAACGAGCAATATCAAAGTTTGAAAATGCTAGAACACTAGAAGACTAATTTAATAAAGGTCATGCCAGCATGTATGCTTTATTTATTTATTTCTGTTAAGTTACCGAAGATGGAAACCCTTAGCTTCTAATTCAACATTGTTTTTTTGTATGGTTTATGAATGCGATGGAGAGACGAACAACCACATGCAAGCAAGAAAGCTTCGAACACTTGAAACAAAAAATGAATTAGACCAAAATATAGAAGAATTAGAAAAGGTGAACATCAGTTCTCAAGAGGACATCCTTGATATTCTCATCTCAGGCTTTTTCCTTAGTTTAACACATAGGAAAGGGACAAGTAGCAATTGCAGATAACAAGACTGAGCATATGAAAAATTTAACATAAACTTACTAGAGTAACATCACCAAAAGGAAAGGATTGAACTTTTCTTGCAGGAGTCATTTGAATTGAATCAAGGTCAGCGATGAATCCTTTGTTCATTTTCAACCATGTGTCTTCATCGGCCACGTTGCTATAGTTATCTGGTAGAGGACTGAAATCCGGCAGCCTGGAGTAATTGGACCGTTTGCCAACAAAGGCATTGGAATCTGCCTTGAATGTAGGGGTTCTGAAAACATCATTTTTGAAGACACTGTTGCTGCCACTGAAATCTTCCTTGAGGATTTGTCTCCCAGCATTCTGTTCCTACCACCAGTAGTTATTTTATTATAAGAATATCAGTAACCTAAGAGATGAGTAGAAGTTTTTGTTAATGCATAAGAAATCACAGAAAGAATAGTAATGATTACATGAAATATATTAAATGAATACAAATAGAATAAATATATATTCTTTGCCATGACTGTTGTGACGCGAAGCTTGACTATAGAAGACCAGGAGGGAACAAATTTGAGGTTACATATCTTGCTTACATCTGTACATGATCAGTTTGCACCAGGTATGTGCTTTATATCACTCTATTCTTTGGCATCCTTCAGATGCTTCATTAAAAATCATGCTAGCAGTCATATAAATTTGTCTTTAAGAAAATTTTGAAATGCTGCATTACTAATGTAGGCATAAATGATGGAGAAATCCAAGAACCAGGGCAAGTTACTCTTGTTTACAGCAAGAAGATATGGACCCATAGTGGATGATGGTAAAACCAGTATCTGCTGCCAATTTGCCATTATCAAAGTACTAGAAAGAAGGTTATGCTATCCGTGTAGTGACCTCTGCTCTGCTGGACAAAAGTGCCGAGAAATTATGGCGTTTTGCTTTGCTTGATATATACCTGAATAGAGTTCCTATCACTATCTGAAAAGGAGGCACCGGTACTGAGATTGTCAATTTTCATCTGCTGCTCTTTGATGCATTGATCACGTTCCTTGTGTGATTTCCTCTCCTCTTTCAGTTCCATCTCAAGCTTTTCTCTCTCCAATTCGTACTGGAAATTTGAAATTGGAGCTCAATTAACACAAGTTTTGAGCGGTGTTCATGATAATGGTCAGATCATGTTAGACGTAGAATCTACCTTCAGCATATCATTTCTCAGCTTCAAAATTTCTTGCTCCAGTACTTCAGCCCGGGATCCCTGAACAAGTATTTAACTTAATCAAATAATATCTAAATCTTTACGATGTAGAAATTACAATGAACATGGCATGATCATAACCTGAAGTTTCTTACGCAGCTCCTCTATCTCTAACTTCTGCCGCTTCAGCAAGGCTGCATCTGACAAAATCTACAAGAAGACCGCGAGGAATGAATATATTAGAACCCAGTTACCTACTCTAGTTAAGGTGATAAAATGGTTAATGCTCTGTACAAAACAACAGACATACCTCATTCACTTGGGCACAATTGGTGATGCGCTTAGCTCGACTAGCAAACTGGAGAGTTCCCTTTGTTTCCTCAATGTGAAGCTAAAAAACAACAAAAACGAAATACAGTTAACCTAGAAGACTCAACTTGACGGTGGGCCAATTGGAACCGTTGGCGATGTATAGAATATAAACACTCCAATGGAAACAAACAAATGACTACCTCTTCTGGGGCTACAGTGCATATAATTGAAGTCTTGGCATTTCCACCAAGAGCAGGTTGAAGTATACGAGTAAGCTTGCTATCACGATAAGGAATGTGCCCCCTGTATTTTATAAACTAAAACATTAACAAAAAGAGCTCTGATAATACCTAATTAAAGAGATAAATTTCCAGCGCAGCAATTACCTCTGCTTGGCACCTTCACTTAGTTTGTTTATTACATTACCAAGAATCATCAAACTCTTGTTAATATACTTCCCTTCTTTTAAACGAACACCACCAGCACCAGTTTTAGCTATCCTTTCTGATCCAGCTAAATCTACCAAGTTCTACTTCCACACAGCACAAAATGGCATGTAAAAATTAGAAAAACCAGATCCTATATAATTCAATGTGTTATCCTCAATGCAGCAAAATGTGGAGAGATTACACACCAACACAGAAACTCGGACAGCATCACTGCTCGAATAATCACTAGAAGAATTGGCATCCTTCCTCTTACTTTCAATCACCTGACACACACAGCCTCAAGATTGATAGAAAATCTCATCAAAGAAATTGTATCTCACTACATCTTTAATCATGTCAATGACTTCTTACCATTCTAAAAATCGTGTGAGACCTACTGCTTCGAGCATTCATGTTCGTCTCTCCAAAGTGTCGATTAACTGCAGTGCACAGATTTCAAATTACATGTAACCACACATACATTATCACCAAAACAAAGTTTTAAAAACAAGGGCTACGAGTGAATTATGCTTCAAACCTTCTCCTCCTTCGATTAACTTCAACACTTGTTCACCATTACTCACAATTTCCTCCTTTAGTCCTGCAACAAACACGCCGCGCTAGAACCAAAAACAAAAAGGAAAATAAAAAAATTAAAATCAGTGAATTATACAAGCAAGAAAACTAGTAAAAGAGTAAGAGAATTCCCAAAGCCTCTATCCAACCTCCAAGCTCTCATGTATTGGCAATTTCTGATTCTCAACAGCGAAAAGGTCATTAATCTCCTCATTATAAATTTCCATATACGAAACTCTTATGAGAAACTCTCTCTCGGAAATCTGCTTCAAAAAAAAATATCATCTATCAATTCAAATTTTGCTCAACACAGCAGCCACGGCGTGCTTGCGGTAATTACCATTTGAATTTTTTCAAAAATATCTTTAACAGCTCGATGAATAATTCCTCCATCGTTTTGAGAACCGTTCATCGTAAAGGTCTTTCCACTGCTAGTCTGTCCATAAGCGAACACCGTTCCTGCATTACAAAAATTAAAAAATTAAAAAAAAAATCAAATTAAATAACTATTGAAACTACAAAAGCTCTAATGAATCATACCGTTAAAACCGTCAACAGCAGCAAGAATGAGATCCTTGGTAAGGAGCTCGTAAACTCTAGAGTTTGTGCAGCTCTCATCGAACACGTGATCTACCAAAAATTAAAAAAAATCAGTGAGTAAAATACAGAAATCAAAGAGGAAATAGAGAGAAATTGGAGAGAACAAAGGTACCAAAGGCATAAGAGACGCCGGAGATAGGAGAGCCGTGAGATTTGTGAAGAGAGATGCGATTTTCTTCCACTTTCCAGAAGGTTCCATTGATGGTGGTGTCTTCAGATACAGTGACAGGTGGTCTCACTCTAATTGCTACACAGATCTTCTCCATTTTCTATCTCTCTTTGATTTGATTTTTGTTTACGGGCGGGATGAGCAGCTGCTTTTGACGACTGTCGGGATTTGAAAATTATTTGTAATTACGGAAATGTCCCTGGATGTGATTGTACGTTTGTCTTGCGCTAGTAGCTTTGGATCTAGACGTGCAGGCCCATCTTACTAATTGGGCCATTTTTAATGGAACTTCTTATGAATTCTATGTTATGCATAGAAAAAAATTCTTTTACCTAGAATGGAATGGATCGATCTCTATTATATTTATATCCAACATATTACTTATTAAATACAAAAATTAGATATTTATATTGGCTTTTGAATATAAATTTTATAGGAGTAATAATTATTATTCAATATAAAAATAACATATATTTTAAGATATATATGTACGAGAGAGAGAGAGAGATTGAGTTTAGATCGGATTTTTAATTGAATTTAATAATATTTATATTATAATTATTACATACAAAAAAAAATAACTATAGATGGTTAGGATTATTATACATAGAGTTTGGGTAAAATTATCATCATTGGTTTTACCATTTAAATAGTAAATATATTTGGTCCAAACGAGGTAGAATAATCTCTCACACTTAAATTAATAAATATAGTATGTGAAACAATATTCATCCTAAATTAGTTTTTATATATAGGATCCATTATCAATTGGAATGGCTCCATAATTAAATAGTTGATATATAAATTTGAAAACAATTTCAAAATACTAGATAGATCGAGCACGTAGTCTTCTTTTTGCTACCAAAATCGATAACCCTCGAGAGCCTCTCAAAGGAAAAAGCAAGGACCTTTTGCCATTTTGTTTCGTCTTCTTTATTGTTTGATTGCCACATCTTCAACTCATCCAAGTCTTCACGGAATATCTTGAATAGGAAAAAAAGTTGCCGGTATCCATAGGAAAACAATAGGAAATGAGTCACATGACATGACAGATCCTACACCAGTTCTGATCCCTCGAGACCCCTCTCCCCCTTCCAGCTTCTCTTTTCTCCTTTCGGGCAGTCCATTCCTGACTATATGCCATATATGCTTCTCGTCAAAAGGAATTTCAGCAAGCTCTGTAGCCCTTTTAAATCAGTGATCGATGAAGTTCAACAAGCTTGTTAAGAAAAGAAGAAGATGCTTTGTAGCCCTTTAAATTAGAAATTCAACGATGATCACTAAGCACCCCTCCCCTCTCTTTGCTGCTCGAGGAACCTTGCAAGAGAAGAAAGAGGCAGGAGGGAGACAAGATATCGGTGACAAGTTTTTTTTTTTTTTTTTGCTTTGAACTCGAGTGACCAATCGCAAGTAAATAGGAATCAACCATGGGACGACACGTATGCCAAAGATTGATCTCATGATTGGCCAGGATAAGAAAAACGTAACCTTCATCTTTTTTCAGTTTTTCTACGAGCAGTTGGGATCGAGTACTTGATATGTATAATCAATTTTGCTTTTTCAATGTCTTTTTTATCCATAATGACACTTGCTTTGATGATTTCATGGGGACTACAAATCTTATGATCCGAGCCCCTTCCCTGCACCTAGAGCAAGAAGGGCCCCTTTTTGTGAGACACTTTTTGACGGCATGCATGTATTTATTGCAGATGCATTAATAAAGTTCCTAATAGCACAATATGATGCATTGACTCAGTTTGCAGGAAGCATGGATTTTTTATCCATTGTTTTTTGAGGAATGAATCATTTCAAATCAGGAAACAGCTTCATTGGCAGGCAAAGATCCATCTTACAATCAAAAGCGGGGTACGAGAAGATCCATATTATTATTAAAAACGATAAGTTAGGTTGTATTTGGTTAGTCTGTAGTAACATAATAAAAATAATATATAAAATAAACATAAATATGTTTAATATAAGGGATAGAAATTGAATAAATCTATTTATATGTTTTTATTATAGTTTTAGGCCAAAAAAAATATTATTTTAAAATAGAAAGAACAAAGAAACGTGTCCCTCTATTTTTCTTTGTCTTTCTCGATGTTTTTATTTCCACAAAAATTGGAAATTAAATCACCCCCTCTGATTTATATGCGCGCGCGCTTGTTCGTGCAAATGTTTAACTATATATACTGGTAAAAGTCTGACTATATTCTGATAATTGAGTCGATTAAAATTCCAAGTTCAGAAATTTAATATATTCCCTTGATTACTAACAAAATCATGCTAATATTCCCCTTCTTTATTTACAGCCCGTCCAGCCCTTTCGAGACTCTCTTGCTCTATAATGCTATAGCTCCTTGCAGGCATTTATATTCCTGGGGATGTTGCAGGAGTCATTATTAATTACATGATTAATAGATTATATGTTTCATATAAATTTTAATTATAAGTTGATTTAAGTTTTTTTTT
>Ga0325410_1000879_pt1 | contig 32233 bp, 19 predicted proteins | sample PopdelMetagenome_16_FD_206182 | JGI IMG/M metagenome (GOLD analysis project Ga0325410, IMG submission 206182) | Populus deltoides microbial communities from Bellville, Georgia, United States - Xylem-PdIQD-R3 | ecosystem: Host-associated > Plants > Phyllosphere > Stem > Wood/Secondary xylem...
AAAAAAAAAAAAACAGAGAATTCGGAGAAACCAAGGAGAAAGACCGAGTGTTGACAAAGCAAATGAAACAAGTTTTTGTCTTTCACTACCTCGCAATCTTCTCTTTGTAACTGTCTTCGACGGCAAAATTACACGTCTCCCGCGCATTTTTGGATATCCGAAGCATTTTTATGGAATATTCCCAGGAATCTTTTCGATTCTCCGATGAACCAAGCACAAACAGTTTCTCGCAGATCACAAACTCTCAGAAACATAACAAAACATCATTGGGTCACCAATCTTAATCTCCATGTCAAAACCATGTCTTTTGACATTTTTTTGACGAACCCTTTTATTACACCAGTCTTTCAAGGCCATACACATTAAGTGCCTTAAATACTGGGTGAGGTTTAAAATTCAACTTGGGAGTTTAACTTGGTTTTTTCTATACATGGAGAGTCCTCTTTCGCCCTCTCATGTTGTGATAGCTTATGATGCTACTAAGGATCGTGGAGTCCACGAGCTTAAGCTCACTATTGATGCAGTGAGAATGAGAGGTGACATTCTTCGTGGAGGTGATACCCTTGTTGTTCATGGAGTTCTTCATAGAGTGCTTCATCCATGTAAGTGTTTGATTTTCTGTCTTGGTTGGTGTTATATTACTCATTGGCTTTTCAATTCCTTTCACTGTTTGTAAATGAGGTTTACTTTACTGAAATGGGAAAGGTTTTCATATAGCTAGCAGTTCCTTTCTCTGGTATTGCGTTATTCATAATAGAAAAATGCCTGGCAGAATGCTGCTGTTGTTTGCAAAATCTTTTGCTATTATGAGAAGGGAGAACGGATTTTATTTTGATTTACCTTCCTTTTTTTTTTTCCATTTTGTGTTGGCATAGTGGGTTATCAACTCAAAGTATGTCCTGATTCTTTTGCTGGAGCAAGCAAACGGCATATAGAAGAGGAAATCACAAAGAAACTTGATGCGTATGTCAACATGCTCCTGCAAAGTGCTGAAGTTTGTGAAGATGAAGGGGTAATTAATACATGTTCTTTTATCTTTAGCATAGATATGATGTTAATTTATAAAGGAGCGATCCGAGTGATTCTCCTCATAAGAGCGCTATCAATGCTTTCAACAAATTTTCTATATCTTGAGTTTCATGCTTATTGCATCGTTATCAACCATAAAGTTACATAAACTGCATCTTTACTATGCGGAGGACCTATTAGGGCTTCACTCAGTTATTCTTATGTATGTATTTGTAAGCGTTCCTGATATTAGGATCGATTTCCTTATGGAGAGGCACTCAGTTTCAATTCTTATTTTCCTCATTTCAAGGGATGAATACTTGTTTTCCCTCCTCAAACAGGTCAGCATCGAAGTTAAAATTTCTGCTGGGACTCCCACAAGGCAGGTTGTTGTGCAAGAAGCTGTAGCGTGTAATGCAACATGGGTTGTGCTTGACAGGTAGTTATTCTCTTTCACTGTTGCGTTCAGCTCTTAATGCCTAATTCTCCAGTGTTTTCCTGTTTTAATTCCCTCGTGCTTTGCCGTACAATTAACGATATAGGAATTGAAAGTTTTTTTTTTAAAAAAAAAAAAATTCTTATACCAAACTCTGCGGTTATATTATAACTTACAATAATCACTTCAACTTTAGTCACAAACTTTTCAAATAGAAGCAATAAATGACATCAACAGATATTTTCCTTGAACTCATGTTCTAAGAAATTCACTTCACTTTTTATTTCTTCATCATTTTCCAACAAATTTCTCGATGTTTATGTATAATTTTCACACCATAGATGTATGCTATTATCAGTTGCTTGAATTATTCTATTTTTTCTTTTTTTTTTTCCTATTGACTTCAGTAGTAACTTGCATACGTACCTGGACAGGCATCTTAGAAAAGAGTTGAGGTTTTACCTTAAACAGATTCCCTGCAAGGTTGCACTGATTCAAGATAACTTATCGGTGGTAATTGAGAAACCTCACACTACAGCTGAAACAGATGCTTTAGAGCAAAAGTTGTTCTATTCCATCTCCAAACCCGTTCCAGTTTTGAATTCTCCAACCAACGAAAGCTACAAGCAGTCAGTAATCTCTAGCGGAAGCTTTTCATCATTTTTCAATGCACTTGAAAGCTCCGATATGCCGGCCAGCTTGCTACCTTCTTCTTCATATAGATCACATGAGCACAAAAATTCTCTTGATTTTGGTTCTTCTGCTAAACCAGAAAAATCAGGTTAGCACGCCAATTAATTTTTCAATCTCATACTTGACTAAACATTTTGAATCCATGTCTGCACCTTGTGCCTTCAATGTAAAATGCAACCATTTTTTATGCCATGCAATGCTGTCCCCATCTTAGAAATCTGATATGCTTCATAACTCTTCTTTTGTACAGTAGTTTTCTATTATTCTTCGTCTAGGAATGTTAATGCATGCACTTTGGACTTTTCATGATTTCTACTTGGTGTTAGATTTAGATCTTTCATTTAGTAACTATTTGTGAATGGATCTTCATTAACTAAGAATATAAATTATATCCTAGAGCCGTTGCATTGGTTCTTTGACAGGTTTATCTCTAATATATTCTTATACTAATTTATGATTGCATTGATCTCATTTGAAACAAAGGTGATAGCAATTAAAATATCTCTCATAAATCATTGCCACAATGATGTCACTAGAGTAACAAAGAAGCTCCCCGATATCTCAGAAAATTGATAGAGAGAGCGAATGCTTTAGAGGTATTTTTTTTTTGTGTTGTGTTTAATATGTGTAGCATGCCCAAGGCTGTGATCTGTTTTTAATAGATCCTTCATTGTTTCTGCCTCCCCAAATGAACTGGACAGCCAGGCAGTGTGCTTTCTGAAACATCTTGAAATCAAACCTGTTCACTAGAAACAAACAAGAATGGTGCTTGGATATTGATTCTAATGGTGAATAAGTAACAAAATATGATCACTAGTTTGAAAATATGAGACAAATGTATGGAACCACAATTATTTGGGTAGACTAGAAATACCAGATCAAACCGAACTTCTTGCAACAAACAGAAAAATCATTCAGTTTCATTTGAAGGGGCTGTGTTAAGTTTAATATGTTAGTTACTGGAGTGGAACTAACTTATGTTATTCCAAAAAAGTTAATATCCACGCAGCTATTGCAGCAACAATTTGTATGATGTCTGTGTTCACTCGGTCATAGCTCATGCATCAGCAGAGGTGAGAAGTATAGGCAGCGACCGGGAAAATATTTGTGATGCTTGATAGATAGTTTACTTTTCCCCATTCCTAAGGAAGTATTGGTAGTTGGGGCTGCCTATTGACACAAGTGTGCTTTAATTCATAGTTAGTTCTTCAGAAAAATATATAATGATTCTTGTTATAATGCCTTTCAGCTCCATCTGCTTCTAATAGAACTATCCAAAGGCACCTGAAAAATGTCTCACGATATAAAGCCTCAGAAGCGCCGATTCTTTGTTCTGGCTGTGGGGCAAGGACTGAACTGTATATCAAGGATTCCATGAGATTCAATTTTTCTGAGATTCAGTTGGCCACAGATGATTTTTCGAAGGATAACTTGCTAGGAGAAGGAGGTTATGGCCATGTATATAAAGGTAAACTACAAGATGGGCAGCAAATTGCAGCAAAGGTACGCAAAGAAGCAAGCACGCAAGGATTTACAGAATTTCAATCTGAGGTATATGTGTTAAATTTTGCCCGTCACAAGAACATTGTAATGCTATTGGGTTTTTGCTGCAAGGAGAACCTTAACATTTTGGTTTACGAGTATATTTGCAACAAGTCCTTACATTGGCATTTATTTGGTGAGTCATTATTGATCATAGAAGCCCAAAATCATTCATTTCAATCTTTATTAGTTCTTCGAATGACTTTTCTTCTTCACAATACTGATCTAAGCATAAACTTACTACTTGTATCGTTTTTATAGATAAAACTGAAAATATGCTTGAGTGGCACCAAAGACTTGCTATTGCCATTGGAACTGCTAAAGGGTTGCGTTTTCTGCATGAAGAGTGTCGTGGCGGTCCTATCATACATCGAGACATGCGACCATGCAATATACTTCTCACACATGACTTTGTTCCAATGGTGACATTCTATGCCACATCCTATTATCTATGTTTATAGTTCTTGCCGTTTTCCTCCAAATATGAGTCTTCATATATCTTGTTTATAGAGCATATGGATGCATGTAAAAAGAGAAATAGAAAAAAACACTTCATGTAAAATGTTAATTTAGGGTGAATACAGAAGGAACTTATCCGTTTGTCATTGACAGTGGTATTGGTAGATTTTATGTCTAATTTTGCCTGTACTCCTGGCTGTTACTTCACTGCACTATAGCTTTTCTCAGTGTTCCATTGGTTGCAGTCTTACATGTGGAGTGACATGTGATCCTGTCAATGGTTCAATTAACTAGTAATATATGTTCCATAACCTTAATCCATTTCAAATTGGACAAACTTGTGTGTCCTGTCATTGGAAAGCTGATATTTTTCTCAGTTTCATGAACATAACTGTGCTGGAGAAGGTCATCTGTGTATGTACTATGTTATATTTTACAAAATTATGAGATTTTATGTGCTCTTTTTTAAGATATTAACTCAGAAGGAGGTGGAGGGGATGTATGAAAAATGCATTGATGATAGAGATCTTTGAGTTTGTTTTATTGATTTGAATACAGTTTATAGATGGAGTCAAAGGTTTGGCTTGGGGTAGTTAATGAAATGATTTTGTCTACACAGCTTGGAGATTTTGGCCTTGCAAGATGGAAAACTGGCGATGACCCTGAGCAGACAAGGGTGCTTGGCACACTTGGGTAGATCTTCTGTACTCTTACCTATCTTCAGAACTGCACATTTTACTCTTGATGGGCATATTTTATGCCTAATTATACCATTTAAACAATGTCAAGCCAGCTTTTGGTTCTCGTAGATACCTTGCTCCAGAGTACGCAGAGAATGGTATAGTTTCTGTAAGAACAGATGTCTATGCATTTGGCGTTGTTCTCTTGCAACTAATATCAGGGCGCAAAGTAGTTGATGAGAAAAGGGAGGAAGGAAAACAATCCATTAGACAGTGGGTACGTCAGTGGTTTGTTTCTGTTGCTTCTGGAAATGATGATTAAGTTTTCTTCCTTTTTGTTTCAACTTCTATCCAATTCCAATACATGTATGCTATATCACCTTTTACTTTTTTCGTCTGACTTGTGTCTATTCTTTGTATGATGAATTTAGGCAAAACCACTGATTGAGCGCCTTGCACTACATGAACTCATTGACCCTCGTATTGGAGATACATATGAATTGTACCTCATGGCTAAAACAGCTTACTTGTGTGTGCAAAGAAGCCCTGAAATGCGACCATCGATGGGCGAGGTATTTGGACTTTGATTCTTCAAATTTAGTTGCTCTGAAAAATGTTCGAGCAGGAATGTTTATGAACTATTGAGTGTTTGAGGTATTCATGGAAACATCTTTACCAGGATGTTGCTTTGCTTCACAGTAAAACATGCTGTACATACAGTTCATGCACCTCCTTTCTCTATCCACACATTACATGTTTCGATTATATATATATATATTCTGTTTCTCGATGTATTACCAATCTTTCTAACGCGTTCAAGTACTTTTGTGAACGGTTCCTATCAAGGTGGTGCGCTTTCTTGAAGCAGAAAGTGACCATGCCCAGCATTTGGGAGAGCGATTTGCACGTCATTATGCAAAGCGATAAGGATGATAATGGTACACATATTTTATGCTCCCTTATTTTCACTATATATGATTCAGTCTCTCTTGTATGGATGTTTTGGTAGTTGAAAGTCGTCGTTAGGTTTATATATATATAAATCTCAACACCAAGATTGATACGTACGGCTCATATAATATGCAATCGTGTACTCTATCCAATGGAACTAGTGAACAGAAAATCTGCTTGTCATGTTGTTAACTTGAGAGATATTCTACCAAAAAACAAAAAACTTGAGAGAGAAACTTATAGGGAGTAAACATATCATATGCCAACTATAAACTGGTTACAGGCTTCCAGCTTTTCATAGAATTTGTCCGCCAAAACAATAGTTCTCATAATTCAAGCATATGTTAGTTTTTAATTTTGATATTGCAACAACATACTCTATCCTCGTCCAATTATCATTCCATTTTTTCAATGCATATAGAATTCAATCAAACTTTACGAGGATACAAAGAGGCAGAATGAAAAATTAATAACGTAACAGAAGTCATTTGGTATGTATGCATGGAGACGTAAGGAGATTTTGAAATCACCTTCGCAACCTTTGTTGTGATGTTGTAATATGTATAAATACTAAAGTTGTAGATTTAAAAATTAAGTAAAACACGTTTGAATTAAATACATATTTAAATATCTAGCTATCTAGTTGTTCCAAATAGCAGCTAATAATGACTTTGTTGATTTTGCCTTAATTTGAGAGTATTGAACGTGTAGCTTGGAACAATGAAAAAGGAAGGGGGATTGATCAAAACTTTTTGTGAACATATCTACAATTTAAAGATGAGTTGGAACATAACAAACTTGTAGTTTTCCTTAAGCCACCTATTCTTTGACAAAATGGTAATCTAAATCAAAGTGTTTAGAATGTTTGTGTGTGATATGATTGACAACAAGAAAAATTAAACTTTTATTATTACAAAGCAAGATAAGAGGTAAGGATAGAAATACTCTAAGATCTTGAAGAAGATTAATGAACAATTTAACATTGGCTGCAGCAATTAAGATCCATAGCATGATATTTTGATTCACAACTTGATTGGGATATTGTTGGTTGTTTGTTAGAACCCTAGGACACAAGATTATCTCTAAAATAAATTGCATAACCAGAAATAGATTTTCTTGTGTTAGGGCAGCCAACCTTGTAGGCACAATTTTGAGCACTTGAAATTAAACAAGCACACGTTTATAAATATATGATTTTATTAAATAAATGATCAGGTACGATCTCTATCTAAAGTATTTTTTAAAAAAGAATACGACAATCTTTTGATTCTTTTCTTGGATTTGATATATGATGACTTGATTTATTTGAAAAATCAAGTCAAGATTTGTGCTTTGCAAGAATGCGAATTTGAGCATGTATTGCGAAGCAAGATTTAATGAGTTGGTCCTGTGAAGAGTGCCTTTAATTAATTTGTCTTCAAAGTATTGTTGAAGAACTTTTATGAGGTATTTAAGCTTGATTCAACATAGCTTTATTTTTTGTAGACTTCAAGCATAAATGAAAGAGGCTTGAGAACTTTTGAGAGAGCTTCCTTTCTTGAAGAGAAAGCTTCCTTACTTGAAGAGCTTGTCTTAAAGGAAAATTGTATCTCTAAGAATTCCTTCTTCTTTTTTTAAGATGAGGCCCTCTATTTATAGAAGTTTGTAGGGGTTCCAGGTTCTTTTCCAATGCCACATGACATGATTTTATTAGTTGATCTTTATTGACGAGATCTTGCATTTATAACAAGATATCTTGAATATCTCATCCCAAGTGTCAATCTTTCATTAGCTAAGAAATATATGGAGGCTCATTTATTTTCCATGTCATTTATTTCAATTTTATTTTATCCTTTCATGTTAAAAATAAATTAAAAATAACACATGGTGGAATTTGATTGGTAGAAATTTTTTTTTTTACAAACCTAATTAACATCTGAATAAACAAAGAGAGTTTGGTGAAGAAAACGATGTCAGAGATAAACCAAACTAAATAGTGCTTTTAATGCAGCGAAAATTTTGTTTTACAACTTGAAAAGTGAGTAGTAGATGGCATGTGCATGAATTGACTGATAGTAGTGACAACATGAGCAATGTTGAGTCTGGTGATTGTGAGGTATTAAAGAGACCTAACAAAAGATCTATGAAGAGATAGATCATCAAAGTCAGAACTAGTGTTAAAGAAATGCTAAGCAACTTCCATGACACTGCCTAATGGTTTACAGTCCATTAATTATATGTGAAGAAGAAATTCATGAGCATAGTTAACCTGACTTAAAAAAAGACCATTAGCATGTTGATGAATTTCCAAGCCTAAAAAATAGCTTAGGGATCCCATGTCCTTGGTAGCAAATTCTTTTATTAATCTGCTAATAAAGTCATCAAGAAGAATTGAATTATTATCATCCTTTGAGAAAATAAATAATGATGAATTAACATGACTAGATGAAAATCCAGAATCTATGAGAAAGGTGCTAAAATGATGAAACCAAGCCTTAGAAGTTTGTATGAACCTGTAAAGTGCTTTACAGAGTTTACACACATGTGTGGGATATTGAGAATCATTATAACTAGGTGGTTGTTCCATATATATTTCTTCTCGTATAAAACCATAAGGAACACATTATTAACATGAAGTTGATGTAGAGGCCAAAGATTTGAAATAGCAAAAGATAGCACAACCCAAATTATAAAGACCTTAACAACAGGACTGAAATTGTTGGTAAAATCTAGACCTAACAGTTGAGTGTATCCATATGCAATAAGTCAGACTTTAAAACGATCTATGAAGTCATTTTATAAATGCTTGACTCGATAAACCTATTTATAACCCACCACATTGTTGTGAGTTGGTTGAGGAACTAGATTTCATATGTTATTATGCCGAAGAGCCTGAATTTCATCATCCATCGTAGCTTTCCAACCTCGGTTCTTAACTGCTGATTAGAAACCTTTAAGCTCATATATGGTATACAAAGAATGAATCAAACCAAAATATGAAATAATGCGTACATAAACCTGATTTTTGGGTTTAAAAACGCCATCCTTTACATGAGTTTGCATGGGATCGGTGTTGAGAATATTAAATCCAGTAGGAGAAGGATCCAATAATGATGGAGCCATGTTGGGAGGTTGTGAAAAGGAGGTAAAGACATGTTCACGTGCTAAAGATATAGCACTATTATGGAATCCTGCAAAACAAAGTGGGACACAAAACTTATGATGAGATGTATTGTATTAACTAAACAAGAAGGACATGATAATGATAGTGAATTATGTTGTTGTGATAAATGGACCTTAGAGGTTGTGGTTATGCTAGAAAAAGGTTCAAGAAAGGCATGGATAAAGAGATTAAATAGTGGACTAGAGTAATTAGTGGCTAAAAAGGGATAGTTATTTTCATCAAAAACAGTATGTTTAGAAATAAATATGTGATTAATTGAACGATCAAGGCAACAAAAACCATGATGAGATGTATTGTAGCCAAGAAAAACGCATGGATGATTACGAAGAGTTAATTTATGATGAGCATAATCACGTAGATATGGAAAAACTAGACAACTAAATGGATGAAAAGTAGAGTAAGATGGTGGCTTAGCATACAACATTTCAAATTAAGACACGCTATGAAGAGTAGAAATTGGCAACTAATTAATTATAGAAGTGGCAGTGTTGAAAGCATCAACCCAAAATTTTAGGGGAACACAAGAATGAAAAAGCATAGCAATTCCAATTTCATTTATATATTGATGTTTATGCTCTACATACCCATTTTGAGATGGAGTATATAGACAAGACACATAATGATGAATTCTAGATTGAGTTAATTGGTCCTTAAATTTATGACTTGTAAATTCAGCTTCACCATCACATTGAAGAGTCTTGATTTTAATTGAAAATTTGTTCTTTATAAATTTTTTAAATTGAATAAAGTACGAAAAAAACTGATTTAAATTTTAATGGATAAAACCATGTAAATTTGGCATGATCATTAACAAATATTATATAATATGTAAAGCCAAGAGTTGAAGAGATAGGGGATGAACCCTATAAATCACAGTGAACATACAAGTTCTAAAATAGATGAAGCACATTTATCATTAAGTTGAAACGAAAACGATGACTCATAACAAGTTGGCAACTAGAGCAAACAATAGGATTTGGAAGCAATGAAGTTACTCACAACTAATGATTTTTATTCAAAAGAGAAATAATAGAATTAGATACATGACCTAAACAAGTATGACAAACATTGAAAAAAATACATGGAGAATAAGTAGATATTAAAGAATGATGTCCATTTTCAAGCATATATAGCCTATTTTCACATTGATTGGTTGCCACCACCCTTATTGTGACTCGATTACATATGACAAAAAAAAATATTTAATAAAGGTAATAAAATAAGAAAAATCATATTTAAGTTTACTGATAGATATAAGATTTTTGGTGAATCCAGGCATAACTAAAACATCTAGTAATTAATTTAAGCGATGAAATTGAGAAAAAAAAAATACCAGTATAAGAAATTAGAAGTGAGGCACCATTGCCAACAACAACGTAATCCTTACCAATATACATATCAACCTTGTCTAATTGAGTGGCATCATGAGCCATATGAGATGTTGCACAAGCATTAGTGTACCAATTAGAGATCTGACCATCATTCAGTGAGCAAGACGTGAATGCTTCCATTGAATGTACTGATTCTGAAGGACGAGAATATTGATCACTGCATAAGGATGTATAATGACCTTCAACACAATAGATTTGGAATCAAATGGGGTGATAACGATTGTTACAAAAACCTTTGCCACAACCACCGCGACAATGATGGCCACTTCCACAACCAGAATTGAGACTAGAAATATTGCGAGATGCAATAAAAACAGCAGGGGAGCTTATATAAGAAAATGACTCCAATGATCGAACAAAGATTTCATAACTAAAACCATACAAATACTAGTGAAGTTTGTCAAGGTCATCAATAGGTCTGCCCATAACAACTAATTGATCGTAAGTAAATTTAAATTCTCAGGAAAATTATACAAAACTACGTGAGTTTTTCTTCATGTGTTGTAAGTCATCTTTGTGACGTAGCTCATGAGATTTGAAACGATGACTGAAAATGGTCTCTAATATAGACCAAACTACATGAGAGGAAGGTAATCCAACAACAATAGATATGGCTTCCTTAGTTAAGAAAGAAAGTAAAAGGCTTAGTACAAATTGATTCATTTGCTGCCACTCAACAAGTTCTGGAATTTCAAAACCACAAGCATTAGTTATAGAAGGTATAGTAATTGAACCATCATCATATACAAATAGATATTGGGATAATACTTGACTATGCAAAGAAGATAGTTAGAAAAAGATAATTCAATGGTTAAAAGATGTACCATAGTATTAAAGAACAAGGAGGAGAATGATGTGTTAGAGACCATAAAATCAAAGGATGTGAATCCATAATATTGCTCCGATAATATAAAGAGATTTTGAAATTAGCCTTTGTTGCAATATTGTAATATTTATAAATACTAGAGTTGTAGAGTTACACATTAAGTAAAATACATTTAAATAAAATACAAATTTAAATCAATCTATCTATATTGAAATCTAACTATCTAGTGGTGCATAGCTCTATCAATAAGGATCAAACAACTACGAAAAATTCGAGATTCCAGGCATTGTAATCCCAGTAGTTTCTCAAAGCACATCTTGTCATGTCTCCGAACTTCAAATTAACCTTGATAAGTCATGACCTAGGCACTAGCTCAAAAAGCATGAAAGCAGGCAGAAGACCTACTGTAAGTTAGACTATGCAACAGTACCTGCAACAATGTTGTATATATGTTGAGGGAATCCTTAATTTTGGTATTAAGATTGAGATGGACCTTAATTTTGGAAGGATCCATCCCAGGAACCATTTAAAGTGTTCGCACCCTTTTCTTCTTCTTCTTCTTCTTCTTCTTCTTCTTCTTCTTTTGTCTCTCTTTGTATGTTCATCGCAATTAGCTAATTCTTTTTCATTTCCCTTGTTATTGGACGATACAGTTGTATTGAAGATGGAGAAGAATAATACCATAATTACATGAAAACCTCGATCGGAATCAGTAATCAAAGTTATGACATCATAGCAGGCTCCCTCTTTTGTCATGCAAGCATGCATAATTCCAGTGTTGCACACCTCCTCTTAAATTAAATCCCCTATGGCCTTTACTTTCATTACAATCGTTTCCCTCATTTTGGATATACTTCTAAAACTTCATTACCGAACTCGATGTAAATTAACAAATATTTGGCAATAAGTAAATTTGTTGTCATGCGTAAAAACAATTTTTTTAAAAAAATAAGTGCAGTGATTTCTAACATGGAAATTATTGCGGAAAAAAAAACTAAAAAAAAAAATTATGCTCGTTTCATGAACTCCACAATCTTCTTGGTGTTGTTCGTGGGTTGAAGCTACAGATTTCTGTATCAGTCACACTGAAATAATATATATATATATATATCTTACGCCCATTTTTCCTTCAATGGGATCAAGGAGAAGGAGCTGAGAGAATCTGTTAAATTTAGTCAGCTACTGCTCCAAAGTAAGAATCAATTTTATTTTATTTTATAGTAATAATCATCAATCAAGTGCTTGTGGCGCTAAGTAGTAAGGTTGTTAAAATCTCGAGTATAATTTTATAAAAATGTGTAAATTTTTTAAAAAAAACTTGAAAATCGATAAAATCATGATTTTAAAACTGTTTGTAATATATATACACACACTACACCAAGTTTTGGACTCCAGCTAGCCTTCCACATCGGCATTAGCCACAATATACAAGATTTACCCTAGCTTTTTTTAGTATTTTTCTCTCAGCCATTCAATAATCAACCATCACTGATAGTCCTCTCTCTTTTTTTTCCATCACCGACATCTTCTCCACTAGCCACACCATGAGATGTAGACAATAACAGCGGCGTCTTCTCCACCGGTTATTGTAAGTTGTTCTTTTTGTTTTTGTCCCTGTATGTGCTCTTGTATTCTTAGATATTTTAGCTATATCAGGATTTTAAATAGTTAAGGTTTTTCCATAGTGAGTAGCCTTGTCATACAAATAATTAACTTGTATATAAGGATGCATGTCATTATTAGTGATGCGAACAAATTAATTAAGCTTTAATTTTCAACATTTACTCTCCTTCAAACTCCTTGTTTTCTGCCTTTGACTTCCATGGCAACACCTCTATATATTAGCCCTCTCCATGCAAGACAATTCATTTTTTTTTTATCAAATACCCCAGTTTCCTATTAAAGATAAATAGTGATATTAAAGAAAAGGCTCGTTCAATGGTGAAGATGATTTTTTGGAGGAAGCTGGTGCAAGATGAGGATGGTGGTAAAATCTTTATAAAAGAACCATTCCACACAAATATTTAGCAAAATTCGTTAGTTCCTACTTTCTAATAGAAAATAAAGAGGGCATGAGTCAAGTAATACAGATTTGAAAGTTAAGGTAACATTAAAGGTGGTCAGATGAGTGTGGGTGGTTTTGAACCTTCATGATTTTGCAAAGCTAACATATTAGCACGCCTCTCGGCTCATATGTACATGAAGGGTGGACGGTAAAAATCGATAGAGCACCACTAAGTTTGTTCTAATTAAGGGCAAAAGAAGGAGTCTATTGACTCGAACCTACAAGAGGTAGAAGCGTAGGCAAATCAACTTGGTGAGTCAGGTTAAGCCACTTGTACTCTAATTTATGAACGAGGGTTTCACTGAACTAAAGTGACAAAGGTTCTCCCATCAATATATCTATCTAGCAACAGTGATTAGTGTCTTCCAAATCTGATGGTCAGAAACCATTTCAACTAGGTGTGCATGACTCGGAAAAGAAAAGAGAATGTCAGAGACAGACGATGACAATTCTACAACATTTTGGGGAATCTTACCAGGTCAACTTGATTTTAGCGCAATTGTGACTGTTGTTATCAGCTTTATAAGAGTGTTAAAAGCACAATTTGTACACTTTGGCAACCCAATATTATATGCACACTGCGATTCTGGTCGATAGCGAGAGATCTCTTTTAATAGCTAGAGCATGTGATCCGGAATTCTCTGAAAAGATGAAAGCTAAACCTATGAGATTGTGAAAATCCTCTACTACTTGTATAGTTAATGAATTTGCAAGCTTGGAATTGGATTCCAACTCTCTTGCTCTAGACCATGTAAAGCAACAACTGCAGAAACATGGAACTCTTATTATTTTCCCATTTCTTTTCGTGGTTTGATGTACATGGTAAGCTTTTATTTAAGTCTTGATTATTTGCCAATCAGATAAATCTCAATCATTAAAAAAAAAAACATAAAGTCATCGAGGGTAGCTAGATTGGAATCTCCCTATTATTTTTTTAATTTTTTAATCTTTTTTTAGAATTCAAAGGTGTGTCAAAATGTTTATTTAAAAAAAATCAAAAGAAATTCATTTGTGACTCACTCTTTTATTTTTTTATGGGTTAAAACTCGTGTCGATGTAATATATTGTATTTTTAATATTAAAAATAATATTATCTTGAATTTTTATTTTTTTTAGACAAACTAACTTTTTACTAGTTTTCTAGATTATTTTTGAATTCGTTAAGTTAATTGAATCATATTAGAGTACCTTAAATGTAATTTAATTTTAAAGTTAGGTTAGATATATAAAAAGTTTAGAAAATTTTAAGATTAATTTATTAAATTAAGATTAAAAATAATATCACATAATTGTTTTTGTAAACTCAGTACTTTTTACATTCAAGATGTTTTTTATGACCTGCAACGTATACAAAACTTATAAACTTGTTTACAACTAATTTCTTAAGAGAGATCTCACTACTAACCAACCACATCCTATAAATAGTCACGCCCACACCCTCATTTTCTTTTTCTTTTTTTTTTAATTTACACCACATTCATTAATTCACATAAAAAAAATATCAATTTTTGCCCTATACTGGATGGAAACATTGTTCATATGAACAATGAACCACCTCAAGTTTTTATTATATTTTTTATTTGTATCCTTTTTTTATTGGATCCTTCAAACTTCTTTTTTTCATTTATGTTCTTTTTTTTTATTACATCATTTTGCTTTTCATTTAACAATTATAGTTTTATTTTGAAAAAATAACTCTTAGTAAACTATGAAATAATAGGAATGTGAGATGCAAGAAATATTTAAAAAAAAACAAAGAAAATATAACATAAGAGAAAGACACAAACATTGAGGGTTTGAATAATATTTTTTCTCAGTTTTTTAACCCAATCTTTAGTTTGAATCAATAAATTTATTATAATTTATTAATATATATAATTCTTGATTTATGATATTAAATATACATATAAACTTTTTAATTTTTAATTAAACTTTTTCTCCATGATAACAAATGTTAATAACATATATATATATATATATAAAAGGAATCTAAGAGGTATAGTTCTCCAAAAACTCGGACCTCTTTATATGCAATTCTTAATCACAAAAGCTAATGAAATCATGTAAGAACTCGGACCCATGATTCTTTATCACATTTGGCACCATCCCTTCGCACCATCCAAAATTGACAAACCTCAAGCTAGCTTAAGATATATTCTGATGACTTTGGCATGGAATCATGTAAAAACTCTTGCCTCGTTATTTCGGTTGCCGTTTTAGGTCCAATAACGACCCAACTTCCCATTTTTTTACTCTTTTTTTTTTGTGAAGGGCATCCCACGCCCACGATAATAAAGGCCCCGAGTTTTTTATGCCTAGTTGCCCATTTATTTTGAAGAATACATATTTACTCATAACGGTCCCATCAGCATCATCTGTAGTTGTATTGAGAACACAAATCAGTCGATCCGTATTGCTTTAAACAATAAACTAGTCAGGGATATTTGTGCTGCGTTGAAGTAGAATTCTAAATTAATTTGTGGTAAAAAAATATATAATTTTATGGATATATTTTAGTATCAAGAAAAAATTTTAATTAAAAACTAAAAACATGGTGGTTGCATCTTATAAAACGAATTATATATTACCAACAAATCTCACTAGCTAACCATTGCCTGCCCATAATCTCAGCTAGATTCCACTTCCAACTCCAACTAGCATAAATGTAATAACTTATTGAAAATATTGTTAATGTTATCCTTTTTTAGTTTAGTTATTACTAACACTATTTTGAAGTTAGAAAACTTTGTTTTAGTTTACGTGATAGGTTTTTTTTTAAGTAGAGTAATTTTTATTGATGAAAAATTCAACCTTTAAATTTGTAGGACCCATTTGAGAATTAATTTCTTTGGAATGTGACATGGAGAAAAATATTAAGAAAATTTAACACTATTGTTTTAATCATATTGAATATAAAATTTAATTTATTACATAATGATTCCAATATTATATATGATTTTTATACCTTATAACATTTTCTTCTTTTCTTACCCTACCATACTTCATGTCCAAATATATATTCTCTCTAATTACTAGGTGGTGATTCTAATTTTTCATATATTTTTTTATTTTATTTCAAAGTCTCATTTCTATTTAAGTACGACAATATGGTGTGAACATATAATCCCCTCAGCTTCTTAGTAGCGGGTATTATATACTTATATTTAAAAGGCTTGAAAAACAAAGAGTCTTAAATGCAAATATAAGAGAATTAAAAAGAAACCACAACTAAAAAAGTTTTAGGACCTGCATTAAACATAAGTAGAGTAGAGAGGTGTATATAACTAGTAAGCTTAGTGTTCATCCATTTAAAAGTGTCCCCAAGGAATTAGAGCAAACAAATAATTACATGGATGTTAGCTAACTTAAAAAAACCTTTAAAGAGAAGGATTTTGCTCAAAGAGAATGACATAAGCCCTTTTTAGTTAATATTTATGGTTTTAGAGGAATGAACTTCACTCATAACCCCCAGGCTGGGGTGTTGGGTCTAGGCTGAGTCACCATGGTAAGGGTAGGTTAAGGAGGAGAGAGAGTCACGATTCTGCTCTTGAGATGAGTGTTAGATAATATAGTTGGATTAGGAGAAATCTTATGCTTTATAGTTGAAGAGTAAAAAGAAACATCTTTTTCTGCCCTCTTGTGCTTTTTATTGCCAACCTCTCTACTACACCTCTAAATTTTATCTTGCTTCCTAATCTTGCTTATATTCTCTTTGCTACTCTATAGGCTTGGTTTCAGGCCACCTAGGCCTTAAATTCTATTCTCAACTTTCGGGCGGACCAAAAGCTTAATTCTTTTTTTTTCCTCTCATGTCTTTCTTTTCCTTCTTTAAGGGGTCAATTGTCTCAATCTTTTTGGTTAACCTCTAAGTTTGGTCCATCTACACCAATAAAAAGATAATATATGAGAAACTAGTGAAAAAAATAAATAATGGGATTTCTAATGACACATTCACTAAATTGTTCTCTAGTGACAATCCCATCACCAAAAGATTGATTTGTACTCAAACATAGATTAGAATAAATGTTCATATAAGAGCCTTTTTATCTTTGATAGTCCCAATTTCAAATTATAGAGATTTTATGGGATCTTCAAAATATGAAGCGCCCTCACGCCTCTTAGGTCCCTCATATAGAGACTTTTTCTCTATACTTCACAATATATCATTCTCCTCTATATTCTTTCATATAATATATTTTTCTTTGGAACATCCTAAACATAAAACCCTTGGCTTAGAAAGAATAAATATAGAACTAGGTTAGTTCACACCCTCTGTTAATGGATCTTAATAATAAATAACAGTGTCTAAACACTATTAGTAATGGCTCCTCATTAAGCTGCATCATGTACACATCAAAGATAACCATAATGACCCATTCATTTAAGTGCAATTATCTTATACAAAAGTTATAATAAAAAACACGTTTTAAGAAAACTTGAATAAGAGGAACACATACCCATATCTAAACATATAGAAGAGTATAATGATCTTTATTTTCCCTAAACAAGCCTTTTAGGCTATCTACTTGTCCTCTTTTTATGTAAAGACATCCTAGTTATGCACCCTAGTAATGTCTCCTATTTGTTCTAAGTGGTAATGCTAGGCTAGGTATCCTCTAACTAGATTTTAGGTCATCTGACAATCATAAAAAGAGCCTAGGTCTTTATTGAAGGTCTTATATCCCCTTCTAAGGGTTCCATAGTGCTAGATCTAGATGGTTTAAGGGTCTCCCCACTCGGGTAAGCTTCTAACCCATATTCTACTAAAAATAAATCAATTACGTCTAAGCAAAAGTGAAGAAAAATCGGACCAACCTTAACAAATATTGAATTCTAATAAAACACCACTAAAACTCTTTTATGAAGGTTAATTACATAACAAGGTAAATTCTCATGACTATCTCGGCATGATTTGGTGGTTTTCATGGTGGTTCAATGGATTTTTTTATCCCTTTATAATGGTCACTCTCTAAATCTCTCTTGAAATCTTTTTATTTTAGAAAAGAACAAAATGGTAGTTTAATCTTTTAAAAATGAAAAGAATGAGGGTAGTAATAGACTTATATATAACCCAGCATACTACAAATATTGGTTTATCATCAAGACATGTGGTAATATCCTATCTAGTTTTAAAATTTAAAAATCATTAGCCTTTTTGTCTATCTCTACACACCTATATGTTGACCTTATAAATTCACCCATATGATCATGTCATAATGACATCTCGAAAGATGAAATAACACGTTTGTGTTTGGGTTAGAGGTTCGCACCTAGGTATAAGTTAAAGTCTTTCTTTTATATCGAACATAAATGCTTGCAGGTGCTAGTGAATGGAATAGACTTTAGAACCTCACTTTTAGGCCTAACTCATGCACATCATCATCAGATACATCAGTGGGTCGGGGCATACCCTGCCATTTATTTGGTGATGTGTGAGCTTTTTTGAGAAAATAGATAGTTTTCTAAAAAGATCTTATGTTTTCCTATTTTTATTTTCTTATTCTATATTATTATGCTTTTCTTGTTTTTTTTTTTCTATTTGAATGGAATAGTTTTCCTAGTTTATTTTTTCCTTTGACAAGTGGAGACATGGATGAATAAAAATTAAATATTTTAGTTGTCTCTTTATAGTTATGTTGTTCTTTGTCTTTGAGGATTTTGACATATAACAAACCTCGTTATGCTTTACTCCCGACTGTATTACATGGTATCAGAGCCCGGCAATTCCTTGTGGTTTTGGTTAGAGGACATTAAAAACGTATATTAGAGCTCAATAATTCTTGGTGATTAGTTATTGTGTTATGTTGAATAACCATGATCAAAAGAGGTTGCAGAATTGGACGTGCTTATGTTAGATAGGATAAAAAGGTTCTCCCTAAAAAATATCCCAAAACTAGTGTGTTGTTTCTATCTGTGTTAGTTTTTATTCCTAATAATGGGATCTATGATAGAGCAATCTGCACAAAAATATTGTATTAAAGATCCATGATGAAGTGGCTCACATAAAAGTTTTGTGTTAAGGATCCATTATAAGGTGGCCTACATAAAAATGTTAGGGATTTATGATGGGATGGACCACATATAAAAGAATATTTATGGTGGATTATGATTTTTTAGTGAAGTTTGAATCGAGAACGAGATCCTTTCAATATAGGACATTGATATGGAAGTTTTGGGAAAATAGATATTTTTCTTACTTGATTTTTGTTTTCCTATCCTGCATTATTACTTTTTTCATTTTTTTTCCTTTTTGAAGGAAATAGTTTTTTAAGTATATTTCTCTTATTTAGTATTATTATAATTATCTAATCTTTTCTATATAAAAAATTGTAATAACCTTTTAGCAAGTGGAAACTTCAATGAATAAAATTTGAATATTTTAGACGTCTTCTCATGGTTATGCTATTCTTGGTCTTTAAAAATTTGTACTTATAACAAACCTTGTTATGCCTCTCTCTTGGCTATGTTACTTTGTCTTATCACAAGATATAATACAGGGATCTAAAAACAATAGCCCAAGACCTAGCAGATCCATTGTCCTATTCAGGCATCTTATACACGGATTGGGTTACCTACCTTCTAAATTGAGCATTATGAAGCCTAATTGGCCTAGCTAGCACAATCTCCAAGGTAGATTAAATAGCACAACTTATAAGACCCTTAAAGAAACCCATAAGCCTAAGAAGCTTAAGTGAGGGCTAAGGGTATTGCCAAATGAGAGATCTCAAGTCCACAAGATGTCTCCTCCAAATATATAATGTTGGGGTCCATTCCTTACCTACCTCTTTAAATAATCAGTACTCTATATTAAATGCTAACCGACACTAATGTAACCATTTTACCACAGTGAGGTCCGTACAACGGCTTTAGGGCATACCTCTAACAAAACATGACTCACATATCTTCTCTCTTTCTCAATCAACAATGTTATCATCGGACATTATAGGCTATTATCCTAAACAATTACTCTCAAGTTAGGTCAAATAGTGTCTTACCATCACTATCCCTCTCTCCATGCAAGTTAATATATTTCATGAGTATAAAAGTCCCTATGAAGTATTAAATAAGGTGTTTGGACCATAGTTTTGAAGCCTGGCCCGATCCGGCGGGTCGACCTGGGATCCGGCCAATCCGGGGCTGGAACCGGGCCGAGTTGAAAAAAATAGAGGAAGGAAAAATCCGGTTGACTCGATAAGACCCAGTTAAAAACCCGGTTGCAACCCGTTGACTTTTGTTTTTTTTTTTTCTAAAATGAAGTTATTTTGATTTTTTTTTTTAAAAAAGAATTAACCCGGGTGACCAGGTGACCCAATCAAAATCCAGAACCCAAATCTTGGACCGGGACAGCCATCAGGTCAGGTCTGAAAACTATAGTTTAGACTATGGTTTTTTTATCTCTCACAACTCATTCTCTTTTTCAATGCCTAATCATCTCTTTCAATACACCTTCGTAAAAACCACAATATAGCCTGTAAGCTCTTTTCTCTCTATTATAATGTTAACTTAAATATTGAAGGTTCTCGTAATCCATTGAAAAAAAAAACCCTTAAAATTCAGTGGAGTTTTCCTTGAAAAGAACATGATTGCAAAACTAACTAATCTTCCATTAACGCTCCTAAATAAGGGTGACAAATATTTGGGCCTACCTACCAAAAATCCAAATTCGAGGAAAGGTGTTCGGTCGCCGCGTCATGTCTGAATAGCAAATGAATTGTTAATTGTAATTAATTAATATTTAAAGGGTTAAGACCTTCGATGCCACGCTATATCTAAGTGGCTGTCTGATTCAGTTCCTCCTCCTCCTCCTCTTCCCCCTCCTCAGAAAGAAAGAATTTCACTGCCCACTTCCACCATTCATTGGAGAGAGAAGAGGAATAGCTCAAAATTAGTGTGCAAGTGCTATTCCAACGTCGAAAGCAGAGAGTTAAGAACACTACAAAACAACGCTTTTTTAGTCACTTCCTCTGTTTCTTTAATATCCCCTCTCTCTTCCTCTTCCTTTTCTGGGTTTTGAGGATGTGAAGTGGCTCTCTGCTTCTTCTTCTTTTTTTTCTAGCATTGGAATTTTGGAAGGAACCTCAAAGGTTAGTGGTAACCGACAACCTGGAAATTCTTTCAGTTCTATTTTCGGGTCTTTGATATATAAATTAGTTCTCTGTTTAGACTTCGAAATCCCCCAAAGCTCCAGAATTTTTAAGTTTTCTTGAAAGAATACGTTTCTTCATTCAAAGAAAACTCTCGATATTTTATGCACTTTCTTTGTTAAGTGGACTCCACCTGGAAATTGGCAGGTTCCAGTTCCAAATTTCTCTCATCTGGACACTACTCATCAAGTTTCAACAAATCTGCTCCTCTTTGGTACGTTCTTATATGTATACATAAATCTTCTCTTCTAGTTCTATAGAATTTTAATGAGTCTTTTGACCAATAGTCCATGGTGGCAGAGTCCATATATATATATATATAGTATTTTGCTTGCGTAATTTAGACCAACTGAAAGTGTGGAAACTTTTCACTGCATCAACGGCAGCAAATTTCTGTTTTAACGGGAATTAATTTCAAAAAAAAAAAAAGATGCTAATTTCTGCTTCAGCAGTTGGTATGATATTGTTCATGTTGACAATAAGATTTACGCATCAAACTAATACATAAAGTGGAGGGAGCTTTGGGTGGTCAAATGAAGAATAAGGGTACCGATGATGGTAGCTAAAGTTGGCGAATCTAATTCTTTCCCTTTTCTTTTGTGTCAAAGAAATAGATTTTTGTTCTGCTGAATCTGCTTGGCTGGTTCACGAACCAATAGAGTTAATATTGGCAACAAACCTTTTGTTTTGTAGCCCAAGCTCAGTTTCGATTGCAATGGCAACCACTGCCGTGGGTCCGACTTCTTTAGTTTTATGATATTTCTCTGGTCCCTCTTGTTTTTGTTCAGCTAAACATCAATCCTTGTATTCTTAAAACTTAAATCTTGATTTCTACTATATTCTTTTCACACACAACAGTTTGGAAACTGGGGTTTCTTGAATTATCTTCATGGGCACCTTGAAAAAAAGAAAAATTGTTCAAGTTTGATTAATACAGGATATTTTAGATCAAATTAGCCCTTTAAAATCTAGGTTTCAAGAGAGTAGTGATAGAGCTTAACTTTGCTTTTCCTTGTAGCAAAAAATAAAATGAAAAGATTTCACTGGAGTAATGTAATTGAAAACTTATTGGATGGGATTGGGTGGTCTAGGCTTGTCTGAATGAAAATTCTCAGCTATGAAACAAAAAAGAAATAATAATAATAAAATCTCAAAAGGAGAGCAAACAAAAAAAAGATGAAAGATAAAGTAGAGAATAAAACCGAACCAACTAGGCATTCAGCAATTAGCTGTCAGTAGGGTTTTCCACATTCTTACATGTTAACCTTTAATAGTTCAATAATAGCAACCTCAGCAACATGCCATGCCTTAATTCGGTGGAAGACGGCTTCTCAAATCTCAAATGGTCACTTAAGATTTAGAGGTCAAGATTCAAATCCTACTTGTAAGGCATGTCATAATATTTGTTGATTTGTAAATTGTAACCAGAAAACTAAATTCCGTTGCCAAAAACTAAAATCTCGTGGGATTCAAGCCCTACAAGCGTGAGGTTGACTAATCAATGAAAGTAAGGCATTCTTGTGATGTGAACTATCATTTAGACATGGGGTTTCTTTGTAGATTTTCCTGAGAGTTCTGCTAAATGGTTTGTGCAACTACGTGTTCATAGTGTTGGATCGTTCACTTCTTCGTAGTTATTAGTGCTACCATGTAAGCATGTTTTGTCAACAAGAAAAGGGATTGGTGAACTACACTGACTCGAGGGCTTAGCTTGCGAAATCATCAAGAAACCTTTTCTTGCCAGCCTCAGACAGGGTATTGCTCTTAAATATTTCCTTGTAATGATTTGGTGAAAAGTCCTTAGTATTTAGCTCCTTCAGCCTGCAAGTGGCTTCTCTTGCAATTCAATTACACTATAAACTCGAAATCTTTATTGTTCCATGCTATTCAATTCGCAAAGTCCTACGTAGAGACACTGTATGACAGTATTAACTGTTGATGAAATTAGTGCTGTCTGTTGAAAAAGACATGGCATGGCTACTGATAAGAGGATGTGTGCCATTTAACTTATCAAATGTTAATAGTTAATACTGCTGTGACAGGAGGAGAAGCTTTCTCATTGATTGGAGAAAGTAATTACTGCTTAAATGGCTAAAGTTTGTTGGCCATACTTTGATCCTGAGTATGAGAACTTGAGCACTAGGATTAATCCTCCAAGGTACTTAACAGAATTAATTAAATAAAATCAATCCAAGATTCGGCTTCGTTTTTTTCTTTGTACATTCCCACATTATCTAACTCCCTCTCGTCTTTTCTTTTCTTCCTTTCTTTTTTTGTTTTGTTCAGGGTATCTGTGGACAACACTAGTTGCAGTGACAGTACTCTTATTAAGGTAATCTTTTTTGCTGTTATTGCATGGTCATCAAGGTCAGTAATACTCTGCTTAGACCCAAGTCCTACTGAGTTTTTTTATAGTTGTTCAGTCCAATAACACTGCCGGTTGAAGTTTGAATACTAATTGGAGCTTCAGGTTTTGTAGGCATAAATCCTTGATAGAAATGAAAACAGAACCTATAATGGATGGGTGGGTAAAATTTCACCATAGGCTAGCAGGAGTCATTTTGATGCATGAATGGTGGGGGTGAGCATGCCAAATTGCTGATTATCAAACTATAAGAATGTGTCCCCTCTTCTCTAGTATTTTAGTGCTTGAGGAGCCTCTACTGAAATGATTTTTGTTCTCAAATTTCCCTTCATGCTTGTGTGCTCTAATTCTTTTCATGTTCTCTAATTTTATTAAATACAAAGCAAATTATTATGCTTCCTATAACTTTCTCTTGGATAATCACACAGCAATGGTAAACTAAAATGCATGGAATGCGATGTATTAGGTTGACAGCATGAACAAACCAGGAATTCTCCTGGAAGTTGTGCAAATCCTAACCGATCTTGACCTCATTATCACCAAAGCTTATATCTCCTCAGATGGTGGTTGGTTCATGGACGGTATGCGTATGCTCCTATTGACTTCCCTTGTTTGCTTCATACTTAATGACTATGCAAGGCCAGTCTTCATATGCTTACTAAGATCCTTTCTGTAATCAGTTCATGTTTCACCTAATTACGAATTTACTATATCCCATATTTTGATTTTAAAAGTCTAAATAATAGGCTCTAAAACAAGTGGTCAAAACAAGGCACCATATTACTATAGCCTTCTGCTGAATTATCTCTCCCTTGGTCACACTGAACAAGTTGGTATTTCTGATCCACAGTATTTCATGTCACTGACCAACAAGGAAAGAAGATTACGGATCTTAAAACCATTGACTACATAGAGAAGGTATGCAATTCCTAAAAATTTTTTCCTCTAAGTGCTTTCCCGTGCTTTAAATAATCAATATTGGATGCTCAGTACTGATTGGAAAAGAGTTGAACCATATAGGCGCCTGTGTTAACTGATAGTATTTTCAATACAATAGGCTCTAGGACCTAAGGGCCAAGAAGAAGTGACTACTTGGTCAGGCAAACCGGTTGGAGTGCACTCTGTTGGTGATCACACTGCCATCGAACTCACTGGCAGGGATCGCCCTGGTCTCTTATCTGAAATCTCAGCTGTCCTTGCCAACCTTCACTTCAATGTGGTTGCTGCTGAAGTTTGGACCCACAATAGGCGGATAGCATGTGTTGTCTATGTCAATGATGACACCACATCCCGTGCTGTAGATGACCCTACTAGATTGTCTGCAATGGAGGACCAGCTCAAGAACATTCTACGTGGGTGTGATGATGATGAGAAGGAGGGTCGTACTAGTTTCTCCATGGGGTTCACTCATGTTGACCGGAGGCTGCACCAAATGTTGTTTGCTGATAGGGATTATGAAGGTGGAATAGTGGCAACTGAGATTCATGATCCTACTTCCTTCAAGCCAAAGATCACAGTTGAGCATTGTGAGGAAAAAGGATACTCCGTGGTCACTGTTAGATGCAAAGACCGTGCCAAGTTAATGTTTGACATAGTGTGCACTCTCACAGATATGCAATATGTAGTTTTTCATGCTACAATCTCATCTGATGCCCCCCATGCATCACAGGTACCTTTTTCCCTACTGAAGGAATATGACATGTTAACTAACAACTTAAAGAAAAATTAAGAAACGTTTCTCTTTTCCTGAAAGGCATCATCTTCTAGTTATGATCATGTGAGGCATCTATTATGACTCTAGAGAGTCTGTTTGCGTGTGTAGGCTCACATTTAAGATTAGTAAGCTCATGAATCTTCCGATGATGTTTTACGGACCGCTTTGATCATTAGAGCTATCTATCTAGCTCATACGGCTTTTTACTTCATTCATCTTCTTTTTATCTTATTAAAAACAACATTATGCTTGTGTTTTGCAGAATTTTAACTAATGAAATACAAAAAAAAAATCGCTTCATTTGCTTATTGTCAAAAAAATCTTAATTTAAAATTTTAAGTTACTAGATGAGGTTATAAGATATAATTTATATTATTATTTAACATATTCCCTTAAATAAAAGTCTTTGTTATCATGTTTTTAATTTTATTAAATAGAATGGGATGGTAAAATTTAAATTTATAACTGTTTAGTCAACAAAACTGATACAATATTAAAAAACTATCTCAACCCCCTAAAAAGTGTGTTAGATGAGATTCAAAACATGATTTTTATTAATTTTTAATACTTGTTAGCTCATTTGTTGACTCAAATGATTGAAATGACTACCCTATGAACAGTTATGGTAAATCTCATTGCCTCTGTTGGATTTTATTGAAGCAACTGGCCTTTATATGAACTTGTAGGAGTACTATATTCGTCATATGGATGGTTGCGTGCTTGATACTGAAGGGGAGAAGGACAGGGTTATCAAATGCCTTGAAGCTGCGATTAGAAGAAGAGTGAGCGAGGTGAGTAAACTTTCCACCTTGGGGTAAACTTCTCTGTGCTTTGCGGTCTAACATTGTGTTTGTCTTTCATGGTTCAGCTAAAATTAGTGGTTTTTATTTATTTATTTTCTTTTTCCCCCTTGTATAGTCTAGAACAGAATCATGTTGTATATTCCAGGTGATGCTGTACTCTGTCTTTAATGCTAAGCTAAAATAACAGAATCTTGGGGTTGTTGTCCTGGAAAAAGTTTCATGATAGAATCCTTTATGATAACAAAAAAACATGTTTCAGCTATGGGCTTTTAGCAGAGTTCAATGAAACAGAGACGACAGCAAGAAGATATAGCAATAGTTTATGCTCAAAGCTTATGAAAGTCTATAACTGGGATTCTCACATGATACTTTACTTCATGGTTAATTTAAACATTCGTCTATAACCATTTCTGAAATCACTTTTGCTTCCAAACCATGTCGGCTCACTAAGTTGGGAATGAAAACAGCATGAAGATGGCATCTAATTATTTGTAGCAACAGTATAGCATCAATAATAGATGTCAACCTTGTTTGTAATCTTTTGCAACCTGACCTCTATCACTACACAAAGTACTTGCAGCATGCCAAAGTCTTGTCAGCCTTTTATTTTCGTTTTCTTTCTTTCTTCTTTTTGATGAATCAGAAATCAGCATTGCTAATCAACGAAGAAACTTGCAAGAGTTGAGAGACGCGAATTGCTATGGATATTAGGTCCACTCTTAAGGTGGAAGTATGAGAATAAAAGAGATTGGAATTATATTCAATATGCAGAACTGTATAGCGGGCATCATAAGACCTTAGGTTTGTTTGATATTATTACGGAATTTGATAAATTCTTTGATTTAAAAGCATGAGGGGTTAATTCAAATGAAGCATGAGGGCATAGCATTTTCTCCTTCCTCTCTCTTTTTACGCTAGTTAGGATTCATATCATTTCATTTAAGCCACACAGATGATAGTGCCTGCAGTGACACATTTCACATAATTTTTTCTATCAGAGTGCATTCCTTGCTCAGATTACATATATTTATTTTCTCGCAACTTGGTGCCACTTAATTTTTTCACCATGATATCAGGGTTTGAGCCTTGAGCTCTGTGCAAAGGATAGAGTAGGCTTGCTTTCTGAAGTTACAAGAATTCTGCGAGAGAATGGATTATCCGTTTCAAGAGCAGGTGTCATGACAATAGGAGAGCAGGCAATGAATGTTTTCTATGTGAGAGATGCTTCTGGGAACCCAGTGGATATGAAGATCATTGAAGCCCTTCGTAGAGAAATCGGGCACACCATGATGCTTAATGTGAAGAAACCACCGGTTAGTTCCAGAGAACCCGAAGCTAGAGGATGGGCCAAAACAAGTTTCTTCTTTGGGAACTTGCTGGAAAGGTTCTTGGCATGAGAACATTTCTGTATTGCAGTGACAGAAACAATGAACTGTACAGGACAATAAACCTGTTCAGTACAAAGTATGGACAGGGCTTGAAATATACTTTTTGTCCAAGGAATAAATCTTGTAAGTTCATGAAGTTTGAACTTATGAACACTACTCTATTTCTCCTTTCCATTTTTTATTTCTGCGACTTTCGGAATCTGATGGTGGTTCAGTAACTTACTTAGCCCACCAGGTTGGTTGCTTAGCCCAGTATTAGATAGAAGGCCCGCATTATATTTTGAATTAAAAAAAAAATATTAAAGTGATGCAAGTGATTTTAAAAAAAAAAGTTAAAAAAAACCTAAATACAAATAAAATCAACAAATATAATTTTAAAAAATAAAAAAATAAATAAAAAAATCATGTAGAAAAACACCGTGGCAATTCACAGTATTTAAAAAAAAAAACGAAACAAAATTTTTAACCAGTTTAACATTAAAAAAAATAAAATAAACAAAGATAAATTTAAATGAAAAAAAAGGGGAGAAGTTGGGAAAAAAGAAAAGTTATTTTGAAAAAAAATAAACAAAAAAAAATGAAAGTTGGAAAAAAAATGAAAATTTTTTTTAAAAAATTATTACAATTATAATTCACAGTATATTAAATATATACAAATAATGAATTTCTCTTACCCTTAAAGCTCATTACTTAATGTGCAGATGCACGTTGAAATCATCATGAGTCTCAGGTTTGTTTTGTTTGATTGTTTTTTTAAAAGGTATAATAAACAAGAAGTGTGAAAGAGGATAAAGGAAGAAGAAGCGAAGAGGGAACTGGCGTGTTTTCTTGGTTAAAAAACATGTGATCCAACAGGAATGAAGTTAAAAAACACATTTCTGTATCGATGTAGAACGCAAGTAAAGCCTGTAAAGGAGGAGGTCACGGTGCCTAAGCAATGACCTGTTCAAGATGACCTTCAAATTGATCTGTGACAAGCAACTCCAGCCTCAATATGAACTGGCATTTGTCAAGCTGTCAGTGCTCACAGCACATCATCGGCGCCATCGTTGCCGATCGGTACTTTATAAGAGATATTCATCGGAGAACAGTTCTCCATATAACTTTCTTTGATTGATGAAGGATTGGCCATCAAAATAGAAGTGTTCTCTAGTCGTGACAGTAAAGAACCCATGTTTAAAGACTTGGATTTGGGGAGCCAAAAATTATTTATGAAGTATGATTTACCTTTCGATGGGGTCAATTTTTTTTAATTTAAAAAATATTTAAATATTGTTAATTTTTTTTTTCTAGCAGTAAAAAAATTAAATCGTATGAGGGTTTACTCGATATAACTCGGTTAACTTTACTGGTTCAAAAACAAAATTTCAAAATGATATTTTTTTTCTTAATATTAAAATAATAATATATTGGATTGACCTTGAACAACCGGGTAAATGTGTTAAATTCATGACTCAAGTTATGAGACTATAATAACCCTGTAGAAATTGAAAAAAAATCAATTAAAAAATAACTTAAAAAACGACTCAAGTTAACATGTCAAACTTGCAACTCGGGTCATAAAATCGAGATAATCACATGAAAAGTAAATAGAAAGAAATTACAAATTTAAATCCCTAATCAACCCAATATTGAAAGATGAGGTTAAAAAAAGAACATAAAAAACAATCTGAGTCAATCCACTAAACTCATGACTTGGATTATTAGACTGGGATAACCTTATAGAGATAACCTTATAGAAAAAAATTAAAAAAAAATGATTTAATTTAACTTGGGTTAACCTATCAAATCCGCAATCTTGGTCTTAAGACAAAGATGACCCAATAGAGAGAAAATCAAAATAAATTATAAAGCTCGATTCACAATCATCCCTGTCGGACCTAATGTTGAACGATGAAAATTGTAAAAGTTTTAATTAAAAAAATAACATAAAAAATAAGTCAAGTTAACTCGAGTTGACCATTAAGCATTATTACCAAGTCATATGACCATGATAACCTAATTAAAAACAAACCAAAATAAATTATAAAACTTAATTTTCAATTAAACACAATATTAATTGATGAAATTAAGAAGAAAAAAAGTCAGTTAAAAAAAGAAAAAAAATGAGTCAATTAGGTTAACCCGTGATTTGGATTGTGAAATAGGGACAACTCGATAAAAAACAAGTTTAATATTGAAGGACTTGTGACCCAAATAATTATATCAATATAAACTTTTAAGAAAAAAAAACGACATGATTTAATCAAGGTTAAAATACTAAAACATTTGACATTGATCTTAAACTCAAGATATTGTAAAACTCGCATCCACTTTTAGTTTACAGGTAATTAATATGCGGAGGGGAGCCGAAGTCCAACTTTTCATAGCAAGCCATTGGACTGTAATGCTAACTGAAATGGAGTTTAGCATGTTTCAGAAAAATATTATTAGGTAGAATCTTTTGGGCCAAAATATCATCTCTCGTAGGAGACGAGAGATGAAACCTTCCATCACTTTCATCCTACTCTTTAGCAAAAACAGTACTATTTAGCATTTGAAAAACTATATAGTTGTAGGGACATTTATATTTTTCATTGAAATAGTATAATTATTTTTTTCCCTCTTTTTCCAAGAAAATTAACTTTGGTTTTTAAGGATAGAGAAGTATTTTTATATAGCTCATTTAATAATTTTAAATTTATTGGAGATAAATAATTATTTTTCCACTTTAATTGCAAACATTGAAATAACTAAAATATCATTTGAAGCACAAAAAAACCAGTGTAAATATGTATTTTTGTATTTTCATAATAGTATTTTAGTTATTATAATTTAAGTTGAGGGACATTTTTGTATTTGATAAAATCTAAAAAAATAATAAACAACAAAAAATTACAGTAAAACTATAAAAATACCCTTAAAATAAAAAAAAATAAACCTAATGTCAATGAGCGTTTTTTGTTTTTCACGACGTTTTTTTTTGTAATTACAAAGTCAGCTCAAAGACAATTTTGTATTTGGATATATATAACAAAATAAAAAGATGGGTATGCCTGCACAGCACCCAGGGATACGTACGGCTCCTCCCGGCGTAAAAAATGTCCTTCCTCCATGTTATTAGAAGCATTGTTGTCTTTTCTTTCTTTTCGTGCAATGCATGTCTCCGTTGGTGGATCAGTTTGTTATCAATGACTTTTTTTTCCTCTCTTCTCCAAAAAAGTACGATTGACCCTTTTTATTGTTAATATTTTAACTTCGGTTCTTATTCTTTTAATTTTTAATTTTTTATCTTAGCTCTTTTGTAAAAGTTTTATTTGTTTTCAATTTCATCATTCAATCACAATTTACCATATATTATATTCTCCAATTCGATTCTTATTATTTTGATTTCTATTTCTTTACCTTGACACTTTTATAAAAAAAAAATTTATTGGTTTTTAATTTTACTCTTCAATTAAAACATTATTTTAATTTTTTATGTCAATTTTGATCCTCATTCTCTGTTTTTGGTAATGCGACGCAAAATGTTTCTTTAAAGTATTTTTCAATTAAAAATGAATCAGAATAAAAAAAATCATATATTTTTTTATTCTTAAAATCATCATATTAAAAATATAAAAAAATCAATTTAATATTTTTTAAATAAAAAACACTTAAAAAAACAAACAAACACTCTCTGTAACAATTAGCGTATTTGGAAGTATGGTTATAGCTGCTTTGCAAAGTGTTTTTCACTAGAAAATGTATCAAAAAAAATTATTTTGGATATTAGCACATAAAAATAATCTAAATATATTAAAAAATATTAATTTAAAGCAAAAACAAAATAATTAAAATTTTTTAAAATAATTTTAAAATATAAAAACAAACCGGAGCTCCGTAACTCAACCTCTAACTCTCCCTTGTGTCTCCAACGTCTATCAATCATATGAGAATCACACCGACCAAATTCCATTGTCATTACACGCAGGATTGAAAAGACATCCACAAACGACGACAACCTATGCTCATAATCGACAACGTCTACGAAACATAGGTGCCCAAGGACATCACATAAAGGCTAAAGCTGCAAAAAAAAGAGGGTCAACAAACGGAAAGAAGATTCTGATAAATCTTGTTCGCGGAATGTATTTTCATTGCACCAACACCGATCGACATGACACGGATGCACCTGGACTGCAAATGCCACACAATTCACTATCTCCAGTTCTTAAGTTTCTACAAGATGTTTATGGTTCCCGCAAGTGGAAGAAGATTTATTGGGCGCAGAGATATGATAGAAAATGCTATCAACAAAGCATGGAGACAAGATTAATACGTATTAATTGCTGATCACCACAGAGAGCATCTACCTTTTTAGGACCCACGACTGTTCATGCAACTTGGAAGTTGACAGAGGAGGAGATAAGAGCGCGCGTGTTCATCAGCTTATAATTAGTTAAAGAAGGTAGATCAATCGATTGCCTTTGCTATAAGAACATGCATTATGGAAGTTGACAGAGGAGGAGATAAGAGCGCGCGTGTTCATCAGCTTATAATTAGTTAAACAAGGTAGATCAATCGATTGCCTTTGCTATAAGAACATGCATTATGGAAGTTGACAGAGGAGGAGATAAGAGCGCG
>Ga0325410_1000882_pt1 | contig 32199 bp, 19 predicted proteins | sample PopdelMetagenome_16_FD_206182 | JGI IMG/M metagenome (GOLD analysis project Ga0325410, IMG submission 206182) | Populus deltoides microbial communities from Bellville, Georgia, United States - Xylem-PdIQD-R3 | ecosystem: Host-associated > Plants > Phyllosphere > Stem > Wood/Secondary xylem...
TGGCTTTACTAATTTTGCATCTGTTTTTATTATTATTATTATTATTAAAATCCATCAAAACTATGCATTTAGGAAGTAAAAAGGCACGACTTTTGCCTTTTGCGCCGTTTTGGCCTCACCAAAAGAAAAGGGCTTTAAAACGCACCGTTTAACACTTTGTTCTTCAAGAAAAGAAAGCAAGAACACACCATCAAAACAAAAGAGAAGAAAAATAGGTGACAATGAATCAGAGAGAAGGAGATGAAGACGAGAGGAGAGACGTAATAGCATCAAACCCTTCTTTCCAACCCAATTTCAAGCTCAAATTAACTTGCCACTCAAGACCAGCTTTTCAAGCTTTAAGTATGTATGATCATCAGCACCGAGGCTTCTGGCCCAGCGGTGGCAGGGCTTCCTTGTCTCTGCATCCTGGATTCAAGCCTCACCGTGCATGCATGTCATCTCCGCGGTGTTTTATTTGTTTTTTAGGCTTACAGGGTGTTCAGTGGATCTGGAAATTAATCGTGATGTACGTAAGCTGGCCTAAACACCCCAAGTTATTAAAAAAAAAATATATGTATGATCATCAATATTTACCTCTTCTTTTATAACATACTAATGTGTATTATTTAACAAAACTTTAAAACCAACTGTGAATTCACTCTAATAATAGACATGATTTAATATGAATTACTATAATGAATTTATCTTTATGCCCTTGCTGACTCATTAGTTATTAAAAGATTGAACATAGTATTATTGTTTTTGCAAATTATTTTGTATAGTAAAAATACTCTTCTACCCCATGGTCAACGAAATTTAAACCTGCTGATCAAGGGTTTTTTTTTACTTTGCACAAACTTTAAATTCAGTAAAATACTTCTTTGTCCTTGGATAAAACAAAATAGCTTATATGCATTTAGGGATCTTTTGATACTTTCACATTGGTTTATTTGTTATATTCAAGGTTATAGAGGGCTTTTTAGTAATTCAATATTTATTTTTAATATTAAATCTCAGAAAAGCTGCTGCCACATGTTATTCACACGCTCACGCGTTGGTGGCGTCCACGCTCTTTCGACTGCGCGTACAGCACTACTGTGTCAGAAAATAGTCTTTCATCGTGTCACTAAAAGCACCGCCACGTGCTATTCTTCTTGTTGTGGCGCTTGTCGGTGGTGGACCAACGATTTGTCGTTGGTGATAGTTTCTTCTTTCTTCTTCCTATTTTTCTTTCTCTTCTAGTTAAAGTACGTACATGTTTATCCTCTTTTCATTTTGTTTTTTAATTTTAATCCTTATTTTCTTCATTGACCCTTTTAAAAAAGTTTTTTATGTTTTCAATTCAGTTCTTAAATTATAATTTATCATGTATTATTTTCTTCAATTTAATCTTTATTCTTTTGATTTGTCATTTTTACTCTTGAATCTTTTGTTAAAGTTTTATTAATATTCAATTTCATCATTCAATCAAAGGTTATATTGTTTTAAAACAAAATATTTTAATACAACTAAGTCAAGTCAGCTAATGAACATATTAAATAGGTTTGTTCAGGTCAATCTCTAAACCTGTTCAAAATGAGACACGACATAGGCCAGGTTTTGAATCGACCTGCTAGGCTATGCAGTGTTGAGTTTAATAAATTATGGCTGAAAAATTAGCAAAAGGTACTTTAAGTTTTGTTTTATTGTATTTCATTTACATGTTTAGACAACACAAGCTCTTAACGATGGAACAAGAAACATATTTTCAAGGGGTCGCAGATGATGAAAAGGTGATCTAGAAAAGATGGAACAGGAAGGATTTGGTTTGAATGTAAATGATTTTATTCGAGCAACTTATCCATAGCAATTATTTTGTTACATACCAATTTTTTGGCCGACTAATTGTGTCTTCAATTGGGGATTTCCATGTCCTCTATTCACTTTCTTTAGAACAGAAAAGACTATGTAAACATAACTCTCTCTTTTTTTATCAGCCTGTAAGCATGACTCTGAAAGTTTCTAAAGTGTTCAGTTCAACGGCATTCAGGAATACAAGTTTGATCTTATAAATATATAAAAATTAAAAATTAAGACGCTGTAATACAACTACAAGCCATCCCCTCAGTATTTTTATGTTGGTGTTCATGTAAATTCTGTAATATCAGAGATATCTCAGTTTCAGAATATTGTCAATGGACTAATGATATGGCCAATAAAGCAACCAAACAAGTCCTTATCAGGTTCTCTTGCCCATTTAAGAGCTTGACTTACAGGAACATGCATCATTTACGGTTTCAGATTTGAGCTTTTTGCCAAAGCTCAGAAGCTTAACTTAATTTTTTTAATCACTCGGGCGGAATGGTCATAGAATTTCATTCAAGAGTCACATGGGAAACAAAATCTGTGATATTCAACATTCAGGGAAACAAAATCTGTGATATTCAACATTCAGTTTTGATGACCCGCATGTTCGTGAGTTCGTTCACTAAGCTGGTTATAACAGAGATTTGGCATTTGAAAATGCAGGACAATAAGCAAGCCCATTGAACTTTCCGCAAGAACAACGAACCCTCCGGGGATTAAAACCACCATCTATCCTAAGGCCAATGTCCATGAGGTGCAGTGACATGTTACCTTGTGTCCTTGCGACGAGTATCCTGATCCGATCAAATTGTCGGGTTAAGAGCTCGCTCTATTTCCTCCAACGAGCGTCCCTTTGTTTCCACAACATAAGCTGCTATGTACACCACAGCAGAAAGACAGATGCCGGAGAATCCTAAATACACAGAGCTGATCCCAAACTTGTTCACGAAGCTCAAGAAATACAGGCCGATGACAAAATTTGCAGCCTGTTACCATAGAAAACCAAATCATTATTAGCATGTAATCAAGTAATCAACCAATCAAACATTCTCAAAGAAAAAAAAGTTAAAAGTAAATTAAAAGTTCCATTCACATTTACACTCAAAAACAAGTAATAAATATATGAATACAAATGTGTGAGCTATCTGCTCACAAAACTCCACATAACAGAGGCCATTCCCTTGGTATTATCTCTAAATCAACAAGCTGACTATGGCCCTCCCCTACAGGCATGCACGTGCATTCATATATCTACAAAATGAACTATTCAAAGTCTTTGACATAAGAAATGATGATTTGTTTTTCAGACACTTTCTTCTAATTCCAGTCAATTGCTTATTTATATGTTTGTGTCAGTGTTTAAACTTAATTGCATAGCAGTTTTTTAAGGTGGTGATCAAAGGCAAAATGCAAATCATTCCAAACTAGCAACACTGATATCTGCGGTTGGAAAACTATAGTTTACAAATGTTCTTCTTTCATGACTTACCCAGTGCATGCCCAAGGATAAAGCAACTGCTTTCGCTCTAATTCTGGAGGCAAATATCTCTGGAAGAAGAAGAGCTGGCACAGGACCAGCACCAAGTGAAAATGACAACACATAGCTGTATCAAGAGATGAGAAGTCCGATTCAGATTTCATATCCAATTGGATAAAAATAACAGACATCAGAAAAAGGAGAAGCTCAATTAAATCTCATAAGGAAATAGCCCTCCCCAATCGCTCAGAAACAAGAAGGCAGAAGAAAAGAGCTTGACTTATCTCACACGGAAAATAATTGACTTACCAAACTGTCCCTAGAACTGCAAGGGTTCCAGAATATGGTGCCAGGGCCTTCCAAGTGAAGGACAAGGAAAGCAGCAGCATTGAGGCAGCCTTCATGACAAAACACGCAAAAAAGGAATTGTATTAGATACAAGATTATCCTAGTCCTACATATTCAGAATATTTTTCTTTGGGAATAAAAATGTTTGTAAAGAAGATGCAGAAAAGCTAAATTATGCCATGTTCTCTCAAGAAGTTACAACATGGACTTGCGGAGGGATCCTGGCAACGGTGGGTTGACATTATGTAACCAAATTCTTTGCCATGTGTGCTCGAAGAAGAAAAGGTTGCCAGACTTGAAATACTAATATTATCTAACTTGGTGCAAATCAATAATGCCTAAGTAACCATCAGCTCATCAAAATGTCTGACAAAGCCATTCATCAGTCAGCCAAAACAAAGAGAGAGCTCATGACTTGAGAATCCATCAAGGAATCTGTTAAATCATTTCAGGTCAAAATACTGGATGAAAAGAAAGAAGCGAGGCTTATGGCATCACTAGTCTGTCGCCTATGTGAGATAATAGATCACAAACTAATACTTAAGGATTGGAAAATCCTTCTTATTTTCAGCATATTAAGCAGGTATGAGCAGACCAACCCTTGTCAAGATAATTTCTTCAGGTATAGATTGCTCCTTATCTCATTCTTTTAGTTTTTCTGTGTTTTCTTAATTCAATAATTCCCGGTTAGGTATTGAACCAATAGGATTACAAGTCAGTTTTGTAAAAACTTTAGTAGTTAATGACATAAAATACAGTTCAGCAGTGAAAGTTGAGGGAGAGAAAAGGATAATCTGAACCCAAAATGAAAATTCAGGAGGTAGTTTAAAAGGCTCTAAGCTCTGTTCTTGATGACAATAAAATAGTAAAAGAAAATTATGTTTATCTGATTAAAAGAAGAATGAATGGTATGAAAACAAGTAACCCTACCATTCCAAAAAAGCTTGTGATTAGAAGACTCTTCCTTCCTTGTCTGTCCATTAAGGAAGATGCAATAGTTGTGCCTGGAAGAAGCCAGCCAAATTAAAACATGGTGGTTGCAAATTGTAAAGTTATACATGCACCTGATTCAGAAAGAAAGAAAGCAAAAATTTACCAAGGACGTTTGATGCCCCAACAAGAGCACTAGCAGCAACATCTGATGCAATACCAGCACTACGAAACACAGCAGTTGAATAATACACCACAGCATTTATCCCAGCCATCTGTTGGAAAAAGAAAAGTGCTACACCAACGCTCACAACTGCATAAATAAAAATGTTAGTAAAACAAATCATTTACCCTGACAAATCAAAAGTTATTAGTTATACACACACTATAATACCAAGGGGTTGAAGTAACAAGAAGCTATAGAAGATTATCTTAGGATGGTTTTTCAACTTGTGACAAACTATTTTCCAAGGCATAATCACTAAACGTGCTAAGACATGAGTTTTTAATGTAGGAATGCAAGGTGATAACCCAGACTTTTATCCATTCATTGTTTAAGAAATATTGGCTTGGATGGTTGTGGGAAGTACAATCTTTGATTTTCCTCAAAGAGCCTATTAACATTTGTGCAGTAAAGCCTGTATTAGTAGATTTAACGAAGAGGTCAACAACTAATTAAAATGCAGAGGTATTGTCATGGGTATGTTCAGAAAGTTTTGAAACATTTTTTTAAAGTGGCAAAAGTTTTGGCAAACCAAACAAAGATTATATCATCTGATTCAGACTGTTGCTTGCAAATCCAATAACCAAAGATCTACATTTTTCGTCTGAAACCAAGTACCTTTCCAATAGCGGCTGCTAAATAGATCAAACCATCCAGCTTCTGGCTCAGCAGAACCTTGACTACCCACAGATAAGTCAGTCATGACATCAGCAACTCTTTCTTTTCCGTTAAGTGTCTTTATGGACTTTTCAGCTTCAGAAAATTTTCCTTGCTGCAAGATAAAGAAGTTTATCAATATCTTCTTAATGAATGATTAATTTAGATTAAAAACATATGCAATTACAACTATATCACAACATAAATAAATATACAATGGCCTCAATGACATGAGATTAAATACAACTAAACCTGAAAAAGCCACCGTGGACTTTCTGGAGAAAATGCCATTCCCAAAGCCAATAGAACAGCAGGGACAGCTGAAATGCCAAACATTGTCCTCCACCTGAAGGAGGCGTATAAATAGACTCAAAGTAAATGGCTAAGAAAGGAAAGATTATTCATGAAAAACATGATTTCCAGTAAAGAGCTTTTTAATAGCCATTCAAGAAAAAATGAACACCAAAACTTTAACTTAGTGCCACTCGATTTATTTTCATCGATCAATTGTGCAAAAATCATGTGTTCTTTTGACATGACAACTTCAATTTTGCAAAAAGTGTATCAGGTAGATGAACTATTCTATCTGGAATGCTAATGAGATCAAAGTTTACGATTACATTTTCTGGCAATAACACAAGAGCACTGATTTCGATTGGTTACAATGTATTCCTCAATGCTACACAAAACTAAAGCAAAGATTTAAGACTTTCTGACAAGGTTCCATCCAAATTTATGTGGCATACTTGAATGCTCTTAAAAAGAGTCTGAGCAAACTCAATGTGCAATTGGCCATTGCTAGAATGGCTAGTTGGAGTTAGCTAAGACGACATCATAATATAAAACTAAAAGAAATTGTAACCTTTAAAATATGTTCACTTGAAATCTTTGCAATGTTAAATTTCCAGGATCAAGGAATTTTCAATGCAAATCATGAGGGCATTTGGTTTTTGCTGAAAGCATTTCTTGAGCTCTTTACTTGTGATAGAAATGCTCAGTTCTGGTTTTTTTTTTTTTTTCAATAGGAAAAATGCCCTAGGATCTCACATCATTTGCAGCATCTATTCCTTTTTATTTCAGTTCATTTCACCGAATGACAAATTAAAAGAAATGGTGTTACACATAATATTTGTGCGCACATGTAAAAGGCACACTCAGAAAAAATGTGATTAATTTCTCTCTAAATTTGGATGCAGTTATCTAATTGTATTTGCCTAGATCAAAGTTTAATAACTGATGAAAATATTAATAAATAAATAAATACAAGTGGGAATATGCAAAGGATATTCCAACCTCAACTCACAGAGGAATTATCTTAAAACAACACAGATGAGAAAATCAATGATTGGGCTGCCAGGAGTTGTGAGATAAAAATTAACAATTAAAAAAAGTTAAGCATGGGCAGCTCCTGATTTTAACATTCTTTCATTGCTCTTTTCAGCTGTACAAAGCATTACTAACGACACTTTCCAGGACCTTGCCATCCTTGCATGGACGAACTTGCTAGATAATTATTTACTGCTTCAATTTAGCACCAGTATGACAAATCTATACAGCTAAAGTTTTGTTGCTCCATCTTCGAAGTCTGTCATCAATAGCTTCCACTCATACAATCCAAAAACTTTTCTTGTGGACATGGAAGAAAAGATTCTTGAAGCAGCATTACCAGAAGCATTGTTGCTTATATCGTCACGCATATAATTACCATATGGTTTATTTAAAATGCTTATTTCTTTCTTCATGTTGATTAAGCATAGCAATCACATACACAATCATTAAAGAAAGCACATAAAACATACCATATAGGATTTCCTGCCAATGGTAATCCAGCCACCAAAGCCAAAAGGATCCCAATACATATAAAAAGTTGGTTTATAGACCCCAGTGCACCACGGATTTCAGTTGGTGAGATCTGACCAAAAAAATAAGCAACAACAGATTAGCTCTTGAAAAACCATACTCACTCGCAGTGACCTTATTAAAATGAGATAAGCAACAACCTCAGATATGTAAAGTGGCACGATAGCAGAAGAAATGCCAATTCCTATACCAGCAAGAAGACGCCCAATTATCATAGTATGTACGCTCTGGGCAGTAGCACTGGAATTTTTTTAAAACATAAGCTTTTGCAAAAGCATGATAAAAAAAAATTAAAAAAAAAAGCCAAAAACACAAGATAAAGGGAAAACCAAAGCAATGCTCCAATTGTAAGTGGAATTGCATCCAACTGAAATGTCCTTGTTCTTCCAAACTTATCAGCCAATGATCCTCCAGTAAATGAACCAACAGTAGCACCAGCAAGCAGTGTGCTAACAACCCATCCTGCTCAATCATTTGAATGCTGAGATTATAAACTACCCAGCAATGCCAATTAAATTAACAAAAACACTATAAAGTCTAAGAAAAATATAAACATACTAAAGAACCAAATAGATCTCTGTTTATACTAGTTTCGCAAATGACATTCTCTGTTTCATTAAATTAAACTGAAGTAATCAACACATTCTCTGTTTTCCTGAATTGAACTCAAGTAATCAACACATTCTACCGGCAAATTACCAACAAACAAAATTCCATTGATGAATTAACAAACAATTCCTTGCCTTGTAAGGCCGTGTTTTCGACAATCCCAAGATCCTTAGCAAGATACTCAAGAGAACCATTCACCACCCTGAATCATCATCATCATCCAAAACCAATAAATAAAAAACCAATGCAATTGAAAAGGAAAGAAAATGAAAACTAATAACAAGCAATTACCCTAAATGATAACCAAACAAAGTAGCCCCTAAACAAGCAACTCCAACAAACGGAAAAACCGTCCCGGTCGAAGCTTTCCCCTGCTGCTGCTGCGGCGGTACAACATAATTAACGTGCTCAACCGATTTTATTGGCCTACCTTCTTCCACATCTCCCTCTCCTCCTCCTCCTAAAAGTTTTCAAATCAAAATCAAACACGCAACTTCACGAATAAATAAAGAAAAATGAACCGGACGAACCAGAAGCGAGAGCTTTGACGATGGGGCGGGAGCGGAAGAGAGAGGAGCGAGTGAGTTCGGTTCCCATAGAGGAGAACGAATCGAGACGCAATCCGAAACAAGAGGTGCGGTGAGGCATGCAAGAAGAAGAAGAAGATAGTAGCTGACAGTTTGTGTTGCTGAAATCAATGGAGGATGAGAGTTGCTTCTGCTTCCGGCCTTTTTGAGCTCTGGAAAAGGAAACTGCTAGGCTTGTAGAATTGCTGTTAACGCTACCTTTGACGACGACTCCTCCATACATTACCGCTGCTTGCATCTTAATTAAGTAATTCTGATTTTGAAAATTCAATCACACAAAAGTCAATAAATAAACACACTAAAAAACCAATAAAAAACAATAAAAAGGAGCAGAAGCTGCAAATGCAGAGAGATAGAGAGAGACACACTTTAAGGCTATGATATGATCACTGATGAGTAAAGACCACTGAAGCTTGCTTCTTCTTCTTCTTTTTTCTCTGTATAGATGAATATAAGAGAGAGGAAGGCTTTGGAAATTCCGTTATTTGCTTAGTACAAGGAGAACAAGGTTGGTGGAGAATTCGATTCTCTTTCTTCCTTTTTTTTTCTTCCATTAATATTTTTTTTTTCACAAATTCAAAGGAACATCATATCATATCATTATTCACAAAATTAATCCAAATTAGATTCAAATCAATTCACTTCACTTCATTTAAATCATAAATATTAGACATTTTGAAAATCAGATAAAATTATTAGTGTATTATTCAAACTTCCATTAACATATTTAAAAATTGTTGATGCGGTGCTCATGATAGATGATATGATATTATAGGAAAAAACCGCAGTGCCATACACAAATAAAATTTTAAATTTACTACACGAATAAAGTTAATAATATATATACATATATTTGGAATTCAATAAATAGCCATGATCGTTTTTTTTCACAGGCAGTAACCAACCATTTGCCCTTTTTAAAAAAAAAAATATAAATGACAGTGATTAAAAATGTATCAGATATGGGAAAGAGGATGACGACGAGTGGATTTTGGATCAGATTTTTGGGCAGCGTTGGAGGGGTCGCTGGTGGGTCCAGGTGTTTGCACGTGAGGACACGCAGGTACTTGCGTTTCCTGTTCCCTCCTGTCACTCCATTTATAACTTGACTAGATATTTTACTATTTTTTTTTTTTAACAAAAAACATTATATATAAACTTTTTCAATATATTTTTGTATTTAAAAAAATCTAAATAAAAATCAAAAATTTATACTTGTTCTCAAATAAATTGAGAATTATATATGTTAATAAAAAAAATCATAAATAATAATTAAAAATTAAAAATTAAAAATCAAAACATAGATGTAGATCAAGATATTTAATTTCATAAGATGTGATATTTACGCGGTTATATTTGCTAAATTTATTAATTAAAATAATTTTTTAATTTAATCAAGCAATAATAAAAATAGAAACACATATTAAATTGATTAAATAAAATAAAATAAAACATAATATATAACGTTACACATATTAGAAATATTATTTTAAAATACATTATTTTTGTTTTCAAAAATAAAATTCATTCATATAAAATATTAAAAAATATAGATTAATAGAAAAATATCCTCAAAAACTAAATGCTAATTAAAAAATAATTGTCATTTCAAATAAACTTTCTAAATAAAATAAAAGAGAGAAGAGATATTAATCTAAATATAAATAAAAAAAGATTAAGATTAATTTAAAAAAATAGAAAAAAAAAGAAATATTTTTCTTGAACAAAAAAAAAAGTGAACAATTTCGTCCACTGTAAAATTTATGGGGTGAACCCGGACCATGAACTCAATCGAGTTTAAAATTTTTTTCCCCTTAAATTTATAAACCAAAAAAAAGTAAACAATTTCATCAACGGTAAAACATAAGGTAATGAACAGTGCAGCTGCACAGTGTTCACCTCATATATTTTCCCCTGAAATTTATAGCAAAATCTTATAAAAAAAAATAATTAGTGTTGTCCACGGTAAAACATGAGGGGGTGAATAATGCATCTGCACAGTGTTCATCCCACATGCTTTAGTTTATTTAGGGTGAATCCAGACCATGAACTCAACAGGATTTAATATTTTTTTCCTCTTAAATTTATAGCAAACCTAAAAAAAAGTGAACAATGTTGTCTATGGTAAAACATAAAAGGGTGAATAGTACGGCTGTACAGTGTTCACCTCACACATTTTCCCTTTAGATTTATAGAAAAAAAAACAATAAATAGTGCATCCATTGTAAAACATGAAGGGATGAATAATACGATTGCACAATGTTCATCCCACATACTTTAGATTATAAGTAATCAGTAATATAAGGAAAATGAAAAAAACATTGTGGACTTGTATAGTATTTTTCCCTACAGTTTAGATTATAGGTAATGTAGAGTGATCTTGAAGTTATTTTTTAAAGTATTTTTTATTTTTAATATTAGTATATTAAAACTATTTAAAAACGCTATTAAAAAAAATATCAATTCAAAGATAAAAAAAATTTAAAACTTTTCAAAAATGTTGTTGGATTATAATGCCAAAAAAGTCATTTAGTGTTCTACTAGATCATTAATATACGCTATATTGCGGGTCAAATTAATTTTTTCTTGAACATAAGAAAATATTTAGAAGTTGTTAATTTTTTTTCTAATGGAAAAAAAATAAATCATGTAGGAGTTGACCTGGTTGACTTTTCTGGTTAAAAAAAACTCAAATGACCTGTAAAACCATAGTTTAATATTCCAAGATGATATATTTTTTAATATTAAGATAACAACATATTGGATTGACTAAAGTTAACACATGTTAACATGTCAAATATGCGACCTGGGTTATAGAACTATGATAACCATATAGAAAGTAAATCAAATCAAATTATGAAGTGTAATTCTTAATCATCCCAACGTTGAAGGATGAAATTGAAAAGATATAAATTAAAAAAAAGACATAAAAAAGACCCGAGTTAACATGTCAAACTCGTGATCCGGGTTATAAGATCAAGATAATCTCATAGAAAACAAATAATAAAGTCCAAATCCTAATTAGTCCAATGTTGAAGAATAAGATTAAAAAAAACAATGAAAAAACATCATAATATAATCCACCAAACTCATGATCTGAGTCATGAGATCAAGATAACATTATAGAAAGAAAATAAAAAAAAAATAACTTGATTTAACATTGGTTAACCTGTCAAATTCACAACTCTAGTCGTAACATTAAGATAACCCTATAAAGAGCAAATTAAAAAAAATTATGAAGCTTGATTTTCAATTGACATTGTCGGAACCAATATTGAACAATGAAATTTATATAAAAAAAATTGAAAAAATGACATAAAAATAAGCCAAGTCAACCCGGGTTAACCCGTTAAGCACTATTCCCGATTCATGAGACCAAGACAACCTAATGTAAAGCAAACCAAAACAAAATCATGAAACTTAAATCTCAATCAAACACAATGTTAATTTATGAAACTGGAAAAACAAAAGTCAATTAAAAAAAGGGGAAAAATGAGTTAACTCAATTAACCCGTCAAACTTGCGACATGGGTCATGAGAGAGGGACAACCCAGTAAAAAAAAATTATTGTTGAAGGACCTGTGACCCAAGTCATGAAACCGAAATAACCTCTTAGAAAAAAAAACAGCTCAATTTAACTGCGGTTAAAATACCAAAAACCGCGAACCTAATCATGATACTAAGATATCCCCATATAAAGTAAATCAGAATAGATTATGATGCTCAATTCTTAATTGACCCAATGTTTAATGATGAAATTGAAAAAAAAAATAAAAAAAACAACTCGAGTCAACCTGAGTTAACTCGTTGAGCAGTATTCCTAGGCTAAAATAACATAATGGAAAGCAAATAAAATAAATCATGAAACTTAATTCCCAATCAATCTAATATTAAAAAATAAAATTGAAGGGAAAGTTAATTAAGAAAAAGAAAAACAACAAGTTAACCGGGTTAACCCACGATTTATATAATGACAGTGAGATAACCTAATAAATAATAAAATTAATATTAAATGATAAAATTAAAAATTAAAAAAAAAACACATGAAGCATTATTTCATTAAATAGTGGTTTGTGAGGAGGGGCAAAGTCAAAAAACATCCTTCCTCTTTTAGTTTTTTCGTTGTTGTTAAAGTTGCATGTTTTTCTCTTTCCTATTGCTAATCTAATTCTTCTTTTTTTATTAGGAATAATTATAAAAACTCCCCTATATTTTAATGTAAATTTTACCCTTTTTATTTTATAAATTACACTTTACATTTTAGATCAAACAAAAAACTCAAACAAAATGCATTGTTGAAGATGTAAATTGTTATTGAACAAATAAAGTACATGATGTAAAGTGTGATTTATAAAAATACGGAGGGAAAATGAAATTTAGATCAAACTATATGAGGGATTTTGTAACTATCCCTTTTTATTATCACTAGATCGTTGATACATGCTACTCTGCGGGTCAGATCAAATTTTTTTTAAAACATGCAAAAAAAAAAACATTCAAATGTTACTAATATTTTTCTAATAAAAAAAACTCTTAAACTCTACAAAGGTTGATCCAATGTGACTTGACTAACTTGATAAATTTAAAGATAACCTGAACGACCAGTAAAAATATAACTTAACTCATAAAAATTCAAGAAAACATATTTTTTTCTCTACTGGACTACTGCCTAGAATAAGATTTTCACTATAGAGCTGTCAATTCTAACCAAGGTTGTCAATTCCATTCTGTTTCGTCTGGAATGGCCGAAACATTCTATACCAACTCAAAAAAGGAAACAAAACAGAACAATTTTCATCTCATTTTAAATCTCGGTCTGTTTCGGATTTTTTGGTTAAATTTCGGCCGGAACGTTCCGGTTTCATTCCACATGTTTCGTTCCGCTATTAAAAAACCATTGAATCAAATTGAACTTTGTTCAATTTAATTAATTAAACCATCCAAGTATAAAAAGCTCATTTTCATTGTTATTTTCAATAAAAATGATATTAATAATAATATTAAAAATTATTATTACTATTTTCATTAACAAAGATATTAATTTTTTAAAATTAGATTTATCATTAATATACATGGTTTATATTCATGTTGTTTTTTTCATGTTTATACTTTGTAGGAATTTGAGCAAAACAAGGGATGTTTTAGATTATATTAGTCTTGATAACATTGACCTAACTTTATATTTAAAATATTTATGTTAAAACATTTTACTTTCATAATATTTTGATATTTTGTTTAAGTTGAATTACTTTAAGTTAAAGATCTATTTAATCTTAACTATTTAGAAATATTTTAAATTTTAAAATTATATATGTTTGACATTGTATTTGTATTGTATAATTTATAATTAATTTATCTTTTATATATATATATATATAAACAGTACATCTTTAAAATACCATACCAAAACATTTCAAAACAAAAATATTTCATTTCAATTGAAAATATAAAATATTTACCAAAACAGAATTCACATCCTTTAATTCTAAAAGAGAAGCACACTTTAGAGAGAAACTACAGTCTGTATGAGCTCGTTAGAGAACAAATAAGCTAGCCCATTATCTCTTCCCTGTTTTCTTGCCGTGTTTTCTCTTATAAGGCCTTGGGCCACCACCCTCCTTATTACCAGCTCGATAGGGCCATCCCTTGTTTTCTTCTGATCCATTGATTTTTGTTTTTCCTTTTCTTTTTCGTTTCCATAGCTTTCAAGTTTTGAGTTCATGTTCACAGTTATCGAGCCAATTACCCTAATTAGTTTGTTATGATTTTAATTTTCAAAGTGCCAACACAAGGAATAGAGGGTTGGTGGGCGTCCAGTTATTAGTCTATAGGGCATAGGCAATTTCCTGAGAAAATTAGCAATTCATTGAATCACTACCATGCCGGCAACAATTTTTTTATTCATTTTACAACTATATATAAATGGAATGAATTTATTATATTTTCAACATATTAAATTTAAAAAATGCTAACTTATTATATTATTTGTCGCATATAAAATTTTTGTATAGGTTTATTGTAAATAAATTGTATAAAAAAATAAAAGTAAAAATTGATCAAACCTTCTAAATGGCTCATGTTAATAAAATTAACATTATGACTCGCAAACTTGATTTTTAGCCTGAATCAGGTGTTAGAAAAAAAATTTAAACAAATTAGACTTGATATAACCTTGTTAAAATCTTATTAAACTTTTTTTAAATAAAACGGCATAGTAATATTTTTTAAATAAAATATTAAAATAATATTATTTTAAAGCAATCTTTATTAACCCAATTAACTTATGAATCATCCATATAATTAAAGTCTACCAAGTCTTTAAAAGTCCTCGCCAATTTAATAGTACATTTTGGTTTTCTTGGGTGACGTTTCTTACCCTGACTTTTATTAAACCAAAATGGTTAATAATTACATGGATCATCCCTCTTAGTTGGTATGGTTTAGAAATCGAACATGTTAATTTTTAAAGTGTTTTTGATTTATAAATATATTAAAATTATATATATTTTTTAATTTTTTAAAATTTATTTTTAATATCAGTATACTAAAATCATTTAAAAACACTAAAAATAATTAATTTATACCATGATTGTACGCAATGCAGGCGTAATTTACAACTACGTACTGCTGTGCCTCGGGCTTTTGTAGAAATGTAAGCAGCAGGAATAACCGAGAACTCAGAACGATGTAAGTAGTCGTTGGAAAGTTCTTGTACGAATGGCATACACTTCAAACCTTGTTAACTTACAGTTCCTTCTGTCCTAACAACTTAGACTATAAGCATGTCACAACCATTGCATCTACCTTAATTATATATTGTTTGGAGACAAGTGCTCCCAAATTTCAAACCCTAGCTTTCAAACCCTAGCTCTTAGCTTCTCTAATAAGATAACAAATCCCCAATCAATCAGGACGTGTGATCAATACTTGGATATAAATGCAATTATGTTATTAAGTTACTTATTATTTTAATCATGGGTGCCGTCGAAGTGTTTCTATTAAGATAATCCCAAGTGTTTCTTGTTGGTAAAAAAAAAATATTATTATTAATTATTGTGTATATATATAATTTTCTTGCTGAGTCCACCTTAATTTGTTTGAACCGCTACTACATCTGTGGGCACAGCCTTTATGGTTCTAGAATCCTTGTTCTTGGATCCTAATTTTACCTACTATTTATGTACACATGTTCAAGCAAGCAACAGCAACAATCAACAAACTTGATTAACTGAGATACAGAGATTAATTAATGATTTATAATAATTCTGAAGAACTTTGAATACATAAAGAGGATTTTAAATTTGTACTGGTATATCACTGGATCATTTCCGCACTGCGCTACAAGTAACATTAAATTCTTTTAATATAAAAAAATATTCATGTGTTGTTAATGTGTTTTTTAACAAAAATTAAAAATTAAACCATACAAGAATTGATTTTATATGGCATGCCTGACTTGATAGATTTAAAAACAACTTGAACGACCGTTAAAAATACAATTTGACTTTAAAAAAATCAAAACCATATATTTTTTTAATATAAATATTGAAACGACAACATATTAAATATACTTTGAACAACTCGGTTTAACATGTCAAATCTATTATCCAGATTATGAAACCATGATAACATTATAGAAAACAAATAAAGAAAAACTGTTCAACCCAATCACTAATCAAACCAATATTATAAGATGAAATTTAAAATAAACTAAAAATAAGACAAAAAAAAACCTCAATCAACCGGCCTAACTCACGACCCGGGTCATAAGACTACGATGATCACATAAAAAGAAAATAAAAAAATTATAAATTAAAATTCCCAATCAACATAATTTTGAAGAATTAAATTGAAAAAAAATTGAAAAAATGACAAAAAAATAACCCGAGTCAACTCAGGTGAACCTACTAAAACCGGATTAGAATACTGAGATAACTCCATAGAAAGCAATTTGAAAAACATTATATGTTGAAGGATGAAATTGAAAAAAAATTTAAATAAAAAATAATCCGAGTCAACACAGCTAACCCATAAAATTTATGATTCGAGTTATGAGACTGTGATAACTCTATATAAAAACAAACCATGAAACTCTATACCTAGCAAACTCAATAATAAATAATGAAATAAATTTTTTTAAAAAAAACCTAAAAATAAAAAAGAGCTTGGCTTTTTATTATTCATTACTACAATAAAAAAAATCAAGCCCTTTTAATATATATACATGTCACATTAATTCCATAGCAAACTAAAATGTTTTGCAGGAACCAATAACTTGCAGGTGGGAGATGTATGTTGTGTAACTTGGGCAATCTTCGTATGTTTACGGGTATGTTCTGTAACTAAAATTATCAAAGTTTTTAATAATTTTATTTTTTTTGTTTTAATTATTTTTATATTTTTAAATTATTTTGATTTGTTGATATCAAAAATAATTTTTTAAAAAAATATTTTAATATATTTATATAAAAATATTTTAAAAATAACTGATACCAAAACTATAAACAGTAGTTACAGATATGCTTAAGTTCAATCAAGTGCTACAAGAAAAGCCGAACAATGACATCTAAAAGAGTATTTTGCTGATTAGGTGGGAGACATATACTATCACGAGAAAAATCGAAGACCTAATTTCCAAGTCACAGTTGATAATGAAGCAGGTGAATTATTCAGTGCTTTAGCTCAACACAAAATTGTCAAAGACTGTGATTTATTGTAACATCCAGTTATTTTTTTTTGTGTATAAGTTAATTAGACGAATGTTTTATACGGTAAAAATCATAAATTTTTTCATGGTATATAATTCATTTCATATTACATGAAGTGATCATTACTGATAATTATGTATTCCATTTTTTTTTATTAACATGGGTGTCCGTGCTAGTTTGCGCACACCTCGATTAATCCTACGGGCCCTGAAGTTAATGACCATGTAAGCCTCCGGTGACCCTGAGGTTTGTAAGACTCGAACTGGTGACTTCTAGGGAGCCAACATAGAACTTGACCAATTAAACTATACCCTCAAGATTATATGTACTCTATTTTTATTTAGAAACATAGTTACCATCATTTAAAACTTTGGTGATCTTGATGCATGTCAATACTTGATCAAAACTGTTATGGTAGTTATTTTTTAAAGTATTTTTTGTTCAGAAATTCATCAAAATAATATTTTTAATTTAAAAAATATTTTTGATATCACCACACCAAAATAATTCAAAAACATAAAAAAATTAATTTTAAACAATTTTTTTTTAAATTTAACCAACTCCCATTTACAACATTCTTGCATATATATTATACTTTTATTATTTAAATCCATATGATTTCGCTGCGGGTAAAATAAGTTTTTTGAATAAATAAATAAATAAATATACAAGCTTTTAAAATATGTTTTTTTTTTAATTTAAAGATCATATATGTTAATAAAAATATATAAAAACAAAAATATTGGTATAAATAGGACAAACATATAATGATAAATACTCAAAGTGTAAAAAATATAAGAAAAAGATAAAAATAAGAAAAAAAATAATGATAAATATGCCAAGTATAAAATAATAAAAATATCAATTATAAAAAGAGAAAAAAATGAAATTTACATCTGTTACAGTAAACAATTAGCAAAATTTATAATTATACTATATTTACAAGAAAATACCATTTCTTCTTAATATAATAATAATAATAATAATAACAATAATTATTATTATTATTATTATTATTATTATTTTCGTACATCTATAAAAGCCTGTGGAGTTAAAAGATGGTGATGTAAAAAAAAAAAACTTGCATGATAGGGTTGTGAGTAGCATGCTCATTAGTCATGACTTATTGCATATAATACTAGCAATTAATTATCTCTTCAAACGACGTACATCCAATCAGCTAGCCGGGCAGTAGGCACGTCAGACGAATGCTAATGGCGATGACTTATTGCATATAATACTAGTAATTATCTCTTCAAACGACGTCCATCCTATCAGCTAGCTTGGCAGTAGGCACACCAGACAAACGCTATGGTGGTGGCTTGTTGCTTATAATATTTAGCAATTATCTCTTTAAACCATGGACATCGATCCTTCAAGCTAGCCAGGCAGTAGGCACATCAGACAAATACCATGTGCTTTTCACTTCAGAAAAGACACACGAAGGGGAGAGTTTATTAGGAGCAACCATACCATTAATTATGTAGCTTCAGAGAAAAACTAATTTTCCTAAGAAAATTAATGTTCATCGAGAATCAAACCACTATTTATATATAATTCAAAAAATTTATTTAATAAATATTATTTCAATTTAAATATAAAGATAAACTAACTTGAAATTACACAATTCAAATTTCAAGCACAAGTAAAAAAATAAGAGTTGAATTGATATAACCTGATTGATTCGATGAGTTAAAAGATAACCCGTATGACTTGTAAAAATATAGTTTGACAAAAAAAAATATTTAGACGATAACATATTGGATTGACCTGAATCTAACCTTTCAAATTTTTGACCACGATCATGAGATCTTAATAATCCCAAAATCAAAACAAATTATAAAACTTAATTATTAATAAATTTATTGTTGAATGCTGAAATTGAGAAAAATTCAATATATAAGGACAAGACAATGATATTTCAAAACAAAATTATGATAATGCCATTGACAGTCTCTCAAGACTTTTCTAAACTCCGATAACCTAAATATTTCAACCTAAGATATATAACTATGTCGGGAGACTCCTCGTAATATTTTAGCATGATCTAATAGTCGGATTAAGAGATGTGATTGATACTGTAAAACTAGACAATATATTTTTAAAAAAAATGAAGGAAAAAAACATTATATAAAGCAAAAAAATGAAACATTCTGGCTGGGATTTGGGCAGAATTTACAAAACAGGCCGAGATTCTAAGCGATATGAAATTTGTTCTAGTTTGTTCTATTTTTTAAATTGAAACGAGATATACCGGCCTTTATGGATAGAAAAGAGCGAAATTGACAACCTTGCCTTAAAGGCAAAATCAACAAAACTCTCACCTGAGAGGTTTTTTTTAATCATTTTACATTGGTTTTATTATAAATTTCAAGTGCATCCAGGGGCATTGCTGTAAACTATATATATTGAATATAATTTAAAAAAACTTGTTGGGGCGTGCGTAGCACGCGCCAGTGTATGAAAAGCCCCCGCATATTTTAGCGGCATGTGAGGGGTCTTTCGACCACCAAACATCGCCTTCCAGTTCAAAGTTTGAAAGGTCTTGACGCCTCTAACATAATGAAAGAGTGTGTGCCTATAACGTGAATCGGGTTTGGCATCAACAACCGTTTTTTCTTTATTTTTCTCTCCTCCCCCCCCCCTTGAATTTCACTCTAATCCCTTTAAAAAATTAGATCAACTCCTGCAATTTATTTTCCCTTCATATTTGGTCAATGCTCTTTTAATTATTATTTTTTTAAATTTTGAATAAGCCATAAAATTACAAATATTTTTTAATTTCACCCCTTTTTAATTTTTAATCTTTTAGATTTGGTCCTCATTCTTTTGATTACTATTTTTTATGTTTAATAAGCTATAAAATTACAATTGTTTTCCAACTTCACCCTCATTTCATTTTTTTCATCTTTCAAATTTGGTTTCTATTTTTTTATTGCTATTTATTTTGTTTAGGATCATTTTTAGGTTTTTTTTCCTTACAATTTCATCCTCCATAGGTTTTTTTTCTTTCAAATTTGATTTTCATTCATTTTATTGCTATTTTTTTTTATTTGGCAAGTTTTTTTAATTGATTTTTTTTTCATAATTTCATTATTCAAAATTAAATTGGTTGGGAATTAAAGTTTTTAATTAAAACCGGTTCAAGGATTTCACGGGTTGTAAGTTTTAGATATTAGACCAGTTTTAGAAAATGTGCTCGAGCTGATTTGAGTTTTTTTTCTTTTCTAAAATATTGTTTTACCCTTTTTTTTTAAAGATACCTTTTTTTTCCTTTTCTTTCTTTCGGGTTATCCTGATTTCGTGCTTATGATAATGAGGTTTATGGAATAACTCAAGTTAACTATGATTTTTCTCTGTTGCTAAGGGGTTAATCTCAGGTCTAGGACCAAGGTCACTGGTTTCAAAGGTTAATGCACATTGATTTTTTTTTTACCTTTTTTTAGAATTAAATTATTTTAGTTTCAACCTTTAACGTTTAATTTATTGGAAATTAATTTTTGCACTTTTTTTTCATTTCCTTTCTATTGGGTTGTTCCGGTCATTTTGTTTACAACTTCATTTTCAATTGATTTATTTCATATCAAATTTGATCCTTATTTTTTTTATTGTTATTTTTTGGCAGGTTTTCTAAATTGATATTTTCTTTTCATGATTTCATCATTTAAAATTAAATTGGTTGGAAATTAAGTTTCTTGATTGAACATGGTTCAAGGATTTCACGATTTCCATAGTCATGTAGTTTGCAAATTAATTAACCGGGTTGACTCATATTTCTTTCTATTGGTTTTTTGGTTTTTGTTTGTGTCTTTTCAACATTAAGTTGTTTGATAATTAAGCTTTATAATAATATTTAATTTGCTTTCGAATGTGTTTACCTTAATATCACGATTATGTTAGATATTTTGCATCTTAATCCGAGTGAGCTTGGATCAAAACCAATTATTCAAAATTCTAAAGATTTAATAAAATATTATAAAAATTCTCTTTGGTACCCAAATTACTTTCAATATTTAATTTTTTTGGTACATTAAATTCATTCATTTAATATAAAAAAAAATTGGACACAAAAAAAGGGTTTTTGTATCCAAACTTTTAGGATTTTCTCTATCAGATTTTAAATTGAAAATCGACATATCGAACTATTTTTCTAGTCTCCTTTGAATTAAATTTTCGAATCTAAAAGATAATGGCGGTAGCAATCCCAATAACCAAGTAGACTAAGGTAGCGTTATTATTAATTTGATCTTGAGACAGTGTGGTCTGTGACAAGAAAAAGATACGTCCAATCCTAGAATATTTTAAATTTTTTAATGTTATTATTAATCTTTGTAAGATGATAAATCTACATCTAAGAAGTCATATTTACAAGAATATATTAAATCTCGGCTTCAACTGAGCTTGCATTTATTGGTAGGAGAAGCACAATATTTCTCGTGAAAGGATAATAAAGAACATGGAGATCACATGCGTGCATCGCATACGTTAAGGTTTTTGACTAGATGAAGAATATATCTGCTATAATCTATCGAAAAGATGACGGGAGACTCATTACTTTTAAGCGAATAAATGGCGTGGTGAGTACCAACAAGAAATAATTTAAAGTCAAATTATTTGCACACTCATTTTTGAAAAAAGAAATCAAAATGGGTGTTTGCTTTTTTGGTGTAAGATCACAAGTCCTAGTTCCTTGAGTAACATATATAGCTGCAAAAACCCGGAAAATGCAGTCAACAAAAGGAGAGTGAAGCTAAGCCGACTCTTGATCTCATCACTCTAATTGTCTTATACAAGCTGTCCACATGCATTTGTGCTTCTTTCAAGCTTGATTAGTCTGAATTTATGCAATAATATCCCATAATAATCAATCATGGTAGCTTCAATCCAAAAAAGGAAGAAAGAAAGAAATCATGGTAGTTAGTAAGATACGGGAGATCTTCTCTGAATAAACAAAGCTTAGATCTCAACGTCAATCAAGCAAACATCCAGAATTTAAGGCCTGCATAATTTATCATGGTGGTCCCTTAATCATTCACACTCGATCAATTATACATGGGAGCCTTTCTTCCTGTTTGACAATCAAACCCTCCATTCTAAGACAAAGTCTTTCTCTCCAACAAATCATGTTAGGTTTCATTTTTCTAATCTAACCCCTTTATATGATGTGAAGTGTTTGAACTTTTGATGATTCAAACTAATTTAAGTATACATCCATTGTGCTCTGTATGATTAGCAAAATACACATGAGCGACATGGTTTTCTTAGTATTTACACATGCTTTTTCCATACATTAAGAGCTGGTGTTAGATTTGTATGTATCCAGTCTAGCATGGTTAATTAAATACCCTAATCATTTTTTATATATTGGGATCAGGTACATGGTCGTTTGTCGATCATACGACTGATGCTGCACTTCAGGGCAAGCTATATTAATAATCTATTTAGGGTTAGGTCCTAGTTTTCTTCTTGCTCTGGGGATTTTCTTGAATAGCTCTTGCTTTCTCCTCCTCTTGTCCTACAGATTTTCGCAACCAACTAGATCTCCCTTTCTTTTCATGTCTCAACTTCTCGATCAAATTCTTTTTCTACAGATTACATGAAAGTGGTACTAGATATACTGTTTTTAATTTAGCCTTTTGTTTATCCTTTATAAGTAGTGCTAACTCACATGTGTACGCACCCCACCTAGGATCACTGGTTTCCATCCTTCAAATTCTTCTGTCGGCAGCCCCCCTCTTTTTCTCTCATGGATTTTGGTTGTCATGCAAAATCTAATACTATCTCCAGCAACAACACAACCCTAAAACTCTTTGGCTTCGACATTTCGGAGAACAACAACCCTACAGTGCCTTTAGATTCAAGTAAATCTCCATCTGGGTCACAGGAATCAGAGACTAATTTCCAATCTTCCGAAGGTAGAAAATATGAGTGTCAATACTGTTGTCGTGAGTTTGCAAACTCTCAAGCCTTGGGTGGTCACCAAAACGCTCACAAGAAAGAAAGACGGCTTTTGAAACGTGCTCAGATGCAAGCCACCCGCAGCTTGGCTGCAGCTTCATATGTTACCATACCAAATTCTATGTTCTCAACGTTTTCACCACCGCCACCTCACCTCCTTGATCCAGCGGTGGTTCCGATGGCGGCGGCGATGCAAGAACATGTCCATTCCTCTCCCTGGTTTTACACGTCCTATTCGGGACGCATGCCGCGTGGCGGCCCGTATCTTAATGGGCCTGCTTCTTTTCACGGAAGGTGTCTGGACGGAAAGAGTTTGGTAGGCAGTGAGGTTGGGCTTCATTCTAAAGTTTTTCCGATGAGTGGATTCACTAGAGAAGATGTTGACCATCATAAGGGATTAGGTTTGGATTTGCATCTATAGTAGCAGTCTTGGACAAGACACGCATCTAGTTTGAGCCTCTCTTGTAATGAATTTGTGTTGTTTTATCCTTGAAAAAATGGAAAAAAGAAGAAGAAGAAAGCCTTGTACATTTTCCAACTTTCAGAATTGCTACAGTTCTTCACATTTCTTCTGGCAGTGTGTGCGAATTTAACACTTTCATGTATTGGTAGCCATTATTAAACATGCATGGTATTTGGCATTTGGGATTGATAAAGTCTCAAGATCAATTTGCTGAAACAAAAAATTATTATATAACAATGAATCTGTGTAGACAAGTCTCAAATTTAGGAGAAATTGTTAGTTTTCCCCTTCTCTTTTACTCAGCAAGCAACCTCCTGGGGGCTACGGCTCATGGGATGATGGTTGAGCAGAAGCAATTTTCTGAAACGGTGACTAACAAGGGATGGATCAGATCTACTACGTACGATTGATGGGCAGGAGGAGGTGGGGGTGGTTCAGGCATGATAAATAAGGCAGGATCCTTGAAATTTGATGTATAATTCTAGGAGTTTTTTTTTTTTTTTTAAGAAAATAGTTTATAGAAAATATCTTTTTAAATTTTTTATATTTGTGTTTTTTATAAAATGTTTTATAAAAAAAAATTGGTTTACATAAATTTTTTTATTATTAACCTTTAAATTTAATTTATTTATTAAAAAATATTTTTAATCCTTAAAAAACTATAAAAACTTTAATCCAATCACAATATCATCAAATTATTTTAACTCATTTTATTATTATTATTATTATTATTCACAACCATCATTAATGCCACCCTACCAAGATTTCTATCTAGTTTTGAATTTTCTCATGGGAGAGCAGGAGATTTGGCATGCGCTAAGACCTCATATTTCAGGATGGTAACGTGTAGTTCCTCCATTTTATATAGTTTTCAATTTGGTCCCTCGCACCACCTCCTAACCTTTAATTGCTGAGTAATAATAATTCAAGAATTCATCAAACCAATTAATCTTAGCTTAACATTTTTAAATAATTAAATAATTATGGAATTTCACTCCTCCTTTAAGAGTTACCGTCTTGTGAGAGCAATAGATAAGAGAATAATCGAAAAAATCAATGTGTTCAAATTTGAGACTCTCTTGTTGAAAAAAGAAAATCAAGGATGAGAATATAAGAAAAGCTAGAATATAATTATTGTTTTGCTAGAAAAAAAAAAAGAGAGAGTATTCTTATAACCTTTTTTTGTTTATTAAAATTCAAATTAAAATTGAGTTTTAAAACAATAATCTATATCCAAATGATTATTGTTTTTTTTTTTTAAAGTTTAATATTTTTTAATAACTACTCATCATATATTTTAATTTTATTCTATCATATTAAAGGAAAATAATTTATATGGATAATATATTATTGATGAATATTGTTAAGAAAAATAATAATAAATGTAGGAGTTAGTTTGGCATCATCCCCACTTTTCTTTTTCTTATGTTTTCAAATTTCTAAAAATAAAAATAGAGAATTTGTTTCTGTTTGCTATTTTTTTGCGAAAAAGAAGAATTGACCAAAAACAAATTCTAAAATTCTTGAAACCTATTTTGTTTGGTTCTAAACAATTCAGATAATTCGGATTTTTATATTTTTTAAATAGAAAAAGAAATTGAAAAAAAGAAGAAGAGGAAATTATACCAACCGATCCCAAGAGTCCATGACTTCAGTATAATTTATTCAGACTGGTTTTTACTTTCATTATAATTTAAATAATAGTATTTATATATTTAATGCTTATGTTATTTACATCTTCAAGAGACAATAAAATATATACGGACAAATAAATAAAACACAAATTTTTAGTTATACATCCATTACATAAACCATCATGTTTTTTTTTAAAAAAAAAAATAAATAAGAAACTAATATTTCGAAAAAGACCTTACTCATATATTACATCCTTAACCAAAACCCAAGAAATTAACCAGCAGTAAGGTAAAATTGTTACTGCAACAGAGAGCTGAGAAGCTCAATTGTTCTTCCTCCTTCGTGTAGCTTGTCCTATGTACCCTTTCAAAGTCGAAAGGTAAAGGTTACTGCAACAGAGAGCTGAGTATCACTTACACTCCAACATACTAACTTGATTCCAAATAACAGTTATTGTCTTCCATAAACTTGAATATCTCTGCTTAGCATTAATCTAAGGAACTCTCTCATTAGATTTGATATGTTTTCCCCTCAATACTTTCACCCAAAGACTATCACTCTCATACATCACTCCCTAAGCCAGCTTTATCATAAAAGACATTCATCTTATGCATCTTTTTTTTAACTCTAACCCACCTTTTTAGGTTTGCACACAGTCTTCTAGTTCACAAAGTACACTTTACCTCTACCTGCCTTTGATCCCTAAATACATTTCCTACATATCTTTTCTATATCGTAGAAAATTTCTTTTGGTAATACTGTTGATTGCATTGTATAGAGAGGAATAATTGCTAGAAGACGCTTACAAAGAGTAATACTTTTTACTAAAGAGAGATAGTTTGCTTTGCAACCTGCTAGCTTCTTCTGCACCTTTTCAATCAAATAGCAGTATGTCTACTTAGTGATTCGTTGGTGAATAATAGGTACACCTAAGTACTTCCCCAGATTGTCAATTCTTTGAAAGCCACTATTTCTGCTTATATGTATAAAAATTGTTGCTGACATATTTTTTGAGAAGTAAACCGTTGTCTTGCTAGTGTTCACCTTTTAACCTGAAGCTTTACAGAAAGTGTTAAGGCAAGCTATTATGTTCTCCATTTGTTCCTCACTTGTTTCAGCCATAAACAACATGTCATCTGCAAAACACATGTGAGAAATATCAATCTCATTTCTATTAATTCCGAAAGGTTTCTAAGAGTGATCTGCAACCTCCTTTCGAATTAATTAGGATAATTTCTCCAAGTAGAGCATAAAAATATATGGAGACAAAGGGTCTTCTTGCCTAATTCCCCTGAAAGGTTTGAAACTATCTAAAGGACATCCATTCCACAACACACTCAAAGTAGATGACTCAATACAAGCCATTATTAGGTCCACCATCCTTCTAGGTAATCCGGTTTCCAACATAGTTTTTTTTATAAAGTCTTGATCATAAGCCTTCTTAAGGTCCACCTTTATACTCATCAAACCTTTCTTACCCTTCATCTTTCTCACAGAATGCATTATTTCATGGGCAATAATTATATTATCATTAATATATCTTCTAGGGACAAAACTGTTTTGGTAAACATCAATTATCTGAGGCATTAGAGACTTCAGTCTATTAACCAAAATCTTACTCACAATTTTAAAGGTTACATTGAACAATCCAATTAGACAAAACTAATGCATGTATTCAGGGGACTGTACCTTTGGTATTAATACCAATTAAGATTGATTCATCACTGCCACATCAGTTCTTCCTTAAGAAATATCTTAAATGAAATTGCACATTGCTAATCTTATCATTCTTTATTGATCATGATAAAAGAATGGTTGATAACCATATGGTCTCAGAGCCTTGTAAGGCTTCGTGTCAAATATACCCTTCTTGATTTCCTCATTAGAGACTGAAATAGATAACATCTCAAGTTGGTCCTGCAAAATCTCAGGAAACTTCCCATACAACATCCTTCTTTGCTCCCTCTTCCTCTCTACTAAATAGCCTTTTATCCCACCACCATATTCCTCAAACTATCCTCCTCTCACACCCATATATTATCCTCATCCTTCGGTGCTTTAATTCTATTTTTATGTCTCCTAATCATCATCTTCGTATGAAAATATTTAGTATTGCAATCCCCATGGGATATCCGCTGGCATCTATATTTTTAATACCAATGAATTTTCTTCTGTCTAAGAATGCTATTATACTCCCCTACCAATTTATTCTCTAAATTCTAAAGAACTATATTATTTCTCCCCATTATAGCTCTCTAAATCCTATCAAACTTGTTCAACACCCTCCTCTTTCATATGAAAATGGTGCCAAACACCATATTACTCCAATCCTTCAGCTGTTTAGTCATTTCATCTAGGGCTGGAACAAACCCCGTATCAGTCTGTCACTTACTCTGAATAAAATCCTCAAACTCCTAATGTTTCACATACGCAGTTTCAAACATAAAAGGTCTGCTCTGCCTTTGATGATCTGATTTAATTCTAAGCAGAACCTTAACAAAAGCATCTTGAAACTTCAGACGTCATTGCATATTCCCAAAACCCTTATTCTCAAACACCTTACCAAAACCACTCATTTCTTGACCTTTCTAAGTAAATTTTGACCTGCTACAACCCAAATTAATCAAATCACACGTCTGCATCCATCTCTCAAACCTAGAACAATGCCTAACATCAATAAGGACCCCTTTTACCTTCTCTTTAAATAGATAAAATTTCATTATAGTCCCCTAATAACAACCAGGGCATAAAAATTCCACTAGCCATCTGTTTAATTTCCTCAAAACATTCTTTTTTCAAAACCTCATTTGAATTAACATAAACAGCTGTAAAAACCTGACTATCCCTTTTCCTCTCATCCACAACAACATGAATAAGATAGAGAAGACTTCATAATACCTAGCTCCACTTTATTTTTATTCCATAACAACCAAATCCCTCTCGATCTCTCCTAAGCTTCAATGATAAAACTTACATTAAACCCTAGTTTCTCTGCTATTTTATCAAATACTACCCCACTCACTCTAGGCTCAATGATTGTCATTACATCAACCTTACAACTCTCCTCAAATAATTAACAATTGAACAAAACCTATCATTTCATGCCCCTCTATAATTCTAATATAGAAAATTCATACTAATAAATTGTAGAAGAATTACTAGAATCATCATACTCATTTATTTTGGAGTTGGTATAGAGGTGCCCATTCGCTTATCCTCCTTCATCGTTACCCTCGCACCCTGCACTACTTCAACATCATCTTTAATTAAATTATCTTTCGCAACCTTTATTCCTACCTAATAACTTGATTCAGGAGGTCTTGGTTCTTGAAACACCTCATTTGGATTTGAATAAACCTCTCCCCTATAAGCATCTCATCAACCATCGATAAGGACATGATAATTATAGACCAATCTTCATCATTAACCATAACCTGTTTATTTTTATGTTGTTGATGAAATTTCCCATTATTTTTGTTATCCCTAGTATTATTTACTAAGGAGAGAATATCACTACCCAAGCCCACCTCAGTAATCCTTGGGCTAGCCTCTTTCTTCTTAATAAACCCCTTTAACCCATGTAACACAACCATTTTATTACCTAATTAACTACCTGGGCCTCTTTTAGGCCCATTTCTATTCTTGAAGTCCACCTCGTCATTTGTATCTTTTCTTACAATCACCTCATCTGAATATTTTCTTCTGGTATTATTATAAATAATAAACATATCTTCTTCATTATTCCTCACGTCCAACTCCTTTAATACATTAAATCCTATAATTTTAGAATTTCTTTACTTGTCAAACTTGTTTTGGAAATAGTCTGGTTATTTATGGGATTTTTATTAAGGCCGTTATTATTTGTCATGACTGGTGCTTTCTTAACATTGCTTCGTCATCTCCATGTAGTCATCATCCATTGCCCAAATTGTTCTTCCACCTCTAGTCTCAACCACCTTCTTGCTCCATACCCTGTATCATATCATCATCATCATCTTTGCTCTCATTCTCAGTGATTGTCTCCTCCCTACTCTCCTAATGATTTTGACGTGCATTGGGGCATGTTTCTTTATTATGATCATATTAGCCACAATAGAAACAAATTAAATGAAGCTTTTCATACATAATGTCTAGTTTTTCTACGCAATTTGAATTTAGTTAACAATGGCTTCGTCAGATCCACCTCCACACAAATTCTAGTATAGTTACCCCTCGTGCTAAAAGATATAGTACGATCCACTTTAAAATCTTCCTTATATGATCACCAATTCTCCATAATACAAAATTATCATCGTATTCCATGATTAAGGCCATATTTATTTTTTGCGTTTCAAAAGTGTTTTTGAAAAAATTTGAAAATTTTTTATTTTTTTTCTTTACTTCAGATTAATATTTTTTTTTGGTGTTTTCAGATCATTTTAATGTGTGTTGATGTCAAAAATAATTTTTTAAAAATAAAAAAATATTATTTTGGTGCATTTTCTAGTGAAAAACATTTTGAAAAACAACCACAACCACACTCCCAAACACGCTCACATATAGAAAAATCCAGCAATTTGACCCATACTACAACCTTTTCAATAATCACTCCACATGGATCAAAGTTTGAACGCAATGTTTGTATACTATCAAATAATGATAAGAGACCATGCAGAGTCCTCCAAAAAGCAGATATTCCTTATCTTCGGACTATGAGAATTTAGCCAAAAAATTTTGTTTCCCAGATCTACCAAGCTATAATCTCCTTGGATCCTCAACATCGTTCTAAGCCTTTTCATGAGATACGTGTATCCCACTTTATGTCCCCTGATCTAGATGATCGAAGTCTGTTTCCAAGGTTCCCTTATTCATCTCTTTTCCTCTGCAAACAATTTGAATACCGGCCGGCAGTCATCTTCATCCCCATCCTTTGATTTGTATTCATCCATATATGCCCCTCCATTCCTTTAGATTATCCAAATAAGATGACCCCATTAAATAATATTTATAGCTAAACCCACTCCTTCTCTCCCCATCAGCTCCTTTGTATGATGTTTCTTCCATTTGTTGCTTTCCGGCCATATCCACTTTGATTTTCTTATTGGAACGTGCCAACAAATCTGCCTATTCAAAATTTGGCTCTGTTGCTGTCTCGCTAGAGAGCATCTCACTAAGTTACTTTGTATTGAAATTGAAGGGTTTTGTTTAATATGTTTGATTTTTACTATATTGTAAGCCAAGTCAACTCTAGCAGCTTAAGAATGAATATCATTAATTCTCTTATAATTAGTGCCAATGAACTGTCATAAGAATCAGAGAAATAAGTTCTTGGTCTCCCCTTTCAAGTTTTATAAAGGAGATTTATGCTTTATATTTTAGTATCCAGAAAGGCTGGTTTCTAATTTAGTTGCTTTGCCTTCAAATATGGTAGGAATTAACATGGGAAACACAGAAGATTACCCTTCTTTTGTCACCTTCAATCTTCCTCTTCTCTTCATTACCACAGGCTACGAGGTTTGTGAAACCACATTAAACATTCCAATTTCTTACATCATCGGCAAGGAAGGGTACCATCCACTCTCGAACACCCCACCCTACCTCCAAGTTCCAACGCTATAGACATAATGAGCCATACGAAAACGAAGGAAAAATATCTTCAACTTATCATCAATGAGGAGTATAGGAACTTGTTACAGCGAACATGCCATCAAAGTATCTGATTCGTATTGCTCAGGCCCTTCAAACCATGCCTACCTCTCCCCAAACTTTACCCCTTCGATCCAAGATACAGTTTCCTGTATATACAAAGTGAAACTCTCCACTCAAAAGCACCTCTTGATCACCCTCACTTGGTGGAACAAATTGATATTCGAAGGCCTTAACATAAATATTGATGACAGCATTTCCTCTTCTTCAAGAAACAGTGCTGGTTCCGTCCACCAGCTTCAAGAAATTAAAGGCACCAGCACATTTCAATCTTGTAATTCAAAGATTGAAATCTTTTGGGGTGTTTCTGCTGCTTGTTTAGATGCAGGACCTGAGCCCATCAGAGGGTTTTACGTTGTTGTTTTGGTGGACTCAGAATTGGGTCTAGTCCTTGGAGATGTTGATAATGAAGAAATCAGCACAAAATGTTTGAAGAAAAAATCGGCACCATTGAGACAGACCCTCATTGGCTTCTCGAAGTGAGCATTCTTCAGGTAAGACTACGTATTCAACCAAGGCACAATTCAGTGATACAGGGACAACTCATGACATTTTGATCAAGTGTAGTGGAGATCAAGAAGATGGATCAAAGAATCCTGTATTGTCTGTGTGGATTGATGACAAGAAGACTTTTCAAGTGAAGAGATTAAGGGTGGAATTTTAGAGGGGAATCAGATAATTTTTTTTGGATGGTTTAATGGTGGATATGATGTGGGATTTGCATCAGTGGTTCTTTAAGGAACAATCTGGGTGTGCTGTTTTTATGTATAGGACTAGAAGTGGGTTGGATAGCAGGTTATGGCTGGAGGAGGACGATAAGAATTTGGAGCAGAAGGGCCGAGACAGAACCGAGTTCTCCTTGTTGATTTCTGCCAGTAAGAACCCTGGGTGATTCTTTGAATTTCTCTTTGTTTTTTTTTTTTTTAAATTTATTGGAAATTTCAGCAAACTTTGAATCACTTGGAGATAGTCATTTACAGTATTATGATTGAGTACCTGTATCTATCTGGATTTGGAAGATTATAGGAGCACAATGACCTCATAATAATCTTTTTTTAAAAAAAAAAAAAAAACTTTTTTGAATATACATGTAGATGCAGCGGTAAAAACACTTGTATGTTGTAATTTTTTTACTACATGGTAATATGTCGTTGATTGCTATTTGGATCCATTATATGGATGACAAAGGCATTTATAAAAATTTATACTCAAAATTAAATAAATAAAAATAA
>Ga0325410_1000883_pt1 | contig 32180 bp, 23 predicted proteins | sample PopdelMetagenome_16_FD_206182 | JGI IMG/M metagenome (GOLD analysis project Ga0325410, IMG submission 206182) | Populus deltoides microbial communities from Bellville, Georgia, United States - Xylem-PdIQD-R3 | ecosystem: Host-associated > Plants > Phyllosphere > Stem > Wood/Secondary xylem...
CTGTTTTATATACGTTTAAGATTTTAGATCAATCGGACATTAAAAAAAGTCTTGAAATAAGGTTTGGAAGTTACTATATGAGAATTGCATTATTTTTCTAATTGATTCAGGATTTTTTTCTATTTAGATTATTACTCTTTTATTATTTTTTTATATTTATTTAGGATATTTTTTATCTATTGAAAAATAGACATCTATACCTTTCTATTAATATATGGTAGACCTTCTAATTCATCAAGAAGATGGGAAACCATTCATTCGAAGTTGAGCTTCAATTTTGCTAGCACATTATAAAATTCGACTTTAGAATTGTTTTAATTAGTTGAGTTATTATTTATTTATTTTTTAGTTTATCATAGTGTTGCAACATTTAAGGATTATTTGGGTTATGTTTTATTTTATTATTTTGGACTTTTAATGTGTTAAGGACTATTTATCAAGTTTGGATCCATTAAGTCAAATTAAGATTAACTTTTGATGTGAAACCTTGTGATCACGTGGCCATGCAATCCACATACAAGAAAGGTAAATCTTGAAAAGCCAAAGAATCAGGTTTGATAAGAGTGTGACACAATGAAAATCTGTTCCAAGACACTATCATTATTGAAATAAGAATCCTTACCCTAAGAATATCAATTCGCGAACGGGAAGTATAAAGAAGAATAGCACAAAGGCAGTTATACTAAGATAAGTTTGATTATTCTTTGTTTACTTGTATCATACAAAACAAAAATTTATTCAAAATATCATGGATGAAAGCTAAAAAACTAAGTACAACATAAATAACTCTGTTTATAATAGGTGAAAAACCACATAAACAATTTTGAAAACAAATATAAAATAGTTGTAAATAAAATTGGAGAAAAAAATTTTACCATGATATAAAATAGGAAATCTGAAAACGTCTTGTAAAATTTCAGTTTGATCTAATGATTGAATAAAAATTTATAACTGTTAGCATAAAACTATAAAATAAAAAAAATCAGCCCAAAAATCCTTGTAAGAAAAGGATTTTAGAACAATGAAAGAATTCTTGCCACACTTAGAGAAGATCTTTGATAACCAAATTGATATTAGCTACTGCAATTCACTACATTTGAAGGGAGAGGAACGCTCGACTCTATGGTGTGGCTCCTCACAACAATTTGATTGTTTATAGAGATATTGTTCATTGTATTGTTTCTAAAATTAATCTTCTTTGTAATATGGCCTCTTCGGATACTAATAGATGACTTCATATTTCATGGGGATGTTCTGATGATATTTTCATTTCTTGTTTAGGTTTTGAGGGCATATCCTCTTAGCCTCTATCCGATGATGTATTTTCCTGTTTTCCTGTTTATTGCTTTGGGTTAGGTGGGTTTTGTTCGCCTTTTCAAGCTGTGTGGGGTTTGCTCCTTTGTTGTTGTTTTGTTTCTTTTTGGTTAATATACTTATCCTATCCAAAACAAAAATCAGCAAAAGTCCCAAAATTAACTAGTGAATATCCTTTCATTTATTAAGAAAAGAATCCTTTACAAATTGGAAGTCCATAAGTTAAAAGGCAACAAATAACAAAATCTATATTGCATTTTCTTATCTGTATCACGATGCCTTGTAGAACTCCAATTGACTTGAAATTTTAATTTCGTGTAGAAAAACATGTCTAAAAACTCATGGTTAAAAAGTTTAGTCCGATGTCGAGTTGAGAGATAATTCGTTCTCAAATCACAAATCCTACTTAAGACTTTAAAGCTTTTTTCTTTCGCCTCCAACAACTTTATATGAAAGTAACAACCTTCCTCTTTTGCCATTCATGTTGTGTGCTTATTTCTTTTTATGTGGTTGAATGATTCTCATATAAAGTTCTTGTTTGAACTTGTAAACTCTTCAAATGATTGATCAACTCCGCTTGGACTTATACTTGTTTGCGCCTCAATATAGGCATAGGGAAGAGGTGATCAAATATATATAAGTTTAGTTCTTCAAGGCAAGGTTCTTGTTGGGACAAGTTACAAACCTTCTTGAAACCTCAAAGTAGAAATATAACAGACAATTCTGCATTATCGACATATCGCCCAAAGCACAAAGTTACCACAATACCCATTTCAACACAAGTTATGGTTTTATCACGCGGACATGAAAAAACATATCATAAGGCCCCAAAATATGGCTCGGGTTGGCATGTAGAGCGTCAAAATTACAAAATTACCAAAATATCCATTTTGACAAAAGTTATGGTTTTCACATGAACATGCAAAAACATATCACAAAGCATTTAAACGTGCTTTAGGTTGGTCGATAGGGTATTAAAAACTGAAAATTACCAAAATAAATGTTTTGACAAAAGTTATGGTTTTCTCTCAAGCATGCAAAAAACATATCGGAAGTCCCTAAAATGTTCCTTAGGTTGGTTGAGAGGGCGTCAAAGGCATACAATTACCAAAATAGCCCTTTTAAAAAAAGTTATAGTTTTTTCGCTCGGGTATGCAAAAACATACCAGAAGGCTCTAAAAGTTGCTTTAGGCCGGCCTATAAGGCATCAAATAAGCAAAATTACCAAAATATTCATTTTAATAAAAGTTATGGTTTTCACATGAGCATGCAAAAACATAACAGAAGGCCCAAAAGGTACCTTAGGTTTGCCCTTAGGGTGTCAAAGGTGTAAAGTACCAATATACCCATTTCAACAAAAGACATGATTTTTGCAATGGTATGGAAAAACATACCTTGAGTCCCAAAAATGTCTTTGGTTGGCCAATAAGGCGTCAAAAATGCAAAATCACCAAAATACCCATGTCAATAAAAGTTATGGTTTTTGTATGGGCATGCAAAAATATATCAAGAGTCCCTAAAGGTACCTTAGGCTAGTTAGTAGGGCGTTAAAAGCATAAAATTACCAAAATACCCATCTCGACAAAAAGTGATGGTTTTCAAATGGGCATGCAAAAACATACTAGAAGGCCATAAAAGGTGTCTTATATTTGCCGGTAGGATGTTAAAATGAAAAATTACCAAAATACCCTTGTCTATAAAAAATATGGTTTTCACATGGGCATGCAAAAACATGCAAAAAGGTCCCAAAAGGTGTCGTAGGTTAGCCAGTAAGGCGATGAAAATGCAAAATTACCAAAATACTCATCTCAATAAAAGTTATGGTTTTCATACAAGCATGTAGTGAGGCCCTAATATGTGCCTTGGATAGGCCAGTATGACGTCAAAAATGTATAATTACCATAATACCAATTTCAGTAAAAATTATGATTTTTACACATGCATGCAAAAACAAACCATAAGGACCCAAAATGTGCCTTAAATGGTCGGAAGGGCATCAATATTGTAAAATCATCAAAATACCCATGTAAAAAAAAGTTATGGTTTTTGTATGGGCATGAAAAAACATACTAAGAGGCCCTAGGTGCCTGATATGAGGTTGAAAGCGTAAAATTACCAAGTACCCATTTCAAAAAAAGTTTGTTTTTGGCTTAGGCTTGTAAACACATATCGTGAGGCCCCAAACTATGTCTTATATTATCGGGTAAGGCGTCTATATGGCAATATTACCAAAATACCCATTTGAAAAAAGTTATGGTTTCCGCACTTGGATGTAAAATCATATTGTGAGGCCTTAAAAGGGTACCATATGATTATCGATAAGTCTTTGAAGCAAAAACTTACTAAAATATCCTAATCAACAAAAGTTATGGTTTTCATTCAGGCATGTAGATGCTTATCGTGAGGCCCCAAAAGGTTCTTTAAGTTGGATGATAATGCATTGAAAGCAAAAATTACCCATCTCAATAAAAATTATAGTTTTTGAGCCCGTTTGTCTCTGCGGGCACGTTTGCGTTTCTTTTAAACGCACTGATAGTGATTTTTGGTTACCAATTGAAAATAAAATATAAATTGTTGGCCTCACCATTTATCTGAGGCAGGACCTCGATTATGGAAAAGCAGTAAAATATTGCCTTTTGCTTTCTAGATCAAAAAAGGCTTTGGAAATTTACCAAAGCATCCTTTTCTCTTTTTCTATGCTCGTCCATTTTCCAATTCGCATTCATTTTTCCAATCCTCTTCTCTTTTTCTATGCTCGTTCATTTTTCAATTCGCATTCATTTCTCTTATCAACCCTAACTGTGCACAACAACTCTACAATAAACCATTACTGCTGCACAACCCATAAGACTATCACGTCTCTTTCTTCCCATTCAGTAGTCATTGATTTCTCCTTAACAACATAAAAAGAAGAACAAGAGCAACCCTCATTACTGCAATCAAGAACCCCAAAATAGAAATCCAGATCATGCTTCATTCAGACACCAAAGCTGCAATTTCCAACGGGTTAGTTTGCTTAATTCACCGGTCTACTCGTATAGATTTGTTAAGTAAATTTTTGTTCCTTCCCTCCAAACCTAGATCTGTTTATTCCTTTTTGTAAATCATTTGTTTTTTTTACTCTGGACAGTGGTTATTGCTAATTGTTTTAAGCTCTCTATCTTATGCCTCCATGTATCTTTAGTTATTTATGTTTTCGCTCTTGGTATGTTAAACTAATTGAGGTCGAAGGCAAAGTACTCGCTGCACTGTCAACCATTAATAGTTTTCAAGCTATTAGGAACTAGTAGTAGTTGTTGTTTGCTGATGATTACTAACAAATAAATAAACGTAAATTAAACTACTAATTTCCTTTGCTAATTAGAAAATCCCCTGATAATTGATGAAACACAATTAAAGGTTTGAGTTGTCTGTGGGGTAGTTTTAGATGTTCTTTTCCCTATCAAGAAATAGTTGAGCAATCATTGTGGATTAATTTGACAAATGTAATTGCTTGTTAGTTTTGTAATGGAATACACCAGCTTCAATTGTAAAATGTAGAAGAATTTCATTACATTGTTGTCAACATGTCTGTTATTTGATAATTACAAGGCAAATGTCATCAAGCTTTAAATTTTATATACTGTGTATGCTAAAACTGATCGAGTTTCTTAGTTCACACTTGACATCATTCAATCTTTTGTTGAACTAGTTAATTGCATGTCAATTGTGGATGTTAAAGCTGATATAGTTTCTTTTTTCATCCCTTGTCAACATTCAATGTCTTGTTAGTTTCTTTGGTTGACCTTTTGCTGGAAATGTTATTTCGGGTTCTGTTAGTATCTTATTTTAGTCCTTATCAACATTCAATCTTTTGTTTATATAGTTAATTGTTTGTTTTATTTTTTCTTGCATTGTCAATCATTAAGCTGATATAGTTATTTATTAGTTTATTTTTTCATCCCTTTTCAACATTCAATCTCTTGTTAGTTTCTTTGGTTGACCTATTGCTGGAAATGTAATTTCCTATTCTGTTAGTATCTTATTTTAGCGCTTATCAACATTCAATCTTTTTTTTATATATTTAAATGTTTGTTTCATTTTTCCTTGCATTGTCAACTGTTAAGCAATGGATGAGTCTAACACACATGATAAAGCTTCTTGGACCAAGACAATGTTGCACACGTTTTGTGACATTTGCATTAAAGCTATTGAGAGAGGCATCAGACCAAACACCCATTTCGACAAAGCTGGTTGGAAATTTGTCATATAGTCATTCAAAGAGCAATCAAGATTTTCATTAACAAAAGCTCAGCTTAAAAACAAATGGGATGAGATTAAAAAGGACTGGAGGGTATGAAACAAATTAATAACTGAAACTGGAGTTGGTTGGTTTAATGAACTTGGGACCATCTCAACAATTAATGAATGGTGGAAAGAAAAAATTAAGGTTAGTTTTCATTATCAATAGCCTCATAAAATTATTTGTCTTGTTATGTTATTTATTAATCTACTATCATTGCTAAGTACATCCAGCTTACATTACACAGGAAATGAGAGGCGCAAAGAAGTTTAAACATGTCGGCATAGATCCCTTGTTGTGTGCCAAGTACGACATCGTGTTTAGTAACATAATGGCCATGGGAGAATATGCTTGGACTCCCTCATAAGGACTGTTATCAGATGAAGATAATGGGGCTGCTGGAATGAGAAATACAACCAATAAGGAAACTAATAGAGAAGAAGGAAGTGGCGACTCTGAAGAGGATGCAATCACTGATTTCATACATGATGTTAGCAATATGATTGGTGGAAGCAATGTCGCAAACAGTAGCAGCAACCCCAGTAATGCAAAGAGAAAGGGTTCACATAATACTATACCTTAATTCTGAAAAAAAGAAAAGGGGAATTAAAATGGGAGCACAATTATTTGCACGTCTGGATTAACTTGTTAAGTCTGTCTCTATAACCAGAGAGAGCACAACTCCTTCTAGAGATAAACAAGGTTGTAGCATTGAAGAGGTAATGGAAGAACTGTATTCTATTGATGAAGTTAACTTTGGTAGTGTATTGCATACCTTTGCAACTGAATTTTTTTGGTGCGAGGAGCAAGAGGGAGATGTGAGCTACAATGGGTTCTATTGATAGAAAAATATCATGGCTGAAAATAATGTTTGAACAACAAAGAAAAACTTAGATAGACAAGGTCAGGTTTTAACTTATTAACCTATTAATGTCTTTTCATTTATGTTGAATACTATATTCCAGTAACATTTTCAATTGTCTAAAATCTTTTTCATTGTTTTTTTCAGACTTCCTGTGCTGCAATTATTGTTGAAAATATATGAATTTGCCTACATATTTGTGTATTTCTGTAGCCAAGTACTTGAAACACCATTACCATGTATGTTTTGACATTATGTTCGGTTTAGGTTGTTAAAATCAAAATTTTTAGTTGGGTTACTTGCTGTTTAATGGTTGGTTTAATACATGGAAATGAAGATTCATGCTTGTTGTTATTACACTTTGAATGTTTGGTTACTTGCTTTTAAATGGTAGGTTTCATACATGCAAAAATTGCAGTTAGTATTATTGCAATTTGAATGTTTGGATACCTAACTTTGAATGTTAGGTTTAGGTTGTTAAAATCAAAATTTTTAGTTGGTGCGATGTTATGAATGTTTGGTTACATGCTTTTGAAAGTTAGGTAACTGTTTTGGAATATTAATTCAATTTCCTATATATTTGTATATAAATAACAGTATGGGAAGCCAATATCACTTTCATATTGTCAATTTCCAAATAGAAACCGAATATTATAGTACCTGCAATCAGGTGTGGTGGTTTGTAATTGATGGTGTTGCTCATTGCTGGTATTTTTACATCTGTAATAAGTAAGTTGCATTTAATTTATTATTAGTTGTAGCCGATTACTTTCAATGTTATAAAATTCATTATAAACTAAATGCATTCTTAGATTTGTAAATGTCTATTCATTTGCAAAATTGACAATGAAAAGGACAACAAGGTTGCTAAGCTATGGCATCAAGGGTAACAAGGTTTATGTTTATGATGTTCATTAGGAGAGTGAAGGGGTAGAAATTTGTGGCCTTTATGCTATAACAGGACTATAAACAACAATGTCGTGGTATATCTTTGGTTTTTGGTTTTTGTTTTTTTCTTTCGCCATATGGTTGAGTAAATTATAGTTTAGTCCATATTGATGATGATTTTGTAAGTTTATTTATCTTTTTTGAAAATCATAGTTATCCAATGTTAATTGTTAATTCTTTCATAAATTCTCATTTTAATCTCTGCAAATACTATTTTTTAGTTTGTTTATAGTAGGTGGAATTGGAAATTTTGATTAGAAATAAAAGGCATTTTGAAAAAAATAATTAATTATACTTAAAAACTAATAAAAGGACTGAATTGCAAACAAATATAGCCTCCTACAAATTGCAAGTCCAGCAAAACTACATTATACTTAGAGAAATGGAATTATATTACTAGTCTTATTTAATTCAAAATTGTTATTAATTGATTTTTATGGAAATGAACCTATTTTAAATGTTATTCTTTTTTTATGTTAGGATATTAAATGATTCTATATATGGTTATATAAAAGTAATGCTGAGGGTAAGATAATATTTTACAATATAGTATTCCGATCTCTATAATCCATTAGTTTTTTTTTAACAAGTCTTAAACTTTGCAATTATTCACAAAAAAATTATATGTCATGATAGATATGGATTCACACTGGTTTTCAGCACTTTTTGACGGGGTTATGATGATGTAATGAATAACATAGCTGATTACATTAATTATGGTCATTCTTCTCATAACGATGGAGATTCCAGTGGTAATCACAGTTCTGATAATGACGACAACGACAATGATGATGATTCAGATGAAGAAGGTGAGTTGTTTTGGATAAGGGAGTTTGATCGTTAAAAATTGGTTATATGCACGGTAGGTGCCCTCGCATTATATTATAATACTTATATATACAAGGAACCTTGTATGGATTCGTACAACACTGGAATGCGATGGTTGAATGAAATATTACATGGGCATTGGTTACGATGTGTAAACATGTTTAGGATGGATGCGACGACATTTCAAAGTCTTTGCTTTCAACTTGAAAACCAATATGGGTTAAAAGCATCTAGAAGAATGTGTGTTTTTGAGAAAGTTGGAATATTTCTTTATACAATAGCATTGGGTGCTTCCAACAGGGAAATTCAGGAGAGATTTCAACATTTAGGAGAAACTATTAGTAGGTACTTTAATAAAGTTCTTAAATGAATTTGTTCGCTCGCTACAGATTTAATACAACCTGCAGATCCCGAGTTTGTAAACACACTGCGTGAAATTATGAACAATCCAAGGTTTATGCCTCATTTCAAGGTAATGTAATTAATTGTATTTATTGGTGGTGTGACACGATCAAAGAGTTGATGTCTTATCCCAAGTGCAGAAGTGTCAAAGTAATAAATAACCCGGCAAGACCGGAGTCGAACCACAGGGAGGTCAACTATATAAATTACAAATAAAGAAAAAGATTTGAAAAGAATAATAAAAGAAAAGGAGTTGAAGAGAGTTTTGGGATGTGATATTAGTGTAAGGATTAAACAATGATAAAATAGATGTCAAGGTTAGAGGATTCACAAACGGTATTTCAAATAAATATAATATAAACTCTTTTTATTTCAATTGAAAACCACACACAAAGGAGGTTCCAATCGGATGATTTATCGTTATTAGCTCATTATAAATTATTAACATGATCATATTAATCATCTTATCTAAGTAACACCATACTTATAAATATCATCAGGCATTCATGTTGCTAGCTTATGTTAACAACAAATCAAGTTCCTATCATAATAACGATGTCGAACGAAGACTATGAAGGATCAAGCATTTGATGCACCAAATGTTATACAACACAAATTTAGATTAATCATTTAACAAGCAAGGTATTAATAATTAGTAAGATAAAAAGATAAAACATGTTAATAACAATCTTTCTTAGATATAAACATTAAAGTCCATGTTGAGTTTATATTATACCTATTCTAACACCACTAGTGAAACCTTTTCAGCTTGACATAATTAACTCAGCTAAACATAATGAAGAAGAAAAACATAAATAAACAATATAAGAACATAAACATGATATAATTTAACTAAGTATAGGAAAGGAAATGAAAAATCATAAACAAGAGATTAATATAGCATTAAAAAAAACTTGAACATTACAAAGAGAGAAAGCAAGAAGATGATCTGAAAAAAATATCATTGCTAACATCAGAATTAGAGCCCATTTTGCTCATGAAAGTTGTGGGCAATTGTCTCAGCTTTCCAACAAAAAAAAAGCTAGAGCTCATTTGGACATCTAGAACTCAAGATATGAGCTGAAAACCGAACAGTGTCTGAGCTGCAGGACATATTTTGACTTTTCCGTTGATGCTAAGATTTGAACTTGAAAATGACAGAATTGAGTTTTGGACTCCATGAAAGTTTTAGATCTATGTCTTAGCTTTCTATACATGTAAAGCATACCTAAATACAAGGTCTACAGCTCCAGTTATAACCCAATAACTGAATGGTGTTCCAGTTTGAATTGAATCACCATCTCTTCTCTAAGTTTAGTCCTCCTTTTGTCTCTTCACTTTCAATAGTTAATCACATCAATCAATCATTTGAATTGTGAGATATACCTGTATTAAAAATAAGCATTTACCATAAATTAAAGATATCTTATATTAGCAGACTTGTTATTATAAAACATGCTTTAATTAGGGAATTTAATGATACTTTAGTGCAATATGATGATATAAAGCCTTTATGAGAATGCATTTTTAAGTACTAATCATGGTGCTTCGTATTAAATAAATTTGTGAAATTTATTTTTTAGTCACTCAAATTGATGCTTGTTGCTAGTTTCTCTTATATTAGAATTGTGTAGGAGCTATCAATGGTACACATGTGCGTGCATGTGTTTCTTCAGAAAACCAAATTCCATTTATCAGAAGAAAAGGTGTGCCGATCCAAAATATTTTGACTGCATGTAGATTTGACATACAATTCATATTTGTTTCGGCGGGTGGGGAAGGTAGTGCTTCTGATACACGAATTTTTCTCGAGGCAATTGACAATCCAAATATAAAATTTGCTAAGCCACTAGAAGGTAGTAACATGTGTGTGTATGTGTGTATATATGTTAATGTTAATTGTTTTTTGACATTTTTCTTTTTAAAAAATTTATATGTATTTACAGGGAAATATTACTTGGTTGATTCGGGATATCCTACTAAATATGAATTTTTAGGTCCATATAAAGGTCAAAGATATCATTTGCAAGAATTTAGGAGGTGAGGACAACTACAAAATCGTGAAGAAATTTTCAACCATATGCACTCTTCATTACATTGTGTGATAGAACGTACATTTAGATTTTGGAAAAAAAGATGGCGAATCTTATAGAATATGCCATCCTTTAGTTACAAGGCACAAGTTCAAATTGTTGTCGCATCAATGACAATTCATAATTACATTGGAAGAACTTCAATGCAAAATGTGGCATTTATGGAGTTCGATCGTCATCTTGATTTTGTTCCTGATGATTTTCAAACTGATGTGGCTCCACATTCACAAATCCAAAGACACTAAAGGCCTTCGTGAACGGATTACGTACGTGATGAGATTGCTGCAAGTTTAATGAAACAATTATAAAATATTGTTCTAATGTGTTTAGGTCTCTTTGCAATAATTTATTGGTTGTAAGATTACTTTTATGTAATTGGAAATTAAGATTATAAATCAAGTCATTTTAGGTAATTATACCATAACATCAAATTGAACCATAATTTTTAACTAAACACATTAAACTACTTTTTGTTCAACCTCAATTTCAACCACAGTTTTAACCAAACATATATTTTTCCAAACTAACCTAAACTAAAAATACTTTTTATAAAAACAACTTTTTTCAAACCACAACCACAAAAGCTACCACAATACTAAACACACTCTTCACATGGGCATGCAAAACATACTGAGAGGCCTCAAAATGACCATCTTTTCTATCCTTTTTCCTTAATACATAAACATTGTTAGTTAAATGAGTATCCCACATTAGTCTCTATTTTGGAATTTCATAATAGTTAAAAGAAGTATATATACTCTTTTTAAACTTTATATAATTCAAATTTTAGAGTAGCATTTAGAAGAATTTTTTTTTTGGATTAAATGTAAGAAGTATATAGATAAAAAAGAGCAAGACAAGCTTGCAATACAAGCTAGAAACCAACAGAACATTACATACACCAGCCAAGGGAACAGGCTCCCTTGAATAAACCAAGTGAAAGTTAGACTAGCTGGAGAAACAGTAAGCCAAAATATAGCAGTACAGAACAAGCATGTGGGAACAAGCTCCTATAAAGCACAAGAGAAAATACAGCCAAAATAGACAAACCTTCAATTATAACCGAAGGAAACCAAAGCAACAAACAACTACTTAAATCAAATACAGAAAGAGCCATCAACCATAAATTAACAGTAGTGGGCCCAACAACATAATAGATGACGAAGAACTAAGATGCATGAACCATGCATTGACTTAAGGAAAAAGCATGGCCAAAATAACACCTTGTAAGAGCAAAGTTTTACCCTGAGTAGTCGACTAAGAGTACCACACAAAAGGCAGCAACAACCAGCAATGGATAACCCAGCAAAGATAAGCCCAATAACCACAGATCCCAGTCAAACAACCGCTTACCAGTACAAAGCCAAAATTGCATCCCACAAAATACCAAGTCAGATATATTACGTATGATCTTTATGAGGCTAGCAACCTCATGCTGCATCAAGGGAAATTTAAGACCCCTTAAAAACAGGCTGAAAGTGATCATCCATATACAGGGGGAGGGGGAATCCTATCCCGTCGACCACGCTGCTTCTAACTTCGAGTTTGAACTCGACTCTGGGCTGACACCTCCATAACAGGAGTAGGGATTCCAGGCATATTAACATCACCAACAGTGATTGCTAAAGTATTTGTTTTGGAGGGAGAGTGATTGTGTTCATCTCCAGCACAAGGAGGCTGAGCTAATGATTCGGTATAAGGAGGGGAAGAAGCCCGAACTCCTTCAGCCCTAGGGTTTGGCACCAGTGGATTAGTTCCAGATGAGGTTTGGACTGGTCTTGTGCAAATAGGGGGAAAGGAAGTGATAGGGGAGTTGGCCTCTGACACTGGCTCAGATACCACCACCTCCTTCCCCTTATCCTGCCTTTTGGATTTGCGTCTGGATTCCACTGTAACTCAGACATTAGTAGGGACAAGATCAACTTTTGATCCAACATCCCTTTTAGAACCCCTAGGTATGACATCGTCGTGAGACTGGTCTTGGACCTGTGGCAGTGGAGGAATAGGTTGGAGAGGAGGTTGAGGACCCAATCTATGAAGAACATTCCCTTTATCAGCTTGAATAGTCTGAGCCAGGGGTTGATGGCAGGGGATAGCTTGGGTGGTAGCAGCAGCCTTAGGGTAGAGGAGTTGGGTATGATCAAGAACATGGCAGAAATTACAATATTTAGGCAAAGCTTCATATACAACCGTTTGGCGCAAAGCAGGACCTTCAGGCAGAGAGATCTCAACTGAGTGTCGGAGTTCCTCTAGAAGATCAATTTCAACTAGTACCCGAACATAAGACATACAGGAAAGAGTAGAGGTAGGCTGATCACACTGAATGGGCTTCCCAAGCACATTGGCTATCTTTGATAAACAAATAGGTGACCAGTAACACAGTGGAAGGTTGGGGAATTTTACCCAAACAGGGACCCTCGACATTCCCTCATTGGAAAAATCAAAGAATTTCTTCATAGGCCGCAGAATGAGAGGTCGTCCATATATTAAATAAGGTCCTCCACTAAGAACCGAAAGTTTGGCTTCCTCTGTTTTAAATCTGTATACTAGCCATCCAGAGTCATGGATGGAAAGGTTAGCTTCACATTTCCAAACATTAGAAATAATACTGTTCAGGGCTCCATACCCAGGCTTCTTCCTAGAGACATAGCCCACAACACAGAATTTCCAAACATCAAATTCAGGTTGAATGTCATCAGGAGAAATGTCACAAGTTCTAGGTAGATGATTAAGTGAGAAGTGTTGAAGTGTTGAATTAGAATGTTTCGAACTTTTTTAATATACCAGGTTAATGTGAGAATGATCTTAATGATTTATTGATATCCTAATAAAAAAAACAAGTTCAAAACATTCTAATTCAACTCACCTAATTAACTGCATGCCTATTGCATAGTACTAACTTTATCTAAATGAAAAAATACACACATCTTTTTGTTTCTCATTGGACTAGTATCTATTTCTTCCAGATTTATTTTGGTAGATTAATTTTTGGTTTTCCTTCTTTTTAATGGTTATTAAAAACAACCTCAAATAACGATCCATGAAATTATTAGTTTAATCAGGGGATTATTGATTATATCATTGAGTCTTTTGGTACTATCATATAAAATAATTTGTTAAATATTTATTCTATACAAGGTCTAAAGAAAAAAAAAGAAATGGTGAGTGTCTAATTCTAAAATTTAAAGATAATGGTTCAAGCCTCATGATCTATAAACTTTATTTTTTTAAAAAAAACCAAGTCCATGTTTGACTCACTCTATTTTCTTTGACATCGATTTCTTGATAGGTTGGGTAATGGGGTTTCAGAGTAAACCAACTAGTTAGTAGAATAATTAAAGTATAAATTTTATCATCAATGGTTCGATAATATCCTTGGGTCTAAACACATATTTAGATAGTACTAGATATGTATTCTTTCAGGCAAACATATGTTAACGAGTATAATATGAAAGATATATGATTGGTAAACAACACAAGTAGCCATTGATGTATGTATGTATCTATAACAACAAATTTGTTTAGAACATTAGAATAGTCATTATTCCAATTGGCAGACCTGCAATATTTTGGTTAAGGTTTTCTTTATTCAGTTCTTAGGTTGTGCAAATAAGACCTATCATTTAAGCCTCCTGATTGTTTGATCCTTGTGGACCATATTATGGCTAAGGCTAAGAGTTAGATGAATCACACTCTTTCATATGCGGGTAGACTTCAGCTTATCAAATTCATTTTCTTCTCTATTCTAGAGTATTGGTCTTCTCTATTCATTCTTTTAAAGGCTGTTATAGTGAAAATCATTACTTTATTGAAATCTTTTTTTGTGGAGTGGTAGTCATCTTGCTTCAGGTGGTGCTAAAGTTGCTTGGAATAAGATTTGCTTACTAAAGGAGGAAAGGGGCTTCAATATTAAAAATTTGGAGACTTGGAATCAGGCTACCATGGTTAAACACTTATGGACTATATGTACTAAACCAGTTCATTCAATTTGGTCATCTAGGATTCATTTTTACTTGTTGCAAGGTAGGAGTATTTAGGAAGTGATTTTTCCTGGAACTATTTATGGAGTTAAAGGAAAACTTTTGTTCTTCGCAGTTTTGTTCACAGGTTTATATGATACCGTGTAAGTGATGGCAGTTCCACTTCTCCATGGTTTGATAATTAGAATCTTGGGGTTCTTTGTTAGAGGTTTTTTAGGACAAAATTATTATTGATTTTAGCTTGGGTAGATGATGTGATCCTGATTACAACATCAAATGATCCATTAGGGGTGTTTATTGGGTCTATTCTAAGGCCTAAAACGAAATATATCAAAGAGGAGCTCAATGGACTAAGTCAAGAGGCTTAGGTTAAAAAGGTTCAAATTTACTAGTCTAGACCTTTATCTATTTTTCAGATCATATCTAAAGCTATATGACGATTTTGGATGGGATTCTTATTGGATTGAAAATTAGACATTTGTACCTTTCAAATAGTTTATGGTAGGCTTACTAATTCATCCGGATTAGAGAAAACAACATGGTTAAATTTAGGTATAGAATCTGCCAACAAAGTGCAAAAATGAAAAAGATCCATTGGAATGCCTTTCCTTGAGAGTTATGCATTCCATTTATTACAAAGAGTCCTTAATGCTATTGAGAACTTATGTGGCAGCCTTTGTGTTACTTGTTTTACAAGGATTTCATATCAAACAAAAAGAATTAATTGGTCATAAATTAATTCTTATTTTACAAGGCATCAAGGTTGTCATAACCCATTTTTGGGTTCTTCCCAATTACATTTTCTTTTCTTTTAAAAAAAAACAACTCGAAATAATGCCGTTTTAGCATTGTTCTCCTTCTTCCCTGCACATGCAGAGATAGGGAAGAAAAGATTTTAAATCTTTTTTCCCGCTATTCTCCTTCTCTTTCCCCTCTCGCTTGCCCACAAAACCCGAACACAAGCCATCCCTCATACCCTGCCACCACGACGAAGGAAGAAGAAGGCTATGCCCTGCAGCGGCTGTATAGGAGCCATCCCACGCCGCCATGCCCTGCACTTGGACAGGGTATGATGCCTCTCCCCCGGTTGCCTATAAATACAGGGGAAATGATGAAGAAAAGTGGGGGATGGTTTTGAAAAGAGAAAAGACGGAGAACATTTGAAAACAGAGAAGAGAGAAACCAAACAGAGGAGAGGAGAGGAAGAACCACAGGCTGCGGTCCGCATAGCCGCCACCATCACCTCCACCTCCACCGTTCCTCCCAGTCACCCCCGATAGCACCATCATCATCCAAAAATAGAAGAAGAGGCAGAGAAGTGAGAGGAAGAAAAATACAGAGAAACAGAGGCTTGCACCTCTACACGGGGGAGAAGAAAACAAACTGCAGCAAACACTGCCTGCCAGCCTCATTGCCCGACAACAACCCCTCCGCCACCATCCTCCCCGTCATTGATAACAGACCTGCACCGTGAGAAACAGAAGAAGAAACACTGAAAAAATAGAAACAGATGAGAACAGAGTAGAAGAAAAAAACGCAGAGAAGAAGAAGAAAGGCCGACCACCATTCAAGCCGTTCTCCGATCAGTAACTTCCAGCAACACAGCCTCGAAGCCATCGCAGGTCCACCCTTCTTCCTTCTTCTTCTTCTTCTTCGCTGCACCATCTCCACAGTGCATGTAGCATGTGAACAGTGGAGAGTGTTCCACTGTTCACTGGGCCAAACAAGTCTGGCCCGGCCTAAAATGAGCGGGCCGTGTCCGGCCCAATCCAAAAAAAACAAAAAAATATATCTTTGAAAATTTGTGATTCTTCCACGTATTCTTCTACTAAATTTTGCTTAATATTGGTTTGTATTTTACATCATAAAAATACAAATCCGATATTAAAATACCCGATTTTCGTCAAAACTTTTTTTTAAAAAAAATATTTTGGTTTTCATGCATACGACCAAGTCTCTCAAAGAAAAGATCACGTCATATTTTCATACAATAAAGAAAACTTCAAAAAAATATATATATGTTTTAGCATGCATTTTGGCTTTAATAACCAGTTTATTAAAGTCACGAGAACTTGGCTAATATTTTAAAAAAATTCAAAAAAAATATTTTTTTTGTTTTAATGTCTGGGATTATGAATTTATACGTAAAACGTATTCCCGATATTCAAAAGGTAGTTCTTTTATAGACATTAGAACGGTTAGGCTTTACCTGATAAGATAAGGACCTCCTTACCGAGGAGGACTTTTCTTAACTATAGACAGACCAACAAATAGAAATACAACGAAACCTTAGCATTTATCAGACAATTAAACAATGCAGCTTACCTTAGGTAGGGCGTATTTGGGGTGCTAATACCTTCCCTTTACGCAATCAGTCTTTGTACTCGATCTCTGAGACCAGTTAGGGTTTCTAGTGACCAAAATACTAGGTGACGACTCCTATTCCATTTTTCCATTGATAAGATTCCTTGTCTTTTAATATTTGCCAGATACACACACATTAGAGGGTGGAGGACGATCGCCAAAATGGTGAAAAATAATTTTAGACTATTGTTTTATTTATTTTTTTATTTTTAAACTTTATTTTAATTAGTTTGGGCTTTGTTTAAATTGGGTAATGTCTGATCCATTAGTGTCAGAGTTTTATTTTCAAGAGTATAAATACTATTGCTGCCGAATTTATTTAGCTTGCGTGAGAGAGATTATCGTATTTTTTATTCTCTAATAAACTAAATTGATTTATTGAAGATTGACTGGCTTCATGACATCTTCCTTATACTTCTCTTTAGTGAAATGATATTTGTATGTTGTGGGTTCTTAATCCAATAGTGCTGGCACCTTATGATAGGTTTTTATTATGTCATATTCCTATGAAATCTATTTTGACTTTCCAGGATGCATTGTCAATCTTGTTGTGAGTTGCATGACCACGTGATCATGAGGTTTGTTGTAACCTAATTTTAGCCCATTGGCTTTTTAATTTATTTTTACAGGGTTTAAAATGTAAAATTAAAAGATAAGAGATTTATTTCAATGAAAAGTATGATTTGTCAACTTATGTGAAAACTAGGGACTACAATGTGCTTTTGTCATTCTATCATTATCTTCAAGATAATCCTTGTCTTCAAGATAATGATAGTTATCCGCTTTCAAATTTGATTCTTAATCAAATTCAAACTTAAAAAAAGAGACTGAGTTTGATTGAAACTTCGTTTCTCACACGCGAAGAGACTTTAGCACAAAATAGTATGAGTGACCCGACTCTTTTTTTTTTTTAGTTTTGAGACCGGGCTACATAAATAAAAAGAAAAAATAATTTTTGTTTCTTTTAATACAGAATTTTACGGATTTATTTACTGGCGCCAGAGTCAGGAATACAGTACTTTTTGAGTTGCTCTATATTTACCAACGCTAGAGTTGGAAATATTCATAGGCGAATAGTCACTACCACCAGAGTCAGAAATATTATAGGAAGACCATAGGAACATAACAAAAACAAATCTTTAGCAATTTAAGATAAAACCAGCAATCCAGCCTACCTTAGGTAGGATGCTTAAGGGGTGTAGTGTCTTCCCTTTCGCGTAACCAATCCCGTACCAAATAATCTCTGTTGACCAGTTAGGATTTCTAGTTACCTTAATACTAGGTGGCGACTCATTGAACTAGTTCATTTCGCTTAAAAGAACAAGATGTCAAATATCTATTCTTTTTCCAGTCGAGAGATTAATTTTTAATCGATCGCCGTGATGTCCGGGTGTGACAGAATGACGACTCCACTGGGACTTCTTAGGACTGAGCTTTGCTTTTTGTCTTTTTATTGCTAAAAATATTTGTCTTACTATGTTTTTGCTGTTGTGTTGTTTGTGTTTATCAAGTTTCATTTTTTGCTCTTTTTATTGTTTTTTATTCATGTTTATCATGCATATATATTGGATATGGATCTAAGGCCTTCACGCATCACTCATCTCATTTTTAAAATACGTGTGGTATCAACTTTAAAATAATTAGAGGAGTAATGGCACCCCAATGGCTTTAGCCTGGGTAAGGCTCGCGCAACTATCCAACTCTCGCATGATTGTTTGCTCGACAATGATCGATATGTCGAACTAATATTACTTAGGCCCTCTATCTTTACACTGCTTGTAAACCTCATATCGACCTTTCAAGGATGATCACTGAGTATGCGAAAGACCTTTGAGACTAGATAGCAAAATTACCCCAATGTATTTAATGACTAGAACCTACCTTTAAGTTGATCCCTACGTAATTTCATTGAGATAGGCTTAATTATGTAAACATCCTTATTACAAGGCTTTCAGGTGAAATAATGGCCGCTACTCCTAAGATAACAACTGTTGAATATGGACTCGAATCTGAATCTTTACAAATGACCGAGGAAGAATGCCTTAGACTGGATGTCGGTGAGACACTGCTACTTTAAGACATTAGATGCATAATAAAAGACACCAAGAATGTGATTGAAAGCTCAGATGATAAAAGGCTAAACAGATCTCCTCTCGGCATTACAATGAATATCGGATTCGAATTTGACCACACATCCAAAGAATAACGATTGTTATGTCACCCCCCAAAAGGCAAATCTATATCCAATATGTTGCATTCATCTTCATGCATGTTTGAACATACACTTATGAACGGTTATAATACCGCACTCCAGGTGAAATATAGGCCGCCCATTGAAAAACACCTATAACACTCGATTGCGAAAAAAGGCAGATGGAAAACAAAGAAAAAACCCAATTGGAAGTCGAACACTGAAAAGAGATGGAAAGTCTTAGAGAAGAAGTCGCAAGGCTTACTAGCCTACTCGAACAGGCTTTGAGATCTAGACCTGAAGAAGCAAAATTTACAGCTCAGCCTGAATTTATGCTCGTAAATCCACTCAATCTGGGGGCAAATGAGGTGTCTCAACAAGCTATGTATTCCCCATTTGCTCAACCAACATATACCATAAAAATGTCATCTACCATTGACTTTATAATAAAGGAATCTTAAAACAACAAGATGGTAAAAGAAGATAGCCTGGACAAATGGGCTGCCCTGGAATAAAGGTTGAGGGCATTCAAGGGAATTAGCCTATATGGCCATATAAAAGCTGTCAAGATGTGTTTGGTACCTAACATAGTTATTCCTAAAAAGTTCAAGGTGCTAGAATTCATCAAATATACAAGAACTCAATGCCCTGTAACTCATCTCAAGGCATATTGTAACAGCACGGCTTTTAGAAGCCCAAAACAACAATAATTTTTTTTTGGTACTTGACACACATCGTGTCTGTAATCGGCGAACATGTTCCCTTCACATCATCAATATATAATCCATACATCAACAACAATCAACATTTCATTTAAAAATAAATCTTACATAAACTTATAATATTATGTTTGCATGATTAGAAGTTCGCATTTAAAATATACATGCATAGTCATGAGTTTGTATTCTATCCTACAAATAGTCATCATGAATTTAATCTAAAAGGATCTAATAATAGTTATACATTCAGTACATTGATTCATATAAAATACATCATGATTTAGAATGCAACTACATGATTCCTTGCAAAAGTAGGTTCCCATGTATCGGGTTTCCTAGGCACCTTGTTGGTATGACGTCCCTACTACAGTACAAAACATTTACAAGAATGCAATTACTTAATAATAATAATAACAACAACAATAAGAAAATGGTCTGGTAGTTTAACGAAGCATTAACATTATCTCATGTTTGAAGCGTGACATTTGTAGTTCCTTCATATTCTTGGTATACATAACTTGCAGTATATATATATACACCAATTCTTGCAATCAACTATAATCTTAAATCCAGCCATTCCTTTAAGACATCATTTGTCGAGGTTAACTATTCACTCACCCCGGCCATCCCTTTCGAATTCCATCAGCCAAAACTAATCAACCGTTTGTCCTGGTCATCCCTTTGGATGCCATTAGCCGAAGCTAATCGTTCATTTATTCCGGTCATCCATTCGGATGCTATTAGCCAAAGCTAATCAATCGTTTGTCCCGGTCATCCCTTCAGATGCCATTAACCAAAGCTAATAATTCATTTGTCCCAGTCATCCATTCGGATGCCATTAGTCGAAGCTAATCAATCGTTTGTCTCGGTCATCCCTTAGGATGCCATTAGCCGAAGCTAATCAATCGTTTGTCGCCGAAGCTAATCAATCGTTTATCCCGGTCATCCATTTGGATGCCATTAGTCGAAGCTAATCAATCATTTATCCCGGTCATCCCTTCGGATGCCATTAGCCGAAGCTAATCAATCGTTTGTCCCGGTCATCCCTTCGGATGCCATTAGCCAAAGCAAATCATTTGTTTGTCCCGGTCATCCATTCGAATGCCATTAGCCGAAGCAAATCAATCGTTTGTCAACATTTAAGCATTTGGCAATCTGATATCTGAATTAACACAATACGACAACGTTCATGATAAGGTATTTCAATGTTCAAGGTCATCTCTTTAGATGCCTTTAGCTGAAGCTAATCGTTCATTTGTTAACATTTAAGCATTTGACAGTCTGGTATCTGAATTAACACAATATAGTAATATTCATGATAAAGTATTTTCATTATTTAACATTATTTAAAAGGAAGGTGAAAGTCACCTACCTGCAGTAGAAGCTTTACTTGTGCTCCCCTGTTGCTGCTGTTGCACCACATCGGTGGTCCCTCCTGCAGTCACAGACTCATCTCATAAATTTTCCTTATTCAAGGATATGTTTTATAATAATCATATCAATAGCTAATAAATCTTTCTTTCTTTATATCTTACGTTTTTCTCATTACACCCATTAATGTTGTCATCCTTTATCCAACCATAGTTATCATTCCTTCAGACCGATATTATAGAGAATCCATATTCATCCATTACTCATATGTTACTTTCTTATGCATGGTCGTTTCCTCATAATAACATATATACATATATCATGTATATTTTCAGAGTTAGTATCTCAATGTGCAAGTGTTCGTATGACTCAATTTCTTTATATAGTATTCACGTGAAAGTCTACTGTTACTGTTCACTTTTCAATTGTTACTGTCTAACTTTGAGTTGTTACTGTCCAATTTCCACTGCAAGTGTTCGTATGACTCAATTCCTTTATATAGTATTCATGTGAAAGTCTACTGTTACTGTCCAATTTCCAATTGTTACTGTCTAACTTTGAGCCGTTACTGTTTGACTTTTCCAACCGTTACTGTCTACACTTTGAACTGTTACTGTCTACACTTTGAACTGTTATTGTTTACACATTGAACTGTTACTGTCCAACTGGTACTATCTAGACATTGAAGTGTTACTGTCTAAACACTCAACAGATTTTTAACTATATCTAGACTTATAGAACTCTGTTTTAAGCAAGATTAGTCTCGTTGGAAAGCTAATACACGAGGCTACAAGTTCTTTGACGAAGGAGAACCCAATTCTGCCTTTGAGATAGTCAAAATTGCTCATCAACAAACACTACCCTACAGGGTTTGTCAAGACCCAATCTCGGTTGATGACCCATAGCCGGGGTTCTACAACTCCATATTGAGCAAGACCAATTTCTTAGTTAGCTAACATCCAAAACTACAATTACTCGAGAAACTTGATCTTAATTCTCTCATCCTTCTACTTGAATTCTCTCCAATATTAGGAGACGAATCTGTCCAGATTCATCAACCTTTTCATTTACACACAACATCCACTGTTTAACTCTTTCTCTATCATCTCAACCCCTGGTCATATCACATATCGTTTAAGACTGTAAAAAAAAGAATATATTTATAAGAGCCAATTTATCTTATTTATTTCAATCTTCCCTCTTAACGTCAAAATAAAACATTCTTGTCGATTTACAAACTTTCCGAACAATATTCTTCTAAACACAATCCTTGACACAGTTCCTATAAACCATAAGTAACAAACGAATAATATTTCAAACAATCTATACTGTCAAGTTATAATGCATTATTATGAGTATAACATATCCAAATATTAACTTCATCAAATGGTGAAATGTCCAGAAATATTGGTTTAACCGAACTGACCTCAAACTTGCAGACCTACTGTGCGAGATATACAACTTCTATCCCAAATGTTTGTTTCAGATCTCCACCGTTCAGAATCTAGACAAAATCAGGAAGAACAACATATCCAAGTTATAGCCTAATCCAACGGTGCCCGAAGGAGAAATCAGACAGCAAAGAAGACTGTCCAGAAGTGTAGTTTCCCAAATATTTTCCTCCCTCAATATCTCTCAAACGGGGACTGATATAGAAAATCCCTACGATGACATTGTACACAACATGGATGAGAACAACATACCCGAATATCGTGCTGATCCAACGGTGGAAGGTGGAGTTATATCTGTCGGTTGATTTACCATCAATATATCTTCTCTCCAGCCTCTCTCTAAACTCTCTCTTACTCTTGCCAGTCACTCCAAGAGAGAAAATAGAATGATATTTATAGTACTAACATCTTGTTAATTACACATTTATCCCCACCCCTTTTTATCATTTATACATAAACTCCCAACCTTCTGTTATTTGAATATTGACCTCTTTTGATCTTACGTATTCATTTTGTCCTCACAAATGTTTTTCTTTTCAATGATTTAGCACTATATTCACTTTTCATTTCATTAGTTTCACTATTTTTTATCTTGATTAGGTTTTTTTAATTTAATTTAACCCATTTTACTATTGGTTAAATTTCTCATCTTTTAAATACCCAGAAAAATTATAACCGAGGGTTTACACATATTGTAACAAAATGGCTGAGGTAGTCTATGATGAGAAACTATTGATTCACTTCTTTCAAGACAGTTTGAGTGACGTTGCCATTACTTGGTATATACGGTTGGACAATACCAAGATAAAAAAAATGAAAAGACTTAGTTGATGTCTTCATTAGGCAATATAAGTTCAATATGGATGTGGGCCTTAATAGGTCAAGCTTGCAAGATATGGAAAAGGACAACAAGGATTCCATAAGAGAATACACTTATAGGTGGTGTGAGACAGTCGCACAGGCTAATCCTCCTTTGTTGGAAAAAGGAGATGATCAATTTATTTGTCAACACTTTCAAAGCACCATACTTTGAATACCTCGTGGGAAGCTTTGTACAACATCTTTTCTGACTTGGTTGCTATAGCTGAGAGGATTGAACAAGCCACCCGTTTGGGAATGATTGTTGACTCGACTGAGGAGAAACGTTTGACTGCAGAAAAAATAGAAACTAAGGTTCACAATGTCAAAGGTAGTTACAAAAATAAGAGAAAGAACTACCAAAACAAAGACACCTGGAGATCAATCATCCTGCAGATGACGCTATAGTGTAATTAGACCAAAACATGTCTAGGCATGACCTCAACTGACTGTTGGAAATGTGCCCTTTTATATGTTACCTTGTTGCATAAGGTCTTTGTTGTTGAGCCTCTTTTCTAAAACTGTCAATGAAATAATGAGTTTCTTCTTTAAATGCGTCTCTTTTGTTGAGTTAGATCCAAACATCCTAAAAAAGGGTTCTCTCTAAAGAACTCATAAGTACACTTTTGAAGCCTCGCGTGATCTCATAGACGCAATTCATCTCTTTTACCAAAATCAGTTTCCCCATTGGAGTTTTGAATAATTGAAATTGCATTTTGATTTTAAAAATAAATTTGATGTTTATTTAAAATGATATATTTGATATTTTACTTGTAGAATGACACATGAATCAAACAACTCCTTCATTGAGGTGACTAAACTCTGAACCAAAGTGCACGAATAAAAAATAAACTTTCACCCTGTGCTTTAAATGAATGCATAATGGTATGTAGTGGACTTGTTGTTCATAGACTCATGAAATGCATTTCTTTGCGAAATTCCAAATCATCATACTAGACGAGGTCAAAAATTATTGATCTTCAATGCTTGTGCTTGAAATGAGGAAATACCATCTTTGTTATTCCTTTCACATTCTAAAGAGTATAATCTTTGCTGTTCTTTTTTTAGCCTGAATAATGTTTCTTTAATGAGAAATCCTGACTAGGATCACACTCCACACTGGGGGCAAGTGAAAATTTCAATGAGAAAAGATAATAAGACCGTGAAAAAGCAGAAAAGACAAAGGAGCCCAAGAAACTCAAATGCTAGGGGGCATGCCCAAATCACAAAAAGAGTGATAACCAAGACAATATAAGTATGCCCTAGCAAAGCAAATCAAATAAGAGCGGCAAAAGAAAAGATGATTAACACAGAGAGTCGAACTGCTGATAGTGATCCTCAGTCTTTGAAACCCTGAAACACTCTTTGAGCCTTATGAATCCTTTTCTTTCATAGCCAAAAACCACAACCTACATTACATGCCTGTAAAAGTCCATTCTAATCAAGCAAGTAAGCAACCAAGAGCAATAAACAATGCTCTTAAAATGCGAAGAGTTCTTTTTCATAGGAGTCATGAGATCGAGAACAAACTACTCATTATTATTCATGCTGATAAAATGAGTGTTCAAAAAGAGAATTTTTTCTGAAACAAAACCTCGAGCTTTTTCTCGAGCCCTTCACTTTAAAAACCCATAAAAATAGAAAATCACCCTATAACATACTTTCACCAAAGATAAAATCGCCAAACACAAGAGCAAATAATCTCTTTTCCAAGAAAAAACTAGAGAGTTGCAAGATTTCAAAAGCAAATTGTTTTATACTTACATCAAAACAATTTTTGTTTTTAAAATGCAAGATCAAGACTTCAAGATTCATTCTAGATAAATATTCCTCCACCAAACTGAAAATGAGAGAAATAAGAGAATGGTCATTTAAATCATCATTTGTTTGAGTTGCTGACCGAGCACACTTAGGGTAATGGCCAGTACAGGGGGCAACATTGTGTTTAAAAGGAAAATCAATCCCTTCTAGAAAAAAGAGAGAAACATTTCCTACAACAAGACAATGGGGGGGCAACATTGTGTTTAAAAGGAAAATCAATCCCTTCTAGAAAAAAGAGAGAAACATTTCCTACAACAAGACAATGGGACATTTTGGTTTACAAAAGACAGCTTGATCCTTTCAACAAGTGACATCAAGTGTTTAATGAATTATCCTCTCAAATTATATGACAAGATAAAAAATCTCTAATAAGCAAGGGGGTCACAATGGGCACCATGAAGGCTGAGTTGTGTAAACAAATCTGGGAAGAGACTTACATGGGTCAACTCGAGTAGGCTAGAAGCTAAACGACGAAGATGACCCAAATTAGAGATTGCAAGTCCTCATCAATCAACCAAACAAGAAGATTAAGAAGAAATTGGGGTTTATATTTCAAATCAGGTAAAGATGCATGCATATCCTCTAAACTTTGAGACATTGGACAATGAGTTTTGCAAAATTCATAAAAGAAATCTTTGACAGGATCCATCAAATGGAAGGCCACCTTGAAATGGCCAAGATTGAAATTGCTTTTGAAAATTTTTCACCTATGAGAAATTTTAACCTAGGTAGGCTGCCCATGAGAATGAGGCCGCAGAAAAAAAATCTTTGTATTTTTCCACCACCTTTCATTTCTCATCCCTAAGGTAGTGCGTTTCCTAACCCTACGTCCTTTTCGAGTGCGCCTCTAAGCCCTCATCTCCTTTCGAGTGCGCCTTTGAGCCCTCGATCATCCAAGGTAGTGCATTTTCTAACCTTACCTCCTTTCAAGTGTGCCTCTAAGCCCTCACCTCCTTTCTAGTGCGCCTTTGAGCCCTCGAGCATTTAAGGTAGTGTGTTTCATAACCCTACCTCCTTTCGAGTGCGCCTCCGAGCCCTCACCTCCTTTCCAAGTGCGCCTTTGAGCTCTATCATGACGTCCCTTTAAGACATTTTTTTTTCACTTGGGCAGATCACCCATTACAATTAGACCTTTTCTTAGGTAGGTCACCTATTATAATAAGACCCTTTATTTTTCACTTGGGTAGGTCACCCATTACAATGAGACCCTTTCTTGGGTAGGTCACCCATTATAATGAGACTCTTCCTTTTTCCATTTGGGTAGGTCACCCATTACAATGAGACCCTTTCTTTGTATTTTTTTTACCGGGTAGGTCACCCATTATAATGAGATCATTTAAAAAAAAACAAAAAACAAAACAAAAACTCAATAAAAAGAAAAGAAAGAAAGAAAAAGAGGAAGGGTTTTCACAATTATTCTTTTTTACAAAACTTACTATACAAAGTCAAAAGAAAATAAATTTTCTAATGCCTTTGCACTGTAAGCATTGTAAAGAGAGGGCAATTGTTGTAACCCAATTTTGGCCCATTGCTTTTTTAATTTAATTTTACAGGGTTTAAAATGTAAAATTAAAATATCAGAGATTTATTTCGATGAAAAGTGTGATTTGTCAATTTGCGTGAAAACTAGGGACTATAATGTGCTTTTGTCATTCTATCCTTATCTTCAAGATAATCCTTGTCTTCAAGATAATGATAGTTATCCGCTTTCAAATTTGATTCTTAATCAAATTCAAACTTAAAAAAAGAGAATGAGTTTGATTGAAACTTTGTTTCTCACACGCGAAGGGACTCTGGCACTATAAATACAGATCTTAGTGTATATATGCACAAGGGGGGAGACATTACAAAAAAAGCAAGAGAAAAAAACGAATTTACAATAAAAACATAAAAAGAGGGGGCGCGGCCGAACCCTGGACTAGCCGTCGTTGCTCCCCCCAGTTTTGTTTTCCTCTCTTCTTCCCCGGTCTCAGTCTCTTCCCTATCAGACTGATTTTTCATTCTCCAATCTAAACCCCAAGGAGCTTTAACTCCTCATAAAAAAATAAAAAATAAAAAAATTATTTCTCCCTCTCAGTCACCGACCTTTAGCCTTTCTTCCCCTCTCTCTGCAACTCCCTTACCATCACAACACCATCAACAGCTCTAGCAACCGAGAGCAAACACAAGCCAGCAGCAACAACAATAGAGGGAACCCTTCTGACCTTTCCTCTTCTTCTAAAGCAGCAGCCACCAGCATCTGTTGTGGCGCCCCACATGTTCAACAACAACCTTCTTTTCGGTCCAGCACTTGGAGCAACACCAGCATCGCAGTGCAGCAACAACAAATAGCACAGGCAAGCTTCATTATTGCTTTTATCGTCTTCCATTAAAGCAAATTTTGGAAACCCTCATTGACGCCACCAACGTGTCTCCACCGTGACCAGCAAATTGGGTTGTTAACCGTGAGCAGTGCCTGAACGTCCCCCTCCTTACCTCCTGCATTAGCTGTGCTCGGCTCCCTTACCATCACAGCGTCATCAAAAGCTCTAGCAACCGGGAGCAAACACAAGCCAGCAGCAGCCGTAACAGAGAGAAACCTTCTGCCCTTTCCTTTTCTCCTAAAGTAGCAGTCAGCAGCATCCACTACGGTGCCCCGCATGTCCAGCAACAACCTTCCTTTCGGTCCAGCAGTTGGAGCAACACCAGCATCGCAGTGCAGCAACAGCAAATAGCACAGCAGACCGGGTCTTCAACTGCGAGCAGTGCCCGACCGTCTCCCTTAACTTCGCCTCCAGTCACAACAACGCCAAGTGAGTTCTTCTTCTTTCCCTGTTTTGCTAAAATTAATTAGCATGTTACTGTTGCTTGCATGCGTGAATTTTTCACACATGCATGCAACAGTGGCCATACCGAGTCACTGGTTTGGACCAGTGACCCGACCTTTTTTTTAGTTTTGAAACCAGGCTACATAAATAAAAAGAAAAAATTAATTTTTGTTTCTTTTAATACAAAATTTTGCGGATTTATTTACTAGCGCCAGAGTCAGGAATACAGTACTTTTTGGGTTGCTTTATATTTACCAACACTAGAGTTGGAAATATTCATAGGTGAATATTTACTAATGCGAGAGTCAGGAATATTATAGGAAGACCATAGGAACATAACAAAAACAAATCTTTAGCAGTTTAAGACAAAACCAGCAATGCAGCCTACCTGAGGTAGGACGATTAAGGGGTGATAGTATCTTCCCTTTCGCTTAACCAATCCTGTACCAAAGAATCTCTGTTGACTAGTTAGGGTTTATAGTGATCATAATACTAGTTGGTGACTCCTTAAACTAGACCGTTTCCCCTAAAAGAACAAGATGCCAAATATTTGTTCCTTTTCTAGTTAAGAGATTAATTTTTAATCGGTCGGCGTGATGTCCAGGTGTGATAAGGTTCATATCAGTAGAGATGCGAGGTTGATTTGTATTATTGTTGGTCAGTAGTGGACTTAGGCTGTTGATACGATCCAAGCAAGGTTAGATTTGAGTTTTAACATAAAACCTCATAGTATCCAATTTTACACTGTCAAGCATAATTTTCAACTCAACCTTTGGATTGAGCTGATATTGTTAAAGGAGTTTCTAGACATGTTTTTCACTTGTTAAAGTTTCAGGTCAATTAGAGTTTGGGAAGAGATTATTTTAGAGGATCGAAGTTACTGAATAAATCTTGTTAAATCTGTTTATGTGGACCTTAATCTACTATATAAACTAATTGGGTTGGAAAGTAGACATTCATACCTTTCCAAAGATATATGGTAGGCCTGCTAATTCATACAAACAAAGGAAAACGACATGTTTGAAGTCAAAACTGAAATCTACTAGGAATGTGTGAAAATTGGATAAACATTGTTTCTTTTGGTATTATGGATTCCAGTCAATACAAGAATTCCTTAATGCTATTGAAAATACAATGATTGTCTAATTCTCAGCACTTTAGTTCAAGTTGCTTACAAAAAGGACATGTTTATGGAGAAGTAATTTATGTTAAAATCAAATTGATTTGACACATGGTATAACGTAATGCTAGATCATGTTCCATACTAAATGATATGTGAAGTTATCAATAATAAAATATGGATATCATAAATTTAAATGATTGGCATTTAATAAAAATAATAATTGATATATGCATTTGTATAGCATTAACTTTAAGAAAAATCCCATTTATTTTGAAAATTTTAGAAAATTATGAGTAATTTAGAAAAATTTAAGCATTAAAAATTCATCAAAACAAAAAAACTTTAATAATGGCTACATAGATTATTAAAAAAATACCATGAATACACTTTTATTATATAGGATAAGATTTAAGATTTTCAAATAGAAAATACCAAGCGATAGAAATTTAGAAATTGGGAGGACTATCATATTGTATAATTAGGAAAAAAACAATTATTGTACCTCCGATGAACTAAAAAGAAAAAGAACAAAGGATAGTATAATTAATAATGCCACTTTTAAAAACCGTTTAAATATTATATCAAAAGCGTCTTAGTATAATTAAATATTTGTTGAAAATTTATTTTAATTAATATGATTTAAATAAATTATGGATGAATTATAAATTAATCTAAAAAAACCTTGTGTTTTCTTACTAAAAAACTCTTGGTTTTTCTAAATTTAATTCTTTATTTATGCTGACTAATCAAAAGTTAGTACCAGTGGGAATGAATTCTTCAATCTTTTAACTTTTAAAATTCACTATAAAAGAAGAGGGGTGAAGGAAGAGTTTTCAACTTGAATTTTTTAGATTTTTACATACTATTCCTAATCTCATATTTTAATATTTTCTTCTCATTTTAAGCTTTGATTTTCCTTCCATATCTAGAGATTAGGTTCATCTTGTTGAGATATATTTGAGTTTCATTTTCTTTGATTAAAAAACCTTATTTAGGAGTGCATTTAAACCAAGGTAGTGTTACTGAAATCTTATGAGATATATTGCAAACATCTTAGTTGCACAAGTGAGGAGTAATAAAGCTTTAAAAATAAATGATTCATCTTTAACAACAATAAAATTCTCATTATTTCAAAGCGCTTTAATTAGTAAATACTCTCATTTGTTTTAATATAAGTATAGATATTTTTATTATTAATATTGATTCTAGGACTTTCAGTTAATAACAATTATAAGTTTGGATACATGCTTGGTATGCATGCTAGTGTTCTGATATTATATTTGTGTTAATAACGTGTTAGTCATGAGTTAGCATAACTTGTTATGATAAAATAAACATCATTACTCACTAGTTTAACATATTTTTACAAACTTTGAATCGACAATATCATCACTAATTATTTATTTTTATAATAACTACTCATGTAATTATGAAATTATTGATGTTATTGTCATTTTATGTATTACCAATGTAAAATCAGCTGGATCATTTTTCATGTGTCTTCAGGAAAAAACCCTTCGAGAAGAGTCGACAACTCATGGAATGGAAATTTATGGATACGGTGGATAGATAATGGATATATGAAAAGGGATGTTAGCTAAAGCACAATCAATATTTATGGTTGATAGATGCTATTCATGGATGTTTATAATAGGAAATTTTGTTTTCTGAAAGCTAAAGATTTTTTAGGGTGGGTAATTACTTATCTAACCTCTCTTAATTTACTACATGTTAATAACAAAATCTGTGTGGTTATTATTTGTAAGAAACAAGATTACAAGTTGATCATTATGCTAGAGAGAGAGGTTAGAGGTCTGGTGGACTCATCAACTTATTCTAGCACTTTAGTGTATGTTTGGTATTGTGTTTTTGCATGCTTTGTCAAGACCAAAACTTTTGTCGAAATGGATATATTGATAATTTAGTGCTTTTGATGCCCTACCAGCCAAACTAAAGCATGTTTTGGGGATACGTAATATGATTTTACATATCTAAGTGAAAACCATAACTTTTTTCAATTTAGGGTATTATAGTAATTTTATGTTTTTGATGATGCCCTTGTGACTTACCCAAGGCATGTTTTTAGGCCTTATGGTATGTTTTTGCATACACATGTGAAAACCATAACTTTTATCAAAACAAGTATTTTGGTAATTTTAGGCATTCAATGCATTATAGGCGTAAGGCACCTTTTGGAGCCTTCATGTATGATTTTGCATGCTCGTGCGAAAACCATAACTTTTTTCAAAATTAGTATTTATTTAATTTTGCACTTTCGACTCCCTATCAGCCAACCTACATTATGGGGCCTCCCGATGTGTTTTTGCATGCCCACGTAAAAATCATAACTTTTATCGAATGAGTATTTTGATAATTTTGCGCTTTGGATGCCCTACCGACCAACCCAACGCACCTTTTAGGGCCTCACAATATGTTTTTGCATGCCTAGGTAAAACCCATAACTTTTGTAGAAATGAGTATTTTGGTAATTTTGCATTTTGGACACCTTGTCGGCTAACCAAAAGCACGTTTTGGGGACTCATAATATGTTTTTCCATGCCCATATGAAAACCATAACTTTTATCGAAATGGGTATTTAAGTAAGTAATCTTACGCTTTCAACGTCCTCCCGACCTACCTAAGGTACATGTTTTCGGGCCTCACGATATGTTTTTGCATGCTAGTATGAAACCCATAACTTTTATTATAACATGTATTTTTGTAATTTTGTGCTATCAACCAACCTAAGGCATCATTTGGGGCCTC
>Ga0325410_1000884_pt1 | contig 32180 bp, 16 predicted proteins | sample PopdelMetagenome_16_FD_206182 | JGI IMG/M metagenome (GOLD analysis project Ga0325410, IMG submission 206182) | Populus deltoides microbial communities from Bellville, Georgia, United States - Xylem-PdIQD-R3 | ecosystem: Host-associated > Plants > Phyllosphere > Stem > Wood/Secondary xylem...
GCACCCACTTTGTTGCAGTCGTGCATGTTGTTGAATACAACTCCAGTTCTAGCTGTTGTTGAACATTGTTGCTCCAGTCTAGACTGCTCCCATGTTAAGACAAAGGCGATGCTATTGTGTGTGTATTAATTCCTGGGGTCTACCAATGATTATTGGCAGCCGTTGGATCGAGATGATCATGAGGGGTGTCGAGTCAAAGTAAATTAAATCTGTCAAATGCTGTCATAAACAATGAAGCCCGCAAAAAAAAAAAAAAAAAGTGTTAAAAACTGGTATCCGTCCTATCAAAAGAGCTGGTGTGGTTAATGTGAGATCAGCGTCTCTGCGGGCTGCTACCCCTGTAGTTGCGGTGTTGTCATTCACCATTTCCAGCCAGGCGACTGGGTGACCCACGTGGTTCAAGGGATTACTAGTGACATGCCACATGCAATACCGCAGCAGGTCAATTATTTTTTATATTATAAAAAAATTTAAAATTTAAAAATATTAGGTTTTTTTCAAAGTTATACCCAAAAATTTTAAGTTTGGTTACACCACTTAATCCAAAAGTAATATTTATAATATTAATAATAACATTAAACTTCAGTTAAACCTTAACATAAAAGTGTTTGGACTGCAATACAAGACCCAATAGCATTGGACGTGTGTCTGACTACAAGGTCGTGTCATAAAAGTGTAATAATTAAATATATTAGTTAAAAAAACAAAGAAAAAACCAACAGGAAGAAAAAAACTAATGAAGAAAAAAAAATATGAATTAACTATGTTAACCCTTCAAATCAGGTTAACCCGTCATACCTTGAATTCGCATCGTGAAAGTTTGATAATTAAAAAGAAAAAAACAAATTAATGGGTTAACCCAGAATTAACTGGGCTAACTTGTCAAACCAAGTTAGCCTGTCAAATCCGGAATCCGTGTCATGAAAGTTTGATAACTAAATAGAAAAAAATTAACATTAACAATTTAAATTAAATAAAAAAATTAATTAAAAATAAAAAAACAAAAGGTATAAGCCTTTTCACTATGGACTGCACTGTGCAGTCCACAGTCAAAGGCATAAAAACAACAAAAAAACAACAATAAAAACTAAAGGCATCAGTCGAGAACTGCTTAGAAAAAAATTTAATATTAATAAACTAAATTAATTAAATAAAATTAATTAAAAATAAAAAAAACCTCTAAAAAGAAAAAAAACTAAATAGAAAGAAATTTAACATTAACAAATTAAACTAAACGAAATAAATTAAAAAGAAAAAAAAGCAAAAAAAAATTACAGGTTAACTCATCAAATTAGGTTAACCCGTTAAACCCGGGATTCGTATCATGAATGTTTGGTAACTAAATAAAAAAAGTAAAAATTAAGAAACTGAACCAAACAAAAAAAATTAATTAAAACGAAAAAAAATCCGGGTTAACTCGTCAAACCATGTTAACCCGTTAAACTCAGGATCTGTGTCATAAAAGTCTGATAACTAAATAAAAAAAAATTAACATTAACAAACTAAATTAAACAAAAATAATTTATGAAAATAAAAAAAACAAAAAAAAATTGACGGTCAACCCATAATTAACTGGGTTCACCCGTGAAACCGGGTTAACCCGTGAAACTCGGGATATGTGTCATGAAAGTTTGACAACTAAATAGAAAAAAATTAGTATTAACAAACTAAACTAAATAAAAAAAATTAATTAAAAAGCAAAAAAAAAATCTTGGTTAACTTATCAAATCAGGTTAACCCATTAAATCCGAAAAACGTGTCATGAAAGTCTGATAACTAAATAAAAAAATTTAATATTAATAAACTAAATTAAATTAAACAAAAAAATTTGTTAAAAGAAAAAAACAAAGAAATAAGCAAAAAAAATCCCGAAAGGCATAAAAAAAGCTAAAAAAAAATGAGACAACTTAAAAAAAACATAAAGCATCAGTTTTTACTGTGGACTGCACAAAAAAATTCAGGTTAACTCGTCAAACCCAAGATCCGTGTCATGAAAATCTGATAACTAAATAAAAAAATTAACAATAAAAAAAAATTAAAAAAAATTCTTTAAAAGAAAAAAACAAAAAAAACCCATAAAGGCTAGAAAACGGGAAAAAAAAAGAGAAAAAAAAAGAAGTAGACAACTCAGCGTTTCACTGTGGAGTTGCACAGTAAAACACTGAGCAGTTTTAGTTTATTGTCAATTAACAAACTAAACTAAACGAAAAAAATTAATTAAAAAGAAAAAAAAATTCGGGTTAACTCGCCAAACCAGGTTAACCCGTTAAACCCGGGATTCGTGTCATGAAAGTTTGATAACTAAATAAAAAAATTAACATTAACAAAAAAAATTAAAAAAAATTCTTTAAAAGAAAAAAACAAAAAAAACCCATAAAGGCTAGAAAACGGGAAAAAAAAGAGAAAAAAAAAAGAAGTAGACAACTCAGCGTTTCACTGTGGAGTTGCACAGTAAAACACTGAGCAGTTTTAGTTTATTGTCAATTAACAAACTAAACTAAACGAAAAAAATTAATTAAAAAGAAAAAAAAATTCGGGTTAACTCGCCAAACCAGGTTAACCCGTTAAACCCGGGATTCATGTCATGAAAGTTTGATAACTAAATACAAAAATTAACATTAACAAACTAAATTAAATAAAAAAAATTATTAAAATAAAAAAACAAAAAAATTGACAGCCCGTGAAACCTGAAATATGTGTCATAAAAGTCTAATAACTAAATAAAAATAAATTTAACATTAACAAACTAAAGTAAACGAAAAAAATTAGTTAAAAAAAAGCAAAAAAAAAAATTATGGGTTAACTTGTCAAACTATGTTAACCTGTTAAACCCGGGATTCGTGTCATGAAAGTCTAATAACTGAATAAAAAAATTTAACACTAACAAAAAAAATTATTACAAAATAAACTCTAAAAACATAAAGAAAAAAAAAAAAGAGGCTCATCTTTTAGCACTAGTCCACAATAAAAGAATGAGCCCATTTAGTTATAGTTTAATTTTATTGACTATTTATTGATGATGTTACTAAAATATAATATGTTTATAGAATATCTAAATTGTGTTTGTATTAATCACAATTTGATTTTAATAATCATGTTTGAATTGATTATAGATTTGATTTAAATTAATTATTGAATTCTTGAGGGTAATTAAGTGTGGAGGGGGTTTTTTATTCTAAAAATGTGAGTTTTTTTTTCCAGTAATTAAGTACAATTTTTCAATTTTATTTTTTTTTGAATTAGTTTGTGCAGCCCTAATACAAACCCTGTAAATATAAAATCATTATTTTGCATAATAAATTATGTAACCGATCAAAAATATAAATATAAATATAAATCACAAGTAAAATTTTTTAACGAAAAGATTGAAGCAAAGCCACCAATTAATTTATTTTTCATCAAACAAAACAAAGTAATTTAAAATCTATTTTTGTTTTGTTTTGATATGTTTGTTAATAATTTGATGAGGTTTTTCTTTATATAATTCTACAATTCTTGCTTCATTTTTTTTTTCTCAAATCTGCTAGTTTTACCAATTGTTTTTTGAATTCTTGTTATAGTTGTTTTTTTTTCTAATTAATTAGATATATTTTATTGGTTTGTTTTGATTATACTTTGATTTTTTTTAATGTTTTGTTTTTAGCAGAGCTACCAAAATTATCAATTTTTTCTCACGATATATGTTTGGAGTTTAAGTTGAACCATGAACAAAATTAGAAGAATTTGATTTTTTTTGAAAAAAAAATATTGATAACTCGCAGCCTAGTGAACCAACTCTAATGTGTAATGTTAAAGTTATGGTTGAGCAACTCCAATGCGCTTCAGTTTACAAAGAACCCGTGTTGATTAGTGAGAATCATTTTTTATTATTTTTTGTTTTATTTCAAAGTTTATCGAATATATGCTTCGCTTTAACTAATGTTTCTTATATACTTTGAATGTTTATATTTGATAACTATAAAGACCAATAACATTAAAGTGATGAATATATTATGAAGATGAAATTAACTTTATTGTTTTGACTTAATTTGGTATTGTTTCGAACCTTTTACCTTATACAAAGATCATTATATATTTATAATAAGTTATTTGAATAAAACTAAATTATACAGTTTTTTTTACAACTCATGTACAATAAATTAAAATAAATATTATATTTTATTATATTAATTTTGGCCCTTCTAACAAATAATCCTAACTCCGCCCCTGCATGGAGAGGAGTTTACATGTGAGTTTCAATTCTTTTTTTTAAATTTGATTTTTTTATTTTAAATAAATTTTTTTAATATTTTTAAATTATTTTAATATCTTAATATTGAATTTTAAAAATTAAAAATATATTTTTAAATTATTTTTTTAAAAATTACTATTACACTTCGACGCCCTTTTAAAAGTTAAAGTTTACTTATCACTGAATTGAAAGAGCATCAGTGTCCCTGTTGTGGGCTATTGGCTTTTGGTATTGTCATGTCAAAGTGTTCATTTTTATGTCAAAAATTAATCTTGAATGTGACTTTCTGGCAGCAGAAAATGGGTCGTCTGTAAGATTTTTACTTTTACTTCGACAAAACTAATCACTGACATAGATCCAGTGGTCTGTGCTTGGAGTTGGTTCGTGTGGCCAACAATGTTTTGCCCGAATAGTCGCTTGGAAGGATAAATTGGGCGGTTAGCATCAAATAAATGGTGAAACGACATACAAACAAGAAATTTCAGGAATTTCAGGAATACTGCAATATATGATGTTTTTTTGAGTTAAAATTGTAAGAATAGTTTTAAACTCGTGATTTCATTTCATTTTATTTTATTTTAATCTAATTTTATTTATTTTTAATTTTTTAAAATAATTTTACATATTAAATATATATTAACTTATAAAATCATAAAATTTTACGAGTTTTAACAACCTTACTTTTACCGAAAGAGGCAGGTCAATGGGCTAGAAACAATTTTTTTGGTAATAAACTTCATCTGAGATGATAATATGGTATAATAACTGATAAAAATTTTAAAAATTTCAGTGCAATTATTGTTAATTTTATTTTTTATAATTTTGCGATGTATATTTATAATTCAAGTTTGTATTATATTTTTCTTGTCGTATTAAAAATACATTTTTAACCGAATTGGGTAAAACTTTATTTCCCTCTCCATTTCTTTCTGCAAATATTTAAAAATCTCATTTTTCTCCCTCTCTCTATGCCCCTCCGATCTGTATCTCTTGTAACCGTTAGAGAGAGAGCCTCTTCAGGTACATCTCTTTCTGTCAAACTATACGTGTTTTTGTCTTTAAATTTAGGCTTATGATTATTGATTCCCTTTTGGTTTCTGAGAAAATCGAGGAACAGAAAGAAAGTTTTGATTTTTTACAGAGAAAATGGAATTGAAGCTATAAATCTTGTGATTTACATCAGTTATTCTTTTTCTGCTTATCGTGACAGTTTAACATGACATTTGAATCGGGATCAGTATAGCATTTTCTATCTTTATCTGTAAATTTAGTAACTGAAATAGAGTTTAATTGTTGATCCCAATTTGAGAAACAGGTCTCTCTGTCGACTTTTATTTAAATTTTATCGGCCTGTTAAATGATTATTTTCTGATTTTTATTTTTCTTGACTTAAATTGCAGGGTTTTTTTTTTTATATTTTTTTTATGGTAAAGAGGCAATAGGTTTTCAATTGATCGTTGAAGTGTAGTAGATTAGCTTAATAATCTATCTCCAAAGTGCTTGGTTAGAATACGAACATGAAGAACTGTGAACGAGTTGCAAATTTGGCTTTAGCAGGTTTTGTCTTTTTTCTTACTTTGGCAAACTTGACAGTACTGTGTTGCTCATTGTAGATTGCCTTCCCTAGTCAATTCCCTTCTTTCATTGGAGTTGGGATGTCAGAAATACTTGTAGTATGGTGGGAAATGTAGGGTTGACTCTGATGTTCACTGATGTGTATAAAGAATAGGAGGGCTACTTTCTCTGAAGCATTGGCCTAAGAAAAAGAGAAGGGGTTTCTGAACATGATAGCTGTTTGTTTCATGAATCTGATGTATATGGTAGCACCTTTTGTTTGTTACGTTTTGGAAATTTGACTCGATGTTGGTCCCATGTGTCTAATCTTCAATCCAGGTTTAACAATGGCACCACTTTTTGTGAAAGTAGATCCCAAGTTAAATGTGATCATGCCTGACAGTTTATGTTGGCTGCTATCGATCTGTCAAGCTTATGCGATCTTCAGTAAGTATAACAAGCATTATCATTTATACCTTTCTCCTTTGTATTTCCTGTTCAGCTGATCTAGATTGTGCTTGTCTGAAATTCATCGTGGTTAATCTTGCAGGAGACCATGTCTAATGAACATGCAATGCGCTTTCCCTTTGTCGGGAGTGCTATGCTGTTATCATTATTCTTACTCTTCAAATTTCTTTCAAAAGATTTGGTTAATGCTGTACTGACCCGTTACTTTTTTGTGCTCGGAATTGTTGCACTTTCGTATGTTCTTTCTGCTTGATCTTGACTAATTTATATGTTCAAAATATCTAAAGTATTATTTTCCTTTTAGTGTTTATATCATTCTCATGTTTTCTTGTTTTCATTTTTTCCAGGGCAACACTATTACCAGCTATAAAACGTTATTTGCCTAAGCATTGGAATGATGATGTCATTTCCTGGCATTTTCCTTATTTCCGCTGTATGTGATGTTCTTGTGAATCCTCTAGACATTTCAACTCCACTTAAATGACTCTGAAAATTCAACTGGTTTCCATCATTATTTTATAACCACAGTTATCAAATACTATACCGCTGGGTTGCTTATTTGTGGCAGCTTGGAATTTCAACTGCAAATAAATGCTTCCTGACTCAATACTGAATTCCAGCTAATTGTCCTTGCATGCTGCTTTATTCATTTTTCAGAACATGCTGCTTTATTTTATGCTTATTTACTGATTTTGAGCTTGCAGGGAAGGGAATGCTCTTGTATCTTTTTTGATAAGTAAAATCACAGTTTAATGGCTATCTTTTTTTTTTCTGTACATGTGGAAAAAAAGGATGAGGAGAAAACATCATTTCTGCTCATAGTGAGTGACATTGTTTTGGATCCCAATCCCCGTGTCTTAAAAATTGGATTTTAACAAGTTAGTTGCTTGTACATGCATGATTATTTGGCCATTAAACTAACATGGTTCTTAGTGTCCTGGAGCTGTAATTGCAACCTGTACTTTAGGTATATTGATGACGAGTTGTTTTGGGATATTCTTGACCAGTTTTTACATGGTTGCTTTGCAAGCTGTACATGCTTGATTATCTGCATGATAAAGTATTACTGGTCTTCTGCTCCTTTGATTTTTCTTTTGATTCATAGCATGTCTTGATTCTATCATGCAAAATGATGTTTTTCCTTGTACCTTTCTTCCCCAGCTTTGGAGATTGAGTTCATGAGATCTCAAATTGCTGCGGCAATTCCTGGAATGTTCTTTTGTGCTTGGTATGCTTCCCAGAAGCATTGGCTTGCTAACAATATTCTGGGTTTGGCGTTCTGCATTCAGGTCTGGCATCATTCAGTCAGTAGATTTCTCATTGTTGCTAATGTCTCTTTTTGAAAAAATTGCTTCCTATCCTTTTTTTAAAATCTCCAATTGCTTTGGAAGTTATTTTATCTTTTGTAGAATATCCTATTGGAAATTTCTTTCTTTTGCATCATATAAACGCACATTTTTTTCACACTAACAAAAATGGATACTGAATAAAATTATTTATAGGGTGCCTTATTTGCTATTGAAGGTTTCAACTTTCCAGTTATATATCTTCTGCTCACCATCTTGAAATTGCTGTGATCTTTGGGTATGCTTATTTCATAAATTTCAACCTTTTCCCCTTAATGCTTGATATAATCTAACATATATCTAATAAGGTATTTCACCAAATGCTGTCATGCTAGCAGAATTGTCAAAATAGTAGGTGGATCTTTTAATAACAGTCATGTCCATGCCTGTACACACTAACACTTGCTAAGGGCTTATGTATGTGTACCACAAAATTCCAATGTTCTATGGAAATAGGATTTTTTGAGATTATTATGTGTTTACTTATGATCTGTGAGATATTTTTCAGCAAAAGTCTTCTATTCTAACAATTTCATTTCTAACACTGAATAAACACTAGTTCCTATGAAAGGAACTAGGTTCCCTTTGGTTCCATCAATTACGATTCCTTTCTCCCTATCCGAGTCACTAATGCCTTACAACAACTCTATAGATTAAGACACCAACCCTTCAATCTAAACCCTCAATTAGAATGTGTTTAAAGCCTCAATCTCTAGTGCCCTTCCATTAACGTCTTTAGTATTTCCTGGACACTAATCAACAATATCGCTCTAGTAAATAGTGCCCCATGTACTAGCTCTAGCTGATAAATACCAAGTAATAACACCTCGTCCAGGATCACCCTAACAATTCTACTTGGCCTGTCCTAACTGTTTAGGATTTTTTTTTCAATCCAAGCCAGACAATAATTTCTATATCAGATAACCACTCTCATTCCTCCTCACCAAGCATATGACCCTCATCAGGTAGTAATACTCATCACCCAGAACAGGGTACAATGCTGCAATAGTCTGAAAATAAGAATTATCTTGACATCTACATCATTTTCACATATTCAATCATTGTACACATTTTCTTTTTCTGATAAAATGTTTCTCCAAATTTGTTTTCTAAGATTTCATGTTAACATTATATCGTGTATACCAAATATCCATTCGATTATTGCTTTTATTAGTAACCTTTTAATCAGGACACTAGTCTCAAACATCCGGACAACTAGTTCCTCTCATTATGCTCATTTACTAGGCATCTATCACATTTACCAAAACTTAGCATTGATCCCAGGTCCAGTCCGTTACTTCTGATGGTGCAAAAATCCAACCATGCAACATCTAACATTAACCCTGTTACTAGGTCACTAATTCATCGGCTTAATTTCCCGGGCACCGACTCTCTCTACCAGGTCACTAATTCATTCGCTCCTTTTCCTGGGCACCGACCCCCTTTACCGGGTCACTAATTCATCGGCCCAATTTCCCTGGGCACCGACCCTTTTATCGGGTCATTAATTCATATGCCCTATTTATCGGACACAAACCCCCTATATTGGGTCACTAATTCTTATGCCTCATTTACTGGGCACCGACCCTCTTTACCGGGTCACTAATTCATCCGCCCCTTTTCCCGGGTACTGAACCCTTTACCGGGTCACTAATTCATATGGCACCAACCCTCTTTACCGGGTCACTAATTCATCTGCCTCTTTTCCCGGGCACCGATCCCTTTACCGGGTAACTAATTTATATGCCCCATTTACTGGGCACCGATCCTCTTTACCGGGTCACTATTTCATTCGCCCAATTTATCGGGCATCGACCCCCTTTACCGGGTCACTAATTTATCTGCCCAATTTACCGGTCACTGACCCTTTTACTAAGCCCCTAATTCAACGTATAAATTTGTCCATAGTTAGCATAACCATAATATACATAATAATATCACAAAATTACTTTATTATCAACTTTAAAGCATAACGCACTATAATCTTTTTTCAAAAATATACGATACCGTTTGTATAAATCATTACAATCTTTCATCGTCGCCAATTTCTCACTGGGCAACTAAAACTTTTCAATTTTCTTAATAATAATATCACATCAATGTTCATATTTACAATGGCGTTATAAGAAAAATTACAATATCTTAAACATTTTTAAAATTTTGTAAATAGATTAGATGTCGAGCATCTACCTGCAATCTGGTCATAAAATGCACGACCCTGATGTTCTCTTTTCCATAGGTAACTCTCTTGTACCAACATGAATTATTATATCACTTATACAATTATTTCTTTCTGAAATAATTTAAATTTATTTCGCCATCGCGAAATTAAATTGAAACTTCACATTCATAAATCACTAATAAACTATTTCCAATCTATATATCTATAATAAACTAATTTATTTATAATACATTTATCGTCATGATTTATCCAACTAATAAATTGGTTGTATTATCTGTTCCATGACTTCAATTCCACCACATTCCTTAATTCATATATATTACAATAATAAGATTAAAAAAGAATTTTGTCATAATTTAAAAACCAATTTTAACAACCCAATTCATTTATTTTCATGAACTTAGCCAAATCTTCATAAGATGGAAAATTAAGATTTTCCTTCCATCCTATTTAATTTACAATTCAATCCTTCTCACCATGTTTCTTAATGTATTTCAACACAAATTTTATCATTACCCACATTCCATCCTTTTATTTCTTTCTTTACTTTGCCAAAATTTCTTAGTTTAGTAAGGATGACATTTTTTTTCCCTGTTTACATCCTACTTGTTTATGCATTACCTAACCCTATTAAATATATTTCCATCCACACTAAAATCCTAACTTTATCAAATATAATTTTCTTTCCCTTCCGTTTAGCCTTGTTGAATTTTTATTTATTTTTATTTTTTTAAGATCCAAGGAGGGATACAATCTTCTTTAATTCTAGTTTTCAAAACCTCATCTAAGGTTAATTTTATTCATTTGAGCATGGTAATTTTTCAATTCATGATTGATTATTAGACCCAAAGTATTTTATCTGAAAAACCATAAAGTCCAATTCTCAATTACTCAAATATTGAAAGATGAAATTGAAAAAAAATTTCAATTATACAAAATGATTTAAAATAAAAAATAACAATTAAAGGAACAAGGATCAAAATTGAAATACAAAATAATTTTTATTTTTTATTGAAGGGTAGTATTGAAAAAAAAAACCAATTTAACAAAAGGATAAAAAAACAATAAAAAAAAATGAGGATCGAAATTGTCATAAAGAATAAAAAGTAAATTTTGATTGAAGGGTGAAGTTGAAAAAAAAAAATCAATTTAGCAAAATGACCAAAAAAACAATCAAAAGAAGAAAGATCAAATTGTAAGTAATAGCATATTAGAAATTGGAATCCCTAAAGGATGAAATTGATAACAATTTAAAATTTTACAAAAGGATCAATAAAAAAGGACTGAAGTGTGAAGTGTAAATCCTCGTAAATCAGAGGACAACTTTGAAATTTTATATAGTCGGCGTGAAAATCAAGTGGAGAAGAGAGAAAAGAGAGGGGAAAGCATCGTCGGTGACAAACCATGCCACCAATAAACACATTGTGGAAGAGGGATTTTTGCCGTAAAAACAAGCATGCCTCCCACACGTTGACATGTTCGTTGTGAGAGTCAATAACTTTTTATTTTTTTAATTGTTTTTTATATTTAGTCAAATAAAAAATCTTCTTTCAGATGACCTGATAATAACAAAATTAACCAATGTAAAAATACAAAAAAAAAAAACCATTGGACGCTCGTTTTAAAATTTGTCTTTTAAGGGCATTTTGGTTGTTTAACTTTGCATTTAAAATTGAAAAAAGATTATTTGTCACTAATTAATTTAGTAATGACTAATACATCTTATAAAAAGACAAGAATTCCCTCAACCCGAAAAGGTGTAGCTTAACTGGTCAAGCCCTGGGTTTGCTCCCTAGAGGTCACTAGTTCGAGTTCCACAAACTTCAGGGTCACTAGAGGCTTATATGGTGGTTCGGGCATCTACGTTAATAAAAAAAATAAAGGCATGAATTCCTTTAATAGCCAAATCAATTTCTTCGATAGCCAAATCAATATTTTGTTATGTGAAGGGCAAATACATGATTACATTGTTCTAGTGAACAATGCAAATAGATGTCTCTAGTGTTTTTCCATGCCTAATTAACTTTTGATAATGAGTTTATATAATTCGTTATAAGAAATTTTCTATTTATTCTAATTTTGAAATGAGTCCACACCAACTCTTGTTGAAACCTCTGGCGCATATAGTTTGACAAGATGCTAGACCCTCATTTCTTGGCTCAGACAAGTAATTAGCCCAAGAGCTCGTGGGTCTGGCAAGATGCCAGACCCATCTTCATTGGGCGTTGAACCCAGAAATATTTATCATGGTGAGTGTTGGACCCAGAAAAGAAAAAGCTTAAAAATGGGCGTTGGATCCCTAGTGGAATTTAACATGGGGACTAAAAATCATAAAAATCAACAAAAGAAGTATTATGAGAATGATGTACACAACAATATAACACATATATACATGTGTGAAGGGATCTAAAAATCTAGCCTGGGCTCTTTAGCTAGATACTCCCCTTACTGAGTTGCAGCGACTCTACTTGGAAAGATGTCTGCAAAATCAGGAATGAGAGTGGATGGAAGGTTGTGATAAAATCCACCTGCCTCCATTTAGAGAGGTGGAGGAAATACAGGTTGAATATATGTAGGAATATCATATCTCCTGCCGTCTCGGTCAAAGCTGCTGAGCCTCGGAAAAACTCTTGAAATTCCTTGGGAGAATTACTTAAAGCCTTCAATTTAGCTTGAGAAATCTTATTCTCTTTCTTGGCAGCTGTCAGCTCAGCCCGAGTAGTAACAAACTCGGCCCGCAGATTACTTTAGGAGTCCTCTGCTGGGAAAAGTTCCTTCCTCAGGGGAATCACTTGATTGTATGAGGCCTCGAGCGCTTTTTCCATGGAACTTAACTCGAGGGCAAGACTTTGCACTTGGTCTTTTAACCTAAAATAAGCACCCTTAATGCTTCGCAGTTCAGCCTCCACAATGTTTTTTTCCCCTTGGAGGTAGTTTGATTTTTCCTGTTTATAACTTCTACCCATCTCACACAATCCATTTCTGTCGCCCAACGCCTTCGGGAGTGGGCGTATATTTTTTATAAACTTGCTGCAGGAAGTTGTTAAACGAAAACACCATCTGACCAAAACAGAAAAACAATAGTTTTTCCTTACATTGAAAGCCATTTGGCTACCTAAAGCCAAATGGCGATGGAATCTTTCGTCAGACATGACCAAGATGTCTGCTGGGATAGTAAGGACCCTCTCCAGATTGTGCAGTTCTTCGCCTCATCAGTGGTCAGATGCGGCTTCATAATTACTTCAGAGGGAGTCCTCCGATAATCGGAACATCCCCAGATTTGTTGCTCCCCCTCGAGAATTCGACCTGGTGCATCGTATGATCACCCACATCCCCCTCCATTTATTATGGGAGTAGAGCTTTTCAATAAGCGTGTCCTTCATGGTGCCTTGGTTTCTATTAGCAAAGGTTAAGAACCAAAGCATGTCAATGCTGCCATCTGAGGTGGCGACTGGTTGGTAAGAACTCTTGAAAACATTCATAGTGGGCTCGAGCCCGACAATTCTACAAAACTTTTCAAAGGCAGACACGAGCTACCACCTGTTGGGATGCAGCTGTCCCGGGCTTAGCTGGTAATAGCTAAACACATGCCTCACAATTCCCTGGAGAGGGAAAGAATACCCCACATGTAGATGGGGGCGGTGATCTCGAAGAGGCCCTGAAAGGTTCCCTCGGTCAGTTTGTTATACGTTCGTCAGAGAGAGGCATCTGGGCCACATACTCGCCAGGTTGGTGGCGAGCCATGAATTCCACATCCGTGGCATAGATGTTGATGGGGATGTCATCCTTGTGTGTCTGAAGCAAACTCCCTATCTCCTGATGGTCTATCGTGAGAACAAAGTGGGGACTTTAATTGCACCCGCTCTTTTGAATACCACTTGAAGGTAAAGCAAGTGAGCCCTTAGGAGAGGATCTTCTCACCTCCTTACTAGAGGACAACGCCAATGTGGCATCACTCGGGCTTAAACTGAGGGACCCATGTGCCCTTTTACTCTTCTCAGGTTCTGGCTGGAACCTGAAGTCATCATCAGAAGCTAGAGCGCTTCTCTTTCTTGAATTGAGTTTGGTGTTTTTGAGATCCATAGATTCTGATTGAAAAAGATTCTGATTGAAAAAGGTTTTTTAAAAGTATTTTAGGATGTTCGTACAAGATGTTTCTTGGGTCTGGTGTCCTATACGAACATCCTGTATGAACATCCTAACACCAGACCCAAGAAAAATCATGTACGAACATTCTTAAAAACTTTTAAAAGACATTTTTCAATCAGAATCCATGGATCTCAAAAACACCAAACTCAGTTCAAGAAAGAGAAGCGCTCTAGCTTCTGACGATGACTTCAGGTTCCAGCCAGAACCTGAGAAGAGTAAAAGGGCACATGGGTCTCTCAGTTTAGTCCCGAGTGATGCCACATTGGTGTTGTCCTCTAGTAAGGAGGTGAGAAGATCCTCTCGTAGGGGCTCACATGTTTCCCCTTCAAGTGGTATTCAAGAAAATGGGTGCAATCGGAGTCCCCACTTTGTTCCCGCGAGAGCCCTCAGGAGAGGGAGTTTGCCTCAGACACCCAAGGATGACGTCCCCAGCAACATTTGTGCCACGAGCGTGGATTTCGTGGCTCGCCACCATCTGGTGAGTATGTTGCCCAAATGCCTCTCCCTGATGAGTGTATAACAAATTGACCGAGGGAACCTCCCGGGGCCTTTTTGAGATCACCGCTCCTATCTGCATGTGAGGTATTCTTGCCCTCTTCATGGATGTGTTTAACTATTATTAGCAGCTGAGCCCGGGACATCTGCATCCCAACGGGTAAAAACTCGTGTTTGTCTTTGAAAAGTTTTGTAGAACTGTCGAGCTTGAGTCCAATGTAAATGTTTTTAGGAGTATTTACCAATTGGTCGATAGCTCGGCGACAATGATGTGTGTTAGTTCTTTACCTTTGCTAATAAAAACCAAGGCGCGATGAAGGATACACTTATTGGAAAGCTCTACTCCCATAATAAGTGTAGGGGGAGGTGGGTGGTCATACGATACACCAGGCCGATTGCTCGGGGGGGGGGGAATGCAACAAATCTGGGAATGTTTCGATTATTGGAGGACTCTCTTTGAAGTAATTATGAAAGCTCGTCTGACTATCAATGAAGCGAAGAACTGCACCATCTAGAGAGGGTCCTTACTATCCCAACAGACATCTCGGCGATGTTGATGAAAGATTCCATCACTATTTAGCTTTAGTTAGCCAAATGACTTTTAATGTAAGGAAAAACTGCTGCTTTTTCTGTTTTGGTCAGATGGTGTCTTCGTTTAACAACCTCCCGTGACAGGTTTTTATGATGTGCGCCCACTTCTGGAGGAGTTGGGCGACAGGAAGAGATTGTGTGAGACAGACAGAAGTTACAAATAGGGAGAATCAAACTGCCTTTAAGGGGGAAAACACACTATGGAGGCTGAACTGCGAAGCATCAAGGGTGCCTATTCTAGGTTGAAAGACCAAGTTCAAAGTCTTGCCCTCGAGTTAAGTTCCATGAAAAAAGCGCTTGAGGCCTCATACAATTAGGTGATTCTCCTCATGGAGGAACTTTTCCCAGCAAGGGTCTCCCAAAGTAATTTGCGGGTCGAGCTTGCTGCTACTCGGGCTGAGCTGGCAGCTGCCAAAGAAGAGAATTAGATTTCTCAAGCTAAATGGAAGGCTTTAAGTAATTCTCCCAAGGAATTTCAAGAGTTTTCCGGGGCTCAGCAGCTTTTATCGAGACGGCAGGAGATATGATATTCCTAGCTATGTCCAACTTGTATTTCTTCCACCTCTCTAAAGGGAGGCATGTGGATTTTATCGAAACCTTACATCCGGTTCTCGTTTTTGATTTTGCAAACGTCTTCCTAGGTAGAGCCGCTGCAACCAAGGGAGGGGAATATCTGGCTGAAGAGCCTGAGCTAGACTTTTAGACCCCTTCATACATGTATATATGTATTCTACTGTTGTGTACATCATTCTCGTAATTTTTTTTTGTTGATTTTTACGAGTTTTATTAGTCACCGTGTTGAGTTCTCATTTGGGCCCAACGTCCATGCTTATGCAACGCCCAGTGGAGATGATGCCAGACCCACGGGCTCTTGGGCTCATTGCTTGTCTGATCCCAAGAGAGGAGGGTCTGGCATCTCGCCAAATTACGTGCGCTAGAGGTTTTAGCAAGAGTTGGTGTTGGCTTATAAAACTCATTTCAAAATTAGAATAAGCAAAAAATTTCTTACAACAAATTATATAAACTCATTAACAAAAGCTAATTAGGCATGAAAAAACATATTTTCACTGGACAATGTAACCATGTTTTTGCCCTTTACATAACAAAATATTGAATTTGCTATCGAGGAAATATTGAATTGGCAATTGAGAGAATTGATGTCATTATCAATCAGTGACAAATAAGTTTTTTTTCAATTTTAAAAGCATGGTTAAATGACCAAAATGCTTTTAAAAGATCAATTTTAAAACTACCTTACAAATGTTTTTTTTTTTGTATTTTTGCATTGATTAATGTTGTTATTATCAGGCCACCTGAGAGGAGATTTTCTATCTGACTAAATGGAAAAGGTAATTAAAAAAATAAAAAGTTATTAACTCTCACGACCAATATGTCAACGTGTGGGATGCCTGCCTTTTGGATAGAGCACCTTTTGACGGTAAAAATCCCATTTTCACAGTGTGGTTACTGGTGGCACTGTTTGTCACCAATAATGCTTTCCCCTCTTTTTTCTCTCTTCTCCACTCGATTGTCGTGCTACCTATGTAAAATTTCAGTGTTGTCCTCTGATTTATGAGGATTTACACTTCGATCCTTTTTTATTTCTAATTTTTGTTATTGGTCTGTTTGTAAAATTTTAATTTGTTCTTAATTTCATCCTTTAATTTCAATTTGTGATAAGTTATTACTTCCAATTTTATTCTCTTTTTATTTTTTGTTATTTTATAAAATTGATTTTTTTTTAATTTCACCATTCAATCAAAATTTTCTTTTTATTCTTTATGTCCTTTTTTGTTTTGATTCTCATTCTTTCGATTGTTTTTTATCCTTTTGTTAAACTGGTGTTTTTTTCAATTACACCGTGCAATATAAAAGTTTATTCTTGGGTTTACAACCTATATGTTCATGCAACATGGATTTAAAATTGATTTTTTGAACCCATTTTGTGCATGAACATAACAAACTCAGGGTAAATACTCTTGCTTTAACATGCATGATTTAAGTTAAATAAAAAATAAAACAACATTGTATATCAAAAACAAATTTAAACAACTTTAATACATCAAAAACACCAAAATAACTTCATTAGATAAAAATTACAACAAAAAAATGTGAACGCAACATGATTTGTTAAACATTCCAAACCTTATTTCTATGCTTGTAAACATAAATATAAAACAAAAATAAATAAATAAATCACCTTATTCAGGCCACAATGAGCCTACTTTTGGATTAGATGATATACCTAGAACATATACTCTTTCTTTTCTTTCTTTTGAAAAGTTTTGACTCTCCAAGACTTGCAAAGCTTTAAATAAGTTTTGTTTAGGCCTTTAGACCTCTACACTTATATTTCTTATTAATATTTCTCTTTTTTTTCCTTCCTTTTTTCTTCTTTTTTTAGCCCTCTTTTCTTGATCTTGAGAGGGGTATTTATAGAATTTTGCTAGGGTTTAGGGAGGTCTTGAATCCATTTTTGACTTTTTTATTTTGAGGTGAGTGTTGTAAACTCTTGATAAGAACCCATTAAAGATCCTTTGTATGTGAACACATGAAAATAAAATCAATTTTTACATGGTGGTTACACTGTCAGGGTTGACTGAGTTGCACACTTTCAAGGTCTTTTTGGAGCAATTCTAACGTTATTGTCTCCTGAGACCACCTATAGTTGGTAGAGATGGTGCATACCTTTCATTTGGATCTAACCTTGCGCAATTTGAAGTTATGAAACTCCATATTCATGCGTTTAAAGTTGTCAACTTGATCAGCCAAAACTATCAAAACAGAGAAGCAAACTGACAAACGATGTGTAATTCATTTTCTCTTTATTAAGTTTGAATGTCACGTCGTTTAGGGTTTTTAATTTGGAATTTGGCAAATTTCAATAATTCCATGATCTTCCAATTGTTTTTAATTGTAATTGTCAACCCCAAAGTTGACCATTATTTTCATTTTAGTCTTTGGTTCTGAATTTTTGCATTTTGACCTTCAATTGACCAACAAACTTCTAATTTTTTTCAATTTGACCCCTGAGTAGGTCAATTTCAGCCCTTACATTCACACATTTTTCAATTTGATTCTTGGTCTTGAAAATCTTCAATTAAATATTTAGTTGCCCATCAAACTTCTGGTTAGAGGAAGGACGGGCCTCGGGGTGGCTGACCTTAAAATGGTGAGGATTGTGGAGAGAATCCTTACTATCCCAACAAACATGTATTACGTAATACATGATGAAATCTTTCATCGTCATTTGGCTTTGGTTAGCCACAGACCCAAGAAGATTACTTGCAGTTTAACCCTGAACAAAGCTATTCTTCTTGACCGTTTTGTTTTAGCTGCGGGACTGATGATTCAATACCGAAGTAAGTAGAAAGATAGTTTGATGCACCCGAAGCCGATTCTAAAAAGGAAGAAAAGCAAGTCATTCAACATCAAATTCATCTGCAACACTTTTCATTCAACGAGTTAGCGTTTGCGCTCTTGTTCCTTTGACTAACCTTTTGTTCTAGCTAGCAAGAATGTCTTCTATACCTTCTATAACTAGACTTTCCAAATCATCTCGGTAGGCTTTTTCGCACAGGCATAGGATGTCTATTTTGGGCTTTCAGAATTTTTGGCAAATATTTGGGATTTCATGTACATGAATTGATGGAATAGAGGTTTCAGCAAGAACTAGAGTGGAACTTATGTGTCTGATTTATATTTAGAATTATTATCGAAGTGAGAATTTAAATTAAATAGGTCATGTATTTTTTTGACTTTTTTATTTTAAATAATAAAAGAAAAACATATTTCGGATTTTAAACAATTATGCTGTTCAGAAAAAAAATTGTTTGACGATATGTTTTGCTTAATATCTTTTCTTCAAATCGCATGCATGCAAGTTTATATCTAATATTATCTTCTTTTTTTTTTTTTCAATTATAAAATAAATCAAAAGACTTACATTGAGAGAGAAACATTAGTGTCAATTTAACTACACAAGTCATTCTATTAAAATAATTTAAATGATATTTATCTACGATTATGTACAAATTCTAATAAATAAAACAAAGTTATTGAAGCTTATAATGATTATATTAGTATCTTTTTTTCTCTTTCTTGCTAGATTGCTCTCTAAACTCAGGATTAAAAGAATTTTCATTGAATTAATTTAATATTGCTAGATTACCAATAAAAACTGACCTCTGATTTAATTAATATTTTTCAACAAAACTTGAAATTAATTTAATATTTAGGGGCAAAAAAAAAAAGAGTTCCATTCCTAAAAATTATGTCAGGGCAAAGAGAGAGAGTTCCTTTGGTCCGTCTACAGGTTTAAACTGGTACTAGATAATAACATTAAGCCTTTATCATATCCATGTTTGTGCTCTCGACTTTATCATATCAGTCCTCAAATGACATCCAGCCCAGGCTCCGCAGCCAAATACTCCTCGGTTGGCAGCAGAAGCCCTGGCAGGAAATACATCATCAAAATCAGGCACGGTGAAGGGGTGAAAGGCTGCGCTGAAGTCCACCTGCATTCCTCTGGAGCGGTTGAAGTACAGGTCGGATATGGCAAGGAAAATCTTGTCTCCGACCACCTCATCCAAAGCAGCACATAGAAAAGGCACAGTAAATTAAAAGCCAATTAGGCAGTACATTATAAGCCATTTGAGCAGTCCAAGCCAAATGACAGTGGTAGCTCTCGTTGGGCAGTAGCACTCGCAATCATCTCTGGGGGAATTAAGTCACCGCGACTCCTGGGAGGAGGGGGACGGCTTCCTCCAGCTTCAAGCTCGTGGGGGATTTGGGTCCCCTCGGAAGCCGGGTCGTCAGAAATGGGGAACTCATCTACGAGAATCGGTTCATGCTCCATTTCTTCAATAAGAGAGAGCGACCCTGTTGATGACGATGTATTACTCTCCGAATCTAAAAGAAGTCTCTGCTGCAGTTGTCAAACAAACACAAATCAAATCAGAAGTGATTCTAAGACGAACAGATGCAGAAGTAGCATAATTTGAAATTGGGCGAGGTAATCCACTTTTGCCATCATACTAACTTCATACTTCCTCTTCTTCTCCTTCTTCTCTTCTCCAAGCTCCCTTGATTTTTTTTTTCTTCCTTACTTTTCTCTATCCGTCCCTCTCTCTCTTTCTCAATGTCTTTTAGTGCAGCTTCCTTCCTCACAAATTTACAATCTCACAACCATTTTGGTGAAGAAGAACAAAAGGAGCGGGCTGTTTCGGGCTGTTCTGGCCGGCACCTCTATGAGTTGAGTTGGATTTTGTCTTATTGTATTTATACCCCCTTTAATTACCCCGGATCTTTCCAACATCTTCAGGCTAACTTCTGGAATCATTTTTATCATCCAAAATTATTCATTCAATGTATCCTAATATTTTATTTAATACCTCTTTATTAAATCTTTCTTATCAAATTTTCACCATGTTTCCAATCATCTTATTTATAATTTATCGGGGACTTTACAATTATGTTCCCTATGATTTCACGCATGCATTTCACTCGCTTTTATTACTATTTTATATATACTAAAAAATCAAAGGAGCCCCAACACTGCCATATCGTTGCCCACCCAAACATAAAATCAGAAAATAATCATTTAACAGGCTGATAAAATTTACATAAAAATCGGCGAAGAGACCTATTTTTTTTTTTTTCCCCAAACTGGGATCAACAATTACACTCTATTTCAGTTACTAAATTTACAGATAAAGATAGAAAATGCTATATCGATCCCGATTCAACAGCCATGCTAAACTGTCACGATAAGTTAAAAACGAATAACTGATGTAAATCGCAAGGTTGATAGCTGCAATTCCATTGTCTCCGTAAAAAAACCAGAACTTTCTTTCTGCTTCACAGTTTTCTCAGCAACCAAAAAGGAATCAATAAGCATAAGCCTAAACTTAATGACAAAAATACGTAATGGTTGACACAAAGAGAAGTACCTGAAGAGGCTCTCTCTCTAACAGTTACTGGAGATACAGGTCGGAGGGGCGAAGAGAGAGATAAAAATACTAAATATTTGCAGGATGAATATTATTGAGATAAGAAGAGAAACTAACTTTTTGAGAGAAAATCCGGAGGTAAAGAAGAAAATGGGAAGTGGACTCAAACCCTTCTGTTTTCGAGTGTTGTTTGCTGGAAAGCGTTCGGCGGGCGGTTGAAACAAGACACAAAATATCCATGAAATTTATTGTCAATTGAAGTGAAATGGACATCCTTCCGGTAAAAGTGAAATTGCCGAACCAAACAACATCAAGGTGCCTTCATATCAATCACCATAAAAAAACAACTCACTTCTTGAAATTTAGACATCGATATAAAACTTAATTAGGCTGATAAATTAACTCGGGGTTTGAATGACCTCATGTCTTGACTAGATTTTAAATAAAATAATTAAAATTTAGTCTTGTAATTAATCTGGTCAAATCCAAATAATCTGTCAGGTCAACCCAAACTTAAATTACCTGACATAACTCATGTAAAATCTGACATACATACATACATACATACATACATACATACATATATATATATATATATATATCACAAAAATATAAAATTAATTTGTAAATATTTAACTTTATATATTGTTTTATAACTTGCGTTGCCTGAAATGTTTTTAAATCTTTTATATGGAATAACTATATTTATAGCTTATATTTATATGAAATATTTTTTTAATTTTATCATGTGAGATGTATCTTAACTTTTTTATATAAAATAACTATATATATATATATATATATATAGCTTATATTCACGTAGATTATTCGTTAATTATTTTTATGGAATAACTATATTTATAGTTTACATCTATATGAAATGTTTCTAAACTTTTACATGTGAAATAACTATATATAACCTACACCCACATGAAATGTTTTTTTTAACTTTTTTTAATGTAATATTAAAATTTTAAATTTTTTTAAATTAACTAGGGTTGATCCAGGTCGGCTCATGTGATCAAGATAAAGCTTGTGTGATCAAGAGCCATGTCAACCAAGTTTGATAGTTATGTTTTAGAGTGCCGGTATAATTTGCTTTTCAGTATTCACACAGATAAATGACGTATTTATTTCTTTGAAAAAAAGAAAAAACGTAAGATAATGTTAATCTTAAAGAAAAAAAATCAAAACAATATTTTATTTATTCAAAAAGAAAATAAAATAAAAGGCAAAGGGCTTTTTTTTCCCCCTTCAATGACGTCGTTTGCACAAGAAAATATTGATATTCTACCAAAAATTAATTGACTTGCTGCAAAACGCATTAGTTATGAGAGTGCTAATTCCCATGATCCCAAGCCACAACAGATAGGATTTTACCTGAGACCTGAAACAGGAGGAATTTAAGGAACGAGAAAACTACCCATACTTTGCATAATCAGCCTGAAGAGCTCCCAACGGCAATCAAAATCAAAATGCTTCGAGTATGCAACAGGTACACATGGTAGCTAATTTCCTTCGAGTTTCATGGATCGATCTTACTGAACCTCTCGAGCAACATGTTTTGCTATATCCATGATATCATCTAAGCGTCGCAAAGTCTGAACTTTTGCTACAGCGAAAGCAAACTCATTTCTCTTGAAAGAGAGAGGGGATACGGGCTTCAATTGAAAGCTAATTTACCCTTCAAAAAAAGAAAAGAAAACAAGAACCATCATAGTCCTATTGTGCTTCCAAGTTCTAACAATCTGAAAAGATGACAGAGAAGACACATCTAATGAAAATAACCAAGAACCTGACCTCCCACATTCCGACTGATAGCCTCTTCATGATCCGGTATACCATCCGGAGTTGTGATCACAACATAACCCCACTGACGTGTAGGAAGGTTCCGCAGTCTGTAAGCTTCTATTTCCTTTGCCTTAATGTCTTGCCTGTAAGTGAGAGCTCGACAATCAGTAACCCTGCCTTGTGATTCAACAGTTATCCTTCCCACTCTGTGTGGATCATAAACATGAAAGTTTTTTATATATCCTCTGTCTTTCATGATCTTAAGGAAAGAAGACATGACAGTAGAAATGGGCTGTAACTCCACAGTGGATTTACTTCTCCTCTCTGCGTTCACTACTGCCCTCAAGGCATCGTTCAATATCCTCCTCCCCATCTTACTCTCTCTTCACAGCAAGCTGGAAAATCAAATGCAAAGGAACTATAACACACCATCAACATCAAATGTTGAATTACAAAATCATCAACCCCGCATTTTAATCAATACCATACCAATGACGTTAATTGGATGTACAAAAATCACATAATACCATACTATGACATAATTATTCAACAATAAATATAATATAATAGTAGAAGGAAAATTCTGTGCATACAAACAAATAGCAGCGAAACTCAAACAGCTGTTAAGGGTGGCTAAACTATGTGATATAAACTCAAAATTAGAGATGACAATGAGTGTACCTAAGTCAGGTTTGGTACTATCCATACCTGAACCTGAACCTAAAATTAATATCCATACCCAACCATAAATGTGAAGGGCATGGATTTTGGACACCTGAACCCAACCTGACCAGGTTACGGGTATCGATAACCTGAATCCAACCGACCTGAGTCCAAACCTGAAAACTATGATTTCACTGCTTACTATCACAGAACTAAGCAGATCATAGGCTATGAAATTAACCTACTAGTTTGTTTTTTACAATAATCCTATAGATATCAAGAAAACATAAGAGTGGACATGGAACAGAGAAAAGGAGAGCAATGGACAAAAGTGTATGTAATTGTAACCAATTTTTGACAGAAGCTAAAACATTTGCAACTGAGAAATTCTAGCAAAACTATAATTCCCACTTGTTAAGGTACTGTCATTTTCCTAAGCAAAACGACATAATGGTTCCACGAACAAATAGCTCACTAGCCTGCCCACCAACCCCAATGATTATGCCTTTCTCAGAATTTCATAGACCTTTTTGTAATGTAATTCTATTATTGGAATTCAATACTACATCTACACAAAACAATAGGCATGTACATACCTAAGCTGTAATTCGGAAAATAGCAACCAAAAAAATATAAAACCATGCCAATGATTACCCAAAAAAAACTCGAGAAATTCGAAAAATTGAAATGCAAAGCAAAGGATGCAAAGAGAATAATAGATTACTAAAATGAACATGAACTTTAAGTTATTTAGATTCAGATGCTGATGTATTTTGTATCCAAGAACTTTAGAACTTGAATTGTAATGGCATCTTGCAACCTAAGTACTTGAACATGAACTTTATCATGACATGCATGTGGTCTTATGTGTGCTGTTTTGCTACTTAAATATTGATGATTGTATGATGTGAAGATGGAGTTATTGAGTACCACTCACTAATGTATTTTGACATTATGATGGTATGGAAATCTTGAATGGGTGGGGAATGTTTTGAAATTGCGAGTATGGCTGATATACATGCTGCTATTGTCGATAATTTAGGATTTTCCGGATGCTGATACTGTCGATAACTTAAGATTTCCTGATAAGTAACTTAGAATTTCCCGGTAAAAGAGACTCTCTTCTTACCCTGTAATTGGGTTGTTACATAGCCACAGACCCCAAGAAGAAGATTACTTGCAGTTTAACCCTGAACTAAGTTATTCTTCTTGACCGCTGATGATTTGATACTGAAGTAAGCAAAAAGATAGTTTAATGCATCGGAAGCCGGTCCTAAAAAGGAAGAAAAGCAAGTCACTCAACATCAAATTCAGCTGCAACACTCTTTATTCAACGAGTTAGCGTTTGCTCTATTGTTCCTTTGACTAACCGTTTCTACTATACCTTTTATAATTAGTGTCAATTTAACTACACAAGTCATTCTTTTAATAAAATTTATTTAAATGAAATTTATCCTTTCTTGCTAGATTGCTCTCTAAACTCTGGATTATAAAGGAGTTCTCATTGAATTAATTTAATACTTGCTAGATTACCAATAAAAACTGACCTCTGATTTAATCAATAATCAAACTTTCTTTCCCTCTCAAGAGCCCCTAGGTTTGGAATTGCATATTTAATTAAATATAACAAGTGGAGTTCTCTCTTTATTCAGCAAAGTCTTAGTAAATCAAGAAACCTACGGCCCACAAGAGCTAAACTACTAGCTGGTCCCCGGCGTGACTACGATCCTTGCTTAACTAGAGGAAGAATTTCACGGGAGAAATGAATTGTTCAAAAGATTTCCCTTCATAAACTTAATTGATGCACCTTGGGGATGAGACTACAAAATGAGTAGTTTTCCTGTCTATTTCTTACAACTTACAACACGAGAACTAAGTCATATTCTATATCCCAGCAAGGAGAGAAAGTTACTTCGGTCCATCTACAGGTTTAAACTGGTACTGGTTAATAACATTACAAATACTCTTCCCGGTTGGCAGCAGAAGCCCTGGCAGGAAATACATCATCAAAATCAGGCACGGTGAAGGGGTGAAAGGCTGCGCTGAAGTCCACCTGCATTCCACTGGAGCGGTTGAAGAAGTACAGGTCGGACATGGCAAGGAAAATCCGGTCCCCAACCACCTCATCCAAAGCAGCTGACCCTCTGAAGAAATCCTTTAAGTCGCCAGAGGAAGTCTTCAATCCCTCCAGCTTTGCCTGAGAGTTCTTGAGCTCCTCTTTAACAGCTTGGAGCTCCAGACGGAGAGCATCCTTAAATGCCCTTAGATCTGCAACAGTCTCTCTCGAAGCAGAAACCTCAATGAGGAGGTCCTGCAACCGCTGCTCGGAGGAAACCAGACGAATGTAGGCTTCCTGCATCTCACCCATCAAGGAAGCGTAGGACGCCTTCACATCCCGCAACTCAGTCTCCAAGACATTTTTCTCATCTCGGAGCCTGTGATGAGCTGTTTGATCTACTTGATGCCTCGAAATGACGTCCTTCACTTGCCTCTCCTCCGCCGCCCAACGCCTCGTAGAGAGGGCGCACATCATAAAAGTCTGTAAAAGAAAAGATAGAAAGGAAATCCAAAGAGGAAAAATAGAAAAGAGACAATGAATTAAAAGTCATTTGTGCACTACATTATAAGCCATTTGGGCAGCCGAAGCCAAATGACAGTCGTAGCTCTCGTTGGACATCTGGTCCGAAGATGGAGAGAGAGGCACTTCAGCTGCCAAGGACTGAATGCGCCTCCTCTTTTTAAAACGGGCAGCAGCACTCGCAATCACCTCTGGTGGGGGAATTAAGTCACCGCGACTCCTGGGAGGAGGGGAACGGCTTCCTCCAGCTTCAAGCTCGGGGGGGATTTGGGTCCCCTCGGAAGCCGGGTCGTCAGAAATGGGGAACTCATCTACGAGAATCGGTTCATGCTCCATTTCTTCAATAAGGGAGAGCGACCCTGTTGATGACGATGTATTACTCTCCCAAGATCTAAAAGAAGTCTCTGCTGTAGTTGTCAAACAAGCACCAATCAAATCAGAAGTGATTCTAAGACGAACAGATGCAGAAGTAGCATAATTTGAAATTGGGCGAGGTAATCTACTTTTGCCATCATACTAACTTCATACTCCGTCGTGATAGTAGCCTACAAGTACTGACTCCTCACCGGAGTTCAAACGAGGCATTTCACCCGTTTGGAGCAGTATGGTAAGAAAGGAAGCATGAAGGTTGGAGATATACTTACTCGAAGGAAAACTACAATGAGAAATCAAAGAGAGACCACCAAGAATGAATAAACAAAAGCAGATGAGCGGCTGGGGTTATAAGGAAAAAGGGACAGACACTCCCGTCGGTGGAAGAGGAACCCGTCATATCACAATGAATCCCTATGAAACTTTTCAGTTCCTGCATTAAAGATTAGCCATCTTTTTTATTCTCAAGAAAGATTCCCTCGAATAACAGGGTGACAACTGGTTTCAAAGAATCCAATCAGTTCCACTTCGGGAAGACAAAACGCATGAGGAAGGTAAAAAGATCTCTCGATTAGAGAAAAACAAAACTTGAAAATCTTCGCGTATTAAATACACCTCTGTAAACTTAGAAACAAATTGATCAGCGATCTCCACTTAAGCCTCTGTCACATAAAGGATCATTGCTAAAACATGACATGTATTCTTTCTCTTTCACTCAGCTTAGAATTGAAATGAAGAAGTCCATGTATTTGACTTCTGAAAGGATCATGATTCTAGTTTCACAACCCATACACATACCCTGCAGGTTTCATTTCTGCTGGCATTGTTCAAAAATAGACTTAAGCCTTCACATTCTATGGAAAAGAGTAGAAATAATCGAACATTTAATTGCTTTATTGAACATAGAATTAACCTGCATGGTAGCCACCTTCTGGGTCATTTCCTACGTCATATAACAATCTTCTGAAGTACACAAAAAATGACCTAAGAGTTTTTTCAGGGAAGAATTCCTCTTTCAATAGTCTTCTTTTCCTGCAAAAATCATGAAGAATAGGAACATAAAATAAGAGTTGATGGCAATAAAAAGAATTGCCAGAGGACAACACTTTATTACTAATATACATATGCAATTAGATATAACAGAAAGATTGAAACCCATTAGCTCTTCAGAAAACCACAGTTCAGGTCAATTGATTAAAAAATCCAAATGCATCGGGAAAACAATTGTCGAAAGAATATGAAGGAAACAAGGAAAGGTAATGATAAAAGAAAAAGGTTTACTCACTTGATAATGAAAGCACGCTCCAAAGTCGTGTGAAACTATAAAAAAGTGGGCAACACCTTCCATCCGATCCCAATAAAACCAGTCTAAATAAATAAGTTTATAATAACAAAAACAAAAATCAAAATAAAATAAATAATATTTTATTAAAAATTTTCTTAAAAGATATATTTTTCTATCTCGAAGTTAGTTGAAATAGAGAATGCATGTCTTTCTCTATATCTCTTTCAACCTGTTTATTATGCTTAAGTTTACAAACCTATGTATAAGTCTCAAGTCCTAGTTAATCAATGAATTAAACTATTTAAAGAAAATCCTAATGTAATAAGAAATTTAGCATTCTAATTAGACAATAATTCTAATAAATTAATTTATTACAAAACTTTTTTCATTAATGATTCCTTGTATAACTAATATTAAAACTTTTAAAAACTATAAATCTTATTAGTATAAATCCTAATTAATATTGAATTTCAATAAAGAGGGTCATTTGTTGTCAAATCATAGGTTGTATATACAGGAGTATAAAACCAATCAACTTCATTGGGGTTTAGGGTTCTAACAGGGTTAGATAATAGAAACCGGTGCATAAAGATCTCAATTACGAACATATGAGTGAGGCATCTTGGATCCTTTTGTAGAATCTTTTTATTGTATTTTCTTGGAAGTTCATAGACAAAAACTTTCAGCCTTCCAACAGGATCATCTTCCAAAACATCACCAGCACTTCCTGCATGTTGTATAGATCAATCATACCTAAAGATTTCTCATATATTGAACTCCAAAACAACTTTTATAGTTTCAAAAATCTACACATTACCAAATCTTGATGCAATAAATCTCCTGTATGTAAAAGAAAAAACTTGACTTTCATTTTAGATACCAAGAATAAACCTTCACTTTACCCTTTCTTTGCCTTCACATTTACCAAATTACATCTTATATTGCCAATTGTTTTTATTGTTATATTGTTTTCCACGAATCTCTATTAAAGATGCCATGTGGGTCTAACATACAATATTTGGACAATTATATATAGCTAAAATATTATTATTTTTTAACTTTTTATTTATTTGTTGATGTGGATTTCTGGATTAACTTACACGTATCTTGACTAATTTCATAAATTTTAAAATTAACAATTATATAAACTTTTAATGATTCTAAGATAATTCAAATTTATAACTATTAAAAAATAAATTTACAACATTACCAGTTGAACAAATTCTTATTATCATTATTTTCAACTTTTTAATTTGTAACTACACACAAACTGAACCTTCAACACGATCCAGCTTTCCAGACTTGGACGGTTCACATGTAATATAAAGACAAAGCACAAACATGAACTAAGAACTAAGAACTAGGATAACTCTTTTGTCATAAACTATAAGTCATGAATGTTTTTAAAAACATTTAATACATGATGAATCCATATTTTTTCTGTATATCTTTATATATTTTTACTAAAAATAGATGGATCAAAAAAATATACGAATATAAATATAGTTTTCTCAGGCACAGTGGTCTAACATAACACTATTCTAAAGATGAGCTGAGTCTATCACTAGACAAACTCAAGCTCTACTAGGTCTAGTTATATTCTAACCTAAATATTATTGGATCTGACACGCACCTGATCTAAATAATTGTTAGGTTTGGTCTTTACTATGCTAAATGACCAAATCATCTTTTCAATTATTTGATTTTATTAATAGAATACTATTCAGTTAGTGAACCTAACCTTCTTTCATGTTTTCAAAGTTTTTTTAATATAAAAATGTATTAAAAAATATTATTTTTTTAAAAATTTATTTCTAATATCATCTAAAAAATAATTTAAAATTTAAAAAATTCAAAAATATCGTTTAACGGACGCCAATTACCACGTACTCTTACCGTGCAATTTACAAATGGCACCGCCCAATGATTTGGTAGGAGTCTCTTTTTGACCAACATTGTCCAATACTTGACGTTATGCACCCATTTTCTTCATCAGTGATTAGCAATCTTAAGCAATTCATTAATGGCAACGATTGCTGCTGTCACCAGCAAAGCTTCTGCTATAAAACCCTCAAATTTCGTAAAATATACACATTAAGTTTTTTTTTTTTTTAAAGCTGAAATTAATTAAAAGAAAGAAAAAAAAAAAGAGCAGGTTGAAATTGAATTGTTGAAAAACATTGGCTGTGGTCTGGTAATGAGATGGACTTTCCATCAAACCACACAGGCAGCAATAAAAAATAATAATAAAAAAACCTTAAAAAATAGCCTTAAGAATCTTCTCTGCGTGTTTCTTGATGCAGATTCTCTATCAAGATCTCTGGCTCGTCGTCTATTTCTTGTAATTCTTTTTAAAGAAAACTTTCTCTTAACTACTTCTGTGACATTTCAACTGTAATGATAATATTTTTAAAGCTTAAAAATCTCTTCTTTCTTCTCAGAAGCTAATAAAGCCTTCTTCTTTGTGGGTATATCCTCTCGAAAACCCACCTTTCCTTCTCTCTGATTCCTTAAACTTGGTTCTCTGTGTGATTTCATTGGATTAGAAGCAAGAAAATGGAGATTTGGAAATGGGTTTTTGTTGGGGTTCTTTGGTATGCTGGTTTTGTATTGAGTACTGGTGCTGTGGAGCTGGGCAGGAGTCAACACACTGAGAGGATTTCAGGTTGGTATTTCTTCAAATTAACCATTTTTTGAAGTTTATTAATTTTTGTTGGGTTTATCATTTTTTATTTTGTTTTGGGTCTAATATAGTTTTGCAGTTGATTAGTGGATAGATTTGTGGTCTTTAAACTGTAATGTAGGTTTTAATAATTTGAAGGTAGGGTTTTGGTTAAGTTAGTTTTGGGATTTGCTTTAGTTGTATGGCATATTTTGGGTTTGTGGATTTTTGGGATCTGCTTAAATCTAGGTGAAATGGATGATTTGCTAAATTTAGTTTGATTGCCGAATGTCCACCAGTGTAGTAAAAGTTGAGTATGTCCAGTTGAAATTTGGGGACCTTTAGAAATGAGTTGATATTGTGTATTTTTTACCATTTTCTCTATAATATTTAGGTACTTCTCCATATGTTTTAAGCAGTTCCTGCGGGAGGAATACTGATCCGATTATCTTAAATTGGTATAATTGTGATGGCATCTCTTTGATGTATTTAAGCATCGAGGCTTAACATTCAGTGTTGAAACTAACTGGAATGTCCTGAAGTAATCTTTCTTTGTTGATTTATCAAATCATGAAAAGAGTTAAGAATGCCAGTTATCCCACCAGAGAAAAATGCACTTCCCACCACCATTACCATGCACCAAATAATCCCAAACCATGCTTCTTAATTTCAAAATTTTCCTCCAATTCCAGTTGGTCATGTGGGATGCTCACACTCCATATACTTCTTTCTCATAGTAAATAGCTATGGCACCAAGCAACCCACAATGAACCAGACTTCAACAGCAAACTCCATATATTTCTGGCAATACAAGCCACATTCTGTTCTTTAGGCTTCTTTATACCCAAGCCTCCCTCCTGTTTAGGCAAGGTAACAAAATCCCAGCCTACTTTTGCACCTGTAGCAGCAGAGTCATCACCTTTCCAAAGGAAAGCATTGCACAATCTTTCCATTTCTCTAATAACCTTAGCTGGCAAGCTAATTATATTGCACCAATAATTTGTGATGCTATACATAACTGATGAAATGAACTGCAATCTTCCTGCAAAGATGAAGTTTTAGATGCCCAGTGAAGAATTCTAGCGGTGATTTTTTCCCGAAAGTGGTTTACAGTCAGAATAGCTTAGCTTCCCAGTAATTTTTGACTGATAGAACACCCTTCTGAAATACAGTTTTAGCTGGGGGGGTGTGCTTTGGAAGTAAATTTCTCTTTAGGTTTCTAACGTCTTGAGTTTCCATGTTGGGGAAACAACTTGATGTGTAAATGGGTGCTAATGTGCCTAACACCTGGCACATTTCTATTAATGATGACATAGGTGGCCATAGTGTATGATGAAAGAGCTATCCTAGTTCTTAGTTTCTGTTTGTGCTTTGTCCTTATATTACATGCACTATGAAAAGGAACCGCCCAAGTCTGGAAAGCTAGATCACATTGAAGGTTCATTTTGTATGCAGTTCGAGATTGAAAAGTTGAAAGTAATAACGCTTTAGCCATATGTAACTGTCCAAATATTGTATGTTAGACCCACATGGCATCTTGAATAGAGTCTCGTGGAAAACAATGTGACAATAAAAACAATTGGCAATATGAGATGTAATTTTGTACACGTGGAGGCGAGGAAAGGGTAAAGTGAAGGTTTATTCTTGCTATCTAAAATGAAAGTCAAGTTTTTTCTTTTACATACAGGAGATTTATTGCATCAAGATTTGGTAATGTAGATTTTTGAAACTATAGAAGTTGTTTTGGAGTTCAATATATGAGAAATCTTTAGGTATGATTGATCTATACAACATGCAGGAAGTGCTGGTGATGTTTTGGAAGATGATCCTGTTGGAAGGCTGAAAGTTTTTGTCTATGAACT
>Ga0325410_1000887_pt1 | contig 32137 bp, 14 predicted proteins | sample PopdelMetagenome_16_FD_206182 | JGI IMG/M metagenome (GOLD analysis project Ga0325410, IMG submission 206182) | Populus deltoides microbial communities from Bellville, Georgia, United States - Xylem-PdIQD-R3 | ecosystem: Host-associated > Plants > Phyllosphere > Stem > Wood/Secondary xylem...
TGTTTCCCTTTGGGATCTTGAAGTTGATCAATACTCTGCACAAGTCCAATGTAATCTGATTATAAGTGGATCTTGAATCTAATGTGTTAAGCAAGAAATTGTGAACGTACGCTCTTCATCTGATATTAGACAAGGCATTCGGTTCACCAGATTAATTAATAAACTTACATGAAAAGAAAATTGAGATGAACTCAATTACTGACAAATTAAGGCATATCACAAATTTACTTGGCAGTGGAGATAAATATTGACGGTTCTTTTTTTTTTTAAAAAAAAAAAACAAATGATAGAGAGTTTTTGGGTAGCAATTAAGAAAGAACGAGAATCCCAAAAAAGACAATAAACTGCGAAAAGAAGCTTGATTAATTAGAAATTAATAATAGAAAGGGAAGTTAAGAAAATATGATCATATTGTTTTTAATAATTTTAAGAGTTAAAAATCATTCATGCATGGGATTTGGTGCACAATATTATCGTGCAATGCAAAATCTTCTCGCCCAAGCAATATAAAATCTCAACGCTATCAAGCCTAGCGGAATTTTCATTGAAATTAAGTTAGCTGCAACTTTCTCTCTTTTTTCTCCCCAGTTTTAGAACTTTGAGACAATCGATGGGTTTACAATCAAATACTTTTCGTCGAACAATATTTTCATTCATTCTCAGTTTGTGTACACTACTGCTCGTGTAGCTTCTTCCAGCTGGAATCGAAAAACTACTTAATCCACTTCTATAAATAGCTAGTATGTTTCCCGTCGAGGTTGAAATTGCTATTTTTTTATTTTTTACTTCAAAATAATAAATTGTTCTTAGTAGTTTTAGATTGTTATAATATACTAACATTAAAAATAATTTTTAAAAAATAAAAATATTATTTTAAAATATTTTAAAATTAAAAAAAAAACTTTAGAACCAATCTTTTACTTTTAAGTATAGTTTCATAGAATTATTGAAGAGAAGTGATGGGTAAAAAACGTTCGATGAAAGAGTTGGATATGATAGTAGGATTCCTCATCATTTCTAGCTAGTAATCATAGCTAACGTTTTGAGAACTACGTACCAAGTATCAACATCAAAGATTGGATGGTTCGGGGCAGCTTAGCAGATAGGCTTCACAGACATTAGAGGCTTCAAAACCCTCTCCCAAACCAACACCAACATAAGCCAACAGCAGCCCCATTAATTCTTAGGGGTCTTCTAAAAAGAAAGCTTAAAAGAAGTACCTTGAAAACAATTACAAGAAAATTAAAAGACAAGGGTAAATTAAGCGGGAAGTAACAAAGAAAACCCTAAGAGCTCCACTTCTTAGTAGGGAGTGACCCCCACATTTGCAGCAGCAAAAAACTCATCTTTCATGAGCACATCCTCTCATTCCTACAAAATACAAAACACAAATTTAAAACTAATTAAGAGGCCTTGAAAGTGGGCTGTTTCTCCAATTCTCTACTGGTTTTGGATTCTTAGGGTTTCAATCAGAAGTACCTGTTGACGCACGTTAGCTTTCTTCACAGGTTGATCAGGCATAAGTCCGAAATGGATATGTGGGAAGTGGGCCCACTGAAAGAAAGAAACAAACAAATGAAGAAAATTATATTTGCCCATACAGTCATTAGTTAACTTATTACTAATCATAGCTAAAGTAGCAATAGCTGCATTATGAAACCCGAACTAAATAGTAATAATTAACATTTTGATTTTCTTGGATCTCACATTCTTTGCAGCTGCACTAAATGCTTCTCTGTGACTTATATCAGGGTTCCCAGCTTTAATGCGCTGGATCTCGTCCCTGCAAATCGGTACATTATAATGTCAAGGTCATGCTTATACTTCATAGGAAAATACAAATTCCGGTCCATTGCAGTTAATATGGAGAAGTCAATAAGAGAGTAGCTTAATTGACATCTTTTTACGCCTATATATATTGGTATGTGTAACAAAGAAATTAATTTTGTATGTGCATAATTGTGATAATATAAAGTTTATAAGATTATAATAACCTACTTGATAAAGCGGTTGTAGGCAGATGGGACTCTATGTCTCTTTTCTGGAGCTGAACATGGAAAACAGACACATATCAACGACAAAGAAACAGACAGATCTTTAAAATAACTTCGCTGACTATGTGTATGATATCTGCTTTTATTCTCTCTCTCTCTCTCTCTCTCTCTCTCCCTCATCATTACTTCATCATCATCTCTAAAGGGTCTATCCAATCTATCTATCCATGGATTCTATATCTATATTTCCGGGGGAGAAAACTGAAAACTCTATCACATGCGTAGAAAGTAGACAAAGGTGAGCTACATTTCATATTTTAGGGTTATTAATGAAATAATACAAGCAATGGAAGAAATTCAATGACCCATTTGAGTAAAGATACAGTAAAATTTCAGGACATGATAGTTAAGAGTTCTTCAAGAAAAAAGATAAGGAAGAAGTAGCTAGCACTAGAGCAGATGGGATAAGCTATGGAAGTCTCAAAGTAATGCAATTGACCTATTAGCTGCAAATCTACAGTAGCCTTTGTGGTAGTACAAAATAAATGTTGAATAGCATGAAGAAGGCCAGATATGATAGTAGTGTCCGAAAGAAGCTTGGTACTTGAGGCAAAACCAAGATATCTAGGGCACTGTTGTTTTTCACCTACTTTTTCCGGCGTTTGATAAGTCAAGAGACTATAGCTACTGTGTGTAAGAGATGCAAAAGTGCAATTGAAATCAAGAAAGTTGAAGAAGACTGGTGGAGTCAATTCAATCAAATAATGACTCAAATTTTTTTTAGAGTGCGGCTTCTCATAGACTAGTGAAAAAGCCAATGGTATGTCAAAGAAATGAGATCATAAGTGTAAAGAATCTCACGTCTGTTAACCATAGGTGGTTTAGAGATCTCCTCAACGCCTGGAAATGGAATAACCGATTCGTTTGGATGTGGCTGATTGATCAGCAGATTCGGCGGTGCTCCATTCCTGATCTCCTCCTAGAGTATAGACATATATTACCCCAGAAACCATAAAAACACTTATTAGTATCAAAATCCAAGTTTATATATATATATATATATATATATATATATAAGGACTTATGTAAGAGAAATCAAAGGAAATCAACTAGTCTTTTTTATAGTTTGAGTATAAAATATACTCGAACATAATGTCTATAGTGTATCAGTACCTAAAAAAATGGATTAAAAAATAGATGTTTGAAATTAACCCTAAAACATTCTAGCTTGATATACCAGGATATTCTGAGGATTGAAGAAGCCATGGCCAAGATAAAATTGATTAGCTGCAGGAAGTAGGCCATGCATGCTCACAGACAAAAGGTTGGTGCAGTGACCACATCGAACCGCAACAGTCTTGTACAAGCTAGTGCAAGGTACACTCACCTATAAAAAGAACCCACAAAAAATACAATTGAAATCCTTAAGAAACTCATTGAAGAATAAGAAAAAGAAGAAGCCAGTGGTGGTTTGGTCAATTGGCTCAGAATCAGGTTCAAGCCTCCATAAGGAGAAGAAAAACAATAATGGAACAGAAAATTAGGGATGAGATAAGGGGCAAAAAGTGGGAAGAAAATGATACCGCGAGGACAGTGTCACAAAAGTTGCAATGGACATAACAAAGCTGCTCGGAGGAAGAGAGGTGGTCTGGTCCAAAGGCAGCTGAAGACGAGGACATATTTTTTATGATACTTCTCTTTCTTTCTGAGATTTTGTTGATTTGATTGATGGATTGTCTGACCAGTGGGTATTTTGATGGAACAGATAAAGATCCTCTTCCTTTGATCTGATCTTCTTGATTGCTGAGTTGTTACTCAGCGAAAGAGAGAAGAGAGAGATATATATGAAAGAGAGAAGTGAGGATGTTGCTACAACTAATATACTAGAAGATAGAAAAGAATCAGAAAATGTTCATCTTCTCTCTCCGCTTCTTAATACTAGAATTTTATCATCACTGTTATTAATTATTGCTAACGTTTTTACATGTTTTTTTTTGTACAAGTTCTTGATGTATCATAAACAGGCCATAGTAAGAGAGAGAGAGAGAGAGAGAGAGAGAGAGAGAGAGAGCAAATGAATGGTTGGCATTAATTCCCAATGGGCAATGGATGTTTGTCTGCTTGAGAGGAAGAGAGAGAGCAGAGGTGGGGAGTGAGAAAAGGACGTTTGCATGGGCTTTGGGTCATTCACCTGTTGTTTTCATAGTTAAGATGGTGAGAAGGAAAAACCCACCCTTAATTTTCCTTGCTCGCTACAATTCCATGGTACCCTCGATAAGGTCACAGGAAAAAACACCCCATCTTTGATGCTCATGACACTCGCCTTGACTTGATGAATAAAAGCCCTTGAACTCAGGCACCCACGCTTTGGTTGTTATTTATTTTACTTGTAATAATAAGAAGCCTTTCACTCAATCCCAGGTTGTCATTTCATTCTGTTTTGGTTCTAGAAGTATTGTCTAACTGATGTACTTACCCTATTCTTCCAAGTTAATTATTTAATCACCTGAAGCTGTTCGGAACAATTTCAAAAAAGCTTGATTCCTGCCTGCTGCATCTACACTAAATTTTACAGTGATAATTACCACCAGTCTGGTTAATCCGGCAGCATAACTTGATAAGTGCGTCATTTCCTCTCCCCTATTTTTCGAATAATCATCATCTACGATGGTCTTTCATATTTTCCGTGCCGCTTTTTAAACGCATTAATTAGAGATTCCATGTATCACATCGTCTGACAGCCATCAATTTCCTTGAGGTCATGCTGCATTCTTCTTCTTCTTCATTCTCGAATGTCGATCATGTGTTCACAAAATTCCTTTTGAAACTTTACGTGCGTGTGTGCGTAGATAGATATACACATTTTTTTTCTTTGTTTATTTACTGGTAGCGGGGGTGTATGTGTATTTTTTTTATTATTATTATTAATGTGGGTGTTCGAGCTAACTTACGAGTACCTCGACTAATTCCACGGGCTCTGAAGTTAACAACCATATAAGCCTCTAGTGACTATTATATAAGTAACCACAAGACTCAAACCTGAGACTATAGAGAAAGTAAACCTTTTAGTTCCAAAATTTTACCACTTAGCCACCTTTTAATGGTGATTGTTGGTGTATGTGTATTTTTAATGACATCACAACTAGTCCACCACTGCTTGAGACTGGTTACACTGGGTTTTCTTAGTCCTTCGGTTAGCTTCCGAGCCAGTCCATCCCCAAGGTTTGCATAATTTATATTTCACCAACAAAACACTGGACATCCAGAGGCGGACGCACATAGTAGATAAAATGAGATAATGTACATCTCCAAGGAGGTGTTTGAGAGAATATGGGGAGGTGTTTGAAACAATTTGCTAGTAATTATTTTTTAAAGTAATTTTTTATTTAAAAATATACTAAAATATTAGCACATCAAAACAATTAAAAAACATAATAAATTTTAATTTTAAAATAATTAAAAGTTTTTAAAAACGCTGTTTTGAATGTATTTAAAATAGTTTGGCCATGTTGAATAATATATACCGTTAATTATAAGTCTGGAGATGGAGAATGAAAAGAGTTGTCGTAAGGAAAAATAGGTGTTGAAGATCTAAATTAAATATCTTGATATTAATAAGGAGGGTTTTGGTTCATGATCTAGTTGAAAGGCACCCCAAATCCATGTAGCAGACTCTAACTAGTTTGGAATTAAGGATTAAGTGCTTCTGTTGAGATATATTAATTACCCAATCAAGACAATTATTGTAATTCCAATGGATTGGGTTATAACGTAATAACTTTTATATTCTAATAGATTTAGTTTATATCGTAATGTTTCATCGATAAAGCTAGGAACATGAGAAATGCTTCAGCTTTTTCTTTTATAGTCAAATTTTCTTGCAGCTTATTTTGGATTGGCGTGATTTTTTGAAAATACATTGCATATATACCGAACGCCCAACAGGGTTCGTCCCATGAGGGTCTAGAATTTGTTGTTGATGATCAGTAACACCCCTCAAAACTCAACACCACTTAAAAGAAAACGAAAAGAAAAGAAAAGCATTTGAAGTCGTGGCCTAGCGGGGGAAGGAACTTGTTTCCTTCCTCTATACATGGGTTCGATTCTTTCTGTGTATACATGTCATCTATATAGTGTTTTATATGCTCACTGGGCTTACGGGATGTTTAGTGGATTCGGGAATTAGTTTTCGCACGTGCAAACTAGCTCGGACAACTCGAATTATTAAAAAAAAAAACATGAGAGACAAAAAACAAATGATAGGAGAGGGCATAGAGTTGTCTGTCGGAGATCCCCACCCCTCAAGGTAGCCAACATCCCATAAGGATATATTATCAAGTTTTATGATACATACTTAATAATGTTGTGATACCAACCATAACAACGAAAAAAATACTTGTTGTGAATATGTTTATAACCTTTGATATTTTTTTTTATAATGTGGTGGATGATACATTATATATAAAAGTATTTTATATGCTCTAAAATATTAATTTAATATTTTATTATCTAAAACACATAAAAAAACAAAAAACTACCACACATCTCAATAATCATTAAATAAATTCTCCTGTGACTTAAAAAAACCTCAAAAAATACACGGAAAGTAAACAAATCACATTATTATAGTAACAATTATATGAAGGAGGGCATTCACCCCCGCACATTAGAGTTATATATACTAGAGATAATAAAATAGCACATAAAATTAGGAAACATCAATAAAACTTTTATATGCCTACCGATTTGACTACTCAGATCTCTCTCTCTCTCTCCCCCTCTTCTTCTCACACCCACACGCATGTACAGAGAGAGATACGTAGTTGTCAGGGACACCAGGAAGCCAGAGATGCTTTATTATTTGAATTTTAACTTTCTTTGTCCTGGATAGGTTTCTCTATATTTAGGACTAGTTTTAGCTCATTTACAGAGAGGTTTTACTTTCTCATGCAACATCTTTGCGAAGTAACACCCCCTGCGCTTGCTGAAAAAGATGGCTGCAGTTTTTTCTCTAAATTTTTTGAAAACTATCACCATCCTTCCTCATGATGTGTGCAAAAGGGTTCTCTCTTCCCTGAAATTGCTTGATCAGTGGAAAAGTTTCAGTCACGCGGTTAGAAATGACAGTGAGTCCTTTCTTTTTTTAATATTCGTAATTTTATTAAGAAAAAGACTACAAAGTTAATAGCCTTAACTTACATCAGATGAACAAATAGAGAAAAGAAAAGCAGAGAGAACAACAAAAGGGAAAACAAACAAATCATAAGAAACCAACTCCTCCCGACTAAACATTCTCTATATTAAGCTTTAAAGAGTTGGAATCAAGCCTTAGCCATAAAACAATACTTTGACGCACCATGGAGAAATAGATTTGAAGGTTAGGGACAACGTCATTAAAAATAACATCATTTCAGTGAAGCCAAAGATTCCAAACAATGCATGAGAAAAGAAGCTATCATGAGAGATTCTGTTGCTTGCCTTTAACTATAGAAGACCATTGGTAGCACATATCATCAACAGATTTTAGAAAAATACTGCAAAAGCCCCTATTAGTTAAAGGCTTCTTTCCAAAAATACTGCACATATCATCACCTTTTCATCATTGGTAGCAGTTTCATCCATATATTTCAAGTAAAGTGGCAATGAATGAAAAGGTGACTTGGAGATTCCAAACTTTTATTGCAGAAAGCTTGAATGATAGTGAGTCCTGACTTGCCATTCTTAATTAGGTAATTCTTAATCAATTATACAACATAGTTTTTATTCTTTTTATTTTTTTATGGGGATTCCAAGATCGGTCTATCCATGATTTGTTTTGAGCATCGGCGATTTCATACAATAAAAAATGGCTTTGGTGCAGGGAAATGACGTGAAGGGGGTGTTTGTTTGTTTATCATCTTCTTCCCAGTACCAGCCCACCAATGAAGCATGTGATGCAGCGGAAGCACAAAAACAGTACAACAACAACAACAATAATAAAAAAAACTCAATGAGTGAAAAAAGCTGCAAGGTTCTAACTCTAAATTCACAATTTATTATTATGAAATAAAACCTACCTCCGGAAAAGATTTACCATATTTTTATAGGCTAAAAAAAAGACCTAGACTAAGTAATAATATCATAATCCTAAAATATATATAAAAATAACATAAAATCCAAAATAACACAATAAATCCATGAAAATCAATGGAAAAATTGTACCTTCATAGAACCGGATCAAGAGAATCTCACGTGAAAAATTAAGTCTGGTCAAATGATTGGATTAAAAATTATGAAATCTTTTAACCATTATGTTGATTTGTTAGTTTTGCTTATTATGAATTTTTGCATTCAGGAGTCAATCAAGTGATTGGTAATTACAAGTTAAGTTAATATACTTAATTATTTTCGACTTTTGCTTCCTTAATTATTCTGAAATTTCATCCATACATAAGTAAAATTTTGTAAAATTATCAAATGATAAGTTTCTTACAAATACAGTGAGTGAATGTTGTTAATAGTTCATAATTTATATAATAAGTCACCAAGCGAATGGTATGTAATTTTCTTTTAAAGGTAAAAATGTGTTTATAATCATATTTTTCCTTGTTAGCTGTAATAATTACAGAGTAATTAGTTAAGTCCCTACCAAAAGCATCAAATTAAGATATTTATGGATATGAGGGATGGAGCTCAATTGATCAGGTTTTAAGTTTGTTCTCTATATATTACCAGTTTGAGTTCCATAAACCTTAGGTTACTGGAGGTTTATATAGTCGTTAACTTCAGAGTCCGTAGGGATTGGTCGAGGTGCACGCAAGCTGACCCAAACACCCACGTTAATTAAAAAAAAGTTAAGACATCTACTGGTTTGAAATGATAGCTTGGAAATTATTTATAATATTAAAGTACTATTCTAACTTAAAAATTTAAACTATTAAAAGGTTTTAAGAATTGTTTTATATTATTTTTTAACATATAATTTCAAATGAAAATATTTTAAACTTAAAATTTGTATAGATTCATTACTATCTTGTTCTTAATTTATTAGTTTAATTAGATAAAATGAGAGTGGTAAGATTTGATTCTGTATTTATTTGTTTATTAAAATTTTAATATTATATTAAAAAATTAATTTAACTTAGAAATTTAAGTTGTTAGATAAAGTTTTAAAAATAGTTTAATTTAGAAGACTTTGCACAATATTGAGTCAAACCAAACACATGATTTAGATTTACAGCTGCATTAATTAATTATAAGAAGCTGAAGGTGTTCTGGTGCATACGAACATAGTTTATTATGTAATAATTTCAAGATGTGAAGATTTTTAACTCGGATCTTTGCCAATTTCCTTTTCATAATATTCTGAAACAAAGCTAATAGTTTGGTATTTTTGAATGTATAATTGTGGTTGTTTTTGAAAATGTTTTTTATATAGAAATGTATTAAAATAATATTTTTTTTATTTTTTAAAAATTATTTTTGAAATTAACACATTAAAATGATCTAAAAATATAAAAAAATTTAATTTAAAATAAAAAAATTAATTTTTTTAAAAAATATTTTTAAAATAAAAAAGCAAAAACAAAGAGAATAAAAAAACATCAACATTAATTAAGGTGTACGTATGAAATGTAGGTCTCGACAAAGATGGGGAGGCCTTCCACGATCATACTATTCGTCGTGGGACATATTACATCAAATCACCCGAACAATTGATAGTATCCTGCGCGCTGGGGAGGCCTTCCACGGCAGATCGAATTAAGTTAGCTAATATCTTACTCCAATAATTTCAAGGGAGTACATCTAAACACCGATGCTGGCAGCTAAGTGGTTTTATCAGGCTTTGCTTTATTTATGTGTTTTGACTTCGAATTTTTACATGTATGATTGTCATTCTTATGGTATTTTACATATTTACTGAACTTATTGGATATTCTATGAATTTGAAAATTAATTATGATACACGTAAGTTGGCTCGGACATCCCGGATTATCAAAAAAAAAACAAAAACAAAAAAGAAAAAAAAGAGAGTACATATAAATAATCATCGAGAGAGTATATTAAAAAAACTATATAAAATTAATAGTAAAAGTAAAATACAAGAAAACAAAAAAAGAAACTTAGTGGAAAAAAGAAGGGGATCTACCACAACAAAAACAAAGAGGTTATCTAATTTTTTTTTTAATATGGGTATCCGGGTTAATTTACGCGCACCTCGATTAATCCCACCAACCATAAAGTTAACGACCATATAAATTTCTAGTGGTCATAGAGGGACTCGAACTCGTGATTATTGGGAAGCAAACTCAAAATCTGACCAATTGAGTTGTCTTTCAGGGTTACTATCTAAAATTTCTTATTACACTATAATTTGATGTCATAAAAAAATCTTATAAGAAATTATTTATTATATAAGTAAATACATTTTTTTTTTATGAAATTGTTGTTGGTGATGGAATCCATTCTTTAGATCATTGTTCTCAAATTTTTATAAAGACGACAACATATAGGAAAGTTATTTATGTGAATCATTACTAACAACCCCCCGTAGCTCCCACAATAATTGAAATAATCCTTTGAATATTACCAGTTCATTTCTTGAAGATTATAGGTAGTTAAATCCTACATCCTTGTCGAAGACTTACTTTTATATTTGATAATGTGGTATAAAGTATTTTTAATTGATTTTAATTGAAAATATTCCATCATCACACTAATGATCATAGTGCAATTATTTATTCTTAAACGGGACTGCAAGCAAATAATTTTTGTTGCATTAGTCTGAATTTAGATGGTGTATTTAAAACTTGAATATTGTATAGAAAATTAATTTCAATACATGAAAACGGGGCTGAAAATACTTTTTATTTTTTTTAGTTAAAAACAAAAGAGTTTAGAGCCTAACTAGATTGGTAGTTAAGTACTGTCACGCCGCGCAGGCCAGACGAAACTCTTTTTCAACGTGGGGAAAAATGCTTAAGAGGCAACACAATATTTCAAAAGAAACAAGAAAATTTTGAGAGTCATGTTATTGATTTTATTGGATTGAATAACTTTGGTTACTTTAAAAATGTGATTTAAAATATAGATAACAACAACATATAAATAAATAAATAAATAAATATTAGCTCGAGTAAACTTGAGTTAACCCGTGAAATTCATGACCTGATACATGAGATCGAGATAACTCTATTGAAGAATAAAATAAAAAAATAATTAGTAAAAAAAAAACTAAAAAAATGAGCCAATCTTTTAAACCTATGACCTGGGTCCTGAAGCTGGAATCATCTCATCTAAGATAAACCTGAAAAAATCATGAAGTTAAATTCCAGATGAACAAAATGCCGAGGATGAAATTAAACAAAAAGTTCCAATAAAAAATGATTAAAAACAAAACAATTAGCAATTAAAAAAATAAAGACCAAATTTGACATAAAATAAAATAAAATATTGAGGGGTGCAGTTGAAAAATTAATTTAATTAAAAGAATGATATAATATATTGAGGGATGTAATTGCAAAGATAATTTAATTAAGAGAATGAAACAAAAAAAAATTACAATCAAAAGAATGAGAACCAAATTTGATAATGAAAAAAATCAAAGGAGAACTAAATTGAAAAAATTTCAATTCTATGGATTATTTAAAATAAAACAAATAAAAATAAAAAAATCCGAACTAAATTAAAAAAAAAACAAATCAAATGACTGTTTTGAAAATGTGTGCAAGGGAAGGCTATGAACCGAGAAGGAAAGAAGAATGAAAGAAAGAAACAACGACCGGCACAAAACTCGATTCGGTCGTTGGATGACGTCGTACATGTCATTCAAAGAGTGAAAGAGCACCCCACGCGTCCATATTATTTACATGTGCAACCCATTTTTTAAAAATAAATAATATTTTATATATGCTAAAATAATAAATTATACCTCATCAGACTCAATAATAACAAAAAAAAAACATATTAAAAATAAATAAAAAAATCTTTCAATCCAAATTCAAGATAACATGAATGTAAAGGAATTGTGGTCATTATAATGTACTACTAAAATTAAATAGTAAAAGATGCCCTTGTCTGCAAGTACATTATTTTTTACATCAAAAGATACATCAATCATTTTGCTGCACACAAAACAACAACAACAACAAAAAACCACAATACCTCCGGTAAAAGCCAATTGTGTTTTGTTGGTGAGAGCAAAATCATAATTTTTCGAGCTCCAAGTTATAGTGCTACGAATTCTAAAGGTACCAAACACAACTTATTTTGTCTTTTTTTTTTTATTATAATTATTTTATATATAGAGGTAGGGGCAGCTATATTTGAGCTGCTCATCAGATAATTTTAAATATAAAGAGTACGTTGAGCTTGATTAATTGACAAGGACTTGATCTGCCCTATTTTCTTTCCTGTCTTTCTTCCTTTTTCCTCAATTTGTTTTTTGCTGGCCTTCAGCTGAGCAAATATACTGTAACTTTTCAATGTTCCCTGTTTTTAGGGTACTAAGGGAGTTGTTTTCGTTATTCATAAATTACTAGATTAGTAATAAAATATAGACTGTTTAATTTATTATTATAAAGAGGATGCTAAATAAAAAAAATTTGTTTAAAAAAACATTAATGTTCATGCAAACTTAAATATATAGCATGCAAAATAAAAACTTATATAAAAAATACTTTCAACACAAATATAATAATTGAATTTTTAGTATACAAGTATATATTTAAACTTACAAGTTACAATTAATATCAAATCAAAATCCTAACATGCATATTAATATTATTAAATATCCATGTTTAAATTAAAAATAAAAAAATACTTACTTGTTGAGGTATTTTAAAATAATAAAACTTTTTTTTTTGTCTATGATGAATATTTTATCCTTAAAAATTTATTACTCTTTACTTAATGCAACTATAATGTTTGCAATAAATCTCTCATGATTTCAGCATCACCATTTTGTTGGGATGCATTTCTAACAAGGTCTATGAAAAAAAGTTAAATGGACTCAATTATTTCTTAACAAAAGTGAATCTAAGTTCTAGATTTAAAAGGAAAATCAAAACTTAAAAATAAAAAAATAAAAATAAGGTAAGGAAAAGTGTAAAATCTAGAAAAACCTTATGCAAATCTCTTCCTTCACACCCTTTTATAGTGGGTTTTCAAACCTAAAAAGATTGAAAAAACAAATTTTAGAAACAATTAGAATCAATTTCCACTATTAAATTCTAAATTAAACATGAATGTTTGCGCCATAAATTTGAATTCTTTGAACAGAAAAAATCATTCAAGTTTCTGTAAAATACTTTTAAAAAAGATTGTTCAGGTTCTAAAATTTATAGGCTGGACAAAACACGGGATCACAAGATTAATTCTTCATGGTCCAAAAAACTATAAACTCAAGTCCAAGCCCAAAATTATAATAAGTTGGCAAAAATAATCTTTTATAGACTAAAAAATTATTTTACAAAATATCTAAACCCAAACTCAAGCCCAAGCGTTAGCACACGTATATGAGTTTAAGCTCAAATCTCACTTTTCTTTGATTCTCTTCACTCTAAAAACTTAGGTGTTCTTTGAGTTTAATACTAACTTTTCATCATCCTTGTTTTTAAAAAACTTGAATTTGTTTTTTGTTTAAAATTAATATTTTATTGTGTTTTGGATTGTTTTGATGCGATAATATCAAAAATAATTTTAAAAAAATAAAAAATACTTTCAATATAATTCTCTGGCATCAACTGTTTTCTTCCCAAATGCAAACAGTACCAACATTCCTTCATTGTTGGGAGACTTGTTGAAGAAATTAAAAGTCCAACCAATTATAGTCCTCTTCCCTTCCCAGTTCATCACCATACAACATTCAGGATTTAAATTTGAGATCTCCATATGAAAATGGAATATCGGATTTTAACTATATATTGGGATTTACTGGGAATAAGTAATCGTAGTTTTTCTTTCTCGGAAAGCATCGAATTTCTAACATCATTCACACCACACTCCATATGACAATAAGACAACTACACACATATAATTAACAACAACAACAACCAGCAATAAGTGATCTCATCTTCCATTATGAAAAGGCATATGTACATACATGCACAGAAGTTAAAACAAGCCTTCTGTGTAAAAAGCCTGAAAGAATAAGAATAGGGTAGAAATCCAATAAAGATGAGGCTGTGCAGTTTGTTTTGGCATCTCAAGCTCTGAGTAATAGGGTGGTGTGTGAATGTGGTAGTGTACAGATTTACTGTCACAAAAAAGTACTTCTGCTACTACTACATCAACATGGCTGAGTTAGGGAGGTACGTAGCCAAGCCCCTGTTACAAAGAGCCAACTCAAGCTGGAGGCCTCGAGGCTTGTCGCAAAAGACATGAAAATGAGATCCATTTCTTGTTTGTTTTTTTTACAGAACTGCCACGTTCACTGATTCACCATAAATGGTATAAATTAAATTCAACAGTTTATGGTGTTCGATTTCTGCCAAGATACAACCTAGCTAGAAGAAAGAAGCCAGTTAGGTTTTAAAACTTGTTTCCCCTCATGTTCTGTATCTTTCCCCTTATTTCTCGATGAATAAGATACTGCGTATCCTTAAATCCATCACATGCCATTGTTTTTCACACCTCAACTTCTTTCTGTTGCAGTGCATGCGTTGATTAATTACATCAAGTTGTCTTCTTTTGTTTTTACAAGTGAAATATGTCTGAAGCCCACTTTTAAGATCTTTCTTTCTTTTGTTTTGTTTTTTTCCTTTTTGGCTGGGAGCGGAAATGGGTTTAATTAGAATTCCTATCGAAAATGATAAACTAAATCTTATATGTGTCAGAAGAAACACCACTTGGAAGTTATCCTGTGAACTTAATGATGAAGTATGATTGTCTAATGAAGGCATGGGGCCATCTCACCTGTAGTTTCTTCGGCTTTAGCAAATTAGACGTGTTGGAAGCCATTGGTGGAACTTCTGTTAATTGAAGTTTCATGTGGTTATAGCGTACGCCCAGTTTCTTACTATTCTGTTTTATTTATCATTGTGGTCACAAAAGCGATTGTGTTCCGGTCATTAATTAAGCTGGTTACTTCTGCCAGAAAATGAAGGACAAAATATGCATACAGACTGCTATTCACCTGCTCCTTGGCTATTGGATTCAAGTCTTAAATGCAAAGATAATTAAGCTGTATTTGACATGTCTAAAAGGGCCGATTTAGCGTCATTGCATTGGTTCAAGAGCATTACGTGAACCCAAAAAAAAAAAAAAAAAAACTAATACAAAAAAGGAAAAGACCAATATGACATTGCAAGCTAATATAATTTGCTGGCTTCTAGGCCAAACGTGCGGCTCAGGCAAGGGTAAATTCTGACTTTTGGATACCTCTTGTAAAGAACTTGGGCTCCACCTTGAAAATCTTGTGCAGCTACATGTTATAATCGGGAAATAAGAAGCTGCTACCTGACAGGGCAGCTCTAGAAAGTTCAATCGAGGGGAGCGTTGGTAAGAATGGCTTCGGACATTAGAACAGTAACAAACAAGGACGAGATGGAGAATTCCATATCAAGAAATGAATACAACAAGAGACATGTCTGGCACTCACGTGCCCCATCTGGCAAGATTTATGTGCATTCAATGTGAGGTTGATGAGCTGGAAAAATCCATGAAGAAAAGGTTTCAATGTAATACAAACAAGGGCAAAAGCTGCGCCACAAGAGAAATTGATGTTTCAAGGCATGACAAGGAACCATCATGCTGACGGGTAGTTCCTATGCAGCAACTAGATATGCCTCTTTTGTTGACATCTAAATCCTTGTGTGGCTGTTCATGTGAACATTAATAAACATGTAGCCATGTGTTTGGAACAAGCAATATACCTTGGCGTAGTGGTACCACATGCATGCATACACAACTTATTAATCCATCCTAACAAATTACAGAAGCAAAATTGATTAGGAAGAGCATTATCGTTTTGTAGCAGTAAATAGCATTTGTACGTTATTTTGAAAGCCAATAGATAATAAGAAACAATGTACAAGCAGCAATGACTGCAGACAGAATGAGCGTGTCTCTCGATCGGCGCCTCCTGATAGAACCTTGGAAAACATAAGAAGAAGAAGAAGAAGAATTGTTATATAACTATTTAATGTTGCAGAATATCAGGGAATAAACGTTTATAATACAGATGGCTTTTGTAAAGTACCAAGAAGGCCACGGATAATCGGGAATTTGTCACTTAGAAGCTTCACTTTCCCTTGAACATCTCCAAAAAAAGTCCTTTGAGAACCCAAAACAGCCCTGGTCGTTTGAGCTTGATTAATAACATCATCTATCTGCACAGACGTGGACCAACATTGTTAATTGACTTAATAATCAACGAACAACTTGCTGACAAAAGAACTGAATGGTTATTGCAGGGGACTTCATGACATAGAGTGGGAAGAGGGAAGCAGTAGAAAACAAAAATTACAGCAGAATAATGGTTAAAACTAGGATAAAATGAAGTTGGAACATGATCATAGAATTTAGGGTTCATAAGAAACCTCAAGAATCTGAATAGATTGATAGATTAACAAAAGCTACATTTTAGAATAACCTCGCAGTCTATTTATACTAGTTCAAGTCCGATGTCCTTGTGGGAAAATGTTTTCTAGTCTGAGTCTCCAAGTAAAATTACTTGGCCTATAAATGAAATATTTTAAAAAATCACATGACCCTAAATAAATTAACTCTAATATCAGAAATATAATAAAATGACAAAGCTCCCAAGTCATTCTCCCTAGGTTAGAAGAAACACATTCTCGAGTTCAAACCATTCTTGCCTCAACATCATGGATGTCCAATCAAGAGTTGCCGTCCTTTTTTTTCTTTGGTGTTTCGAGTACATATCCAAAACTGAATAGTTGTTTCCTTTAATGTATGGTAACACTAGCACAACAAACTTGACCTTGAAATTTATTCCTCTTCCATTGTTGTCTTAGGCAGCACAACTATTTATTATCAACATCTGCAACCAACATATAATCTTTGCAAATGCTTATGTTTTGAGGTTCTATCATGTAGTCGAAAGGAACAGCATATCACAGACCAATGTATTCCTTCTGTTGAATTGCGACTATGGTTTTCTTTTCTAACTCAACTTTAGACTTTCTGTGCAGACATCATATGTATCATTACTCTCACTCTTGCTTCCATAATAAACATTGGAATCATCATCAGAATAATCATAGATTGGTAAGAATCTCAATCCATATCTATTTCATTATAGATGGACAGAGTGTTCTAATACATTACTTTCTCTACAAATAGTGCCTCGTGCTTGTTGTTCTTCAACTCTCTCTCTATTGAAGTGCAGTGTTGTTCCTCTCTTCCAATCCAAATCACACGATATGATTTATGACTTCAGCATCATAAAAGTACTTTGAAGTCTCTCTCCAAATAGAAAAAAATGGATACGGTGGCCATGGAAAGGAAATTTCTTTCATTCCACTCAGTTCCTTGTTTCTGCAGGAGATACATAGAGTGGAAAACCAAATTCCTCACCATATTTTTCTTCCACCCATTTTCATTGGTGAGAATCTGACGTAAACATGACAAAAAGAAAGTGCAGCTATACAGAACATTTATCCCACTTTCCCAAAATCCACCCCTGCAGCACACTGCTAGTAAACTAGAAATGCAGTAAACTCTCAGTCCATATTAGCTGAGTGGTATACCTGTCACTTCGCAAAGTGCAATGCTGTAGAGGTTCAGGGTTCATACCCAATTAAAGGAGTTGGTGGTGATTAGATTTACAGATCTAGTGACAAATAAGCAAAACTGGTGAACATCAAAGGAGAAAAAAAAATCAACTCCCACTATTGATAGTCAACTACATGCATTTCCTGCCATTTTCCCCTATCTATGCCAGATATGCCAACTCTTAGGCTATTGAAATTTATTGCACTCACAAATCTTTTTTGCCTTTTCCAGCTTTCTCTTCTTGTAGCATCCTGAATTAGTTAATGACTTCTGTTCATCCTGTCCGTATTTCTCCCTGTCTCTACATCCTAGCTAAGAAAACCTATTATTTAACTCTATCCTATTCAACATAGCCAGTTGTTCGTTCCAACATCCTTATTTCTTTTTCCATCAACTAAAATGGCAAGAAATGAGCAAGGCAAAATTTTCATCTAAAGAATCTGACATAAATATGGCAAAAAGAAAGTGAGAAAGTCTTACATGAGCAATGCTTCCGTGGATGGCAGCTCTTTCTCGTAGTAACTGCACTCTTGGAGACATGCTACCAGATGCCTGTAAGTACACAGATAAACAAACATCAATTTTGAGAAATGAAACATGAGATCATAGAACAGTTTTAAGAGTTCAAATGACGCTCACCTTGTACTCACTAATATCATCTCTGACAGAACTCAGAAGCTCAGCATGTTCCCTCATTGAGTTTATGTTTCCCTTGATTCGTCTAAACTCCTAAAGTAACAAATTATATTTGCTCAATGAGACAGAAGCCACTAAAACAGCAATTCTTAGCATAAGAATATAGAAGTTGTGTCCACAATGAAATAAAAAAGATTAGGGATGTAATGAAATATGAAGCATTCATAAAGGAAAAAACTGTCAAAATAGAAGTGGTGTGAAAAATTCCTAATATGCTTGCATTTTAGCATCTAACTAATCCGCTAACTAGTTAAATAGAACATGAGAAAAGAGATGAACAAAATCAATTTTTGAGCAATTCGGTATAGCAAGTTTTCTTTCTTCTTATCCCCTACCACAAATCTTTGAAGTGCTATCTTGGGCTTTGCTATTCAATCATAAGCTGACAACTGCAAAATTAAACCAGCGACTGCCAAATAGAAAGAGAGATTTTGAATAAGATCTGAAGTGGAGCTTAAGACGCCAACAGGAATAAAAGATGCATTTTGAAAAAAACTTTCTACGAGATCAGATGCATACCACTAAATTAAAATTACCCTTTGAAATTTTAGTCATGTAAGCACAAATAGCTAACTTGTTACTATCCATTCTTTCTCGCTGTTTAGGGTGCAGGAATTAAGTCCCGGAAAACAGAGCATGATTCTTACAGTCTTCGAATGAAAAAGACCAAGAAAAGTAAAAAAACTGAAACGGATTTTGCCTGCAATCATGACAGACTGATGGAAATTAAGCACAAAGGTTTCTCACAACAAAATATCGAAAACACCCACACCAACATTTCCAAATCCCAATTAAGGTTCGTACACTAGTTTGTAAATTGTATTTCTTCTCCATTCTATACTTGTCCCATTTTCAATAAAAGCCACATTTCTTTCTGTCTCCCCCCTCCGCCGCCCGCCCCCCCCCCCCCCACCTCTCTGATCGGAATTAAGCCACATTAATCTAAAAAAAAAACACTCTATCAAATTTCCTATCCGCATTGCTGCCAATACACGCATCGCGTGCATAAAACACAACACAGGAATTTCCTAACATTTCGGCGTACAAAAAAGAAAAAAGACACTAGATAGAAGCAAAATCATAAGAAAAACAAGTAACAAACCTGCGTAAACTCATGAAGTATATCTCTATGCCTTGCTAGCTTCTGAGTAACTGAAGTAGCAGCGGACGCAGCAGCACATCTACTCATAGCATCATTTATATCAAGTAACTTCTCAAGTGAAGATTGAATTTCCATTTCCATTGATTTCCATGACCTACTGGATCCAACTCTTGGCGAACCACCTTCCACATAACCTGATTCACACTCATCACTTCTTATTACTTCAAATAATTTCCACTTAATTAATTAATCAAAATTAAAACAAAATTCACCTCCTTGAGTAGTAAATCGAGCGCCAAGTTTAGCATAAGAAGAGAGTTTGACATCGAGATCTCCTTCGATCTTTCTTGCTTCTCTTCTAAGTTCTTCCCAACCTGATTCTTGTAACTCTAGATTTGGATCAGTCATTTTGGATCCGATCCGATCCTCACGAACTACAATCTGGGTCCTACCACTGCTATTGCCTTGTTTCGTGCTCCTACGGTATCACTGTTTATTATCCTCACGGATTTATTATTTATGTATATATATTCTCTAACTTGTATTGGATGCTTCATCCCACTCGAATCGCAGGGAAAGAAAGCAGAGCGAGCTGGGGGGGGGGGGGGGGGGGGGGGGGGGGGGGGGGGGCCGGGGCGCACTCCTTTCTTTCTGACTGGGCCTCAAATGCTAAAGATTTATAGATGGGCTTTGGGCTTCCAAAACTCCTGCTACAGTTATGAGACTTTCAATGGGCCGATAAAATGTATTCTTAAGCTCACCTGGCTTCTCTGATTTATGAATGATAACTTGCTAAATGTAATTTTTAAAAAAAAAAAATAGGACCGTAATTTTATTCTTAACCTCGTATTAAAAAAATATAAATAAATAAGAAATAAATATATCCAAAAAAAATTAACTAAATAATTTAACATTTTTTTTCTAATGATAAGATATCCTCGTACCAATACTATATTATTTCCTTGAACGATTTTAAAGTCACAATCTCATGCCTTAAACTTAACCTTTTCTTTTAATGTCAATTTTGATTTACGTTGCTTTCTTATAATTTAGTTTTGAAAAGAGATTTTCATGTTCATAAATGGATTTATTTAGGAGAGATTTTTGCGTAAAACAATCCTAGAAATAATATGAATATTTTTAATTTATATGTTAATTTTAAATTTAAAAATTGTGGAAATATGTAACACAATTGTAATGTTTTATGTGGCACATTTGAAAAGTATGATAAGTTTGAATAAAATAAAAAGAAAAAACAAGTGGATTTGTTTGCAATAGAAAAAATTCCTCTCGAGAAGTGGGACAAGAGGCCAAATTTACTTTTACATAAGCTATTCAATTACACTTACCGGGCTGCTCTCCCGAGATTGGAGCGTTACAAATGGTATTAAAGATGCCCTTTGCTCAGTGTGGAAATTAAGTGTAATGCGGGATAAAATGTCACATCCTTGTAAATGGCAGGATTAACCCATAATGTGCCGCCTCTGACGTCCAACCTCTACAGAAAATCTGGTTTGTTTTTATATTTTAAAATAAATTTAAAAAAAATTAAATTTAAATATTTTTTATTTTAAATTAATATTTTTTGTATTTTCAGATTATTTTAATACATTGATATCAAAAATAATTTTTTAAAAATAAAAAAATATCATTTTAATATATTTTCAAATGAAAAACAACCGCAATTACACTTCCAAATGTGTTAATAAATAGGATTGTGTTACTCGTTATTTTTATAATATATTAAAATAATATTTTATTATTTTTTAAAGTACATAAAAAATTAATTTTAATAAAAAATATTTAAATTTTTATGAAATGTTTAGGCTGTTTAGTGTTCTCAAACAATGTTTTAATTCTAAATTGTAATTGTGGTGCAACTGTAATGTAGCACATTTATTAACTATTTGAAAGTCCAGTAGAAATTGTTGTTTTAAATTATTTTTTTATTAAAAATATATTAAATAATATTTTTTTATTTTTTACAACAACACATTAAAATAATCTAAAAAAAACTTAAAAATTTTATTTTTTTAAAAAAAATACAATCCAACCATAATTCCAAACACCCTTTACAAGAGCAGAGAAAATATATCACATCTAAAAATAAGAATTTGAATAAAATAAAAAGAAGATCGACTTGTAATATAAAATATACTTTTGAGATCGTTATACATGTAAGTATAGAAGTAAATCAGTTGCACATCTAATCCCTTCCCCGAATTTAATTAAGACATTACACCAATTGAAGAGATCATTATTCTTGATTATAATAACTTCAAGTAAAACACTATACAATAGATTACTGTATAAATTTAATTTCATTTCTATGTAAAATAAAAACACACGTTAATTACAAGTAAGAGTAGAAGTCGTCGCCCTGTCATTTCCCTTTCATCTTGATGCCGTTGCCGACGGGAAATACCAATTAATTCCCTTTTTTGTGCGGAAAAGAACTTTCATTTTGTCACAAAAGCTTGCGTTTAAGGTGAAATCTCATGGTGTTTTCCGTCATGAATATCGTTTCTCTTCAAGTGTATATATACCTCAACGTCAGAGATATAAATTATAAAGTATCATAAACATACAAAGATTGGTTTACCAGCTCGTATTTCTTATATATTACCGGCTTGACTGGCAGGAGAAATACATATTCAAACAAAAAGATGAGTTGCGTATGCAATTTTTTTAATATTAATTATGTACCTACATATCAAATAAAATATATAGTATTAATCTTCTTCTTTTTCTTCTTCTTCTTCTTCTTTTTTTTAATGGGGGTGAGGACATATTCAAATGAAAATTGCTTGGCCGAAACAATATGTGATAAGTTTTAAAATTTAAGATAATATTTATTGGATCAATATAAAATTATATAGGGAGATTTGTGTGGAATTCATGAAAACTTTCTGGCGAGTATTGAACTTGGGCTCATTAGATGAGAAATGGATCTAGACATGCTATTTAGATCCAAATACATTAGGCTCAGGGTATGATGGAGGTGCTGGGTTGTATGCCCAGCACCAAAGGTGTTGAGCGTGCACCTAATTGGGTGTACTTGATATGTTCGAGCCCATTAAATATTTTTATTAGACATATTTTAAAGGAATTTTTTTTAAAAAAATAAGATTTTAAATCTATGTTATTGGAATTCATCAAACAAACTTCAAGAAAATCTACTAAACAGTCTGTATCGCAATTTAGCGGAGGCCAATAATCTTTCTAATACATGCCTACTCACAAATTAAGGATTGAGTATTTAATACTGCGAGGGATCGGAAGGGTGCTCGGACCATAAAAAACAATAGCGATGCATGTCTATCCAGACCAGTGTTTTAAGACACGGCCCAGCCAGGCGAGTCGACCCGGGTCTATGGTCGGGCCGAGTCTAAGCAAAAAACAGTCTGGGAATTGGCCTAGTCAGACCCGGTCAACTCGGAGGGTCGACCGGGGACCCGGCCAACCCGGCTGAAACCCGGGTTTATTTTTTTTATATCCTCATGCCCGAAACGACGTTGTTTTGGCCTTTTACAATTAAAAGGCCAAAACGACAAAAGAGCAGAGGGATGAATGTATTGCAGAGCAGCAGAAGTGAGAAGAATACCTAATTAATTTCAAGAAATTGTCAAACCCATTTCACTCTCAGTCCCGAAGAAGAGCAGATGAGCAGAAGACTCTTGAGTCCTTGATCGCCGTTTCAATTCTGAGCATAAGGTTAGATGAGTTTTTACTTGTTTCTTTCTTCTTTCGCCTTTTGCTATCCTATGTTTCATCTTCTTCTCTCTGTTGAACTTGCAGGAGAGTATAACAGTGGCATCGATTCTTCCTTCTGTTGACCCATTGGTTCTTCCCTCTGTTGACCCATTGATTCTTCCCATCGATTCTTCCCACGGATATGTATCTCGTTTTCTCTATTCTTTTATTTTTCTGCGACTTCAAATGGTCAAATACATGTTCGTTTGCTTTGAATATTGCTATGAAATGTGAATATTGTGTTTGTTAATTTTTGTAGCTGTGAATATTGTTTTTAATTTTTGGTTGTCCCTGTTCGTTTACTTCTGCTTAAGTTGATTTTGGCTGTCCTTGTTCGTTTGCTTCTGCTTCTGTTAATGCTTTGAATCAGAATTTGAGACTATCCCCATGTTAATCTGCTCACTGAAAAAGAACTGGCACTTTTATTTTTTATTTTATGGCTGGTGTTGGCCATTTCAGTTTTCTATGATGTTGATATATCGATTTTATGGATGGTGTTGGTCATTTCAGTTTTCTGTGATGTTGATATAATGGATTAGTTATTGTTGAACTGTAGTTGTGAGAATTTGGGTAGGTTGGTCGTTTAACTGAATTTGTGAGAATTAGTTATTAGTTATTGTTGAACTGAAAGTATCTGTGAACTAAAATTATTGAACTTGTTGGGTTCTAAGATAAGACAGGATGAAGTATTGTGTGCAGTAGCATGAAATCAGAATTTTGTTATAGAAATGAATTGAAACTTTGATTATGGTAGTAATTAATAATCTGGTTGAAAGAATTTTCCAGTGATATCTTATAAATTATACCAAGTCCTTAAAATGTCTTCACATGATGGTAGTACTCCAAGTAGTGATCCTTCAACGGCCCAATCATCTCAACCTTCAATTTCCATGTCAAGTGGTAGTAGAGGAAGAACAGATTTGGCATGGGGTCATTGTAGAGAAGCTCCTGAACTTAGTGTTGGATGTAAAAAAACTAAATTAGTATGTTTATATTGTGCTCAAGTATTTGCGGGTGGTGGCATTAATCGATTTAAGCAACATTTAGATGGAGCTTAAGGAGAAGTTGAACAATGTCGCAAATGTCCTCCTGATGTTCGACATCAAATGCTTTTGAACCTTAAAGGAAATGTTGAAACAAAAAAAAAAGAGTAAGAGAAATGCAAGCAGATTTCAATCCATTTAATGCACAACAAAGAGACCATGAAGAGATGATGATTAGGCAATTAGAAGATGATGATGGTGATGATGATGAGGAGGAGGATGATAAGGATGTCAATACTAAAAAACATATGTTACCACCGAAGGTTGCAAAAAAAAAAAGATTCAAAGCACCAGCACTGTAAAACAATTAACTACAAGTTATGGAAAGCAGAAGAAATCTGCAACATTAGGGACATATTTCATGTCGAGAACAACTTCTGGTGCTCAAAAGTCTCTTCAGAATTGTTGGCAAAGGAAAGAAGCAGTTGAACGGTGTGATCTTGCTTTAGCGAAGTGGATGTTTGATGCATGTGTGTCATTTAATGCTATTAACTCTGCTTATTATCAGCATGCCATAGATGTTGAAACAGCCATGGGTCCTGGTTATAAAGGATCAAACTTGCATGATATCCGTGGTTATTACTTGGCAAAAGCGGTTGATGAAGTGAAGATTTATGTTGAGAGTTATCGAGAGATTTGAAAGAAAACTGGTTGCACATTAATGGCTGATGGATGGACAGATCAGAAGATGAGGAATTTAATTAACTTCTTAGTATATTGTCCTAAAGGAACAGGTTTTTTGAAAACCATGGATGTATCATATGTCTCAAAGACTGCTAGATTGTTGTATCAGTTGTTTAGAGAGGTTGTTTTATATGTTGGGGTAGAAAACATTGTGCATATGGTGACTGATAATGCTGCAAATTATGTTTCTGCTAGCAGGTTATTGATGGAAGAATTTCCTTCAATATTGTGGTCTCCTTGTGCTGCTCATTGCATCAACCTCATACTCCAGGACATTGGTAAATTGCAGTCAGTTTATTGTGTTGTTGAGCATGCTTCTGGTATCACAAAGTACATTTATAATCATTGTTATCCATTGTATTTTATGAGGAAGTTCACTGGAGGAAAATAAATACTTCGTCCAGCTCCTACTCGTTTTGCCACCAATTTCATTGCATTGCAAAGCATTTGAGCTCATAAAAGATGAGTTGAGAGCTATGGTGACATCTAGGGAATGAGTCTCATCTACTTATGCTAAAGATATCAAAGGAAAAAAGTTTATTGAGAGTATGCTAGACTCTTTGTTTTGGGAAGAATGTGTAATAATTGTGCGAATGAGTGAACTTTTAATTCGAGTTCTACGATTGGTTGATGGTGATGATAGACCTTCGATGAGATATTTGTATGATGTTATTCATCATACAAAAGAAAAAATGATGGGGAGATTTCAAAAGAGAAAGCCTAGAGTGAAACCTTTCATAGACATTATCAATAATCGGTGGGATGGACAATTTTATAGAAATCTTTTTGTAGCGGCATTTTGGTTGAATCCTCGATTTCAATATGATGCAAATATAATGGATAAATATATGGGCACCATTTCTGGACTTCTAGATGTTCTTGAGAAGTATGCACATGGAGATCTACCATTGTAAAGTAAAATTACAAGTGAGATGAAGTTTTTTAGGAATGCTGAACATGACTTTGGCTGAGCATCCGCAATAAATAATTGCACCCTTATGCCTCCAGGTATATAATTTTTATATTTAAAAATATTATTTGACATAGTCTTACACTTTTACTTATTATTTTTTTGTATAGATGAATGGTGGATGACATATGGAACCAGCGCTCCAAATCTACAACAATTGACTATAGAGTGTTAAGTCAAACTTGTAGTTCTTCAGGATGTGAGAGAAATTGAAGTATGTTTCCACATATTCATTCCAAGAAGAGAAATAGATTGGAGCACCAAAGGCTTAATGACCTTGTTTACGTCCACTGCAATATAAAATTGAAACAAAAGTATTTTTCTTTTCTCTAATTCCTTGAATATTATTTTATCTTGTTTAGTAGCATTATTAATACTTATATTGTGTTTACCTTCACTTTTAATATATAGGAATTATTGGAAAGGACGAAATCATGATCCAATTAATGTTGAGACAATTTTTGACATTGAAAATTGGGTAGTCGAAGATGACCCATCAATCTTCACAACAGAAAAGTAGAGAGTTTTCACCAAGCTCTATCAACTAAGACCATACAAGATACTTTAGATGATGGTAATTGATGATTGATTATTTAGTGATAAATATTATTTAAAATAAAGTATTGTTTAACACATAATATTTATTTGTTAATTATGTTTGAAATGTAGATGTCATAAATGTTAATGAGATTGAAGATGATTGTGATGATGAAGTTTCAAAGGAGCATGCTGATGATTTATTATGTGTTAACGAGATTGGCTCATTTTCATCGATATTTGATTCAAATTTTGCTCTCATGGACACAGAAGAACTTAATGTGTTCATTCAACAAAAGTAAATGTATTATTGATTTAGAATTTATGTTGTTGGATGTTTTGTTTAAAATATTTTAGAATTTAATTTATGTTATTGGATATTTTGTTTAAAATATTTTAAAATTTATATTTTATTTGTGTTTTGGATATTGAATTAAATTTATGTTGTTGTTTTAAAATTTAAATTTGGTTTATGTAAGTGTTGCATTGTAAATTTGTAACTAGTTAGGCATTTTATATAGATTTTTTTTGAGTTGACCCGGATCTACCCATCTGACCAGGGATCTAAATACTAGAATATGTTAATGACCGAATCGAATTTTAAAACTATCATCCAAACGGTAGAGTAGATTTTAGCAAGCCTGATCTTCTAGAAGGTAGGTTGACGTGGTCAAAAGTCAAGCCAGCAATCATTTACTAAGATCGAAGAACGGTGGTCAATGGGAAAGAACAAGTTTTGTATTGTACGATTATGGGATGCTCCTTAATTTAATATGAACACAAGAGGAAAGGACAGGGAAGAAACCGTATGATTTCTTTTAAAACATTTATTAATTAGCTAGCTGCTAATCAATAATAACATATGATTTCTTTTAACGAATCGGAATATGACGTTTCCATCTCTCTTTAGGGAAGAACGACACGAATTTTTATTGAAAAAAGAATGAAATCTTTAAGCAAAATAGGATGAATTAAATTGATTTGGGCGTAACTAAATCTAATGATCATCCTCTATTTATTTATTTATTTTAATAATGCTACCTAGTTTTTCAATAATAATACACGTATTTTAATTATATATATAAAAAAAGAGAGGCAATTTTTTTTTTATTCTAATGATTAGAATATTTTCATATCAATTTTTATATTGCAGTTGGCTGGAACTCCTTCGATCAGGCAGCAACATGACTATTAAATACAAAAACCAATTCATAGATTTTACTTTTTTTTGATATTAGTTAAAGTTATAGGAATTCTTGATTAAAAAGAAGATCTGTGTTAGACTCATTAATTAGAATTTTTACTGAATTAATTAGTTAAAATTCTTATTAGATTATGATAGAGCTTGATCTTTCTATAAATTATCAGAGCCAATGTATTTAGAATTCTAAAAGAGTATGTATTGGTGATTTGAGAGTGTTGAAAAAGATATTAGGAAGTTAAATATTTTTTTAATATTTTTAATAATTAGTATCAAAGATTGAATTTAGTGTTTCCAATAATTGGTAAGAGAGTTTTCAATTAAAAGAGGATGGGTTCTAATATAAAATTTGTGGATTGTTCAGTTTTTAATTAAATTTGATAGAAAAAAAAACTTTGAACCTTGAAAAATTCAAATGTAATCTTCCTTTAAGTATTTGATGTCTGGGATGTTATCAAAAATAGAGTTCTAAAATTAGAGAATAAAAAAACTTTTAACCATTAAGGAGTATTTTTCACATAAACAAAAATTGGTTAATTAGATAAAAGGTAATGGAAATAAAGTGTGTTTTTCTGGGTAGGCAAAGAAGCGTAGTGTGATGACAGAGGGCTTGAGATCTGCATAACAGGTCTCGAGTTCGAGTCAGAAAATGCATTTTTTATAAGAGTTTGGAACAGTCGAGATTTTACTCACTCACCTGGATCTAAAAAATATATCATGAGGCTAGTGGATAGGATTGGGGAAACCAAATTCTTCATGCTCACACTGAGTTCCGTACACAACCCTTTCAAATGCCACGTAATTGCTTGATCTACATTAATTACAATGTACTTTATAAAATTAATTTTGGCTAAACATATCACATTATCAAACAATAAATAAACTATTAGCTCTTATATCTTAGACTTTACAATTATCTTTTCATAAAAAAAAGAATTTATAATTGTCACTGGAAGGTGCAATTAAAAAGATATCAAAGACTGGCATTAAATTAATTAAGCTCTCTAATCTGGTCAAACATAAATTATTTATATTGAAATTTTGAATTTTACTTCTTGAGGATAATTAATTGCTTATAAAATTAAAAACTTTTGAGTATTTTATTTTGATTTAAATAATTTGATATTTAAATTTTGGTGGTTGGGTAGGCATAGAATAACGACCCCTCAACTATATATATATATATATATATATATATAGACAGCCACTCGATTGCTAATGTTACCAACCATGTACGTGGTTGTAATTTTTTTTTTCAACTACGTGTGGGGTTGGAAAAAGAAAATCATGCACATCTAATTAATCAATTAATAATATAATTAACTAACTAATTAACAACATAAATAAAAATTTAATATTAATTTAAACCCAAATCATACACAACTAAACATATATACCAATATTTTGAAACAAAATATAACTTAGTTTAAAACAATAATCACAACAGCTACACATACATTTTAAGTACTAAACATAACACATATTATAAATTTAATATTAAAAAAATACCTTAGAAATTTGAAAACAAAGTTTCTCTTGTTTTTTTTTTTTTTGTGTCCTCCAAATTCTAGCATAAAAAATTATATAAAACTGGCCAAACAAATTTTTTTTTTTGTGTCGTCCAAATTCTAGCATAAAAAATATTTAAAACTGGCCAAACAAATATTAAAATCCATAATAATAATAATAATAATAATAATAAATACATGCCATACACATAACGTACCTCTAATTTTTATTTTTTTTTTAAGTTACAGAAACGTGTATATGCAAGTGGAGAGCTCGAAGAAGATTAGGGAGGGGGAGAGAGCACACGTGTGGGGGTATAAAATCCAATTTTGTTTTTACGACCAATGCCTCTCTCCTGGGTAAGCCATCGCCGATTCTGAATTTGCAACGGTTACCAACCGCATGAATACCAACAAGAAAAGGCGGTTAGTAATTGGTTGGCATAAAAAAACATCATTTTCTTTCTTGTCGACACTTTTACCAACCCCTTTGCAATAGAAATTTGTTCACTTTTCGTACATTCTAGAATTCGACTTAGTTGCCTATATTTCTACTAGCAAGAAAAAGGAAGACGAATAATAAAAATGTATAATGTAGTGAAAACTAAAAACTAAAATATCAATTTCTACAAGAATACATATTAACTAAATATTTTCTATTTTTTTCTACTTTGTTCTCTACATGATACAGCTGAAAATTTATGTCATGTACATTAAATTAATCACAAATTAATCTTGTCCCCTTCACTGATTATATTTGATAACATGATATGTATTGTTTTTACTTTATTATTTTTTAATTAAAAATATATTAAAATAATATTTTTTTATTTTTTATATTAATATATCACAATCATAAAAAAAAAATTAAATTTTTTAATTTTATATTTTAAAAGTAAAAGACAGTATAAAAATCGCTTTCAAACAAAGTTGTCAATTTCATTTCGTTTCGTCCAAAATGGCCAAAACATTTCATACTTATTCAAAAAATAAAACAAAATGGAATAATTTATATCTCATTTTAAATCTCGGTCCGTTCTGGATTTTTCAGCTAAATTTCGGCCGGAATGTTCCGATTTCATTCCACATGTTCCGTTCCGATCTTGAAAAGTCATTTAATCAAATTGAACATGGTTCAATTTGATTTATTAAAGCACCCAAATATAAAAATCTCTTTTTCATTATTATTTTCAATAACAATGATATTAATAATAATATTGAAAATTATTATTACTATTTCCATTAACAATGATATTAATTTGTATAAATTAGATTTATCACTAATATATACGGTTTATATTCATGTTTTTTTTTTATTTTTATACTTTGTAGGAATTTAAGCAGAACAATAGATGCTTTAGATCCTATTAACCCTGATAACATTAATCTAACTTTATATTTTAAATATTTATGTTAAAACATTTTACTTTCATAATAATATGATATTTCGTTTAAATTGAATTACTTTAAGTTAAAGATCTATTTCATCTTAACTATTTAGAAATATTTTAAAATTTAAAATTATATTTGTTTGACATTGTATTTATATTGTATAATTTATAATTAATTTATCTTGAATTTAAATTATATATATATATATATATATATATATATATATATATATGTGTGTGTGAATAGTACAAACACTTCAAAACTAAAATATTTTTTTAGTAAAAAAAACAAAACAGTTATCAAAACAATCGAACTGGAATTTACAACCTTGCTTTCAAAAGACATTTCAACCAAAAGAACAAATACATCATGTCCACAGCTTTTAAAGCCGAGGTACGCCACATGTGGTCCAGACTTCAGCAATTGGGAAGATGAGGCCACCATTTTGAGAGCTTTTTTTTTTTAAGTTAACGCAATAAGTTAAAATTCTTGAGAGAATAAAATCATTTAAAATAGCACATAGGGGTAGCATGTGGCAATTGCCCCATGTTCCCATCACCTTTTTTGTGGTCCGAGGAAGTACATACAGTGTACGGTGTACGGCGTTGTGGACCTTTCAGCTTGACTGCTTCAAACATACTCCATGTACCCTCCATGCACCATCCATGCACTGTTGTGGATTTTTCTCAAGCGGATAATATTAGGGTGTGGCAATTATGGACCTTAGTAAATATATATATGTAAATTTACGAAGGAGACTCGTGCCCACTACATCACTGTCTTACATCGTGAGTTAAACCTTCGAATTGTGAGCTCAGGTAACGTAGGAATTGATGAATTTTCCGTACATGTTATCATTACAGATTGAGTGGTGCATGGCACTCCCTGTGTTTATTTATTTATTTATTTTTAAGAAAGTTGGTGATTATTTTTTAAATTATTTTTTATTTAAAATATAGTAAAATAATTTTTTATTTTTAAAAAATTATTTTTGATATTAAAACATCAAAATAATTTTAAAATTTTAAAAAATTATGAAATACAAATTGTATAGTAACTCTAAAAAATCTATTTTAATGTAAGGAATGTATTGCTCTCTCTCCTCATTTTGCGGGTTGCCTATACAACTCAGGTGATTCATTATATATATATATATATAACCATGATTTATTTGATTTACACTTGAAGAATGTGAGATCCAATTCTCTACAAAAAAAAAAATTATTCGAGAAGGATAAAATGATGGTGCTGAAAAAGGCCTCTATATATAAGCTACTCGGTCATAATTGATCTTGTGGTCTCCGCAATCTATGGTGGCTTGGAAATATATATTCTCTAGTGCTACAATTAATTATCTTCATTTTCAACCTCCTCACCATTTTTGTTTTATTTATTTATTTCCCACCACCTACTTGATGTTTTTAGATGATAAGTAGAGTGGATAGTAAGTTATTCTAGGTTAGACGAGAAAAAAATATATTAATTAATCAATTCGATTAATATTATTTGTTCTTCATCGACATGGTAGCTTGAATGAGAT
>Ga0325410_1000888_pt1 | contig 32120 bp, 21 predicted proteins | sample PopdelMetagenome_16_FD_206182 | JGI IMG/M metagenome (GOLD analysis project Ga0325410, IMG submission 206182) | Populus deltoides microbial communities from Bellville, Georgia, United States - Xylem-PdIQD-R3 | ecosystem: Host-associated > Plants > Phyllosphere > Stem > Wood/Secondary xylem...
TTTTTTTCTATTTAGTTATCAAACTTTCATGACGCGAATCTCAGGTTTTACGAGATAACTTGGTTTAAAGGGTTAACCCAATTAATTCAATTTTTTTTCTTTTTCTTCATTAGGTTTTTTCCTTCCTATTTTTTAATTAATCTATTTAATTATCACACTTTTATGACATGATCTTGTAGCCAAACCCACATTTAATATTCTTGGGTCCGGTGTTGTAGCCAGGCTCACTTGAACTTGGGTCATGTAAGTTTAATTTTATTATAAATATTACTCTTAGGTCAAACATTGCAGCCACATCTAAGATTCTTGAGTATAGCTTTGCAGAACAACCCAAAATTTTTATTTTTTTAAATATTTTTATACAAAAAAATGACCCGCGGCATCGCGCGGGTCATGTATCTAGTATATATATATACTGTATGCCACTTCTTCAATGTAACTGTACATGTTCTTCCAATCCATGTTATGGTTCTCAGTAGAAGAATTTTCTGGATCATAAATTTTCATAGACTAATAAACATTGTTCCTAAACCTCAAGTTGATTTGGAAACCGAATCATCTTGGCTCGGGTTGGGTGTAAAAAAATTAATTACAAATTAACTTGATTTGACTTGTTTAACTCGGTAAAAACCCACTTTAACTTTGGTTTTTTTTTTATTAAAATGATATTTTCTTGATTTGAATTTTTGTTTTGAACGAAAAGGGATCCTAATTTAACTTGCTTATCTCTTGAACAGGATCTGGCGTCGAGTTAACCTTGTTCCGGGTTTAATAACAAAGCTAATAATTAATAAGAAGAACTGAGAGTGTGGGGATAGCATTCAAAATTAGATGCATTGAATTACAGATGTAATGCGGTAGGTGGAGAATGCATTACAATTTACACCCTCTGGGGCACGTTAGATAGAAATTTGCAGGAGGAGAAATTAAGCCTTCAAAATAAAAGGAGGATCGATGGCCATAAATCCATTGCTGGTATTCAATTCATTACTTTGTAGGGGGGAAGAGGTGTCGGTTCTGATCAATCAGTAAGGAAACATTAAATAGGGTTCATGCCCCAACAACCAAAGGGAGGCCCTTTATTGTTTATTATTGTTTGTTGGAACAAGTACTCAATTTAAACATCACATTTATCGATCGCTACCTAAATTTTCTTTATTGTCTTTTTTTTTAATTTTTTATAAATTTTTTTATAAGAAATAAAACTAAAATAAAAAATCAAATATTTATTATAAATTTAAAAATTATCAGTTTGAATATAATTTATCTAAATGATAGGTGCTAAAAGAGGAGACGCCGTAGGCAGATCTTTGTTTGAATCAGACAAGGGACAAGTTGGACCATATGCACCACTAATGTTTGACAACAGCTACATGTACAACCATCTAAGTGTGACTGTCTTAGCAGTAAGCCAAGCTATATGAGCTTAAACTTGTTCTTGTATAGGCACACACCTGGAAATTCGGAGATTGAGAGCTTGAAGTTGATTGCGAGGAACCAACTTACCATAAACTTATGAGTTCGGCTCTCCTGAATTTCTGCATCCCTTTTTGACGATCATTATTTCGCATGTGAGTTTCTACAAAAAGGTCCATTGGTCTTGGTTCGCATTCAAGAACCATAACCTGTAAAAGAAAATTGTTGTTAGTTAAATATTTTCATATAAAACAACAATTTTAAAAATAGATGTAATAAAAAAAATCTTACATCCGCTTCGCATGCAAAATGAATGGAATAGATTCGCTGGTGTACGTGATAATTGAACCATGAATCTCTATGTTCCAGTTCTCCGCCTTGAACCATGACCGTTGTACGAAACACTTAAACATCATGTGTTGGATGTAAGCTTCCCATATATCCTTTGAGATGTGTGGAGGTTTGAAATCCCTCCAAACCGTCACGTCGTCTTAGCTTGGAAAATCGTTTTCTTTAGCATGTTTTTATTTTTTTTACGCATCATGTAAAAAATCATGTAACCTATATGACGGAAATAAATTTTTGTTAAGATAATAAAAAATAAAATTTTAACATTTAAATAAAAAAATATAACATTGATAGTTCAATCTTACCTAGTTTCGCTATGATTCTCCCAAACCCTCATAGAAACAACATTGTCGACCCTATCCCCGTGAAATTTTCCTTGCACATCAAATTTGTAAAAGAACTAGTTCATTAACATTAAAAAAGTAACCAAATTAAAATAATCAAAAGAAAAAATTGTTTAAGTATATGTTAACCTTGAACTTTCCAAACTATGCATTAGTCATAGGTTTCTATTTAAGATTTTTGAAAACCTGACTCCGCTGAAACAATAACACTTTCATCAATGATTTCATTGCTGATATGATTGTGTGAGAAACCTCCATATTTGCAAACTTGACATTCCATTCATTAATTAAAATTAATTATTCAAAAGTTATACACTGTTATTTATTTTTTAATCGTGCAAGAATGTAATACAAATTTACATTGAGTGGTCATGTTTCCACTTAGAAATGTACTTTCTAGTATATAAATCCCGCTCAGAATGGACACCCTCCTTACGAGGTGGCATCACATTTGACGAGCCTGTGTTAAGAGAGGATGCCTGTGTTTGAGGTGCTTGTTCATGGTCGATATTTAGCTACTCATGGTCATCAGAAGCGCTGTTAGAAGAACTAAGAGCGCTCATGTCTGTATTACGCATTAATGACTTTCCCATTGCTTCCACACAAATTAAAGGATTAAAAAAGATAATAACATTCATATTTTATAAAAAAAATTGACAGCACTTTCTTTGTATGAGATATTACTCAAATTTTATCATTTTATAAATACGCATCAATAAATAAAACCATAAACCAACTGATTTTATTTATGATTAATATATTTTTATATATTATGGCTTTTCAGTGTTCTGAAGTTCGATTAGCTTTTTCATATCATTGTTTTAAGTATATGTGCATGTCAAGAAAAGAAAAAGATTGTTAAAGCATGGACAAGATTGCAAGGCTGACTTGTGGTTTGTGGTCATGGTAGCTCAATTTATACTATTTTCAATTGTCATAGAAGCACATTTTTATAGCCCTAATTAAGGACAACGTCTTAAAAAATTCAAAACTTAAGCTTACAAAATTAATCAATATAAAGAAAGAATAAATTATAAGCCATGAAGGACAAGAAAAAAGTTCCATGCAAACATAACAAAACAAAAATTAGTTAAAACAAAATAAATCAATTGGTTGTGGAATCTCCAGAAACCAATCAGTCAACTGGTTTTGAAATCTCTAGAATTCGGTCGACAGGTTCATCTGCTGTATAAATTTCATCAAACAACTTCTAACATGAAATACAAAATAATAAGAAATTAAAAAAATAACAACCCATAAGAAAACATATAAAAAAACTAAAAAAAACATAGCAAATAAAAACAAAAAAGAAAAAAGAAAACAAATGATGGATCATACCATGTTTAACTGTTGGTTTTGCTTTTGTTTCTGACTCTATTAATCCAACTTAGTCAGGTTTGTACAAATTGCTTGTGAAATCAAAATAAAACAAGCACATGCTAGGAGCATCATTTGGAAAAAAATTAAGCTTTGAAAACCCAAGAGTGGCAGGATATTAAACTAACAAGGTCATGGAGGTGTGAGGGATGAAGGATGAAGAAGTTATAGGAAGATAAGGTGAGAGAGAAGAGATTGACAAAGAGAGAAGAGAGGAAAAGAGAAGAAGAAGACGCGTTTTATTATGAAATTACCGATTTTGGTCTTTTAATTCAGCTTTTTACCGATAAAATTATCGACGAACAATTAAATATTTATATTTTTCAGATCCATCAGTAATTTTATTGATAATTAATATTTGGAAATTTTAATTAAACTTGAATTTTTTTGAAGACCCCCCAAAATTATCAAATGATTTTTTAGTCCGTTAGCAATTTCATTTGAAATGGTCAGTGGCAAAGCCATGCAATTTTTTCCAACTCTTTAGAACTCTTTGAGGGGCTTATTCTATTGCTGGTTCCATCTGAAATGGTTAGTGGCAAAGCCATGTAATTTTTTTTCAACTCTCTTGAACTCTTCGAGGGGCTTAGTTTGCCGGTGAATCCATTTAAAATAGTCCGTGGCAAAGCCATATAATTTTTTTCCAACTCTTTGGAACTCTTCGAGGGGATTAGCTTGTTGAATTTTGTTGGTATTTACATTCCATTGATAATCTCATCGGTATAAAACAATTTTTAATTACAAGTGTTCTTGTTTTTCCTATCTATCCAACTTGCAAATACATTAAAATCACAATACAATAACACCATTTTTATTCATAATAATAAAATCATAACACTAAATATTCCATCAGTGTTAACAATAGTTCATTATAAAGGAATAACCATAAAGATTACATTAAAATCAATTTCATTGCACATTGATGTATTACGATTTAATCAGAATTGTCCTCTTCTTCTTATTCTTCTTCAATTTTCATCATCTTAATGTCTATCATAATCTTCTTAATTGAATTGATATTTGTCGATATCATTATTTTCATTGGCTTCTGTATGTTCACTAGTTCTCAATACATCATTTAACTCTTCAACGTTAATATCAACAAAATATTCTCAACAACAAGAAAATTTGAATTTTCTTCTAAGTCGGTAGACAGAGCAACTCGATATGCATCAACTAACTCATTATTATAAAAGACATCGTCTCCTATATTTACTTCATCTTTACATTCCTAAACAACTTGGATACGACCCTTGTGTTTTTTTACCAATCAACCCTAGAACGATCTTTTCTAAATGAAGTAGTGTATGCAAAATAAACTTGTTGGTATTGCGTGACAAAAACAAAAACATCATCTACCTTGCGAAGTTTAGCCTATATATTAATTTTGACCAAACCATGATATGGATTTACTCTGATTCTTCTATCGGTTGTATCATACCAATAACTTTTAAATAATAAGACTTTATTAAGCTTTCTATAATATTGTAGTTTAATAACCTCTTCTAACTTATAATAATCAACTTTAAACTCATTAGAAGTTGATCCCTTAACACAAATTCCACTATTATAGGTCTTCTTACCCTGACCATACATTTCAATATGAAAGGCATATCTATTGATGAAATACCCGTTATAGCACCTGACCTTTCTTTTAGGATCCAAATAGAGTAAATTCAAACTTTCACTAGCATTCCTTCCTAATTGATGAACTCAATACATGATTACAACTGGAAAAATATTGACAAATTGCTACCTGACCTTTCTTTTTTCTTTAGGTTGAATAAGTATCTGAATGTCATTAAATGAATGTCTTTAATTTTTTTTAAAAAAACAATAAAAAATTAATTAGGATGAATGTATAATCCATAACCTCTCAAATGAATACATCTATCTATACTAGGCAAGAGCTTCAACTTTTACCTTAAACGATAAATTTATGGGTATATGCTCTATGGAGTCGAAGAAAGATAGAGATAATATCATCTCAAGTTTGGAGATTGTGTGGACGATTTTTGTTTCAAGTTTCTCCATATGTTGGGTATGTAGCTTGTTAGAGAATATATCTATAAAAAAATGACTGATTTCCGTGAGTGCATCCCATATCTTTTTTTGGTACTAAATCCTAGTAAGCAAGTGGAATAGGTGTTTGTATAAACATGTGGAAGTCATGACTCTTCATTCCATATAATTTGCCATCCTCCAAATCCACCAACACAAATATGTTTAAAGCATATCCATAAGAAAAACACATACTCTTAAGCTATTGGTAGACAAGTAATTGTGTATTTTTTTCTAAGACAAAACTAGCTTTAGGTTTAGCGACCCATAACCCTTCATGTTGTCATTTGTCTTTCTTTTCATGTCCATCAATGTGTTAAAAATATTTTAAAACACATTCTTTTTTTGTATGTATGAAATCTAGATTATTGAGGAGAAGATTAGTTTTTCAATAAGAAAGCTCTAAAAAAATATATTTTTTTACCCAATTATGGGTCACACCAAAACCAATAAACTTTTATTTTATCAAATTGAAAACCAAACACAATGCACTCATATTGCGAGACTAAGTCATACAAGTCTTCACCAGAAAGTACCACCAGTGCAACATCCTTTTCAACTCTACCAACAAAGTAGTCCTTTATATTCCTGTACTTGTGATCGACTGAGAAGAACCGTCAGTGGCAATAAAAAAAGATATTTTATCACTATTTGTTAAGATAAATGCCTTGTTATTTTCCATACATTATGAACATAATAATTTCTCATACGCGCTTCAAACATAAACCATCTCATAGCAGGAGAATCATTAATAGTTGCCTTTATCTAGAAATTTTGTTTCCTTGAGACATCATACATCAAAGTCCTGGATGACTACAACTACTTGAAGTCATCAATCAACGGTCAAAGATAAACATCCATATTCCTACCTAGACTATTAGGTCTAGGTATGATCGTAGATAAGAACATGAACTATGACCTCATACACATCTCCGATGGCAAGTTGTAAACCATGAGTATCACTTATAAACAAGAATATGATGCAGCAAATAACCTAAATGGATTGAATCTATTAGTAAATAACCCAAGATGTATGTTCTGTGGTTTTATTAAAAATTAAAGATGCACCATATTAAAATGTTTCTAAGCTTCACCACTGGAAGGGTACACCAGACTCCACCCACCACATCATGTAAATGATACCATGTCATGTGCTTAAAAATCTTTGAAAACATGGATAACCTTTGTAGTTTAGAAGTGATTGAGAACTATCTAAGTTTTTTATGTGCAACAAGAGTCCTTTTGCTGCTAGTTATGGGTTTATACTAAGCATGCCCATAAGTTTTGCACTCAATCAAATATGTATTTTCAAGGTAGTACAACATGCAAAATTTTAGACATATTTTAATTTTCAGGTGTCCTGCTACAGGGGGCTTCATCATGGATTTAACAACATAAAAGTTATATTTCAGCCTATGGCTTTCAGGTAAATTGTTTCTCGCCCATTTGATGACTTTGTCATAACCAGACTCGCTTAACCCATGATTTAACTTGATGGTAAACACTTATGCAACAACCGATAATTTACTGTAATTTATGAACCTATACCATAATGGTTTGTCGGAATCTTTCAAAAGATCAAAAAACCTGGCTGTGTTTTTGTTTGGTTCTTTATCTACGATTGAATATTCACCTGCATAACCTTAATTTAATCATCTCATCCATAACCATACTCCTATAAGGATCTACATCCTATAAGGATCTACGTCTGTATTTAGTTTTGCTTGCTTAATGTGAGGAATCTTAAAAAACAATTGATAAAAAAAAAAGGATACTGCTAAGAATGAGTATTGTGATAAAATAAGGGGTTACTATTTTTTACCAAAAAAAAATGGAAGAAGAAGAAGAAATTAGGGAGGGGAAGAAGGGGGGTTGATTGCCAGGTTATAACTTAAAAATACCGATGGATTCATCGATGAAGAGTAGTGACAGGTTCACTTCATCAGTAATATCATTTGTAATAATGACACGTCATTTTTTTTTTTCATTCTATCATTTCGAACTGTAATTCTCTTGATATATATTAACAAAAAAATTTTGTTAGTATATACCAAGGGACATAGTAACAAAATATTCTGTCGGTAAATGTCACTGTAATTTATCAATGGTAAAAATTCTATTCATATTTTCATTTGTATTTGTTAATTTTTTGGTAGTAAATTCCCAACTCTCCAAATTTTTTTTTGTTGAATTTCTTAAGCAGATTTTCCATCTTATTTTATGGTCCCACAATCTCTTTGAATCGACTAATCATGACCAGTCCTAGCTAATTCAGTGATTCAATGAAATCTAAGCTTACTGTAAATGGAAATTTGGAAATGTTAATTAGATTAAATATCTTCGAATTTGGATAGATCACAAGGCTAGCTAACTTAGGGAATGCAGTGTATATGATATGCCATTACATAACGAGGAAGAGATTTTTAGGCCGATCGAGTGCTTGCTTAAGTAAATGACTTGATACATTAATGCTGGACCATCATAATTAATAAGGTTGAGTTAATGTTGGAACCTACAAGTTGTCAGATACCAAACTACACGAAATGCAAGCAAAGAAATTAAATCATGCGTACGTTATTTATATATACCATCTTGTTGATATATATGAAAACATTCGGTTTCCTGCTTCCTCATTTACTGCACATATATTGTTGTTAGGGCTAGGGCAAAAGGTAATGAATGAGAGAAGAAATGCAAGATTAAGAAGCCGAACGGGAATGGATATAAACTTGACCTTGAACTTGAACGTACGAGAGACAGAAAAATACATCAAGCAGATGCAATTCAAAGCTGATAAGACAGAAAAAATCTCCTTGGTTTTCCTTTGGGAAACCTAAACGCTCCATACGTATATGGCAATTGTCAAGCAAATGTTAAGAGATTGTGGATTCATACACTTACTCCATGGTAATGGCGTAGACTCAATACTACATACAGGTGTTACTCTGGTCTGAATTAAGTACCTGTTAAGTCGAAACGTAAAATTTAACGTAGGACTTGAATAGAACAGTTGGTTGTGTGTCTTAAAGCTGAGAAGTTAACTCGATGAAGTTGGATTTGAGGTAGCGATCATTTGTAGGTTTGTTTTAAATGTTAAGAAAGAGAGGGTTGGATTTTGGGGCATTAAAGTGGCATCTACTTGCCACCTTTAATGCTTCGCTTGCCCTCCTTTTAATGGATTTGATGGAAGCAATTTAAGGACCCTCTTTAGTAGACACGCCTCTCTTGCATGAATGCTGTTCTTGAAAATCCAAAGGAAAGAAAGAGTGGGGGAGTTCACTGCCTCTACTTTCTGTTTGTTTACAGAGTTTTCCTCAATTGGGTCTTCTCCTTTCACTCATCTCACTCCTTTTCTACTCCCTCAAGTCAGAAAATCGGAAACATGCAGAGCCAAAAGTGAAGAAATTTAACTGGTCAGGCAACCTGAAAAGAGATCAAGAAGTTTTGAAGGATAATGAAACTCACAGAGCTGTCTTTAGCTCCGACACAGTTTGTTCTTGAAAAAAGTACGAACAGTTCATCATCAGAATCTGAAAACAACCCTTCCAGGAAGAGGAAGTTCTCCTCTGATCAGTACCTGCCCAAGAATGGATCACCAATCCAAGCAAGTGTCGACCTTCATGTTAAAGACCCACTACCATTAGATTGGGAGCAATGCCTTGATCTTGAAGTATCGATCTCTCTTTCATATATATATTGCTTGTTTGACACATTTTAACTCTACAGTTTTTCTAGTTATAGAAGTACTGAAATGTCATAGTTTAATGCCTACACATGTCAATAAGACTAAGACTTGCAAAGAAAGTATAAAGTTTTTCTCGATTCTGACTTTTCTCAAACATGCATCTTCTTAGTACTTCAATGAAGTACATATGCTTTCTTGTCACTTCAATTGTCTGATATTGGCTAACATTTTGTTTTTTGCAGTCAGGCAGAATGTATTACCTGAACAGAAAAACACTGAGAAAGAGTTGGAACTGGCCCCGGAACCAAAAGCTAGACCTTGAGCTCAACATGTCATCAACAGTAGTTTCAAACTGTCTTGATCAGTGCAGCAGCTCCAACAATTCACTTGAAGCTTCTAACAAGATCCATGCCCCAAGCAACAGCAACATGGTAGCTTTGGCATGTTTGAATTGCCATCTTCTTGTCATACTCTCCAAATCCTCTCCTTCTTGCCCCAACTGCAAGTATGTCCACTCTCTTCCAATCCTTCAATCCCCACTGCCAAAGGTCTCTCCCTCCAGGTCCTTGAGTACTCTAAGCCTCTTGAACTAATGGCCTCAACTCGAGATACAAAGTATGTAGTCGGCAAGCAGAATCATAAAATGATCATGTGATGAAGCTAGCTATGTATTTTATGATCAGATCGATGTTGTACTTGTTCATAAAGGAAAAAAAAAAAAAACGAACTAAATATAATCTGGCTATGAAAGCTTAATCTTCCTGTAATCTACTTCTACAAATCGATTGCTTTGATGATTCTTCTGTGCCCGTACAATTTGCTGCTTATTTTGATCCTTAATTGCCATGTCCATCAACACACAGTGGTTTATTAATTATGAGGAATAAAGATCATATCTACAAATTCTGAATCCCGGGTTACCTTTCCAAGGCAAAATCAATATTGAGAGCTGATCACAGCAACACGGTACAGCTGCTTCAGTTTCCAAAACCCAATCCAGTTGTTGGGTATTAATTGATATTTTGACGCCCCAAAAATAGTTTTTGTATCCCAAAAGTTACAACCTAATTAAATTGCAAAGAAACCTCTCAATCTTAACTACTTTTTGAAAAATAAGCTACAAAACTATTTAGATAACTATTTAGATAGTGGCTAAATCGATTGTTTAGGGTTTTTTTTTTCATGCATGTCCTAATTAAGAAGACTTTAAATTAATTATGAAGATTTTCTTGATATGAGAGAATATGTTTCTTTAATTTTTAGATATTTTTAGTAATAAAAACTGCAAACATACTAATTACTAATTACAATGGAAATTGCAAGTATATTATTACAAGTTTACCTCTAAAAACCTATTGAATTACAAGTCTATTGTTATCAATTTATAATTACAAGTTTATTTGATCAACATGTTTTGAAGATGGTGTGAACTTGATAAAAATATTTTGAAGTTCCTGCAAGCTTGAAGTATATGCCGTACATAGATCCCTTTTTGCATTATAACACTACTAATGTTGATTAATTTCTCGTTTTAAGAATCATATAGTTACGAAAGTCTTTACCAACTCTAATCAGCAACCAGGTGTAGATTCATGTCCGATACTTCAATTTTTTATTGGTTAATTTTGTGAATGACATGAGCTAAATAATTTTCATCTGCAAATTCTTTTTAACAAAACTTGAAAAGTCCCAACTCGAGTTCTTGTTAAGTTTAAGTCTCTAAATAAATCAAGTGAGAGTTATCTTGATATGATGACGGATCAAAAAACAAAAAGAATCAAAGAACAAGAAAATGACATAAAATACAAAGATCTAAAATTCAGATTTAAAGACAACTTGGACGACTATTAAAAAGGAGTTTGTCATTAAAAAAAATTGAAGCTGACAATTTTTTTTTAACATTGAGACAATAATGTATTGGATTGATTCTGGTCAACTCGAGCTAACTTGTCAAAACCGTGACTTAGATTGTGAATTTCAATGGGTTCAAAAACATTTTTTTTTAACTTTAATTATATGATAAATAATAAAGACCAATTCAAAATCAATCAAATATTAAGAAATGAAATTAAAAAAAATAATTTAAAAATCCAATGTTAAAGGTTATTTCTCTTTAAAAAAGAGCTAAGCTAGTCGTGCAGGCTGAGTGGCCCAACACATCAATGCCTTAAAAAAGCCTAAGCATATGTGTATGGGTCAGGCAACATAAACTACCAGTAAAAAGTGGTTTGACTTTTTTTAAAGAAATTTGAAGCTCGTATCTTTTTTTACAAAACATATAGAAGATGAAGTATTAGATCGATTACAGTCAACTTGGATTAACTTGTCAAATTCATGACCTAGGTTGTGGACTCCAATGAGTTCAATAACAATTTTTTATTTTAATTATATGAAAGAAATGAAGATTAACTCAAAATTAACCAAATATTAAAGGACAACTTTTTTTTAAAAAAGGAAAACAATAAAAAAATCTTCAAAAACCTAATACTGAAGGTTCTTTTTATGATAAAAAAACAGGTTAGCCTTGATGAACGAATGCATCAGGGCCTTAAAAAGGCCCAGGCGTGTGGGCTTGGGTCATGTAACCTGAATTACCAGTAAAAATGGTTTGATTTTTTTTTGAAAAAAAATCAAACCTGAAATTCAGAAAAAAAAACATTTAGATGATAAAGTATTGGATCGACTTCGCTCACCCTATAATAACTCGTAAAACTGGGTTGTCGACTCTCATGGGTTCAATAACATTTTTTTATTTTAATTATATGATAAAAGAATAAAGACCAATTCAAAATCAACTTAATATTAAAGAATGAAAATAAAAATTCTTAAAAAACCCAATGTTGAAGGTTAAAAATAAAGGCTAAGCTAGGTACGTAGGCCTAAGTGGCCCAACATTTTAGGACCTTAAAAAAAGCCAAGCGTGCAGGCTTCGGTGAGGCCTATCACTACCAGAAATTTGCTTAATACCAACGGCATTTTTGACAGAATAATTCCGTCGGCAATTTGAGGTCACCATTACTGACAGAATTTAATCCGTCGATACGGTTATCGGCATATATCGACGGAAACAATCCATCGGTAAATACCAACGAACTTATCGACAGAATGTTGAGAATAAAAAAAAGAGGGCGGTTCGCTGACGTGGAGGTTATTGCGGGTTTTTTTACCGATGGAATCACCAAGGGATTCAAAAAAGTCAGCTCCGTATGGTGACGAGACCGGTTCACCGATGAACATGCCGATGGAATCACCGAGGGATTTAAAATGTCAGCTCCGTACGGTGACGAGTCCGATTCATCGATGATAAATGCTGATGGAATCATTGAGGGATTCAACATGGCAGCTCTGTACGGTGACGTTTCCTATTTACCATCAGAATAGCCGACGGAATCCCAGACGGGAATAGTCCGTCGGTGAATCCGTCGGCAAAAGTTAATATATCCCCTCTCACTCGACCCTATTCTACCCTATTTCTCCTTCTTCTTCTCCTTTTTCTTCCTCATCTCAACTCTCCCCAACTGCAAACAACCAGCCCCCCTCCCAAAAAAAATCTCCCTCTTCTCAGCACAACAAGTCATATATCTTGAAATCTTCTTGTTACAGTATCCGTGTTCTGATTTACCTACGAATTTTTGTCAGTTTTTGTAAGTAATTTTATCTTTTTAAATTTTAACATTTAAATATCATGGTTTTTATTGTTTTTTTAGTATATGTATTTTGTTAGTACATGCATATGTTTTATTGTTATTTCTCAAACAAACTTGTAGTATATGAATGTATAATTTTATACTTGTTATGGTTTGTTTTAGATTTTGTAAGATTGTATTTGTTTGTAAATTTTTGAAAATTTATTGAATTACCGAATTACATGTGTTGTTTTGAAATAATCAATAGCTTGTTTAATGGGCTCGTTTTAATTTTTATCATCAATGGTATATTGCGAAGTTGTAATTTTGATAAATTGATATATATATGTATTAATTTGTATGGACGTTAATGATAATTGATAATGAGTATTTAATATTTATGAGAAGTTGTAATTGGTTTGTTGGATAATCTTGAGGTAAACTAATTTTTTTACAAATTTATTTACCTAACATAGTTAATTAATACATGTTGTCATCATAATTTTATAGAGATTTAATAGAAGTCATGGATGATCGTTCATGGATGTATCGAGATTCACCCCAAGGATTGCAGAGGATAGATTATTGTAACGGAGTTTAGGGTTTTATTAATTTCATAACATCTATTCCCAGAAATTTTACTGGAGGCGGTATTAGTGTCAAAATAAAAAGTATCTGCATCTAGATGTTGTAACGATGCATCTTCTACACAAAGGGTTTATGGAGAATTACCAGTGTTGGTATGCACACGGAGAAGTATTTGTTAGTAAAAGGAGAATGAAAGAAATTGTGGTTGGGTCAACTTCTAGTGCTAGCAACGTGCATGAAGCAACAAATGACAACACTAATCCTTACAGGAATATGGTTATGGATGCAATAAGAATGAATCAAGATAATGTCAATCAATGTCCAATTATAGAAGAAGAACCTAATGCAGATGCAACTAGGTTTTTTGATTTGTTGAAAGATTCTGACGAATCATTATGGGATGGTTGTATGAACCACAGTAAATTATCGGTCGTAGCACAAGTGTTCACCATCAAGTCAGATCACGGGTTAAGTGAGGCCAGGTATGACAAGATTATTGAATGGGCGTGAAGCATTTTACTTGAAGGGAACAAGCTGAAAGAGAACTTCTATGCTGCGAAGTCCATGATAAAACCCCTCGGTTTAGGATACCAGAAAATTGACATGTGCCTTAACTTCTACATGTTATACTACCCTTGAAAATGCTGAGATGACTGAGTGCATGACATGCGAGCATTACCGTTACAAACCCAGAACTGGCAGGGGAAAGACTCTAGTGGCATATAAAAAACTTAGATACTTTTCAATCACATTTAGACTGCAGAGGTTATTCATGTCACTAAGGATTGCTGAGCACATGACATGACACCAATCACATGATGCGGTTGATGGAGTGATGGTGCATCTTTCTAACGGCGAAGCGTGGAAACACTTTAATAGTGTGCATCCTTACTTTTCAGCTGAGTCAAGAAACGTGCGTCTTGGGTTGTGTACAAAAAGATTCAACCCATTCGGGTCATTTGCTGCTCCTTATTCTTGTTGGCCGATCATACTGACGGTTTATAACTTGCCACCGGGGATGTGTATGAGGCTGGAGTTAATATTTTTATCTATGGTCATACCAGGACCGAGCAATTCGAGGCGGAATATAGATGTTTGTCTTCGTCTGTTGATTGATGAGTTGATGCAGTTGTGGTTCTCTAGAGCTTTGACTTATGATATCTCGAGAAAACAGAATTTTGTTATGAGAGCGACTTTGATGTGGACTATCAATGATTTTCCAGCTTATGGAATGTTTTCTGGTTGGAGCATGCATGAGAAACTAGCATGTCCATACTGCATGAAAAAAACAAAGCATTCACGTTAATAAATGGAGGTAAAGCTTCTTTTTTTGACTGTCACCATCGTTTCTTGCCACATAATCACAGGTACAGAAAGAACATAAAAGATTTCTTTGTTGGCAGAGTTGAAAAGGATGTTGCACCCCCGTATTTTTTTGGTGAAGAATTGCATGATGTTGTAAAATTATACGGTGACATTGTCTTTGGTCTCCAATCAAGTAAGCAGAAGTTCCCTGGTTTTGGTTTGACCCATAATTGGGTAAAGCAAAGTATCTTTTGAGAGCTTTCTTATTGGAAGACCAATCTTCTTTGCCATAACCTTGACGTCATGTACATTGAAAAGAACGTGTTTAAGAACAGTTTCAACACCGTCATGGATGGAAGGGAAAGACAAAGGAAAAAATCAATGCTAGATTGGATGTAGCTTTGTTCTATAACCGTCAAAATATAGAGTTGGTTTGTGATGAGTCAGAGGTCGCAGAACCAAGAGCAAGCTTCGTGTTAGAGAAAAACGCACAACTACTAGTCTACAAATGGCTTAAGAGTCTACGTTTTCTGGATGGACATGCCTCGAACATATCAAGGCTGGTTAATATGGAGGAATGTAGATTGTATGGAATAAAAAGTCATGACTGCCATGTGTTTATGCAAACACTCATCCCATTAGCTTTTCGTGATTTGTTGCCAAAGGGGATATGGGATGAACTCACGGAGATCAGTCATTTCTTTAGAGATTTATGCTCCAGCAAGTTGAATGTTGATCACATTGAGAGGCTTGAAACGAATATCATCGAGACACTATGCAAACTTGAGATGATATTCCCTCCATCATTTTTTGACTCAATGGAGCATTTCCCCATACATCTACCGTTCTAGGCAAAAGTTGGGTAACCGGTCCAGTATAGATGGATTTACCTATTCAATTGGTTAGATATTACAATTGCAATGTAATTCATATATAAAAGTATTTTCTTTGTTTTTTTCATTGAAAATACTTGATTAATTCAATGCAGGTACTTGTTCAATCTCAAGAAAAAGGTTAAGAACAAGACGCATGTTGAGGCTTTGATATGTGAGGCCTATATTGTTGAGGAGATCTCAACATTTATCTCGTACTATTTCAAACCTCATCTGAGAATGAGAATCAATCGCGTTCCACGGCATGATGATGGCGGTGAAGTGTCTTCCAGTTGGAACTTGTCAATATTTTCCAATCATGGACGACCCACACCTAAAAATGTCGTAAGAGGAAGATATTTGTCAGAAATAGAGTTCAAATAAGCACACAATTATGTTCTATTTAACTGTGATGAGCCGAGACCTTTTATTTAGTAAGTGTCTATATGTGTAATACTAATTAAACTTTGTCAATAATATACTGTTAATTAGATATTGTCAATATAATACACTCATTACCATTTACAGGGAGCATCGACAATATTTGTTGTCCAATAACTCACAGCTGACCGAATCCCAGATCTTTCAATTACAAGATGAACAATTTGCCACATGGTTCACAACACATGTAAGCACTATCACAAACTCATTCTCACTTGCAAAATTATTGTATGCATGTCATTACGTGATTCTCGTTTATTGTTCATTGATGTACATTATATACAAGGTTTATCAAATGAAAAGGGGTGCTGCTAAGTCATTGTCTTCACTAAGCCTGGGCCCTGAAAGAAAGTTAAGTGCTACAACGAGTATTTTGTTAATGGATATGTTTTCCATACTGAAGAATATGGGCATGGTAGAAAGACATACAATAACAGTGTTTGTCTTAAGGGATCGACTAGTAGTGAGTTAGAAGTTGACTACTATAGTAGATTAGAAGAGGTCGTCGAACTGCAATATCATCTCGAGCAGAATAGTGTTTTTATTCAAATGCTATTGGTATGACATGACTGACAGAGGAATCAGAGTTTATTCGCACTATAGTCTGGTCGAAAATCAACTTAAAAGCTAGACTCCGCAATGTAAACGATGTCTTTGTTTTCGTAAAGCAATGTCAACAAGTTTATTACACATGCACCATTTCTTTTAGAAAGGATCGATCAAGAGTGGATTGGGTGTTAAATTTAAAAACGAAACCCAGGGGTCGTTTCGAGCTTGTTTAGGATGAGAACGAAGATACAAGTGTGCAAGATGAAGTTTTTCAAGTTAGTGAGTTGGTTGAACCATATCGAGTTGCTCCTTCGGTTGACTTGGAAGAAAATTCAAATCTTCATGTTTTCGATGATAGTCTTGTTGATGTTGACGTAGAGGAGTTGAATGTTGTTTTGAGCTCTAGTGGACAAGCAAATGTCGATCAAGATGATGACCACATTGAAGATTGCGATGAAGGTGATGACTATTCAATCAATGACGACGAAGAAGAAAATTCTGACTAACTATCAGAATGAAGTCCTGTGTAAAACCCTTTTTTCATGTAATATAGATTATGGATGATATATTTTGTAACACGAAATATGTATTGTTTAAGCATTGCTGTTATTGTTTTGTGCGATGGACAGTTTACCATTTAAGTGTTTGCAGGGACGTAAATAGGCAATACAAATATAATTTTTCTTGTACACTTACCGACATCCATACCGACAGAATAAGGTCCGTCGGCATTTTATAAAGAGTTCGAAAATAATTACTTGAAATATCACAATTATCGACGTACATACTGATGAAATAAGGTCTGTCGGCATTTCATAGAGAGTTCAAAAATAATTATTTGAAATACCACTATTACCGACGTACATACCGATGGAATAAGGTCCGTTGGCATTTTACAAAGAGTTCGAAAATAATCACTTGAAATGCCACAATCACCAACGGAATAAAGATTGTCAGTCATTTGTCGGCGGATAATATTACCGACCAAATCACCGATGGACTGTGCGAATTCCAAAGGGCGGTGCATTAAATGCATCTCTGACCGCGTGAATTTACCAACGGAATTACCGATGGATATCAAAAAATATGGAGGGTAATTAAAAATGTTGGTGTTAAATTCAAAAATTACCGACGGATTTTTAAAACGTCACCGACGGACTAAATTAAAATAATATTTTTTTTTATATTTGTCGGTGAATTCGTCGGTAAAACTGCCCTATAAATCATAGTGTCCGTCCCTTCAGTTCATTTTTTCATCTCTTCCGTTCTTCACCTTCAATTTTGATTTTTTTCCTCTCATTTCTCAAGGCTTTCACATACAATCTCTAGCAAGTGTTCTTGTAAATCTTCATCAGATTAAAAGGTATGTGTTTCCTCTATTTCATTTTACTTTAAGGGTTTTTTTTTTTAGTTTTTTTTTATGTTTTATGTTTTGGTGTATTTTTATAATGTAGATAAGGCTTGAAATCAATACATTATTAAGGTATGCATGTTTCATTCCTAAATTCTATAGTTTTTTTTGAATTTATTGAATATATTTTATTGTTGTATTGGTATAATTATTGAATAATTTGTTGAATTGTAATTGTTAATATTGAATTTACCTTAGAATAAGTAATTGAATATGTTGGAATAATTAGTAATTTTACTACATTATTGCATGATTTGTGTTTAATTATTTGCATTAATCTTAATTGTTAGTCTAGAGTTTTTGTTGAATTTATTGAATATTTTTTATTGTTTGTATTTATATAATGATTGAATAATTTGTTGAAGTAATTGAATATGTTGGAATAATTAGTAATTTTACTACATTATTGCATAATTTGTGTTTAATTATTTGCATTAATTTTAATTGTTAGTCTAGAGTTTTTTTTTTAAATTTATTGAATATTTTTTATTGTTTGTATTTATATAATGATTGAATAATTTGTTGAATTGTAATTGTTAATGTTGAATTTACCTTGTAATTAGTATGAATGTTATATGTATAGATGTTATGTTATATACAATATTAGTATAAATGGAGTCAATTGGTTGTGGCTTTTGTCAATATTTACAGGTTTGTGGATTTGGGTAATATCCAGTATAGGGGAGGTGTTGTAGATTTTTTTTAACATTCGAAGTTAATTATATAATTATTTGTATACAATTGTGTAGATGCGTAGAACGAAAACCAGAGCTAGTCACTAACATATGGTTGCAGCTAGTTCTCCTAGCAGCGAGGATGACGTATCCTTAGGTGCCTCTCAAGAAGAGACACCTACGCCACCTGCACCTTCAACCAATGCTACCTCTTCCAGCGCGGGTTCACAGTGCAGAAGTGGCGTGCCTTCGCAGTGGAATCAGTTCACCCACAAGTACGAGGCACAATGGAAGGACGACCTTTCAATGTAAGTTTGTTAAGGTTTTAGTTTTTTCTTTTAAATTATAAAATAATTTATGAACAACTAATCAATATTTCATGAATTTAATTTATTTTCAGGTTCACAAACATTGAGGCCGCTCGAGTAATATCATCGGCGTTTAAATCGTCGATGGAGATTCCATTATTTCAATGGAGTCAGGTATCCAGACATCCTGAATGGATAACTCAAATTGATGCATGGTTTAACAGATTTGAGGTTGGTGTTAGTTTCTAATTTCCAGCTTATATCTAATAATTTCTTAATATAATTGTAACTAAATTATTATTTTTATTTATCTAATTATTTATACACATCACAAATTCGTCTAGGACAGGGCGCATGACAAAGTTGTGAGGAGGGTGTGGGAAAATCACGCTGCAACGAGGTAACATAAAAAACAATACAAGATTTTTTTAGAAAAAAATTTATGTTTCAACTTCTAATTTCTCGCTATGGAAGTAGGTTGCGTGATTTTTGGTATGAATCACAAAAAAAGGCAAAAAAAACTGCGAGAGATAGGGTTCTCCAAGGCTGGAACGACGTGGCGGTTTGGAGGGATTTTAAACCGATATACATCCTGAAAGATATATGGCCGCACTATCTTGAGCACGTGATGTCTGAGCGGTTCACACAAAGCTCATAGTCCGGTGCTGGTAAACAAAATAGGCCAATTCATGGCTCGGTGACAACGCACATCGGCGACTCTGTTCCGTTTGCTACACATGCGAAACGGATGGTAAAATTAATTTAAAAAAATATATCGTTAGATTAATTTGTTGTTAATTAATATTTTTTCATTATAGGCTACGTCTCTTGGACGTGAGCTGAGTCCGATGGAGCCATTTGTGGAGACGCATGTGCGAAGTCAAGACCGCCAAAAAGAGGCGCAACAGTTCATTGACAACCGTGCTCAACACTTCGTGGTATGTTTGTTCAACCATTTTATTTTGTAAGTTATTAATTTTATTGAATTTAATATGATGACTACTTTTTATTTTTATTTTTAGGAGATCTATAATAGCCAATTGAGGGAGAGATATGAGGACGATCCTTTGACCCTTCTGGAATTCGATCTGGATTTGTGGATGGAGGTTGGATCGTCTGGTGGATCCAATAAAAATCAGGTTTACGGGTTCTCTAACACTACGACTGAGAACTTGCGGGCGGCCCATAGAGTTTCCACCATTGGGAGCTCCCAATCAGCATCGAGCACCCAATCTAAGGAGTTCGTGGCCTTACAGCAACACACGACTCAGCTCACCAAAAAATACGACCACCTATTAGCGGAGCATGCACAACTCAAAACGGAGCATGCACAACAAAAGGCGGAGGATGCACAACGGTATGCACAACTCAAAGCAAAGCATGCATAACATCATGCACAACAAAAAGCGGAGCATGACCAGCTTCGCGAATTTGTCATGAACATGACGTCACAGAGTGGTGATACATGTGTGCCTACTCCTTTTTGGTTGTATAACAACCAGCCTCCTCCTTCTCCTTTAACTCCACCATTATGTTAATTTGTAATTAATATTATTTAACTTTAATAGTTAATTTAACATTTTTTTTAAACACATTCAGTTTGTAATGAATATTATTTAATTTTATTTCTTTTGTTTTTGATGTTTAATAAAAATTTTATTTGCATCATTAGTTTTTTTTAATTACCATTAATTTATACAATTTTATATTATGTATTCTAAATAATTTTTTAAAAACAGATTTAAAAATAATCACAGAGGGTTTTACCGACGGAATATATTCGTCGGCATTTGACATAGCTGCCACAGTCACCGATGAATTTACAGATGATTATATTCGATCGGTATTAGAGACTCACTGTCAACTTTACCAACGGACATAATCCGTCGGTATTTTACAGTGCCTGCCACAACGACTGACGAATTTACAGATAGAGATCTTCGGTCGGTATTCCAAACATTCATTGACAATTTTACCAACGGTTTTAATCCGTCGGTATGTCACACTATCACCGACGGGCTAAAATACGTCGGTATATTTCAAGCGGGAAATTTTTTTTGGCACACAATTTCTGTCTGTAAAACCATCGGCAAATTTTTTTTTATTTTTCCGACCGATATAGCGACGAACTATGGTATTACTGACGAAAGAAAAGTCGATGAACGTATTCCATCGGTGATGATGTCGGTAAATAAATTACCGATGAGATCTTAATCACATACCGATGGAATATTTCCGTCGGTAAAACTGTTAAATCTTGTAGTGCATGCTCTTGGGCTATATTTGTTTTCTTTTATAAAAGGCATAAGACATGTAATTTGCCCCTTATTTGAAAAACAAAGAAAAAAAGAAGTGACATGTTAACTATTGGGGCAAATAATGCGTCTCCTACTATACCCAGCTTAGAATCCGACCATCACTATAGTGGTTAGAAAATCATGAGATAAGGTTTTTTTGAGTCGAAAATCCATTTTCAACCAAAAACACCTAATAAACACTATATAAGTCTTCCTAAACCACTAGTAACCTCAAATTAACCCAAAATCACTCAAAAAACAAAAATCAACCGAATCGAAAAAATCAAAATGAAACCTGATATCCTTTTCAGACATGTTTATAGGAAAAAACCACCACCATTAAACTCCCCTTGTTGAACGAAACTTGTTGATACAAAGTTTGACCACTTTTGCTGTCGGTATCATGATAACCAATAATTTTCTCTCTTTTGTTGATTTTTGGTAACTTTCTCTCTTCTCTTTTATACATGTTTACAAGGTAAAACCACCACCATCAAACTCTCATTGTTGAATGGAACTCATTGACACCAAGTTTGACTATTTTTATTGTCGGTATCGTGACAACAAATAATTTTCTCTCTCTTTTGCCTTTCCTGGTAACTTTCTTCTTTTTTCTCTAACTCATGAACTGAAAAATAAACAAAATGAACTTTTAGACCAAAATAAAAAATTTCATGAATTTGGAATGAGCCATATATTTTCTTCATGTTTTAATAAGAAGCTTAATCATATAATTAGACCATAAAATGATGCAATCAAAAAAGAAAAAAGTTCGAAAATTTTAAAAAATTTGGTCAAAAAGGTCTTTTAATTTTTGTTAATGAAACCCCAAAGCTAAAACTTATAGACTTAAATTAATTTAACAAGGTGAATAATATAGAAACATTTCTACGAGGAAAACCAATTATTAATATAATCTACTTGCACTTGTTGGACCTGCATTGATAAACTAAGTGTGTGTTTAGTATTGTAATAGCTTTTATGGTTGTGATTTGAAAATATAAATTTTAAAAATGTTATAAATTATAATTTGTCTCAAACCTAAGATTTTACCATAATTTAAGATGACAATCAGGTTTAAGCAATGAATATCTAAAAACTTTTGAAATTGTGGTCAACCCAAAAGCATCTCCAACCTCATAACACCATAATACCAAACAGAGCCTAATATGCTTTTAATAACTTCATTATTTTATGACTTCCATATTGTCTAGTGATAATATATAAAATTTGGATTATTCTACAAAACCTAATAGGTTAGACCTAAGATATGGATAGAGCCTAATCAATAGTAATGGAATGGCCACACGTCCCCCCAGATTGATCTTGCATCTATCTTTAGTGAACTGGTCATATGTACTTTTAGACTAATCTTGTGTCCTTTCTTATTCGACTGGCCATGCATTCTCCCTCAATGAATTGGCTACACATCCCTTTGGACAAGGGCTATAACCTCAAACAAAGCTTATACCCCTCTATAAAGCTTATACCTTTAGACAAGGTTTATAACCTTGGATAGTATGGCTTTAAATATAGCTTATATCCTGAAAAAAACTTATACCTGACTTATACACTTAGACAAATTTATACACTTAAATCCAACTGCTACACCTAAATACACCACCCTATAATCAAACTTGATTTATTTGCCACCAACTACAAAGATAAAATATACATGCATTAAATGAAGGCATGCCCTCCTATCATAATTTAGCCCATATAACGACGTTATCAAATGTTCATACTTAATGGATGGCCTTGGTCAACAATGAACAACTAGTTATTGAGAGTTGTTATCCCAAATGATGACTTCTAAGAATGATGTCGTAATGTTTTTCCCTCTCTACCCTTGTCTTCATATAGGTTGGTGTTGTTTATAGCTATATAAATATTTATGAGTCATTAGGTAAAGGGTCCCAACCTCTCGATCATGTTCTTCTTCTTCAATCTCTAACACTCTTTCCTTACATATTCTTTGCAAACACACACAACACAGACTCTAAGGCTTCATTCCTTCTATAATCGTGCTAATTTAAGAATCATAGAGTCCCTTAAGCTTAACATTAGACTTGTTTTATAGATATTCATGAAACCCAAATATAATAATCTTAATCTCTTAACTTACCCATCAACTTTGGAAAAACCTCAATCTTATATGTTTTTTCAAGAAACCTTATATCAAGAGTTCGTACTAGTACAACTAATAATAAACTCCAACCAAACTATAACATCACTATAGAAAAAAAGTAAGTGCTAAGATTTAAAAATGTATCAATTTAATGCATTTTCTTTTAAATATCACATACAATACATTAGCAAACAATATTTATATGCTTTCTCTTTCTTTTATTTAAAGAAATCTATATGCATTTTTTGGTTTCCAAGCCAAGAGCAACCTTTTCAAATCTAACTGTTTTTTTTTCCACATGTGTCCTTGTTTGAGTGAAAAAGTAATGGATATTCTTTATGGATCAAGACAGGTGTCCAAATAAGAAAAAAAATGTAAATTCAACTATTTTAAAATTATATGTTCAATAATCTCTCCATTTTTCTCCGATTAGGATAAAAAAATTACAATGGGTTTTATAGATCAATTTGTTCTAAAGTAAAAAAAATGTTCAAGCATAGCTAGCATTTGAAAAAAAAAAGGATTAAAACATATGGGAGTTGACCTGATGTGACTTGGTCGATTTGATGGGTTCATAGCCAACCTGAACGACCAGTAAAAATATAACTTTACTAAAAAAAATTCAAGACTACATCCCCTTTTTAAAAATTATTGAAATGACAACTTATTAAATCATCCATGCCAACTTGGGTTAACTTGCAGAATTCATAACCTGAGTTATAAGATCATGATAACTCTATGTTGAAGCTTAATTTTCAATCAACCTAATGTTGAAGGATGAAATTGAAAAAAAATCAATTAAAAAAATGAATTTATTCAACTTGAGTTACCCTAACAAATCAATAATCTGAGTCATGAGACTAGAAAAACACTTTAAAAAGTAAATCAAAACAAATTATGAAGTCCAATTCCCAATCAACCCAATATTGAAGGTTAACATTGAAAATAATCAATTAAAAAAGAATACAAAAGAGACCCAAGTTAACTTGAGTTAATTTACCAAACCCATAATTTGGGTTATTAAACTAGGATAGCTTTATAAGAAATAAATTTAAAAAACAAGCCTAGTCAACCTGGGTTTCCTAGCCAAACCCGCTACGCTAGTCATGAGATTAGAATAAACTTATATAAAGTAAGTTAAAACAAATTATGAAGTACAATTTTCAATTAACTCATTGTTAAAGAATAAAATAAAAAAATCAATATAAAAAAACACAATAAAACAACCTCAAATAAAGTTAACTCGCAAAACTTGGAATAAAGGTCATAAAATTAGAGCAACCTAATAGAAAGTAAAACGAAATAAATCATTAAACATATTCTAAAAGAAAATGGTGTTTTCCTATAGAAATGATATAATTGTAATTTTTGCTAATTGTTTTTACTTAGTGGAGGCAAAATTATAATTTTTAGATTTTTTTTGAGCAAACAAGTGTTTCTTATATTTTTTTTTCTCTTTATACTTGGTATTTTTATCATTTTAGACTTGATCTATATAACTATTTTTTTCTTATCTTCATTTTTTGTAATATTTTTTTCAGTTTTTCCTTTTTTTTCTTGTCATATTTTTTTTGAAAAAAATATTTTTAATTTTTACACGTTAAATATTTATCACTCTACAATGGACTTATTTATATCATTTCTTTTGTTCTTATCTTTTCAAATCTAGAAACAATGTAAAAACACTCCAAAAACCAAATATCACACTAAATCTAAGAAAACTTTATGAACTCTGATCTATTTTTTTCTGCTTGATGAAAAAACCATTATCATTAAACTCTTTTATCCTTTTTCTTTGGTGGAATATTGTGCTAACCATAATATTATCTCTCTCGTCATCGTTTCTACTAAGTTTCTCTTTTCTCTCTGAAAACATAAGGATTGAAAGGTGATAAAAATTAAATATGGAAAACCGAAAAATAGAATAATAAAATACAAATATAACGAAAGAAGAACACAAGAGATCGAAGATAATATCTTCATGTCACCTTAGCGATGCAATGATATGAATAGTGCCTTTTATTTCTGGAGCTACAGTATCCTTGCTATTTAGTTTTTATAAATTATAATATATATAATTATAATTTAGCCAACCGTCTTGGAGTATATATATTGTCGGAGAAAAATGTTTTTTTACATTGTCAGAAAAGAACAAACAGGCATCATTAACTTGTTTTCTAATAATAAGAAAAATATAAATTGTAAATTTAAAACTTAACGTGTATTTTAAATAAAATAAATTAATGTGTAACTAAATTTTAAAAGAATCGTTAACGTTAACTAAATATCAAGTTATGAAACTAAAAAATATACAAATTAAAATATTTGATATTATGTTGTGGGAGCCTTTAAATTTATTTCACTTAATGACATAGAACTAATTTATTTATAAAAAGATAATAATTTAAATTTTATTAAAACAAACTAATTTTTTTAGTATAAATCTTACTTTTCTTATTAATATCTTTAATTTGAACAAAAAAAATCTAACATTTTATTGTATGTTATTTATTTAATAAAAACCAAAATAAAAAAGAAGACATACCAACAAAGAAAAATATAAACAATTTTAAAAAAATATCTTTATCATAATTGATGTCAACAAGCAACTTCACCCGCATGTTTTTTTAATTGTGTTATATTATAATTATGAGATATGATCTAAATTGTTATGAGTTAAAACTATATTTAAAATGATATTATTTTAAATAAAATAAAAATAAAAACTAAAATAATGTATTTAATGCAATTTTTTAAAATAAGTTTAGAACTAATTCGATTAAATTAATTAAATCGCAAATTAACTTATCATTATCATTTTACTTGAATTTAATAAGATTAACTTACATTTTTATTAAAAAACCAGCTTGTACTATATTTTAAATTGATATATTAATAGATTGATCGTGATACACCGGGACAAGTTTAATAACTTAATCTCAAACTCATCCTTTTAATTTATTAATTATTTAAAATACATTTTTTTATATTGTTAAAAAAAAAGAGAGAAAAGATTCGGTATTACCGCTAACAAACATGTTGTGATGTGTCATGGCCCACGCACCTTAAAAAAAAAAAACATGAAAAAAAAAAAACCAATTTAACTGTCTCCCTCCATGCCTCAGGCGGGTGAGTGCCTGTCTCGTTAGTGAATCCCAAAGCCACAAAACAAAGAAAAAAACGTCAAAATTCTCCTTAGCCTTTGATTTGAAAGGTTAAGAGGGAGCGAGCGAGCCTGAAAATGCAATGGCAATGTGGGTTTCTTAAATGGTGGACAGTCTGAGAATAAGCACAACAATATTGGGTTTATCAAACCTAGCGGTGGTGATTGTTGGTGGGGTGCTTTTGTTTCCTGTATTTCCTGGTTGTGACGTTGACAGAATAACTATTCCTGTTGTTATGGTGTCTTTGGCTGCTGCTTTCAAAATCTTTGCCATGTTTAACTCTGGGATTGCCCAAAAGGCTACTGCCATTACCATTCTTGATTCTCCGCTCCTGATACTTCTGTTGTTGACTCCATTAATCTCCTTCGAAGACGGGTATATATCTGCTCTCTCCTTTCTTTGTTTTTTAAAAGGGGTTTCTTGTTTCTTGTTGTTTGAGCTCATTTCAGCTGAGAATGGTTTCAATGGGTTTCGGAATGTGTTATGTCTAATTGGTTTTAGAGGATGGTTTTCAGAAATGGCTTGTCTTTCTCACTTTTGTTTTTGGCTAATTTTTTATATAGAGGATTAGAATGTTTAAGAGCCGGATGGCAAGGATACATGTTCAGTTACTAAAAAAATGTGAAATATCAATCATAGGCTTGTCTTTCTCCTCTTTGTCAGAGTTAAATAAGAGAAGACTTGAGTTAATCTGGTGACACGAGGTACTGCTCGTGATTGGATCACTAAGGAGTTCCTTTTTAGAAACATTGCTTTAGTGGGAAAGTAGTTGTAGAGTTTTTCTGAGAGCCACGTTCCCTTTGGCTTTAGATGATTTGGACTAGCCATGGTTCTCAGCAAAATGGTTTAAGATGCAGTGTGCTGGAGCCTATGTTACTTTTTATCATCATACAGGGCAACCCCCTCTTTCTTCTTTAGAAAAATTTATGGTTAGTTTTGGTGTTCACTTTTGGAGGATTTTTGTGGAGGGGACTTTCCTATCCCTATAACTGAGTAAACTCCCAGTTTCTATGTAGTGGATGGAGATCGATGGTGTTTCTTGAGAACTCCATTTTGTATTTTTGGAATTTAAAGAAATAAGATAATGGAAATCTCTACTCTTACCCCCACATCCTTGATTCTTAGCTTGTACTGTAGATTGGAGGGTTTGGATATCTTTTATTGCATTCCTTTTTCTTAAATGTCTTGTTCATTCTTCTTACTTCTTTAATTTCTTATTAACTATATTTTGAAGGCCCAGATACCTAAAGTTTTGGACTTTTGTTTCGTAGGTGGTTCTTAGTTGGACAAACACCACTGCTTATAATGGATGAGAAGACTGTACAAGTTTTTGATTCTTGATGTGCATGTTGAGTGTTTTAAGAGTGGTGAGAATAGTGAATATTTTCCTACAATTTTTTGTTACTTGGAGCGCATGTGATAGGCCTTTTAGTGTTTGTGCTGTCCAGGTCATCCTTTCTGTAACTTTCTTGAATAATGGGTTCTCCTATGATCTTCAGAGAATTTGTTTGTGAGGTGATTGCTGGGAGAAAGATAGTTTTCTTTTTAATGAACAGAAACAATGAAATGATTTAAGGATCGAGCAAAAGGGGATTTGAGTAGTAAATTTTGGTTTCTTTGTAAATTGTTCAAAGCATATTTCTTCAGCTAGGTTCAAGTATTGGTGAACATTCGTGTGATGCAAAATTTAAGTAGGGAATGTGCTTGAACATTTTATTTTGACCTTACAAACGTACCTAAATAAACTTCGCCAGTCTGCTTTTTTTTGTAACTCAATTTAATAAAAACAAATTTCTCACTGGACAGCAGAGGTACAAAACATGGCTTTGATGGAGTCAGTTTGCGTTGGCAATGACTCTACTGCAAACTGCGACTGCAATTTACCTTGTGTTTAGAGTGGCTGAATTTATGTCTCATGATGGAACATCAAGTAAATGTCTCACAGGTAAAAAGAGTTAGTTTGTTTATATGTTCTTATAGTGTTTATTATTTTATGTGAACAAGATCAGTAGCAATGCTTGTTTCTGCGCTATTTCATCATTACCGTCACTGTTCTTCCATCTGTTAAATGTTAGCTCAATCATTGTAAACTTCTACAATTCTGAATCTACATTTGTTGGCTCAAGTAAACTTCTACAATTCTGAATCTACATTTGTTGGCTCAAGTATCTTCTGTAGAAGGTGTTGAAAATCTGATTTTTATTGAAACTCAAGATGGGAAATGGAATCTAGAGTGGAGCAGAGATTACCGGATTAGGCCCTCCAAAAGGAGATTGGCTGATAATTAGATTGAAGTTATCAAGATCAGCCTCCACTTGAATTCTAAGGCTTAAAGTCAAAGTAATAAAAAAAAATCAAGGAAATTGTTTGGAGTTCATGTTAGTTTGGCTAAGAAATTGGGGAATGAATCATTAAATGTAGCAAGAAATTATGAAGATCCCCCTGCACCATTCTCTCCAAACTGGAAGGTAATTCTTCTTATCTGCACTTTTTCAGAGCATAAACTAGCTATAGAGCGTTTTGCTACCTTGCAATGGAGTTCCACGGCTGATAATTGCAGCATTTTGAGCCTTTGTTGAGATTTTTGGTGGACCTAGGTGGCAGATTATATAGGATTTGATCATGTGAAGAGGCAATGATTTGGTCTCACAATCAGTTACCATTTAGCTTTACTAATTTTGGAGTTGTGTTATTACGCTGAATATTTTTTGTTTATGGCATTCCATGTTTATTTCAATTCATCATCATTGAAAGTTTCTATTTAACTTGGATTCTGTTTCCATTTAGTTAGGGAATATCGGCTATAATACACCTATGAATTTGTTTTCCATTAGCCTTTTTGATGAACAAACTTTGGCTCCTGAATTTGTTTACATGTCTTCCATTAGCCTAGCAGATGCTAGAGTGCATTTCTCTTCTCCTGCAAAAATTTTAGTTCTTTTGAAAAACGTTTCTGATGCAGGGACAGCTTCAAATGGTAACAAGTGGAAGACAAAACTACTCATTCCATTTGTTATCACAGTTTGTTCTGTTCCACTAATGCATTGTTTTGTGGGACCTGCGGTCCTAAGATGGAGGTCTTTTTATGAAACCCAAGATGATGCATGGAAGGCACACTATCAGGAGGTGTTTGACCATGGAATCCGTGAGGCTTTGTGCTGCCTGGGGCGTGTCAAATACATGTATGCTTCTCTGCATTGGATTAACCTCTGATATTGAATTTTTTTCAACTATCTGACAGTCAACTTCTTTATCCAATTCCTCTAGGGGGGCGCCTTAGGAAGATGAAGTTTACTCAGTAGCACGATTGTTGGGTGATCTTGTTGCCTATCGTGCATCAGGCACTGGGCATTGGGAACTTCTAGCAGGTTTGTTTTCACCTCATGCAGTTGCATGTTGCTTATTGAGTTGTTGGTATTCTATAATCTCTATCATAATATGAAGATCTGTTAGGTAATGCCATAAAGTTTACTCCAGGAGCACCCACCAGTACTATACTATACGATGGAAATTAAGCCATATATATACGATGGAAATTAAGCCATATATATGAAACTAAGCTCCACTTAAGAGATTTAGGAAATAGAGAACAGATAAAAGAAAGGTGTTGTCAGTAAATTGGCAATTTGTCCATGTGGCTAAATTTCAATGGAAGTTGTACTAAGTGGTCAATACTCTTGGAGTACTGAAGTTTTTCTCTTGCCAATTATGTTCAAGCTCAAGGTTTTCTCTACCAGACCTAAAGTCTTGATTCATTTGTTTGTTCCTAAAATTCATTTTATTGCCTAACTATGACTTTTTTTAGTCATAAACTAGAAAATCTCACTCTGTAATTGGGGTATTAGAAATGATATTGGACTGGAGCCTTCTCCCATCATACTGGATTTCTACATTGCATTTAGTTCAATCACGTTTTGGAAGAGAGTACTAAAATTATGAAAGAGAGTGTAATCAACAGAAAAGAAAAGAGATATTGGTCTCTTTAAAGCGTAAATGGGACTATTTGTTATACAGTCTCAACTCATTGGACATCTAAATAGGATACAGCAGAGTCACTGTTGCAGAGATTCTAAAACAATCTTTATCAGAAGATGCATGTTTTTAATTGCAGACACACACCACACGCATTCCCACTCACATGTTCTTCAAATTCTGAATAGTCTTTTCATCTTTACTATTTCTGATTTTCACAAACTTCTTAGTTTAAAGGGCATCAGAGCTGATTATATCCATTCCTTCATCACATTCATAATCAATCATGTGAAGAAGATCCGACTTGTTTGTGCAAGGGGCATTCACTTGAGAAGGGGTGTTGAATGGTTGTTTCCACATCAGTGTTATAAGGGACTTGATATTGGTTTACATGTTGAATGGAAGATGCTTCGCACACTGAAATTTTGCAAACAAACGTGGTGTCCAATGAGGCTTCCCACACATATACCTTGTAACTTCCATGTTATGGAACCTATGACATCTCTGTGTTCGTAATAGCCTATGGATTGATGCATGAGCACACTTCTTAAATAATCATTTGCAAGTGTGTTTGTGGTTTGTTTTGTAAGATTGGCATTACTCGTACTGATAGGTGTCCTTGATGGATTTAGTTTTGCTGTACTCTTGGTAAGTTGATTTGGTTTTTTTCTGATCTCCATGCTGGGGCCGATAAGTCAACCATTTGTTTGTTGGGAAAGTAGAGTGTACTTGTTTCTCTAGGACCTATGTCTGTCTGGGTTTGATTATTGAGATAATGAGAAAGTGAATTCCATATCATGTATGTGTCATTAATGAGCCCCACAGCTGTTTAGATTCACCATTTACTGCTGCTGCTGATATCTTTTAACTTGTTCATCCACAATTCATTACATGAAAAAGACAACTCAGTTCTTCGGTGTATACTGTCGCCTAAACTCTGAAGTCTCCGTCTATTGTTTTCTTTGTTCTCTAGTATAGCCTTTTGCATACCTTAATTGTGGTACGCAATTTGTTTTTAGTGATTATTTTTAATTTGGTTTAAAAAATAAAAAAAAAAATCAAACAGTTTTTTTTAAAAAAATTGAAATCGAATCAAAACTGGTTTAAACCAACCAGTTTTTTAAAATAGAAATCGGTTCAAACTGATTAGACTTGGTTTAACTTAATTTTTTTTAATTTGAGTTCGATTTGATTTTTTCAGTCTCAAATTTATAAAAACAAAACCAAACTGATCAGATTTTTTAAAATTCTAATCGGTTTAATAATTTTTTTTATGGTTGGATTTTTTCAATTATTATTTTTTTTTCTTAATTTAATTAATTTTTAGATATTTTTGATCACCCTGCTATTTCTGCAGGTGTAGCTTTGTTGCAAAGGCATAGTGAATCACCTAAATCTCATGATGAAATGGTAGAAGCACCCAAAGAAAAGATTCGGGGGGCCTTTTCTTTCCATCAATTCGCTGAAGCTGCATATACTGTACTGTGATTCAACTTTCTAATTAGTCTTAAGTACTGGGGGGGGGGGGGGGGGGGGGGCGGGCGGGGGCGGGGC